>OBEQ010620556.1_pt1 | contig 47714 bp, 53 predicted proteins | sample 1670901 | NCBI WGS metagenome assembly OBEQ01 (sample SAMEA104232315, study PRJEB22302) | groundwater metagenome | biome: forest; feature: aquifer; material: groundwater | place: USA | collected 2011-08-07 | depth 5.4 m
GACCTCGGGCTTATGAGTCCCGCGCTCTAACCAACTGAGCTACGCTGCCAAAAATATGAGACACCCCTTCGGGGTTTCTCATCGCGCGGGGAAAATGGAAGACATTTTCTCCGGCTGCTCTTCCCGAAGAGTAAAAGCTACTACCTTTCTCTTAAGGGGCTCGAACAGGTTGAATTATAGCATAATAACAGATGTGAAATTATTAAAAAACCGGCCTTTGGCAGCCGGTTTTTTAATTTGATAGACTGTCTCGTTAGACTTCGTTCAAAATCTCGTCTACCGCTAAAATGTCGGGGTTGTCGGTAGCCACTGGCTCATAGGCAAGCACTGCGTTCATTTTTATTTCCTTTTTACCCCGAGCTTGTCGAGGGGTGCACTTTTATTTTTTAACCTATTTTATATATTAGCACAAGCATTTAAAAAAATCAACTTTCAAATTTTATCTGACTCTCAAAATCCCCATAAAGCATGTAAATAGATTAAGCGATCGCTTAATCTATTTACACCTCCATCAGATATAGAACAATAATATTTAAGAAAATTTGGGTTAGTTTTTAAAAATAGATTTTGAGAGTCAGATTCAAATTTTTCTTTTAATCCAACCTTCCGGCGGGCGGGCGAAAGACGAGTCAAGCCGAAACTTTGTCTCGCTGCTCCTACGGAAACAGGTCAGCGAGACCGCTTGCGTTGTTTCGGCGCGGCTTGAGCCGGTCAATCTTCAATCGTCGTTTCCGAATGTGCCGGCGGTTTGGCGCAACCTTTGACGCTCAAAGGTTGCAGAAGGTTTTGCTTTCCCGCCTGCCGGCAGGCAGGTTTGTAAAAGAAGATTTATTGTATTTTTGGATAAGATCCTACTTTCTTATTGTGTTTTCCTGACAAACATGCTTTACTGCTGTTTGTTAGGATCTTATCTGTTCTTGGTGAGTAGAATATTCGGCCAATCCTTAGGGAGCACCCGAATTCGTGCAAAACCAGACGAATAAGGGGTCGTTCCTAGGAAAATTAATCAATAAGGATTTCATAAACAATGTACAAGTTATTTGTAGGTGGTCTGCCTTTTTCTACCACTGATGATGAGCTTAAGGAACTTTTTGCCGCCCACGGCTCAGTTACTTCTGCCACGGTGGTGCGGGACCGCGACAGCGGCCGCAGCAAAGGCTTTGGCTTCGTTGAATTCGAAAACGACGAAGAAGGCAAAGCCGCCGAGAAAGCGCTCAATGGCACTGAAGTTGGCGGACGCAACATTTCGGTTGCCGAAGCCCGCCCCCGCGAAGAGCGACCAAGACAGTAATAGTAATTTACTGACGAACCAAAAACTCCCCAGTTTCTGGGGAGTTTTTAATTATGGCTGTTTTATAAGCTCTTCAGGGCGCTAATAATGGACTTGGCGGCGGCCCCTACCGACTGACAGTAGGCTGACCCCCAGGTCCTCAGATGCGCCTGATCCGTTCTTCCAAAAGCTCAATTCTGGTCAAGTAGCCAGCAATACCTACGCCGGGCTGCACTTTTTCATGTACTGCGGTCTGAAGGACGAGGAATGGGGCACGGCTATGTGCGACCACATTAATAACGCTAAAAATCTAGTTACAAAATACGGCGGCACAGTCGATCAACTTATAGCCGATCCCAACGGCAAACACATGGGCCTGCGGCAAAATGCCTCTCATCACAGCGCCATGGTCAACTGGTTAACATCGCTAAACAGAGACACTCAGTAATATTTACAATTTCCTAGCTCTGCTATTCTAAAGGTTGTGAAGAGCTTTCTTAAGTTAAACCGCTACAAATTATTCACCCTTGGCTGGCTGATTTTATTAATCTTAAATCTTTACGCCGCTAAAGCTCTGGAAGAGTTTGGCTCACCCCTTCTTTTTGCCTTAGCCCTGCTTGTAGAGATTGTCTTGATGGGGTTTTTCAGCTACGGGCTAATCCGCTCTCTAGCCACTCCGGAGAGCATTCTAAAATCTCTGCTTGTATCAGCTGGGCAGGGCTTAGCGACCAATGTCTATATTAAAAAGCTCGGCAAATCGCCACTGCTACTTTGGCTTAGGCGACGGCTGAGAAAAGATAGCCCTTATGGTCTGCCTCTTACCCTCACCTTGCTTATAACGGCCTTATTGCTTATCAGCTTCATAGGAGTGTTAAACAGCGTGGTTTCCAGGGATGTGTTTACTCAGACTGATACGCGGGTACTTAACTTAATGCCGAGTATCCGAACGCCCACCCAAACTACTTTCTTCAGGTTTATAACCTTCTTAGCTAACACCCAGACTGCCATTTTACTTACGCTCACTACGGCGGCGATATTTTGGCGCAAAAGGCAAAAGCTTTTAGCGGCTTTAGTTATATTTGTAGCCGGCGCCGAAGAAGTAATAGTCTTCGTTATAAAACATCTAGATAAGCGAATGCGTCCCGATCAAACTCTTAGGCTTATAAAAGAAGATAGCTACAGCTTTCCCAGCGGCCATGCCGTGAGTGCTACTATCTTATTCGGTTTATTAGCCTACTTTATCTTTAAAACTTACAAGTCTAGCCGGGCCAGAATACTTACAGTCACTACTTATATCCTGGCAGTTTTTCTGGTAGCTCTCAGTCGAGTCTATCTCGGCGTCCATTATCCAACTGATGTATGGGGGAGCGTCTTACTGGGTGGAGCTATGCTAAGCCTAATTATTGGCGCTATAGAGATTAGTAGCCGCTACAATGTGGGTCGGCTGGCGAAAGTAAAACTGATCAATAAAGAGCTGCTGGCTGTTCCACTAGTTCTAATTATATTTAGCCTTATAGCCGCGCCCTTCCTTGTGCGCCTCCAGCCAGTCTCCTTCATGCCCGGCTATATACCACTGCCCGCTGTTAATGAAAATACTGTGAAAAAGCTTCCTCTGTATAGCGAGACTCTCACCGGCAGTCGGATGGAACCTATCAGTTTCGTGTATATTGGCTATGAAGACCAAATTAGCAAGGCCTTCCAGAGCCACGGCTGGTATAAAGCTGATCCGTCTACTATAGCCAACACCTTGCGGGCTATGGCTGTTGGCTTTCAAGGGCGGCAATACCCGACGGCCCCGGTTACACCGTCTTATCTTAATTTCAAACCTGAAAATCTGGCCTTCCAGCAGGCTACAGCTACGCACTCGCTTAGGCAGCGGCATCACACACGGCTATGGCGAACCGATTACGCCTTGCCAGATGGGCGGCCAATTTGGGTAGCTACAGCCAGCTTTGACGAAGGCATTGAGTTTGCTGGAGCGGCTAAGCTGCCAACCCATCGCATAAACCCCCATATTGATGCCGAGCGAGACTATATCATTAGGTCACTAGGCCTGACAAAAGTCGAATATCTGCAGGTTGTGGCCGCCCAATTAGGTAAAAATGCCAGCGGAGACGCTTTCTTTACTGATGGCCGGGCCGTCCTAGTTGAGCTGGAATAGCCCAATCTGGTAGCTAGCTCTACCGCCCAGTACTAGAACCTGTGCTATCCGAGTTATACAGCATCGACGAGGTCCAAAACATTCTGTTAGGATTAAAAGCAATGACAAAGTCATTGTGGAAGCAGCCTAACTTTATGCTGCTTTGGAGTGGGCAGCTTATTTCTTGGATGGGCACAGAAGTAACAAGCCTGGCCCTTCCGTTGGTTGTGCTTGCCTTAACTGGCTCACCTGCCCAGGCTGGAATTGTTGCGGCCATCCAGGGAGCCGTTTATGTTATTTGGTCTATCCCAGCCGGTGCACTTGTAGACCGATGGAACAGAAAGACGGTCATGGTTGTAGCTAACCTGGGTAGTGGGTTGGCAATTGGGGCTATTGCTCTAGGGTTAGCTTTGCATGACCTCACAGTTTTAGAACTGTATATTGCTTGTGCGGTCGAAAGTTCCTTCTTTGTATTTGCGAACCTGAGCCGTTTTGCCTCGTTCCCTAAAATCGTGTCCAAAGAACAATTTCCAGCCGCTTCAGCGCAAATGGGTACCGCTGACCATATTGCGATACTCATTGGTCCGCCTCTTGGGGGCTTTTTGTACCAAACTATTGGTGGGTTTATTACCTTTCTAGCAGATGCGGTGTCATTTATTATCAACGCTGTATCGATACTTTTTATCACTACGCCTCTAGGTACAGAAACGCCAACCGAACGTAAAGCCATCCATTACGAAGTTAAGGAAGCAATATCGTGGTATCGCAGGCAACCAATACTACGCCTCTTAAACATACTTACAGCCGGTCGTGTAGCAGCTATGGCTGGCCTAGACCTGCTTATCATCTTATTAGCAAAAGGGCATCATGCTTCAGCCTTTTCAATCGGACTTATTTTCGCAGTAGCCGCATTAGGAGGAATTACAGGCTCATTATTTGCTGCAAAGGTACATAGCCGTTATAGTCTCAAGCAATTACTGGTAGGCATAAATTTGCTGAGCTGTTTAATTTTTGGCATGTATGCATTGACGGTAAACGTGTACACAATCGCAGTGGTTACTGCACTTTTCTACGCAATTGACCCGCTGCATCATGTAGCTACCTCCGCTTATTCTGCAAAAGTTATTCCTGATGGTATTCGAGGACGAGTAATTAGCCTTACTCGACTTCAAGTTTTAGCCGCAAACTCTCTTGGTTTCTTTATCTCAGGTATAACTCTGCAATATCTAAGCAGTAATTGGACCATTGGATTATTTACAGGCTTACTATTTGTTTTGTTTGTAGCTGTATTTACAAATCCAAGACTTTCTCAAGTTGAGCACCACAGAACAGACGCAAGAGTTACGACCTAGCAGGATTGGAACCTCAATAACAGAGGTAGTAAAAGAGAAGAGATTAGCTGATTTGCTAATCTCTATCCGTTATTCAACTTGGTTGCGGGGGCAGGATTTGCACCCGAAGAGTGCCGGTGGCACTCTGAGTTCACGCTAGATAGGCGCCTGTTTTCAGATAACTTTCTAAGATTGTATACACTCCATTTACCACTGACGGTTAGGTGCAGACTGCCCCTCCAAGAAAAATACCCGATCTGGCGTCGGGTATTTTTCTTGGTTGCGGGGGCAGGATTTGCACCTGCGACCTCGTGGTTATGAGCCACGCGAGCTACTACTGCTCCACCCCGCGGCGAGCGCCGTTAGGCGCGAGCCACCCCGAGCGTAGTCGAGGGGCGTCGTGAATCGGTAAAACCGATATCTCGATCTGTTATTCTAATCTGTTAAACAGGCTTTGTCAATTACTGGGAGAGGTTGCGGCCAAGGAGCACCGCCTGATCAAGCAGGTCTCAAGACGCTCATGCTAAAATGCTAGTAAATGAAGATACAAAAAGTGGCTTTAGGCTATTGGTACCAACGTACCAGCCTGCACTTAGCCGAGATTCACGATTTTATGATTGGCGCAGAAACACCGCTGGACTTAAATACCGAAAAACTAGAGCATCTCCGAAAGAACCTGCAAATAAAGTCGGTTCACACTGATTTTGACGTGTTAGAAAGGCTAGATGCGGTCTTTGGGGAAAATATTGAATGCCGCATATATGAGGATGGGCTGGTCCTGCTCAGCAAGGACTCGGATGACGTAAAACCCGATATGATAGCTTTAACGCATTTTTTTGAAACTGCTTTCCTGCCCGCCATAAAATACCTTTTCAGCCTTGGCGCACCAGTGCCCAAGGAACTAGCTGGGGTAACTACCCCTTCACCCCTAATAATGGTGGTTAAAGAAGCTTCGGATATAGAGGCCGTGGGCCTATTCACTCAGTTCCAAGACAGCTATGACGAGATGAAAGGTGACGATGTGCGGATCTTAAAAGGTGGCAATTATTATCTAATAAACATGCTTCCCGGCTTTGATAAAGAAGAGCACTTGATAGAATCGTTAATCTTTTTTAAAGAATTTAAGGCTCAACTGCACCACTATCTAAACGTCCACCGTAGTCTTTGGGAGAAGATACAGCACATTAAAGAAAAAGGCTCGGTCCGGGGCAAACAGGTCAGTACTTTGCGCTCTGAACTGGAAAGTTATAAAAAAACTGTGGAGTTGATTGCTGGCCGAATTGACCAAATGAATCTTTACATACCTACCCGAGCAGCCATTGTCAGTAAAAATAAATGGGAAAAGTTTTTAACTGGTGTTTTAGAGTTTGAATATAACAACCTTGACCACACGTTGGAATATATAAAGTCACTCTGGCAAATGACTATGAAATACCTTGACTCGGCTATTCAGATTTTTAGCGAAGCCTCGGCTCTCAGCACCCGAAATTCTGTCAATACACTAACTGTAATTTCGAGTGTTGGAGTTATTAGCGGCATCATTGGCTTTCTAGCGGCAAACAAGCTGCCTAAAGTAACCAGCAACGGTTTAATTTATTTTGGCTCTCTCTTAGTTGGCGCCGTATTAATCAATCAAATTTTAAAGTTTATTTATCTTCGCATGAAATACAAAATTAACGATGTAAAATTAGCAAAGTTTTCTTCCGGGCATAAAAAATGAATCTTGTCTGGGTCCCTATGCTGGCCGCCATCGCTTATGCCGCTAGCATACTGATAGCCAAGATTGGCCTAACAAGGCGACGCATCAGTATCCGTGATTATATCCCTGGAATTTTTTTCTTTTTAACTTTTTTCTCGATAATCACATTACCAAAGTTAGGGCATGTTAATTATTCGACGTTGTTTGTTCAGCACAACCTAATCCTAGTTCTAGCCTTAATAATCGTAGCCACTGTTTGGAATATTCTCTACTACAAGGGTCTTAGCCGCGAAAAGGTCAATACCACCGAAGGCATTATAATTCTTATGCCTTTGATGACCATAGTCCTTTCGTGGTTGTTTCAACCGGAGGTTTTTAACGCTAAAATTGCCTTATCGGCGACAGTGGCTACCGTTCTTGTAGGCTGGATATACCGTCCGCATAAACTGATTCAATTTGATCTTTATACTTTTATGCTTCTGGGTGCTGTGTTACTCATGGCCTTGGAAAATGTGCTAGCTGGGCAAATCCTGCAGACTAAAGCAATTTCACCAGCTGCTCTTTATACCTTAAGAACATTCTTGCTATTTGTTATTTTTTATCTTTATTACAAACCCTCGCTGCTGCGGCTTAGGTTAAAATCCACTTTGATACTAGCTTTATCCGGCCTAATAGGGACAACGGCCATGCTGCTGCGATTTTATGGTTTAAGAGACGCTGGGATTACTTTGACAGCCATAGTGTTGATTTTAGTTCCAGTAATAGTTTTTAGTGCTGCTATTATATTTCTTCACGAAAAGATGAAGCCGGCGCGATTAGCAGCCATGGTATTTATCGGCGTTTTGATTATTTACGCTACTTTTACAAACTACAGCCTTTTAAGCCACAAATAGATCGTGATTTAATCGCTTAATAGGGTGCGGCCGAGGAGGAAATCGCGCCAGGCTTCCAAATTTCTGATGTATTTTGGTCGGTTATCAGCAGTGGTCGAGACTTGATTGGTCTTCGGGGCGAGCGACGGATCTACATACTTCATGGCGAGGCTTTTGGGAACAAGCAAAACTTGCTCGCCAGGCGCCGCCAGACCCAGGTTTTGCCGGGCGGCCAGTTCCAGATATTGGTCCGTCTCAAAATATTTATTTTGCAGGGCAGTGTTCTCATTTTGCAGTTTTAAAACAGCGTTTTGTTGGGCCAAAACCGAAATTTTCTTTTGCAGTTCATAATTTTTCTGCACCGTTTTAACGCCGCTCCAACTAATAACCACCACAATTAAGGTAAAAATATACAGCCCGACGTTGCGCATATCAGTAAATTGCCGGCGACGCTTAGAATTCCAAAAATTTTTTAATCTTGGTAGCACCCTAGTATTATAACTCGGTGCTATCTCACTTGAGGCAATAACTAACTTATTATTCCGGGTCGGTAACCGACGCTCGCGCTGCCTGGGCGGCGGTCATTGGCGGGCAGGTGCACCATAAATTTCGACTAGGTTGGCATTTGTTAATTTTAATTGATATGTTTATTATATGTTTGACCTGGCAGGAAGATCAGGATAGAAAGAACAATTAACTAGGGTGCAAGAGTTGTGAAGAAGCTTCATCAGTTCAAGCAAGCCAAACAGGTTATCAAGACGCATTGGTCCAAGTTGTTAATCTTGGCGACTATCGGTTTGGCGCTTCTATTGGCGCTAATCCCCAAGACTTCCACCGCCACCACATCAAAATTTCCTATTACCCCAATTAAGCACATTGTGATTATTCAGAAAGAAAATCGCAGTTTTGACACCTATTTTGGTAAGTTTCCGGGCGCCGATGGCGCCACCAGCGGCAAAATGAGTAACGGGCAAACTGTCCAGTTGGGCCCGACGCCCGACCCGATGCCTAACGATATTGGCCACGGTTATCTAGAAGACTTTGTACCGGCTTACCATAATGGTCAGATGGACGGCTTTGATTTGGAGAAGGGCGCCTTTGCTCAGGATGGCACAAACCTGGCCTATACACAGTTTGACCGTCCGGGCATTCCTAACTATTGGTCATATGCTGATACCTATGCTTTGGCCGATCGGATGTTTTCGGCCTGGAAGGGCTCCAGCTTTGGCAATAATATCATTGGCGTGGCCGCTCAAACTGGCCAGTTTGAATCTTCCATGAACTTTAACTGGATTTACGATAATCCTTTTAATAATAATCTGCCGCCACCGCCACCGCCATTACCAGCCTGGGGCTGCGATGCCCCGAACGGCACACAGGTGCAATTAGGCGACTCTAACGGTCCGACCACCCAACCTTTCCCGTGCTTTAACTTCCGAGCTTTGCCTAATGAACTGGCAGCGGCTGGGGTATCTTGGAAATTTTATACCAAAGCCGGCCAAGCTGGATTTATCCACAACGGTCTCGATGCCCTCACCCCAGTTCGTAATGATCCGTCTCTTTGGTCTAAAGTCGTCTCTAAAGGCTCCATCTACTATGACGCGGTCAAAGGTCTGCCATCAGTCACATGGGTAGTTGGTAAATTTTTGGATCACCCCGTGGGCAGTGTCTGCTACGGTGAAAACGACTTGGTAAATCTGGTAAATGCTATCATGAACGGCAAATATTGGCCTAGCACTGCAATCTTTGTTTACTGGGATGAGTGGGGCGGTTTTTACGACCATGTGCCACCACCGCAAATCGATGGTGTTTCCCATGGCTTCCGGGTGCCACTTTTAATTATCTCGCCCTACACCAAAGTCGGTACCAGTGCTAATGGCGGCAGTATTACACACACTGAATATTCCCAACTTTCGCTGCTTAAAACGATTGAGGATAACTGGGGATTACCGCCTCTAACGGCCAAAGATGCGGCCGCTAATAATGTCTTCGATGCTTTTGACTTTAAGGCGCCGCCACGACCAAAATTATTGCTGACCCAACGAACCTGCCCGCCGCTCAACCTGACTCCCCAACAGCAAAAGATAGCCACAGAGTCGGATTAGTGGGTTGGGAGAACCCGCCAACAGTGCGAAGCGCTGGGCTTGGCGGACTGAAATCTACTATTTTTAGTGCGCTTAATTAACATTTCACTAATTATAATGGCTAGCTATACCAAATTAAACCCTAATTTTGCAGGTCTTACCGCTTTTTTGGAGGAATTCTCAATGGCACAAAACCAGTTTTAAACTCTACTCGCTTGAGATCTTGCTAATGCCCTTTTAGCCGATAAGACGGATATCTGTAAATTGCCGGCGGCGCCTAGAGTTCCAAAAATTTTTTTAATCTTTGCAGCACCTCATAATTATAACGCACTCATCTGTTATACTTGTTTTGTCACATCGTTATCCAGCCGAAACGCATGTATATGGATGCCACGAGGCACAAGGTTATTTTTTCTTAACAGTTTTTCAAGTCAGCGAGCGGCTCTGCCGAGCCGAGCGCTTGGAAAATTGAGAGGAGGAATATAGCCTTAAGTCGAAGCTTTTGCTTACTAAGCAAACCGAGGCAAGGGCGTAGGTTCCGACGAGGGGATGTAGCTCAGTGGTTAGAGCGATCGGCTCATAACCGATTGGTCCCTGGTTCAAATCCAGGCATCCCCACCATTTTCCTAGAAAGGAGTAATGCATAATTTGCTAAATCCCCTCAGCCTGGTTAAAGACTTTGGCTATTTGGGAATTTTTTTGACTCTTTTCACCGAATCGGGAATTATTTTTGGCTTTTTCTTGCCTGGCGACAGTTTGCTCTTTACCGCCGGCCTGCTGGCTTCGCAGCATTATTTAAATATCGTTGGCCTGATTGTTATTAGCGTTATAGCCGCGATTTTGGGTAATAACGTTGGCTACTACACCGGCCACAAATTGGGCCCCGAGCTATTCATTAAGAAAAGATCCTTCCTTTCTCCTAAAAATGTAGAAAAAGCCCACAAATTTTTTGAAAAAGAGGGCGGATTATCTTTAATTTTGGCGCGCTTTATCCCGGCGCTGCGGACTTTCGTGCCAATTATCGCCGGTATTGCCAAGATGAATTACCGGTCTTTTTTACTTTTCAACTCTCTCGGGGGCTTGATTTGGGGCGTTTCGCTGCCGGTCCTTGGTTTTACGCTCGGCAAAACGGTGCCCAATATAGATAAATACCTTCTGCCAATTATCTTTGGTGTTATTGTCCTATCGGCCGTTCCGATTTTGTTTTCTTACCTGAGGGTCAAAAGCCGAGCTACAAAATAGCTAGCAATTCTTCGGCTGATTTAGCGGCCATAAGTTTTTCGCGCAGTTCTTTGGCGCCGTCAAAGCCGTTGATGTAAACTTTGCAGAATTTATTGAGAGTTTCTATTCGCCGCTCACCTTTTTGCCAGGTCTTGGCAAACAGCTCTATATGGCACCGGTATAGTTCCATTTTCTGCTCTCGGCTGTAGCCTGGCCACGGGCTTTTTGTGGCAAACACAAATGGATCGTTAAAAATGCCGCGGCCAATTATAATGCCATCTAGCTTATACTTTTTGGCCAGCCGCTGGCCTTCAGAGCGCGTCATCACGTCGCCGTTACCAACTATTAGGGTGGAAGGCGATAGGGAATCGCGGAGTTGCCGGGCCTGGCCAATCAAATCCCAATTGGCCGGAATTTTAGAAAGTTGTTTGGCGGTCCGGCCGTGAATACTTAACATGTTAAGCTTTTTGGAAAGTAAGAATTCAATCCAACTCAAATCTACTGTTGTAAAACCTACCCGTGTTTTGACACTAGCAGGGAAGTCCCCGGCTTGCCCTGAACCTGTCGAATCGGCGGCTTCCTTAGTGGCCTCGATAATTTCCCCTGCCAATTGCCTATTATTAATCAGCGCCGCGCAGGCCCCGTTTTTGATGACAGTTTTTACCGGACAACCAAAATTCAAATCAACTCCATCGAATCCGAGTTCTATAAGCTCTTTGGTGGTTTTATAGAAGTTTTCGGGCTTTAGGCCCCACAGCTGGGCAATTATTGGTCGTTCTTTTTGGTTAAATTTAAGTTTATGAAGCAATTTTTCGCGACCCGGGCTTTGCAAACCGTCAACATTTACAAACTCCGTGAAATACAGATCGGGCGGCGCCAAACCAGCGATGATTTGGCGAAAGACGGTGTCCGTAATGTCGTCCATCGGCGCCAACACAAAAAACGGCTTTGGTAATTCGTCCAAAAAAGTCATTGCTAGTTATTTTATCAACTTAAAAATATCTGCCTGCAATATCATCCATAATTTGGAGTATCATACGGCCTGCATCATCCTGTGCACGACGTTCTTCTTCTGACAATGGTTTCCCGCCAAGCCCTTGCTCGCGCAGAGCTGCTCTAGCTTCGCCATAAGTTGGATACTGCCCACTACTTACAAGACGCTCTACTTCTTCTCCAAAAGCCACAGCCTCAAGATTTTTAGGAGGCGGAAGCGGTAAGCGCTTTTTACGCTTTTTCTTTGGCTTCTCTGGGGATCCTTCAGGATTAGTTGTCACACTTATATTTTATCAAGAACTAGGTTTTGAGAGCTTGTTTGATACGTTCGGCCGACGGCAGTTTTTTGTCGACTTTTTTAAGGGCTTCGGCGGCGTCTGGAACCGAAAAGCCTAGTGCGACGAGGCCTTGCAAGGCCTCGTCGCCAGCGTCGGCGGCCGGCGTAGTTAGAAATTCGGTGGCCGCTTCGGTGGCCGCCAGGCCGACTTTGTCTTTCAAGTCCACCACTACCCTTTCAGCTACTCGCCGACCAACACCTGTAGCTTGTGAAATAAATTTAATGTCGCCGGCGGCAATCGATTGCCGGACCTGCTCCAAGCCAGCGACGCTTATAATGGCCAAGGCCATCCGCGGGCCGACTCCTTTGACAGTTAGGAGCTGTTCAAAAAGCCCTTTCGATTGCTGGTTGCGAAAACCAAAAAGTTCGTAAGAATTCTCGCGAATACTTTCATAAACATAAAGCCTGGCCTGCTCGCCAACCTTCAGCGCACCAAAATCCTCAAAGCTGGCGAACAATCCATAACCAACGCCGCCAACCTCCAGTACTACCATCTGGCCGTTTTTTTCACCTACCTTGCCTTCAAGAGTCGCTATCATCGTTGTATTACCCCGGTTGTGTAGACTCTTCAGAGCCAGTGGCTTTATTAAGTCTAGTTATAGGTATGGGCTCGCCGTTAATTAGCGCGGCCAACCCCCAATATTCATCCATTGAAAAATCATCCCTACGACTAGCCCTTAAAGCCCTAATCATTCCTCCCAAAAGAAGTGGATTATGAAAACCTGCTCCAAGTACCTGAGCTTCAATTATTTGGTCTGTCAGGGGTCGAAATAGCTCGCCTCCAGTTGCTCTGCCTGTCATGATATTTAATTATCGCACAATCATGCTGTGGCAGATAGCGCAGGCCAGGGCGTCGGCGCAGTCGTCGGGCTGTGGGACCTCACTGAGCCCCAGCAGTACCCGAACCATTTCTTGCATCTGTTTTTTGTCGGCCCGGCCGTAGCCAGTTAAAGCCTGTTTGATTTGCAGCGGTGTGTACTCGGCGATTTTTAACCCGGCCAACTTGCCCGCCACAATCGCCACTCCCCTGGCCTGCGCAACCGTCATGGCGGTAGTGACGTTCTGGGCAAAATAGAGTTTCTCAACAGCCATTTGGGCGGGCTTACTGGCCCCGATAATGTCCGTTAATTCTTCAAAGATAGTTTGCAAACGGACCGCGTCATCTTCTTTTACAGGAGTTCTTATTACACCGCCATCAACCAATGTGCACTTGCCGCCAGACGTGGCTTCGATAACTCCAAAGCCCAAAATCCCCGTCCCCGGATCAATGCCTAGAATTCTCATTTTTCTCAACCTTAAGAATACTTTCAATAACCCAGGGGTTACGGGTTTTGCCGGCTTTATCAAGTTTCTTTATTTCGTTAACACTAAACCATTTGGCATCAAGCAACTCATTTTTTTGAAAATTAAGCTTGCCACCGATAATTTCGCCGTAGAATGAATGGACCACGTGTCCTTTTTTATTTCCCTGGCCAATAAAAAGTAGTTCCTGGTTGAGGATTTTTACATCCAAACCAACTTCTTCTTTAGCCTCGCGGATAGCTGCCTGTGCCAAAGTTTCACCCTCATCAACGTGCCCGGCGGGCCAATTCCATAAACCATAGACATGAGGCTTGGCTTCTTGGACTAATAGATATCGACCATCTTCATCACGCAGCACTACACCTGCTATATCAATTTTGTCTTTAGCCAACTTGGATGCCCTCGGCGATGTCAAAGTTGGTGTAGGTATTAACAACATCATCCTGATCTTCCAGAGCGTCCATAAGGTTAATAATTTTGCGGGCAGTTTGGGGGTTACTAATTTCGATGGTGTTATTTGGCACGTAAGCCAGCTGGGCGCTGACAATTTCTAAGCCGGCGGACTTTAGTTCGTCGCGGACTTTGGCTAAGCTGCCGGGCCCGGTGTAAATGACCGTTTCGCCGTTTTCTGGCTCTTCAAACACATCTTCGGCGCCGGCTTCGATGGCTTGCAAGCTGGTTTCATCACCAACGCCCCTAACTCTAATTTCGCCTTTATGGCTAAACTGAAAGGCCACACTATTGGGCTCGGCCATGCTACCGCCATTTTTGGTGAAGGCTACACGTACCTCTGGGTAGGTGCGGTTTTTATTGTCGGTAGCGCACTCCACAATTACAGCTACGCCACCTGGTCCGTAGCCTTCGTAAACAATCTCCTCTAGTTTGGCGGCGTCTTTATCGGCGGACCGCTGAATAGAGCGCTCAATATTGCTAAGGGGCATATTAGCGGCCTTGGCCTTTTCCACTGCCATAGCCAGCATAGAGTTAGTTGCCGGATCAGTGCCGTTACGCGCGGCGATGGCAATTTGATTACCGAGTTTAGTAAAAAGCGCGCCGCGCTTAGCGTCGTTAGCACCCTTCTGACGCTTAATTGAGGCCCATTTAGAATGTCCGCTCATAGCTTGTTTATTTTACCAGTTTAAGCATAATCTGCCTGCCCCGTAGCAGCTTTAGCTTGCTTCGGGGTTGTTGTATCATCTTTAGACTTTTTGTGCCGGTGCAAGAAAATAACGAGCAACAAGACTACTCCGTAAATACTAAGCATAATATCGGGGCTGATAGTGGTGTGCAACGAAGCCGCCGGAACACCGGCTAGCAGCCGCGCGATATCCAAAATATAAGTTAACAGCAGGTTGGCCGGCCAGGCCAGCCAGCCAGCTAGAGCCGGCAGCCACATTCCGGCGCCCGCGGCGATGGCCGAGAGCAACATGGCAAAAGGTATCAGCCAGACTACTAGCACATTGGCCAGCAGGGAGATCAGCGACAGCCGGCCAAAGGTCATCATAATTAAGGGCAACGTCATAATTTGGGCGGCCAGAGTCTCGATGAAAATCATCGTTAAAAACTTTGGCCGGCGCCTTAACTTTTTAACTACCGCCGGGGCAATAATCAATACTCCAAAGAAGGCCAGGAAAGATAAATACCAGCCCAGATCGCCCCAGACATAAAAGGGGTTAAACAGTCCAGTTAAAGCGGCCGTAAAAGACAGAATCAAAATTGGCCGGAAGTGGCGGCCGTAATACCAAGCCCACAAGCCTAAAACGGAGACTATGGCGGCCCGCACAATCGAGGCGCTAAAGCCGGTCATTAAAATAAAGCCGCCAATGAGCGCCAGCGACAAAATCAGCCGTTGGTATTTGGAACCCAGCCGCAGCCGGCCAATGCCGCGGACCAAAATGGTTAAATTGTAACCAGAAACGGCGACAATGTGGATTAAGCCAACAATAGTTAACTGGTTAAGTATTTCTTTGGGTAGGTTGCTGCGCTGGCCAATCAGCAGCCCCAAACCAAAGCTAGCCTGAGGCTCGGGCAGCGCGCTTTGCATACCGGCGCTGAAGCGCCGGGTAAAACGGTTAATCCAACTGTGGTCTAACCCGGTTCTTTTAAGCTGCGCGTAGGCAATCCGAGCTTGGTTGGAGCCGCGCATCGGGTACAATTTACCGCTAACTAGGATTTTGTCGCCGCGGTAGACCATTGGCAATCCAAAGCCACTAATTTTGAAACTTCCGGCCAAATCTTTGTTGTAATTTTTCAAGGTCTGTCCTTGATTAACCTCCAGAAGTTGGGCGTGGTTAGCCGTAAATTCTAGTTGTGACCGCTCGGCGTAAACCGCGTCGCTAGTGGCTGTAACCTCAACAGCTACCTTTTGGCCACTCAGAGTTTTTAGATAATGGAGCTTATCCATATATAGACTGCCGCGCCAGAGGCCCAAACCCAGGCCCAAAAATATAACTACTATTAGGCTAGTGGTATTTTTGGGCCTGATGAGTAACATGCAACATGTAACAAGTAACAAGCCTAGTAGCGGCGGCTCAAAGCTGACTTTGCGCGCCAAACCCAGCCCAACTAAAGCTGCTAGGCAGCCAGCAATGATTAACGTCGTCCGCCTAAACCTGTGCTTTTCCAAATACGAAACTCCTGGCATAATTTGGGCTAACTATGCCATAAGAGAACTAAGAAGTTAATTGCTTACGTTATTAGATTCTTCTTACCACATTCTTAACTACAGCGGCTAGAGCTATTCCGACGAACATAGTACTAGCAATAATTCCACAATCTCCGCCTTGCTTAATATATTCCGCAAAGGGAGAGCAAACTTGTCTTGGCGGAACTTTAATATAATGAGTGCGACCTTTGGAATCTTGCATAAACTCGATAGACGCAACTGTTGTTTGAGTGGGCAAGCGTTCACAAGAATACTTTAGAATTTGGGGTTCCTCTTTACTAACAATATCCAAGCTGACGTAACCAAAGAAGAGTCCAGCTACTGTTTGTTCACTTTTGGATAGTCCCATAAACTCTTCATTGCTCATTATTGATACTATTCCATAATTATAATAAAAGGTTAATTGCTTACGGTTATTTACTGGTCTAATTAAGCTAGGGAAAGCTAGAATCTTGCTAAAACAGAGGTCAACGTGCTAATATTTGGTTAAATCAACATTTTTTGAAATCCAAAACGTCTGCGTTTGGATGAAATGGCGGGGCGCGTTCGAGGAGCGCCCGGAGGTGTAGTAAACTACACTGAGGAACATTCTTGTTCTTCCAATTTAGCAAAAACACGCATCGCTGCAGGTTTTTGCTAAATTGAGAGGAGGAGGCGAGCCGAGGCTGTAAGTAATTTGCCTACTGGCGAATTACGGAAGCCGACGCCTCGACTCCGACGGGGGCCCATAGCTCAGCCTGGTAGAGCAGCGGCCTTTTAAGCCGCGTGTCCCGGGTTCGAATCCCGGTGGGCCCTCCACACTTCGCCAAGGCTTCGTGTGGCAGGCCACACTCAATAGCCGTGAAGTGTGCCCCTCGTAGTTTTAACGAAGTGGGGCTAAAATAACTTTAAATGTACTATGTTTACATTCTCAAACTGAATGACGGTTCAGTTTATACTGGTTCTACAGGCGATTTACAGAAGCGAATCCTAAAACATAATAAGGGTGATGTTATTGCCACGAAAGGCAAAAGACCAATCAAACTCTTATGGTATTGTTCGTCTGAAGCCAAGCAGAAAGCTCTAGAATTTGAGAAATATCTAAAGACTGGATCTGGTCAGGCATTCCGCAACAAGCACCTTGTATGATAACTCGAATCCCTCCAGACCCTCCACGAAAGAACTCCCTTGTGGAAATTTCTGCTTTGACTGTTTATTTGAATACTAGACTAGAAAGAATAGTTTTTACTACCTGTATTGAATCAATAGACTGATAGTCAGTGTCGTGCTTTAGCCGCACAGAGGAGGATGTATCAGCCATGATCGTACCGTATATGTCAAATTTCTTACTGTTGGAAAGTACCCCGTAGATATAGGAATCAGCTCCTTTTGTAACGTTTTCGTCAATGACTGCAAAACCCTGGGCATATCCCTGATTCTGAAAATCTGAAATTACTAATTTGCGGGTAACTTTATCTTTCAAAGTAACGTCTTCAACAGCGTAAACTTTACAGCCAAGGTTACACTCTGTTCCGTATCCTTGCTCGGTGACGTCCATATGTATATATAGTTTTTTATATGTAGGATCTGCGTAGAAAGGTATTATGGTTTTATCCGTTGGTCCGCTCAGACTAAGTGAGTATACTCCGACACCAGTGTTTTTGACTTCCCAGTTTTTAGGATACTGGAAGGTCATTTTTGAATCATCATATGTTTGCAAAGTAGTACCTTTGCTGGATTGTGTCTGAGGGGTATTCGTTTGCTGAGTATTACTTACAGCTGTATCATTTTTGCTTTTATGACCAACCTTGTAAGCGTACCATCCAATAAAGCTAATAATTACTACAATAACTAGTATGAGTAGTCCCTCTATGGCACTAAAGCCGTCTTCTTCCTTTTTCATTTGAGGACCCTTTAATTAAGCTTATGATTAGTATAGCTGGTTCTATAAAACAGTTGCAATAACGTAGCAGATGGCCCTCTACAATACTAGCTTCTGCTTAAAATAATCAAGCCGGCGGTGCCAACTAGCGCGGCGCCAATTTTAAGCCATAGCCACTCTTTCTCTCGCAAAAAAATTAAGGCCGCCAACACAACCAGCACCGTTCGAAAGCTTATTATGGAACTAATTACTGAAACATTTCCACTAAGCTTTAGGGCCGAAACAAAGCATAGGCCGCCTAGCGCAAAAGACAGCCCGTATCCCACAATGTAATATAGTTTTTTTCTATCTCTCAAAATTGACAGTTCGCGTCGCTTAGGCCAGGCGATTAAGACCATCCATAGCGTTTGGAAACCCCAGCCAAAAACCAGGTAAGACTCGAGGTTCATCCGGGTAAGCATAAAGCGTTCAAAGGTTATGGCCAGGCCCAGTAAAATTGAGGCCACTAAAGCCAGCATCAGGCCGGAGTTTTTATCAATCTTGTGCGCTCTGAGTTTGGGGAGAGTAACTATAAAAGCCGACAAGATTATTATTACGGCGCCTATAAACTTGTAGCCGCTTAAGCCTTCGTTTAAAAGCGTCCAGGCAGTAATGATGGTTACGATAGGAGTTAGATTGCCAATTATGGTGTAGCTGCCGGCATCTATCTGGCGGCTGGCCCGAAAGCTGAGTACCAAACTGAATGGAAACAGCCACTCGCCTATGAAAAGTAATAATAAATTCAAGCCACTAATATGGATAGGCGCCGGGCTCAAAGCCGTCACAAGTAGCGCCAGCGGGTAAAGGATACCGACGTAAAAAACGGCATTTATTATTTGGTTGTGAGCAGCTAAGGTAGTAGCTAAATACCGCCTAAGTAAAACGCTGGCCGTGGATAGGAAAAGGAATAAAGTTATTAACAGTTGCCAGGATAGCATTCACCTAATATAACAGTTTAGTGGCGGCCGTGCCGTTTGAGGCCGCCAGCCCAAATCATCAACAAACTAGACAGCACGCCAACGGCCACAATTTCTGGTTGGATTTTTTGCAAGGAGTTCCAAAAAGTGGAGTTAGCAAAGTCGGCGTGCAGCGATTGGCTGAGCAAGGGCACGACGATTAAAGCCAGCAGCCCGCCGGCGCAGAGGCCCGGCACGATCTGCAAAATAAATTTGGAGTGCCCGGAAAATGACTTTCTAGTAAGCATTAAGGTTAAAATTAGCGGCGCGACCAGCAAGATCAGGCTAACGGCGGTGCGGCTCAGAGAAATGATGCCGGTGTCGTTTAACAGCCGGGCGGCGTCGGCGCTGGCCAAAGTGATGAGCACAAAACCGGCGCACAGCGCCAAAAAAGCCAGCGCGGCGTTACTTTTTAAGAAGTAAGCGAGGGCTAAAGGCCCAAAAATCAAAACCGCTAAGACAACATCGGGCATTAGTCGAATTTTAGCACAAGTACCATCAAAGGGGTCTGTCTTTGCAAAAAGCAAAGTAAAATTTAGTAATTTTTACCAAAAAATACTTTGCTTTTTGCAAAGACAGACCCCAAACAAAAAAATCAAAAGATCAGAGTAGCGCCAGGAATGATTCCTAATCTTTCGGCCTCACCGGCCTTTAGCTCCAGTACGTATTGGGCGGGCGCCGAGGGGCCAAAAGTTTTGGGATAAGTTGAAGGCTTAAGCCTAGATTTCACAGTCACTACTTTTTTATCAGCGCCGATCCAAATTATATCTATCGGAAAACGCAGGCCTTTCATCCAAAACTTGTAGTCACCTAGTTTGTCGTAAACAAACAACAGCCCCTGTTTATCGCCAATGCAGGCCCGGCCCGCCAGGCCTTTGGCTTGGTCCGGTAGCGTTTTAGCCACCTCAACTGGTATGTCTGAGGAAATGGAGCTAACTACTGCATCTTGTCTGTAAAACTCCTGGCAGGGCAGATTTCTTTGGGATAGAAACGCGCCAACTATGCCAACGGCTATAACTAAAATTACTAGCCCTCTTTGGAATAATCTACTGGATCTAGACGCGGTTTTTTGGGCACCACGTCTTTTGAATTTTTTAACCATCCTGCCTTAATTTTACTCTTATGCCCCTCCCTGAGTCCCATTACTTACGAATCCCTTTATACACTCTGGAGCTTAGCGGAGCCGCTTAGGCGCCAACGCGGTCTTTGCGGTGCGTTCTTTTGGCGTTAAGCTCCACATACTCAATTATTTTCTCGGCCACATTGCGGCCAGTAACATGCTCTATACCAAAGCCAGGACTAGAATTAACCTCAAGTACTAACGGACCACGGTCAGAGCGCATCATATCCACACCACCAATCGAAAGGCCCATAGCCCGGGCGGCTTTAACTGCTACTCTGCGCTCCTCATCTGTCAATTTAATTGAACTGCCTTCGCCTCCCTGGTGTAAATTAGAACGAAATTCCTCCTCAGTATTAATACTTTGCCTTTTCATACTAGCTACTACCTTGCCGCCAACAATAAAAGCCCTGATATCACTACCGGCGGATTCTTGTACGTATTCTTGCAGTAAGATATTGGTGCCATCCTCGTCCATCATATAAAAAGATTGGATTACTGATTTGGCGGCTTTTCTGGTTTCGGCTAACACTACCCCACGACCATGCGTGCCACGAGCCAATTTAATGATAATTGGCGGCCCATTGAGGTCTGCCATAACTTTATCTACGTCGCTGGCCCCACGGGAAAAGATGGTTTTTGGAATGTCTATGCCAGCCCGGGCCAGAAGCTGGGTGGCCCGGAGCTTATCGCGAGACCTTACAATAGCGATAGAGGCAGCAGTGGTAAAGACACCTTGCATCTCGAACTGGCGCACTACAGCCGAACCGTATCGTGTAAATGACGGCGCTATCCTGGGGATTATGGCATCAAAACCTTTTAAGACCCCTCCTTTATATAGAACTACTGGATCGTTTTGGACGATACGGGCCTCGCATTTAACATAGTTAATTACTCTAACTTCGTGGCCGCGTTTAATCGCCTCTTCCTTAAGCCGTTTGGTCGAGTAATTCCCCGACCCTTTAGATAAAATCGCGATTCTCATGTTTTTCTCTCCCACATTTTAAATGCTTCAAGTTCATTATGCAGCCTCTCTTTTTTCTGTTCTTCCACTTTCTTAAGTGGCGAACCCCTTGAAACGTCGACTATAAATTTGCCTTTAAGCAGTTTGCGGCCAATAAGCACAGGATAGACTTTTTGGCTTCTGTTAGAAAGCGTAAAAGTACCGACTATTATTCTGCCGCCTATTTTTAATTGCAATTTAATAACGTATCGCAGCTCTCTGTGCCCAAACGAGTTGGCAATCCGGGTAAATAAATAATGAGGCGCTGGGATTTGAATTTCCCTACCTGTGTAATGGGGTGACTTCTTACTGAAAAGCCTAAAGCTTAACACCCCATTGTTTTCATGGATGCCGGTAGCCCAAAGACTAGAGATGTCGGCTCCAGTATCAATTTTGGCATGCACGCCTTTAATCCCCATATCAGGGAATGATATTTTTTCCACTCGTCCAATTATCTGCTTTTTCATACTAATACTTTAACATCTTTTAGCTTTTTATTCAATAATAGCAATGCTATAATGTTACTTAAATTATGGACTTAGCCGAGGTAATAAAGCAATACTACTTTGACAATCAGAACCGCCTATCAAATGATAAGCAGTTTCATTTTGCCAGCCGCATAGCTGCATGGCAAGGAGATGAAAGGGCTTACGAAATCCTCGAGCAGCTAAAAACCTATATAGTGCCTAATCCTTCGCCGGATGGTATAACAGGCACACTTAAAGCGATTCTGGAAAAAAGACAAACAGGCCGCAGAAATGCTCATGAACTAAGGCAAACTTATTTCCAGAAATATCCGTCACTGTGGGGCACGCATCTGGCGCTTTTCAGGGTCAGACATCTTGAGTATATTTATGGCACAGATGCCAAGGTGCAATTGTTTGAGCTGGTGAGTCGGAACGAACTAGACCAGTTTGCCGACAAACTTATAGGGGATGATGAAGCCGTGCGTGTTCTTTCAACATTTGCCATCAATTTTATCTACCTATATACACAAATCTTACTAGGAGATAGGGAGTACATAAATCCTCAGCACTTTATTGATATAAGCGACGGCTATGATTTAAGCCAGAAAGAACATTTGCAACTTTTAATTTATCTATTCACGCATTGCGTCATCGGCGAAACAAACTTTTATATCAGACCGATAGACCGAGATCGAATGCCGACATACCATAAAATGCTCGAGATACTAGACAAAATTATAAAAGAAAACTATGAATTAATTAACCTAGATAATAAATTGGAATTTTTGGTTTGCTGTCGAATATGCTCATATAAAACCGGCATATCTAAGAAAATCTATGCCGAATGTCATAGATCAATCAGCAGCGAGGGTCATTTTTTGGTTGATTCTGATAACCAGTTTGGTCAAGAGAGCAGAAAGAGCTTTGAAAAATCAGAACATAGGAATGTACTTTTTATAATGTCCGTTTCCCCATATAGTCCGCACTCCACTTTATTGTAAAAGGCCATTAAGCAAATCAGCTAACTCGTTCTGCTTCTCGGACATAAAGGCGCCGCTAATTATTTGGGGCTGTGAATTTATCTCCAGAAAATAAAACTGTCCGGTTCCGTTATCTTTCAGCACGTCAACACCAGCCGTAGTCATCTTAAGCTCTGTGGCTAACTGCTGGGCTAGTTGAATTATAGATTGCGGGAGATCTTCCACTAGCTCGGCGGCTCCGCCCTGAGACGTATTATTCAGGTGGGTATCGGTAGAGCGTGTTCTCTTAATTTGAAGTGGTTTTTTACCCCCCATAATCAAAATCCGGTAATCGTAGTCATTGGGGCAGAACTTTTGAGAAATGAATTCGAGCCCGGAATTTGCCCCCATCACATCACTAAATTGAGCATTAGAATTCACCAAATAGTTTCTCAAGCCATGGGAACCATAATTATCTTTAATAATTATAGGGTAGTCGAGTTCGGCTTCACTTAATTTACGCAGTTGATCGGTGTCTTGTGAGTAATAAGTTGCTAAAAATGGTGCCTTTGATTCATAAAATAAAACCGCTTGAGCTAGTTTTGAAGACGGCCAATACATTGAGTAGTCATTAAAAAATTGTACGTGTTTTTGCTTTAAATAGCGGCTTGTTACATATGCCATTTCGCTGTTTTTGCGGATTGTTCCCCGGAGAATCACTAAGTCATAGTCTGAAATATCCTTATTGCTTTGGATATCTCTGATTTGAAAATTATCTGGCGCTATCTTTACGACAAGCTGGTCAAACCGGGTTTCCGTAAAATGGTATGATGGCATCGACTGATTCAAGGTCTCGGCATAAGGGGTCTGAGGAGACTTGTCGCTCGCTAGGCCACCTAATATTAGTATTTGTTTCATCTAAGCTATATTACACTTCATTAATGGCTAAATCTGCCAGCATTCTGGCTTCATGCTCATCCCACTCATAACCAAGCCACAGCATCCCTGCAGGATCTTGAGTATCCTCGCGCCTTAAGTCCCAAGGACTTATCCGGACCGGCCGGCGATTTATTTCGCAGGTTATATAACCTTGCTCCCCGCCTTTTCTTTTTCCATACATCAAGTCAATACCTATAACATTCTTACCCTCGCCGGGAAGCTCTTTCAACTTCTTATGGATGGTTTCGGCGATAGTGTGCACATCGTCCGGCAATTTTTCGGGTTCAAATACCTCTCCATGGCCATCGGCGAGTAATATAGTTTTTCTTTTACCTCCTACTCTGGCTACAGCGCCTAAGACTTTGGAGTCAATTGAGATTAGCCTTAGATTATGGGTGCCTTTTATGCCGAGCTTAGGATCTCCACCGGACGTATCAATAAATTCCTGGACTAAGTATTTTCCCTCTACTTCTACTAATGATAGGTCTTTTTTTCGCACTACCCTTACATTTTTACCGCCAGCACCTCTGACTGGTTTTAATATTACTTTGTAGCCAGGGATAGCAGCCGCTGCCTCATCGATTTCGCCAGCATCCGCGGTAAAAGTAATGGGATGAATTTCGGGCAATATTTTATAAATTTCGTCCTTCCGTGAAAGAAGGTCATTAAATGCAGGATGATGGACTATTTTTGGCGCATTGGGATCTGCGTATAAAGGCTGGGGCTCTGCGGGCATAGTTAAGTCCCTTACTACAACCGGTTGCATTGCCTCACTAACTACGACTCTTCTTATTGTCTGCTGGCCTACAAAGCGGTGCGTAGTTAGGTCGTAGCTCGTATGAGTATCGGCAAATAATACCTGTACGCCAAATTCGCCCAGCCTATTAGCTAAATTCATATACCGCACTTGGAATTGCGGTTCGTTTTCGGGACTAATTTTAGGTCTTAATATACTTACAACAGGCGCCCGTATCTCTTGCTCTATGGACATATTATATATCATAAAATACTTATACCCTTAAAGCAAGCCTGTGGTTACTGCTTGCTTTGCACTATAAGGTAGCAATCCCATATATACTGCAAGGTATGAACCAAAGTCGTTCGACCAGTGCCGGTGATTACGATAAGAGCCTTAGCGAATACGGGGAAAGTCCTAAAGCGTTGTTATGGGCGAGCTATAGGATAGCTGCTATTCGATACAAGGAGTTAGTCGCTGACGTGCCAGTGGAAGGTAAAACTATATTGGATGTTGGCTGTGGGATGGGTGACGTGCTGCCATTTTTATATGCTAAATCGCCAAATTTTAAATACCTAGGGGCGGATACTAACGAAGGATTCATAGAGATAGCTAAGAAGAGATATGAGGGGCATGAGTTCAAAATTGTTGATCCATTTACCGACGATATCGGCCGTTTTGACGTTGTAATCTCATGTGGGGTCTTGAATGGTAATGTCGATAACTGGATGGAAGAAAGAAAAAAAGCCATAACCAGTTTATTTGAGTTGGCTAACGAGGTCCTGGCCTTCAATATGGCCGGGGGGTTAACGCCGATACCCAGCACGCCTATCACTGCTTTTGCTGATCTTCAGGAAGTATTAGCCTTTTGCGCTAGCCTCACTCCCCGGCTAATAGTTCGCAATCACTACACAAGTAAGGGATTTACAATTGTAATGTTCAAATAATTTCTAGCGGGCTAGCGCCAAATTTTCTAGTTGCTGGCGAGGCTGTGGAGATTAATCATGGATGGGCTATAGAGAAGACTTCTAAGTCTTTAATAAGGTGGCCAAGGACCAGCGAGCCACCGTCCATTTCCGGATGGAACTGGATAGCCAAGATGGGGCGCTTCTTATGGCGAATCATCTCTACGCCGATTTTGGAGCGGCCCAAGATCTCGAAGTGCTCGTCTGAAACCTCCGGAATACACCAGTCGTGGTATTTAAACTGTTTAATATAAGTCCCCTCGGCGGTTTGGATTCTTCTAAAACCGGAGATCCTTCTTGGCAGTTTCTGTAATTTCGAGCCGTAAGCGTAAGCAATTATTTGAAAGCCCATGCAAATACCTAAAATCGGTTTTTGGCATTTCATAATAAAATCCAGCTCGTCGCGGTACCACAGGTCGCCATTTATATGTAAGTCGCGCATTTCCCGGCCGCGGCCGCCGCCGCCTGATAAAATTACCAGATCTTGGCCGCTGGCACTAAGCTTGACACCGGGTTGGTACTTTACAATTTCAACATCATGATCAGATAAAGCTCGCTTCAACTGCGGCAGTAGCTTAGTATGATTATCTATAAGCAGAATTTTCATACCGTTAGACTCCAAAAGACGACCAATGTTTATTTATACGTCGAAGCAAGTAACGAGGTTCAGTCGTTAACCAAGGTACGGAAGTTAAGTGGAGTCTAACGGGATTCATATTATTTCTGTAAGTGGTGGACTCTGGAGTAAACGATCCACACCGCGGCCGCCAAGATTAAAAGCAGCATAATTAACATAGGGATAAACCCAGCACTTAGCTCCGAGAGCTTTGCATATATCCGCTTGCGGCGGATAATCTCGGAGACTAGGTGCTGGGTAAAGCCGCTATCATTAGATTTCATACAGATTTCATTGTAGTTAGCACATCACAGAAATACAACTGTAATATTTGCTAATTTATCTGTCTTATGCTGTAATATGACCCATGTCCCGTTTTGAGAGGCTTAATACTAAGAAAATATCGCTGGCGGCTAATTTAGCTCTAGGCGGCATTGCTTTAGCTTTAGCAAAAAATAGAAACAGCTGGCGGCAAAGATATGAGGCTGCAGAGCAACAACGTCAGGCTGCCGAACAAAAAAGCCACTTAGATCCAAAAACGGGTCTTCTAAACTACCCTTTTTTTAGTAGCGAGGTGATTAGGCGAACAGCTTCCATCCAGCGTTTAAATGACGCCCACCGCCAGCATGGACTCATACTACTTGATATTGATAATTTTAAAGCCTTAAATGACCGTCTGACAATGCCCGTGGTCGATCAAGTTGCTTTACTGCCGGTAGCTCAGATACTCAAACAATCGGTACGCCCTGAGAACGACTTGGCTGGCCGGTTTGGTGGTGATGAATTTGTTATTTTCTTAGGTGATACAGACCCGATGGGCACACTTGTTGTAGCTGAGCGTCTCCGAGCTCAAGCTAACGCTATCCAACTTGAGCCTAACGTAGAAAAAGGTATTTCTTTAACTATGGCATATACCTCACTTCCGCAGGGGAGTAACTATGAGGAGATATACAGACAGTTAAATAACGTCCTAAATAATGCTAAAGCAATTCCCGGCAAGAACCAGATTGCCAGCCTGGCTGCTTAGCCGAAGAGGCCTTTTTTGCCATCTTCTTTTTGCAGTTGCTCTAGTAAATCTTTTTGTTCTTTGGTCAGCTTTGTGAGGGTGTCGACGATGATGGTTACGATGTGCGGGCCGCGTTTGCCTTGGGCGGAGTCAAAGGGGTTGTTGCCGCGCAAATGCGGCACGCCGTGGCCAGACAGTTTAAAGTCGCTACCACTTTGAGTGCCGGCCGGTATTTTCATGCGCACCGGGCCGTCTACAGTCTCCACTTCTATTTCGGCGCCCAATGCGGCGTTTACCATACTGACATGCTCGCTGGAAAGTATTAAATCGCCCTCACGGGTGAACTTTTTGTGCGGCTTAACGCGGACGTTGACGTAAAGATCGCCCTTGGGGCCGCCAGCGATGGCTTCGCCGTGCTCCCGCAGCCGGATAGTGGCGCCGTCGTCTATGCCGGCCGGAATTTTAAGAGTTATGTCCTGGGTTTTGCGATGCGTGCCCTTGCCGCCGCACAGGCTGCAAGCTTTTTCTGGGATTTTACCCTTGCCGCCACATTTGGGGCAAGGCGCGGCTTGCTGGATGTTGCCAAAAACCGTGCGCATGACATTGGTGATTTGGCCAGAGCCTTTGCATTGGTCGCAGGTTTTTAGTTCATAGCCCGGCTCAACAGTTGTGCCCTTACAGTGTTCGCATATATCTTCCAGGTTTAGCCGCAGGCCAACCTCGGTGCCAAAGATGGCTTTTTCAAAAGTGATTTCCACATTGGTTTCGACGTCGTTGCCGCGGTTTTGGCGGCGGCCACCCGGAGCGCCGGCTCCAGTGCCAAAAAAGCTGCCAAAAATGTCGCCCAGGCCCAAATCGCCAAAGTCAAAACGGAATTCTTGCCCTGGCCCGCCAAAACCGCTAAAGCCGCCAAAAGGCTGGCCGTCGCTAGCCGCGCTGCTGCCTACCCCGGCGTGGCCAAACTGGTCGTAACGCTTGCGCTTTTCGGAGTCTTTAAGCACTTCGTAAGCTTCATTAACTTCTTTAAAGTTAGCTTCGTTACCACCGCGGTCGGGGTGGTGCTGTACCGCTAAACGCCGAAAGGCCTTCTTAATCTCGTCGGGGCTGGCATGCTTAGAAACGCCTAGAGTCTCATAGTAATCTCTTTTAGCCATAATAATCCTTGTCTAGCTCCAGCGAACTGACTGCCTCGCGTACCAGACTTGGAAAAACCTTGAGCCTAGCAGCCACCTTCTTTACAGAGTGATTATAGTTTTTTTGGTCTTCAGGCTTTCCACGAGGATGGCCAACAAGCTGGCCAACTTTGGGGTCGGCCATAACTTTGGCCAGCTTCCTTAGGCGTTTATGCTGTTTATGCGGATTGGCTGATTTTAGTTCCCTGTTTTCCCAAAAAATTATTAAAAGCTGGTAGGCAGCCTCTTCTTCTAGGCCATATTTATCCAGGACAATTTTTTCCAAAGCTAGCCGGTAGTCTCCAGAAATCAGATGTTGCTTTGGTGAGGCATTTCTTAAAGCTTCCAGCACCTCTTTATCTACCCAGGCCTCACCTATGCGCCTATCTATGTCAAGTTTTCTATAAATTTCAGCGGCATCGGGTCGGGTTTTTACAAAAAGGCTGTCTACTAAAAACTCGCCAAAGTCGTCGGCAGCTGCTCCTCTTTCCATATCTTTAGTACCAATTTTTTGCATTAACTCGTCAAAGTGTTCAACTATGGCTGGGTCGAGATCTTTGCGAGGATCCAGATACCTAGGCTCCGGCTCCGAACCTTTATCCAAAAATGGCTCTGCTACTAAATTATCCAGCCCCACTTGATCCTCAATTGCAACCTTGGGAACGCCTTGCCTATTAAGCATACTTTTTCTTTCTGTTGACCAGTAAGCTAACATCTCAGCCAAGTCGTAATCTAGCTTAGTTCTTGATTCGCCTTGATCAGACTCTCTAAGTGGATTCTGTCTCTGGATTATTTCTAGGAGCCTGCGGTGAGCTTCGAAGAAACTTTGGTAATCACCGTGGCGATTTAGCACACTCATTGAGCCATCAATAGTTCCATACGAGCGTATTGCATATTCATATAAACTAAGCCCCTGATCGCTTAAAGTTGGTCTAACCTCAGCCAGGTAGTGAGCTGGGTCCACTGGGTAGCCAAATATTTGCTCTAGGCTCTGAGGAGCCCTAACTTCTTCAGCCATTTTTGAGCTCCCGAGACAGCCATTTTTGGGCATCTTTAGAAATTTTGCTAACCGGCAGCGCTTCTAGCACGAAAGTATCGTAGCTGTGCAGTTTAGTGACTGCTTTTTCTATCTGCTCAAAATAGTCTAGACGGCTTAACATTTCTAAAAGCACCTCATTATTCTTTTCTATTTTACCCTCCTTCGCAGATTTTTTTGATAAACCAAGGAGGCTATCCTCCGTAGCTTTAGCGAAGGAGGATCTGCTTCGGAGGCCTTCGCCCTTCCACCAATAGGATGAGCTAACCGGCATTTGCCTAACACAAGCCACTAAATGCTTGACTAGTAAAGCATTTGCCACTTTGTCGGCTTCTTTCTCATTGGAGCAGGTTAGCCGCAGGTGGCAAATTTTAGACATTTACTTTCCCAGATAACCTGGCTAGCCAGCCGGGGCGTAGGCGGCGCACCTTTCTAAATCGCTCAAGGTTTCTTACGAAATCTTCCCAATCTTTATCTGAAGAGTTGCCAGGATCGTACTGCGCTTGAAGCTCCTCGACAGTGGCCGCGGTATTTTCCAGATAGTAACTCAACCAAGCTTGACGATCGTCGTTTATATCTGGAGGCTTTTGTTTAGAGCTGCCGAAGGCGCCGCCTTCAACCTCTAAGGTGTGATCCTGCGGTCTGTAATAAAAGCTTTTTGACCTATCGCCATGGTCTACCCGAAGGACAAACCATCTATCATTCTCCGTACTATTATCAGATAGACTGGCCTGGCTTAGGCCTATTCTACCCTCTTGCTCTCTGAAAAGATGAGCGCTTTCCGACCCGCCTAAGGGCTCGTAGGCCGTTCCACTTAATATCCTCGGCAGCTGATTCTCTATCCGCGTGCTGTAAGACAAAGCTTCAGTGTTATGCCCTTTCATGGTTGCTTTCTTTTCGGGATCACCTCGCCTTCAACGAATTTGCGGTCTTTGCTAACGTAAGTCAGCTTGGCGTACTCAATGCCAATTTTAACGCCGGCGGCGATAGCCGCAGCTGGCAGCAAGATGTAGCGCAAAAAATTAGTTGGCTTCATAGTCATTGCCTTCAGGATCCTTGACGACCTGAATAGGCTCCTCGACAATCTCAAGGAAGTCATTGGGGGACCACTCACCCTGCTCAGGAGGAAACTCCGGGCGTTTTGGCCTTCGTGGATTAGATAAAACCCTTCTGTCGGAAGCCCGTTGCACAAGCCACTTTGCCAAAGTCTCAAGATTTCCTCTATCTACACTTTCCCAACCTAGCCCAAATTTTACTCGGGGAGATTCTGCTAATCTACCCATGTGTGTAGTTTTCATCACCTGCCCTTCTTATCTTTACTTCCCAAACGCTTTAAATTCACGTTCTTCTATGATCTGGCCGGTGTCTACTAGGATCAACGGCACGAGTTGTTCGGGCATAAAAAATCGCCAAAATTTACGGCCGGCCAAGAGTAGTTCCCCGATTATAACAGCCGGCCGGCTCCAACTATAAGTTTGCCGATAGGTTTCCAAAACTTCAGTTGCATCATCTTGCGTGTGAACTATGGCGGGGCCTTTAACCATTACTTCTCCCTCTTATCATCGACAACTAGAACATACACGCCATCAGCATCTGGTTCATAGTTATATTTTGCCACCGGTTCTCCCTGTTCAAAATCGCCAATTTCAGTACGCAGGAATTTTCTTCTGCGTTCTCCCTTTTTGTCATACCAAACATCAAACTCGAACACTCTATGCCGTGGATCCAATTCTATATGCCTCATCCCAGTTTGAAATGCCTCACTATCAATAATATTTCCGATGCCTCTAAAATACACTCCCGCAAAAACACGGGCGACAAAGTCTACATCAATCCGAGAAGGAATACCTCCTTTTGCATCCAAAACTGAAGAAAGAGTCTCAAGATTTTGACTTGTCATCTACTACCTCGCCTTCAACGGGTTCGTCCTTATCCTTTTTGCCCTTCTTGTCTTTGCCAGATTCGCCCTCCTGCGCTGAAGCTTCGGAGGGCTTCGCTTTGCTCTCTGCGCTCGCTTGCTCGTACATTTTGGCGCCGATCGGCATGATTTTGTCGCTCAAATCTTTGGCGGCTTTTTCCAGCTCGGCCTTGTCTTTGGCCTCCAGGTGCGTCTTGGCCTCGTCGATAGCTTCTTGCAAAGTCTTGGAGTCTTCTTCACTGAGCTTATCTTTGTAATCAGTTTTCATTTTCTCGGCCTGGTAAACAGCGTTGTCCAGGTTGTTTTTAGCTTCGGCCACCTGACGCTTTTGCTTGTCTTCTTCGGCGTGGGCTTCGGCCTCTTTGGCGGCTTTTTCGACGTCTTCTTTGGAAAGATTACCGCTGTTTTGGATGGTAATGCTCTGCTCTTTGCCAGTGCCTTTATCTTTGGCAGTGACGTTTAAAATACCGTTAGCGTCGAGGTTAAAGGTAACTTCAATCTGCGGTACGCCACGCGGCGCTGGTGGGATACCATCCAGCACAAAGCGGCCCAGGCTTTTATTGCCTTCGGCCATCTCGCGCTCGCCCTGCAGCACGTGAATTTCCACGCTGTTTTGGTTGTCGGCGGCGGTGCTAAAGGTTTCGTTCTTACTGGTAGGAATAGTGGTGTTGCGCTCTATCAACTTAGTGGTCACCGCGCCCAGGGTTTCAATACCCAGCGACAAAGGGGTAACATCTAGTAGCAGGACGTCTTTAACGTCGCCCTGCAGCACGCCGGCCTGGATGGCGGCGCCCACGGCCACCACTTCGTCTGGATTAACACCCTTAAGCGGTTCTTTGCCGCCAAAGAGACTTTTGACTTTATCGATCACCGCTGGCATGCGGGTCATACCGCCTACCAGAACTATCTCGTTGATGTCTTTGGCATCTAATTTGGCGTCTTTAAGGGCCTTTTTGACCGGCTCGGCAGTTTTATCAATCAGGTCTTGGACTAGCTCCACCAACTTGGCCCGGGTGAGTTTGTATTCAAAGTGCTTAGGGCCCTCAGAATCGGCGGTCAAAAAGGGCAAGTTGATATCCGCCACCTCTGTGGTAGAAAGTTCCTTTTTGGCTTTTTCGGCCTCTTCTTTAAGCCGCTGCATAGCGGCTTTGTCGTTCTTAACATCAATGCCCGACTCTTTTTTGAACTGCTCCACAAAGTGGTTGACGATCCGCAGGTCAAAATCTTCGCCCCCCAAATGCGTATCACCGTTGGTAGACAGCACTTCAAAAACGCTGTCGCCGAGTTGCAAGATGGAAATGTCAAAAGTTCCGCCGCCGAGGTCAAAGACGGCAATTTTTTCTTCTTTTTTCTGGTCCAGCCCGTAAGCCAGCGCGGCGGCCGTGGGTTCGTTAATAATCCGCTTAACTTCCAGGCCGGCAATTTTACCGGCGTCTTTGGTGGCCTGGCGCTGGCTGTCATCAAAGTAAGCCGGCGTGGTAATAACGGCTTCGGTAACCGGCTCGCCCAAAAATTTCTCGGCGTCGGCCTTGAGCTTACCCAAAATCATGGCGCTGACCTCCTCAGGACTATATTCCTTGCCGGCCATTTCTACCTTTACGCCGGTGCCGGCCTTGACAATTTTATAAGGCATCAGCTCGATGTCTTTTTGGACTTCCTTATCTGTAAATTTGCGGCCAATCAAGCGCTTGACGCCAAAAATAGTGTTAGTCGGGTTAGTGACCCGCTGGCGATTGGCTACTTGGCCCACTAGCCTTTCACCGTTCTTATTGATAGCTACCACGCTGGGCGTGGTCCGGTTGCCCTCGCTGTTAGCGATAATCTCCGGCTTACCGGCCTGCATAACGGCCATCGCGCTGTTAGTTGTACCTAGATCGATTCCAATTGTTTTTGCCATTTATTCACCTTCCTTTAGCAGTTAGTTTCTTAGAGTGCTAAATATGAGTCTATCATAAAAAATTAGCACTCCCGTGTCAAGAGTGCCAACCTAACCTTTGCACCGCCTGAACCTGCCAACCAGCTGGAGCCGGCTGCACCGTTCAGGCTTTTGGGCGCATTACGGCGTCAGAGCTTGCGTTACTCCTTCGCAGTACTTCTGTGTACAGCTCAGTCCGTTACTCAGCTCTTCCTTGTACTGCATCCAAATGCAAAGGTTAGGTCCGCTGCGAGGATGGTGCTATTGGCACGAGTCAAGAAGTGCCAAAAATAGCTAATAGCTATTAGCGATTAGCTGGTAGTCGAATATGGTATAGCCTTTCAAATAAAACTGACGGTCGTCAATTTTATTTGAAATTGAGTGGTAAAAAAGTAATACTTAACATGTTAAGTATTTTTAGTCTCTGCCCTGAAAGCCAACCGCCTTTGCAGTTACACTATCGACTGCGAATGAGAGGGCTTCGGCGACCCGCCTAGTCTTCATTGGTTGATGGTTGTCGCCTTTATATAGCCACTCTTTTGCTGATCTGGGTACATCATTGATATCTCTAAAGCCTTCCGAGGCATGCAGGGTAAGCTTATCCGACCAGTCAATATGGAATTCCGTAAACTCTGTACCCTTTTTGGATCTTCTGTCTATCGACAAAAAGGCGCCCGACCGCCATATTCGCCCATGAACTCTGCCGCCTCCTGTTAGCGCCACCTCTGGCTCTCCAGTCGGTAGTTCGCTGAGTCTTAGTATCTGAGCATCAATTATATCTCTTAGCAGCTGTTCGCGGCAGTGCGTTAACGAATTTAAAAATCGACCAAACAACCTCATCCGGTCTTCACTAGCCGAACTTAAATTTATCTCTGGTGACATTATAGCTATATAATTCCATCTATTTAGTTTTTGTGCAAGTATTAGTCTGCTTCAGTTTGCCCTTGGGCTTTAGGCTATTTTTAATGCTCATGCTCAAGGGTATGACCCTGTGCAAACTGTGCAAAGTGATGATTGATTTTTGTTACTTGCTATCTACTTGTTGCTTGTTGCTTAGTAATTATGGTGGGCAATTTGGTCAAGCAGCGACTGCCCCAGCTCCCGGTTGTGAGCCTGGGTGGAGGGGTCGCTGGTGCCGCCTAGAATTTGGCGGGCGGCCAGCGGAATTTCGTGGTTGATTACTAACATAAAGAGCCGGCTGCGGAGGGCGGCTTCTAATTCCGCTTTGGCGCTGCGCAGGCGTTTAGAGCGTTCTACATAACTCATATGCCCCCGTTTTTCGAGGCGTTCCATCCAGACCTCAAAGCTCGGCGGCAAGATAAAAACCGGCTGGCTGGCAGGCAAATGCCGGGTAATTTCTTCTATGCCCTGCACATCAATTACTAGCAGCGGTTTATGCCCGGAATCCAAAACATTTTTATAAGCCTCCAGGCTGGTGCCATAAATGGTCTCGCCGTGGATAGTTTGGATCTCAATAAAAGCTTGGTCTTCTACCAGCTTGAGCATTTCGGCTTCGCTAACGAACCAGTAATGCTGCCCGTTGATCTCTCCTTGGCGGGGCGGCCGGGTGGTGTGCGTTACCATATTACGGTAGTCACTAGTTTGTTCTATATACTCCACCACGGCGTCCTTGCCAGAGGCCGAAGCGCCGGCAATCATTAGCGGCGGGTGTTGCTTTAAGAGATCAATTGCCGCCTGAGGTATTTGGTAATGACGAACTTTCTGGAGTAGCTGGGAGTCCATGTACTGATTATAGCTCACCAGGGGTCTGACCTTGGAAAAAGATAGGTAAAACTTAATAGTTTTTACCAAAAAACTCTTTGCTTTTTCCAAGGTCAGACCCCGCTAGGGGGCGGTTTGGGCTAATAATTTTTGGTAGTTGGTTTTGGCAGCGGTTTTGGCCGTGGCTTCATCGTCTGGTGGCTGCCCCTGCGACACCTGCCAAAGCCGCTGGGCGGTGCGGTCCATTTGGTCGTTAAGTACAAAACGTATTTGCTTATCATGTAGAGCGAACTCGTGCGAGGCTTTGGCCTCGGCCAGCCTCTCACGCCTCTGCTCTAGGTTCCAGCGGGCTTCGCGGGCCCGCGCCGCCAGCCACTTTTGCCAAGCCTCGTAAGTTTTTGGCACGATAAAAGCCGCTTGAAAAGATTTAAGAGGTAGCTGCCGGTACTTTGTAAGCGCCGGCGGCATTAGAGCCATAATATTAATGCCGTTTTTAGCATAGCTATTCAAACGGGTTGAGTAAAGGTCGCCGTGCGCTCCCAGAACGATGTCAACCAACAGTCCTTGTTGCATATCATTTATAATTTCGTCGCGGCTTCTAAACAAATAGTCTACTCCGGGTTGTTCGCCGTAACGTATCGCCCGGCTGGTTTCGCCCAGCACAAAATGGAAGTCAGCCGAAGCATCAACCAAAACTTTGGCAATTGTGGTTTTGCCCGTAGCGCTCGGCCCCACCGTCGCCAGTAATTTGATATTTCTTATGCCCTTGAGGGTTTGGGCATTGGGCAGATAACCTTCAACCAGCTTCCGAAGCTCTTCATCTGTCATAATTTAAGTTTAATCGCGTTTTAACATCACTGCAAAAGCTTCGGCAGGAATATCAACGCGCCCAAAGCGCTTCATGCGCTCTTTACCCTTTTTCTGCTTGGCCAGAACTTTCTTTTTGCGGGTCACATCGCCGCCGTAGAGGCCGGTCGTGACGTCTTTACGGTAAGCGCTGATGTCTTCGCGGGCAATGAACTTACCACCCACCGCGGCTTGTAGGCTGACTTTGAACTGCTGCCGCGGGATGACCTCCTTAAGTTTGGCTACGGCGCTCCGGCCAATCCGCTCGGCTTCGCTGCGGTGCACTATCACGCTCAAGGCATCAACCTTTTCGCCGGCCACGTAAAAATCTAGGCACACCAAATCTTCGGCGCGGTAATCCATCAACTCATAATTAAATGAGCCGTAGCCGCTGGTGACACTTTTGAGCTGATCATAAAAGTCGGTAATCATGTTGGCCAGCGGTGCTTCAAAATCGACCACAGCCAACTGGGCATCAAGGTAACTAAGATGCTTTTGGCTGCCGCGAGACCTAACAATCAGCTGCAGCACGGCCCCCACGTACTCATTGGGGCAGACAATCTCGCCTTTTATCCAGGGCTCGCGGATTTCGGCCAGGCTGCTGATATCCGGCAGCTCGGCGGCCGATTTAATATCCAATTCTTGGCCGTTCTCTAGGCCCACTTCATAGTCTGTGGACGGATTAGTAACTATCAGGTCAAGATTGTATTCACGTGTCAGTCTTTCGCGGACGATATCCATATGTAAGAGTCCCAAAAAGCCAATCCGCAGGCCAAAGCCTAAAACCGGCGAATTCTCGGGGGCGTATTGCAGCGAGGAATCACTCAGGCTAAGTTTTTCCACCGCCTCTTTAAGTTCTTGGTATTGGTCGTTGCTGGTTGGAAAAAAACCGGCGTAGACAAACGGGTGAATATCTTTATAGCCTTCTAGGGGTACGACTCCCAGGTCTTGAGGTTGGGCTAGGGTTATAGTGTCGCCGACCCGGCCGGAGTGAGCGCTCTTAAGATTGGTAACAATGTAGCCAATCTCACCCGTTTGCAGGGCCGAGCCCTGCAAAAGCTCTGGGGTAAGGCTGCCAACTTCTAAGGCTAAGCCTTCGTCGCCAGTACCCAGCATTTTAAGCTGGTCGTCTTTTTTAATCTGGCCGTCAACGATCCGCACATATAGAATTACGCCACGGTAGTCGTCGTAGTAGCTATCAAAAATTAAAGCCCTGGTTGGAGAATCGGATTGGCCCGCCGGCGGTGGGATGTCAGAGACTAGACGCTCCAAAATGGTCGCTACGCCTTGGCCGGTTTTGGCGCTGGCCGCTAAAATATCTTCTTTGGGGCAGCCCAAAAGTTTTATAACTTCCTCGGTAACCCGCTCCACATTGGCGGCTGGCATGTCAATTTTATTGATCACCGGAATAATTTTAAGGTCGGCGGCCAGCGCCAAATAAATATTAGAGATCGTCTGCGCCTGGATGCCCTGCGTGGCGTCCACCACCAAAATGGCGCCTTCCACAGCTTCTAGCGAGCGACTAACTTCGTAGCTGAAATCCACGTGGCCAGGTGTGTCGATCAAGTTGAGCTGATACTCAACTTGATCCGTTTTCCGTATTCCGTTTACCGTTTTCCAGGCGTTTTCCGTATTCCGTTTACCGTTTTCCATGATTGATGGATCATGGTTAATGGTTGATCGGTAGCTCATTCTTACTGGAGCGAGTTTGATGGTGATTCCTCGCTCTCGCTCCAAATCCATGCGGTCCAGCATCTGCTCTTTTAACTGACGCTTTTCAACAGTGCCCGTAATCTCCATGAGACGGTCGGCCAGCGTCGATTTGCCATGATCTATATGCGCTATGATACAAAAATTACGAATATGTCCCTGATCCATACCCGCTGATTATAACAGCCCCGATGCCCTTGGATCGGGGCCCCGACCGAAGCGTCGGGGCCAACTTTTTCATTAAGTATTTGGCGTTGTCGATGGCCCTGGCGCCGCTTCTAAGGCCTAACCTTGGGTAGAAAAATTGACCGCTGAAGAGGTGAACTGTACAATGAGCTCAAAACATAGGACAAAAATGAGCGATGACCCAAAACCAATTCAGCCCTCAACGCCAAAACCAGTAGAGTCTCCCCCCAGTAGTCGCCGGCTGCGATCTTTTAAAGAAATTTCGTCACCAAAAGCCGGGCTGGTAGTATTTGCTCTGGTTTTTGCGGTTATTGGTGCCTATTTACTGTTGCGTAGTTTTGCGGCCAATCCGCCTATCACCGAACTTGGTTTTGACTCCGAGGCCTTCTCGTGCGGTGGTCAGAGGCTGCAAATCGATAAAACTTTCTCCCTCAGCTACGGCGCCTGTCACGACCAAATTGCCCAAGAGGTCCAGTTTTTGGCGGCGCACAACGTCCGCCTAATCCGCATTTGGCCAGTTGTCAGTCAATTCTTTGTGCACGAGCCGCGCGGCACCGGAGATATCAGCTATGACGTTTTCGACCCTAAACGCCTGGCGCCACTGGATGAGTTTTTAGCCCAACTAAAGCAAAAAAACATGAAAGCCATAATAACGCTGAATACTTCTGGGTTGACTACCTGCCAAGGCGACGACCAGGTTAATTTTAGTTGGAAAATCCTAGTTAACCCCACCAAACATAGCCAATACCTTGCTGGCTTAACCGCCTTTATGGCCCATTATAAAAATAACGGCGTTATTAAATCCTACGACTTGATGAACGAGGTAAATCTGGTAGTCGGCGCCTTACTTAGGGATTCGTGGGATAAATGTGACTTACCCTCAACTGATATAAACACCAGGCAAAAGCTGCTCCTGGCTCTATTCCAGGAAATCTACGCTCAAGCTAAACAAGTTGATAACAAGCACCCGCTGACCTATTCGTTCGCCACCAACGCTTCCGCTAATATCAATAACGGCATAAATCTGCCGGCCCTGTATGGCAGTATGCAGGATTATTACGACATCCATTCTTATGTTTTAGAGCCAAATTGCGACACTATACCGAAATGCGCCGCCGCCCCCAAAACCGAGGGCAACAATACTAAAGACCCCAAGGATTGGTACGACAAGACCTTTGCGGCCCTTCAATTTCCACCGATCAACAAACCATCATTTATTACCGGCGAGACCGGTATTAATGAAGATGTTGGCTCCTACGATATGGACGGCAATCCTTGCTCACTGCCCATCATGAAAAATCTTCAACCAATGAATGATTTCTGCCAGCAGGCCTACCTAGATACCGCTGCTCAGTTTATTGCTAAAGCCAACGCCCGGGGCATTGGGCTGATCTTTTTCCATGGCGCCTGGGCGCACAATACCTACATATACGTTAACTACGACAGCCAAGGCAAACCGACCGGCTTCTCAGTGACTAAGGCCGCCCAGCGCATCTTTAACTATAACAAGGCCTTTTACGACACTAACCCTAGTAAACTCTGAATATTTGAAATGAGATTTATTTAAACTTAGATATTAAGTATTTAGCGTGTCGATGAGCTTGGCATTTTTATCATTCCAGTTTGGCGAGGATTTTTTTGATGTCGAGGCCGCGGCTCAGCACCGGTTTCCAAATATCGCCAACTTTGTCTAGGCGTTTTTTGGTATTTTTGATGGTGAATTTTTTGGGGTCTAGCCGAGCATTAACTTCGTCCCAATGCAGTGGCGTAGAAACGCTGGCTTCGGGCGTTGGCCGCACCGAGTACGGCGCGGCCAACGTTTGGCCTTCCCTATTTTGCAAAAAATCAACGTAAACTTTAGCCTGGCGCTTAGCGGGCATCCGGACGATGCTTGTGAAATCGGGGACGCGCTCATGAATTAGAGTAGCTAAGATTTGGCCGAATTGTTTGCTTTGATTGTAAGTGTATTTGGCGCCTAGTGGAATGTAAATATGGATGCCGGTTTTGCCCGAAGTCTTAGGGTAGCTGGGGATTTTCAGCTCGTCGCAAACCGCTTTGGCGACCTTGGCGGTTTCTACCACTTTGTCAAATCCAATAGCTTCGGGGTCTAAATCCATGACAATCCAGTCGGGCTTATTCAAATGCTGGACGCGCGAATTCCAGGGATTAATTTCGATGCAACCCAGCTGGACCATGTACAGCAAATGGTTAGTGTCTTTACAAACCAGATAATGGATATCTTCTTCGGTCGATTCGGAATAAATTTTAACGGTTTTAACCCAAGACGGCGGTTTTTCAATATTTTTCTGGAAAAACGACTCGCCCTCGATACCGCCGGGCTGGCGCTTCAGCGAATGTGGCCGGTCTTTAATATAAGGCAAAATGTCCGGCGAAATTTCGCGGTAATAATTAATCATATCCCCCTTAGTCACACCAACTTTCGGAAAAAAGACTTTGTCCAAATGCGTAAATTTCAACTTCTCCGCCATACCTTTCGATTATCCTATAACTGTCCTTCCTAACCAACCAAAAATTTACAACTATAAATAATGGAATACTCCTAACTTCATATATCAGCGTACTAGTATACTAGTACGCTGATATGAGGATTAGACCAGATTTAAATTGGATTATAGAAAAGGGGCTATTTGGCTTACTACTCATCACTCGCCGCAAAGCACTAGCTCGTGCCTCGCTGCTAACGAAGTAGTGTTATTGTTTGGTCGCTGCTTTTCGTAACCTTTTGGCCTCTTCAATCATTGTTTGTATTACTTCCAAAACCACAAAGCCCTGGCCTGGTATATAGTATTCGTGATCACCGCCAGCCTGGTCAGTTTGAGCTGTATGCCCATCGTCGACGACGACTAATTGGCCATTCATGTCTTTGTCTAAAATAGTTGCTAAAGTGGCCTCGGCTATATCATCGGCACTTAGAGGTTCACCGCTAATTGTATTATCAAGGAATTCCCTTTTCATCCTTTCTGGCATTTTGCTGATAATTTCGGTATCTACCAAGCCAGGAGCTATGGCGTTAGCCCTTATGCCTTTTGGCCCATGTTCCGCGGCCAGGCTTCTAGCAAGAGCAATATTCGCTGCTTTAGACTGCGCGTAATTAGTCTGTAATTTGTGCCCATGAATCCCAGTTATCGAACTTATAAACGTAATAGTTCCGTCTTTAGCTTGTCTCATTTCTGGAATTAAACGTTTAGCGATCCTATGCGGCGCCTGCTGATTGGTTTTAATCACAAGAGTGTCATTCTTATCCGAAACATGGTGAGTATAGCCATCACGAAGCACGGCTGCGCTACTAACAAAATCGCTGATAGCTCTGCCACCAACTGCTCTTCTTAACTCTTTGAATCGCTTGTCGTAGTCACTGAATCTGGCGATATCCCATTCAACAACGCGTCCATCGATGTTTTCTTCATCAACCATCGCCTGGGCAGCTTCGGCTTTTTCGCCCCTGGCGGCAATAACTACAGTGCTGCCTTCTCTGCCTAAGCGTCGGGCTATTGCTAAGCCGATCCCGCTGCCTCCACCTGTTACTAGCGCTACTCTACCTTCTAAAGGTGCTTCTACGGACATTGCTTAAACTCCTTATATAATTTTTAGTATCTTGCTTGGCAGATAAAATTGCAAGCACGAGCGCTATTATCTATTTTTTTGCCGCGACTGGCTGATACCGACAGAGCCTTTACGTTTTGGTAGTTGCTCATTAATGATAAACTGAAAATAAGCACAGCACCTATATGTTAAATTCCAATTTCAATCGCAAAGTTAAAGTCCACTTACCAAAAGTTAGCTTCTATAAAACCGAAAAACACTTCTCGCTTATACAGCTACTAGCCTTCGTTTTAGTTTTTGGCGCCATTGGGATTTACTTTCTTTGGCATAGTTTTGCGGCGGCGCCCACAGTAACCAAGCTGCTCACCATCATGGAGGAAAACCACTCCTGCGCCGCGGCGCAAGCTGGCATGCCCAATCTGAGTTCAGTGGCCGCCACCACCAATGGCGGCCAGGTGGCGTGCGCCAACTCCAAGGGCATCACCCACCCGAGCTTGCCCAACTACCTGGCCTATGCGACCGGCAGCACCCAGGGCGTTAAAGATGACGGCCCGCCCAGCAGCCACAAGATCAGCGGACAGTCTGTGTTTGACCAAGCCATAGCCGCAGCTGAGGCGGCCACCTCATACCACGAGTCAATACCGAGTAACTGCAAACAGACGGACAGCGGCAGCTACACCGCACACCACAACCCGTGGGCCTATATGTCGGATGCCGTACCCCGCGCCAACTGCAATGCCCACGATATCTCTAGTGGCAGTACCAGCAGCGGTAACCTCCGGACTGATGTCAACGGCGGCAGCCTGCCGATCGTCGGATTCTTGGTGCCAACCAACGCGCATAACGCCCACGACGGCACATTGGCGGCTGCCGATAGCTGGTTGAAGGCCTGGCTGGCGGTCATCGAAACCGGTCCCGATTTCACTAGCGGCGCCCTGGCCATCGTGGTGACCTTCGATGAACCGGACTTCTCCGCTCCGGGCACCGATCCGGTGTGGACCGTGGTGATCCGAAAGGGCATGGCCAGTCAGACGATCAACAGCGGCAGCTACAATCTTTACAGCCTGCTGCGGTCGCAGGAACGCGTGGCTGGTGTGCCATTCCTCGGCAAGGCAGGTTCAGCTAGCGATCTCCTGGCCGCGTTCGGATTGTAACCGTCCCTAAAAACAGCTAACATAGCTGCCAATCGAAACCCCGGCACTAAAATCTTGAGGCTCCATAATCTGATTGCAGACTACTCCACTCAGGATTTAGTGCGGGGCAGGCAGATGACGCTCATGCTTGCAAAAGAGAAAAATTAAGCAATAATTATGGCTATGGCAGCTCATGGCGAAGCTAAAATTCCTCCTTTTGATCAAGACCCGGCAATTGATGAAGTCTTTATAGTTCCCCGTGTACCAAGGCCTGTTTTTCATGGAGAAGAGAGGTCCGGTAAGAATGACTTAGGGCCAATAGTGGTCATTCCAGCAGAAAGAATTCCTTCTGGTGTAAAAGTCACTGCTCGTGAAGACGTAACTGTCTACATAAGACATATCCCGCCTACGCCTGAACCAATTCCAGGCCTCGCCCAAGAAGGGCGAGCTTAGTTACCCCGCGCCGACATTTATAACTAACTCAGTCAAAGAACCCCGCACTTAGCACCTATCGCCCTAAAGCCATCCCATTTGATTTCAAACAGCCAATCCTCGCCGTCAAACGGTTCGCGCACCAGAGTCGCCAGCATCGGCTTCACATTTTTGGGCATTGGCGCTTTAGGCGCCTTAGACAAATCTATCTTCACTTGCTATGGCATTGCTACTTTAGCTACTAAAACTATAATGGCTGCCACTACTATGAAAATTTCGGAAAAAAACAGTACTTTATTGCTCATATAAAACTTGTTGTATTCCCTGCTAAATATCGGAGTATCAGCACCGAGCGGGAAGAGACTGTATCTTTTCATTGAGAATGGATAGAAAACTATTAACCCAGCAATTCGGCCGCCGTACCAATCAAGAAAAAGATGCGACGATATGCCTAGAAAAGCCGCAACTATATAGGGATTTCTGGTAACAGCAAACAGAACCAGAAATATAACCGCCCAAAATAAAGGCGCATGCAGCGGGGTATTGTGATGGTCGTGCATACGATTAATAAAAAAGAGCGCATCGATATCCGGGAAAACGCCTGCGAGTGTTCCAAATATTAAAACCGAAGATTTATCCAAGCCAAGGCTTGGATCTAACCAACTAACAAGTTCTACTGCTAGGAACGCGGCGGCGGCATGTCCTGGAAAAGTGGTCATGCCGTTATTCCCTCTACATCTTTGCCGCTGACAACCGATTTATTGTCTTTTGTAATGTCCTTATCAGTGGCGTATTTGTCTCGGTGTTTTATCAGCAGCCAGGCATTTTTGCCCATGTGAGTTTTAATTAGAGCAAATGAGCCTTTGAGTTTTTTACCATGCAAAATGAATTTGAGGTCGCCTTTTTTGAGCCCTTCTTGCAAAGTTGCTGGCCAGCTTGGCTCCTCACGATGGAGTTCATACCAACCTTTATCCCAAATAATAACTTTACCGGCACCATAGTTGTTTTCCGGAATCATGCCTTCAAAATCCTTGTATTCATAGGGGTGGTCCTCGACCATCATGGCCAAGCGCTTAACTTTAGGATCCATAGAAGGGCCTTTAGGCACCGCCCAACTTTTGAGCACGCCGTCGAGCTCTAAACGAAAATCATAATGCAACTGCGTGGCGTGATGCTTCTGGACGACAAAAATCAGCTTTTTATACTTGGTTTTACTCTCCTCAGCCCTTCGACTTCGCTCAGGGCTCCGGCTTTCAGCCGGAGGCTCCGGCGTTTCATCAAACCGCCGCTTTTGTTGGTACTTAAATAACGACATAACCATAGTTTAGCAAGTTGTTATTTGTGAAATGCAAGAAATCTTGCGCTTGAATGAATTGAGTACTTATTATATAATATAAAAATGAATAACTCCAGTTCTGGCGAAGCTTTAAGGCAGCCCGAGTTTGATAAAAATCGGGTTAATTTGAATTTGAATTTTGGCGCACATGTAACTACGAAAGACTTTGAGGGTTTGGAAAAGGAACTCCGACGTGGTGGTTATGATATCTACGTCCCTGAACTAGTTGGACGTCGAACTGCTGATGAAGATTTATTCCGAAAAATTGCCCGTGGTGATACTAAAACATACCAGAGACTCATGGCAGATATTGCCATAAAAGGTATGAGAAACAGTGTGTACGCGGCTCAATTCGGCGCCATGTTTGGCACTCATTTGAATCTTTTTTTTGCAGATGTTGTTGATACTCAAGTTAAAGAAGATCCTGAGCTTGGTGAATTCGGGATACCTGTATCTGGTACAACCTTCACTGGTTTTGAAGACTACCTCGAAGCATGTCGACAACGGACCCTGTTAGGTGCCAGGCTGTTACAGAAACGCGATCCAATAATTGCTGGAAATATTGATGTTGGGCTTGTTCCATTTATCGAACAGCATCCGAAATTAAGTCAAATGGATGAGGTTAAAGTACTTGTGACCATGGGAGACATGCACTCATTCCTTCTTCCTGGGCTACTTGAAGCACGGGGCTTTGATCCAAAAGTAACAGGCAAGCCGGAAGTTAAAGATCTCACGGCTGGCGAAGAAGCTGAAGTACGCATTCTTGTAGGCGAAGAGTTGGATGAAAGATTGCTCGTTGAGACTGCAGCGAATGGTGTGCTTTGGGGACATCTTTACCATCCCTACACGATGCAGAAAAGGAAAATCGTCAGACAATTGACCGGCGTGTTATCAAGGGACGTAACAGAGGCTCTGTTTGAAAATTACAGACGTTACAGCTCCGTGTGGGTCCACAAATTCACCGAAGGCTGGATGGCTAAGCTTGGAATAGCCGTCCCTGAACTTCGTCTTATCGATCCAAATCAAGACCACCATCTATTGGGCAAGTAGCCTTATCTTGCTTCTTCCAGCCAGCCCTATGGAATGCTCGCTTATAGCGAGCCGGCAAAGCCGATTCCACAGGGCTGGCTTTGAGGGCGGTAGGCCGTATACCGGAAGACGTATAACGTGTTACGGAAATACCGGGATTGCTCAGGTAAAACAAAAGTGATACATTGTATATATGAGTAAAATAATTGTTAATTTTAAGACCGATCCTAAAACCAAAAAAGAGCTCAAGGAATTTGCCGCTGAGCTGGGCTTGCCCATGAGCGCGATTATCAATGCCCAGATTAAGGATATGCTCCGTAAGCGTCGGCTCGTATTAAGCACCGAGCTCGAACCCACCCCATACCTCGAAAAAATCATAAAAGAAGCCGAAGCTGACTATGCGGCCGGCCGTAATATTTATGGCCCGTTCGAATCCGCCCAAGAGATGATTGCCTCTCTTGAGAAAACGAGCAAATGAAGCCGATTTATCACCGTGGCTTCAAAAAACAATATAAACACTTACCGCCTTCCCAAAAGAAACGCTTCGCTCAAGCACTAGCTCTATTTGTTACAGATCCTTATCATCGAGATCTCTATAATCATCCCTTAACCGGCAAGTGGAAGGGCCACCGAAGCATTAGTTTCGGCGGTGACTGGCGAGCCCATTATACAGTTATAAATGAAAGAACTGTGATGTTCGTAGCCGTCGGCAGCCATAGTCAGTTATATAAATAAACCGCCGCTTCTTTTTGTACTCGGCTAAACCCATAAATATATTCTAGAATATTTTTATTTAGTAGTGAGCCTTATAACTTATGCAGTGATAGGAGCTTCAGTTCCAGGCTCTTCAGGCGGAGTTTGGCTAGCAAGGCGGCTAGCGGCGAGTTCACTTAAGAGTTGAAGGGCTGGAATAACGTCATAGCGTCGCGTGCCGATAAGCTCTACGCCGACCTGAGCGGCTAGCTTTCGAACTCCTTCAGATTCAGCACTGCCAGCCAGATCTCCTATTTCCGTGCATAACTCACTTACTCTATCTGGTTCAAATCCTTGGAGATTGTTGATAATACCGTTGCGGATACCCTCTTCTCCAAAGTATCCCATTCCTTTCGCTATATGTTCCCTTGATGATTCAAATGCTGCTACATAATCATCCATGAATTTGTTAGGATTTAATTCTCCTTCTTCCCAGCCGATGCGACTAGAAAAACCGGCGACAACGCTGCGCGTCAGTGGATTCAAGTCTTCCCAAGCTCTCTCTCGTGTCGTTACTGTAACTTCACTCATGACATATAAATATCATATTTATACTGTCTACGCAACAAGCTTGCTGAGCTAGCTTGCTGAGCTAGCTTTTTTCGAGGTTGGCTTTGAGGGCGGCTACTAGGAACGTATAACGGGGAAAGTAGAACGTATAACGGGAATTAATCGCACCCCTTCATACTTAATACTTTATACTTACTATTTCTCTTCCAATGAAGCTTTTAACGCCGCCATCAGGTCTTTATTGGTAGTACTCTTCGGTTGCTCGTCGCGCCGGTAAAATATCTTCAATTGCGACAAAACATTTTACTCTAATCGTTAAATCATTTAGGATTTAGGTATGGATTCTTCAAACCAAGCTCCAAACCAACCCCCAAATGAAAACTTTTCACAAAAAAATAATGATCAGTTAAGCAACGAACCTAGTTCAGCAGAAGTCAAATCCGAGCGCCAACCAAAGTCTAGACGTGGACGCAAGACAATTATTTGGATACTAGTAGCGCTAGTAGTTGTAGCACTAGGCGCCTATTTAATTCATCGCCATTACTCTGCTACTAAGCCGACTATCCAAGGCTTATCAACAAATAAGCCTTGGGGGATCTGGACGATTCACCAGACCGCCTTTGGCGGAAATAATAAGCAAATTCCTGATTGGTATAAAGGCAATTTGGTAACTGTGTACTGGAGTGATATTGAACCCACACCCGGAAACTTTGTTTTCAACTCAAAAGATCCAAAAAGTTCACTGGATCAAAAACTAGACGCCGTAACTGATAGGGGCTTAAACGCTATGGCCATGGTCTACACCGGGGAGTCAGTTCCAGCTTGGCTGGCTGATCCTAAGGATCCTCATTACGTAGGACCAGGCGCCGGTCTGCAACTCGATGGTCGCAACTACCCGCTCTATCTTAATCCAGTAACCAAGGATCCCAACCCTGTCTATCTGACATACTTTCATCGCATGATTAACGCGCTCTCAGATCACATGAACCACTACGCTCACAACCGCGATAAGATCATCGGCTTACAGTGCCCGGTCGCCGAGTCCGGCGATCCGCACCCCTACAATCCCAACGGCCCCGCTTTCCGTCCTGGATCAAACGGTTTTGGCCTTGAAGGTACCAGCTCATTTATACCTACGCGGCCAGTCGATAAGTGGGCGCAATTCCAAGAGGGCGAATTTGTCTTCTACGTCAATGCCGTTAAGAAGAACAACCCGGCTACACCCTGTCTAATCAACGCCAACTACAACCGAGACACAGCCAACTTCGCTCTTCAAAAACTCAGCGGCGAATGGCTCAAACTCAGTCGCATCGGTGACCGCTACAACAATAATAACGAATATAATTGGGCCGACCCCACCAATCAGGGTGATGATGCCTTTTACGTCTCGACCTTCACCAGGGAATATTATAACGGCCAGGCCATCCGTACCCGCTCCGAGATGGACCTAACAGGCAAAAACGACAAACCGAGGAGCGGCTGGTTTAAAGAGGCCCCAGTCTGGCAGATGTATTGGTCGCAGTTGTGGGCACTGGATCGCGGCATGGATATGCATAACCAAACCATCGAAGATGCCCAGAACCCCGACTTTGCCTCGGCCTTCGAGTTTTTCAACCAACACGCCGGTTATAAATCGCCACAGGAGAGTCCCTCTGCTTGGATCGCTTTCCGCGATAACCTCGATGCCGCCGACACCACGCGATTTCCCGAGAGCCAGTATGGTGCCTACAACAATGGCAAGAACTCAGCCCGTTATCAAGCTATTGAAAAAGATTTCTTCCGTTACGGCGTGCAAAAACCAACCGACGGTGACTACGCTAGGACGGACTTAGGCGCGACGGAGTGGAGTGCGCGTGAAGAGTGCGGACACA
>OBEQ010501025.1_pt1 | contig 47641 bp, 41 predicted proteins | sample 1670901 | NCBI WGS metagenome assembly OBEQ01 (sample SAMEA104232315, study PRJEB22302) | groundwater metagenome | biome: forest; feature: aquifer; material: groundwater | place: USA | collected 2011-08-07 | depth 5.4 m
CATGAACTCCGTGCTCGAGGAGCCCCGGCCGGTCCCGAACTCGAAACGACCCTCGCTCAGGTGATCGAGCATCGCGACGCGCTCCGCCACCCGAGCGGGCTGGTTCACCGGTGGCGTCAGGTTGAAGATTCCCGACCCGAGATGGATCCTCGCGGTCTGCCCGGCCACGAAGGCCATGAACACCTCGCTCGCCGAGAGATGCGAGTACTCCTCGAGAAAGTGGTGCTCGGTGAACCACGAGTACTTGAAGCCGTTGCGGTCACCGGTCACCGCCACCGCGGCCTCGTCCATCAGTCGCGCGTGCTCGGCCTTGCGCTGCGCGTCGGGGTTGTCCTGCCTGAGGACATGACCCGAGTGGAAGATCCCGAACTCCATGCCTATGACCTCGCTCCCTACCTGCAGGGCTCCGGGAGACCCCTTGCGGAGTGCATCCCGTTCGCTCGGTTGCGAGCTCCTTGCGATCGCGCCCGCTCGCTCCAATCGCCGCCGCGGCTCAAGATCCGACCTTCCGCTCCCGCACCGGGCGGATGACGAGGCCGGGCAGCGCACCGGTGAGCTCACCGTCGCGTACGATCGGCGTGCCGTTCACGATGGTGGCGACGAATCCCTTGGGGCGGGCCGAGAAGCGCGACTCGCCGCGGGGGAAGTCGGCGATCGGGCCCTTCGAGTCGAGCGACATCGCGTCGGGGTCGAAGATCACCATGTCGGCCCAACAGCCGGGGAGGAGCATGCCCCGGTCCGGAATGCCGCACAGCGCGGCGGGCACCTGCGTCATCTGGCGGATACCCTCCTCGAGCGTCCACACGTGCCGGTCGAGCACCCACGAGCGGAGGAAGTACGTGCTCCACTCGGAGCCATCGTCGCGGTCGAGGTGCGCGCCGCCGTCGGAGACGCCCACGATCATGTGCGGGTCGGTCTGACACTCGGCCACTGCCTCGACCCAGCCCTCGGTCTCGCTCGACCAGCGGAACTCCGTCTCCAAGCCCTCGGCGAGCGCGAGGTCGAGCATGGCGTCGGCCGGCTCCACGCCGAGCTCGTCGGCTATGTCGGCGATCGAGCGGCGCAGGAACTTCTCATGCTCGGGCTTCTTCACCCGGCTCACTACCACCACGTCCCAGTGTGGCGGTGGGAGCGTGCTGCCCTGGTCGGGGTCGCGATTCGGGTGCTCGACCGCACCACGTAGCTCGTCGCGCACCGCGGGATCGGCGAGGTGGACGAGTTTGCTCGCGAGCGGGAGCGCGAGCAGGTTGCGCCACGTGGGCACGCCGTCGTAGAGCGAGGTGCCGGCGGCGAGGGTAAAGGGCCGGTCGAAGGGCTGGCAGCGCAGCAACGAGAAGACCGCCGCGCCGCGGTTCGACGCGTCCTCGAGGAACGCCTTCGCCTGCGGCCAGGTCGCGGTGGGCGCGTCGACCTTCGAGCGGCCACCGAGGCCCTGGATGATGATCGGAAGCCGGCTCACGAGCCCCAGCTCGATGAGCCGCTCCTTGTCGGCGTCGTCGATGCCGTTGACCGCGCTCTTCGGCAGGTACGACACGCTCCCGGCATTGGCCCGACCGGCTTCCTCGATCAGCGCGAACAGCTCGTCCATCTCCGACAGGCGGCTCGGCACCGGACGGTCGTCACCGTCGAGCTGCGTGGGCGCGTGCGAGGACGAGAACCCGGCCGCCCCGGCCGCCATGGCCTCCCGCACGATCGCACGCATCTCCTCGATCTCGGCTGACGTGGCCGCGCGCTCCGACGACTCGGGGCCCATCACCCAGCGACGGACGCTCGAGTGGCCGATGTAGCAGGCGAGGTTGACGCCGAGCTTTCCCTCGCGCGCGTCGAGGTACTCGGGGAAGGTCTCGAAGTCCCACCGCACCCCGCTGAGCGCGATCGGCGACATCCCCTCGACCTTGGCGAACAAGCGGGTGGTGAAGTCACGGTCGTCGGCATGGGTGGGCGCGATCGAGAAGCCGCAGTTCCCCGCCACGACCGTCGTGACACCGTGATACGGAGAAGACGTCGCGCACGGCTCGAACGTGAGTTGTGGGTCGTAATGGGTGTGCGCGTCGACGATCCCCGGCGCGACGATCAGGCCGGCCGCGTCGATTCGCTCGTCGGCGGTCGCGTCGTCGAGCTGGCCGACGGCCGCGACGCGGCCGGCGCGCACAGCGATGGCGGCCCGGCGCCGGGCAAGGCCGGTCCCGTCGACTAGCACGCCATTCGCGACGATGAGGTCGAAGTGGTCGCTCATGCCGCTCACCTCCCCCTCAGCCCGGCCACACGACGCTCTGGAGCTCGCTGTACGCGTGGAGCCCGAACGAGCCACCGTCGCGCCCGACCCCACTCAGCTTGGTGCCCCCGAACGGCGTCTCGTGGTTGCGCTGGATGGTGTTGATGCCCACGTTGCCGGCCCGGAGCCGCCGGCTCACGCGCATGCCGCGTCCGGTGTCGCGGGTGAACACGTAGTCGTAGAGGCCGAAGTCGGAGTCGTTGGCGAGGGCGATCCCTTCGTCCTCGTCGTCGAAGGGCATCGCGACGATGACGGGCCCGAAGATCTCCTCGCGCGCCACTCGCATGTCGTTGCGGCACCCGGCCAGCAGCGTGGGCTCGACGTAGTAACCCTTCTCCAGATGGGCCGGGCGGCCCCCGCCGACCACGACCTCGGCGCCCTCCTCGCGTCCCATCGAGATGTAGCCCTCGACCCGGTCGCGGTGGGCCGCGGTGATGAGCGGGCCGACCACGGTGTCGGATTCGAGCGGGTCGCCCACCTTGAGCACCGTCGACAGCTTGGCCAGCTTGTCGACCAGCTCGTCGTAGCGAGAGCGGTGCACGATGGCGCGCGTGGGCGCGGTGCAGATCTGGCCCGAGTGAAACGTCCAGACCGAGCCGATCATGCCGACCGCGGCGTCGATGTCGGCGTCGTCGAATACGAGGCACGCGCCCTTGCCGCCGAGCTCGAGTAGCAGCCGCTTCATCGTGCGCCCGGCCACCTCCGCGATCCGGAGGCCCACGGCGGTGCTGCCGGTGAAGCTGATCATGTCGATGTCGGGCGATTCCACCAATGCCTCGCCCGTCGCCGGCGTTGAGCCGGTGACGACGTTGACAACACCGGGCGGGAAGCCGACCTCGTGGAGGATGTCGATCAGCTCGATGACGGCCAGCGGGTCTTGCGATGCCGGGCGCACCACGACGGTGTTGCCCATCGCCAGCGCCGGCCCGATCTTGCCGGCCATGTTGACGATCGGGAAGTTATACGGAGTGATGCATGCGACCACGCCAACTGGCGCGCGCCGCGCCAGCGCGCCCATGAGCCCGCCGGGCGCGAGCGCGGTGGCCGGCATCTCCTGGGGTGTCAGCGAGATCACCGACGGCTCGAGCGCGCCCAGCGCGTAGCGGTCGAACCGGCTGGCGGCCACCGGCACCTGCATCGTGCGGCCGACGGTGGCGGTGCAACCGGTCTCGGCGATCACGAGCGGGACGAGGTCGTCGGTGCGCTCACGCACGCGCCGGCCGGCGGCACGCAGCAGGTCGGCCCGCTGCTCGGGGGGGGTCCGCGACCAGGAGTCGAACGCCTCGCGCGCGGCCCGCGCCGCGGCCCGGGCCTGCTCCACGGAGGCCTCGGGCGCGAGGCCGACGACCTCCTCGGTGGCGGGGTTTCCGACCTCGTAGGTGCCGTCGGCACCCTCGATCTGCTCGCCGCCGATCAACAGCCGAAAGGAGTCGCCGATCGTCGCGCTCACACCCGCTCCCTGCTCGAGATGGGGCCCGCTCCGGCCACCGGATCGGAATTATAACGTGTTCCTATTTCGTGTCCAGTGGCGCTGTGACCAGCCAAGATGCCGTGCCCAGGCCCACCGCGCCGGCCCCCGCGCCCGGCCTACCGATCGAGGTCGAGGTGCAGCATGCGGATCGCGTTGCCCCGCACGATCTTGTAGACGGTCTCGTCGTCGAGGTCCTTCATGAGGCGCTGCGCGATCTCGAGCGTGTCGGGCCACGTCGAGTCGGAGTGCGGGTAGTCGGTCTCGAAGGTGATCGTGTCGACGCCGATCTCCTCGATCGACCGCAGCCCGTGGGCGTCGTCGAAGAAGCAACCGAACACGTGTCGGCGGTAGTAGGTGCTCGGCGGCTCGAGCACCTTGTCGCGCACACCGGCCCAGCCCCGGTTCTGGTCCCAGACGGCATCGGCCCGCTCGAGCACGTACGGGATCCACCCGATCTGGCCCTCGGAGTAGGCGACCCGGAGATCCGGGAACTTCGTGAACACGCCCGACATCAGATAGTCGGTGAGGGACATCGCGGCGTTCATATAGGTGAGCGTCGAACCCACGCCCGGCGGCGCGTCGGCCGACGTCGACGGCATCCTCGAGCTCGACCCGATGTGCATGCACACCACGGTCGACGTCTCGGCACAGGCGCGGAAGAACGGATCCCAGTAGCCGTCCGGATCGTGGATCGAGGGCAGCCCGAGGAAGGGCGGGATCTCGGTGAAGCACACGGCATGCGCGCCGCGTGCGGCGTTGCGCCGGACCTCGGCCGCGGCGAGCTCGACGTCCCAGAGCTGGATGATCGGGAGCGGGATCAGGCGACCGCCTGACCCCGCGCACCACTCCTCCACCATCCAATCGTTGTAGGCCTTGACGCAGAGATCGGCCAGCTCCTTGTCCTTCGCCTCGAGGAAGGTCTGCCCGCAGAAGCGTGGAAACGTGGGGAACGAGAGTGACGCCTCGACGTGATTGACGTCCATGTCCTCGAGGCGAGCCTTCGGGTCGAAGCAACCCGGCCGCATCTCCGGGTAGGTGATGGCGGTGATCTTGACCTCGTCGCGATCGAAGCCCACCGCGGCACTCAGCCTCGTCTGCGGCCAGCGGAGATCCTCATAGTGCCACCAGTCGCACAGCGGGCCGTCGGTGCCGGGCGTGTAGGAGAACTTGCCACCTACGAACACCATCTCCCCCAGCGGCTCGGTGACGACGCGCGGCCCGACGTCGAGGTACTGCTTCGGGAGCCGGTCCTGCCAGACTCCGGGCGGCTCCACCACGTGGTCGTCGACGGAGATGATCTTCGGGAACTCGGCCGCGCTCATGGCCGTGAGCATAGACCTGACGGCCCGTCAGACGAAGGGGCGCGGCGCGCGAAGCCGCGCGCTACTTCAGGTCGATCGTCTGCGCGCAGAGGAATGGCACGCTCACCTGGAAGCCGGTCCCGGTCCCGGCTACGAGCGCGCCGCATGGCACCGCGATCACGTGCATCCTCGGCCACACCGACGGGCCGACGGTGTCGGGCACCTCCCATGTGAAGTGGTCGTTGGCAACCCGGAGGAACTGCTCGGCCGTGAGGTTGCGGCCCGCCTTCTCGAGCATGGCGAGGAACAGGTCTGCGGCCCAGTACCCGACCGCCATCGACTCGCTCAACACCGCGTCGGGCTTGGCCACCTTCACGTCGTCGACCAGCTGTTTCACGTGCGGATTGGTCGACGCTGCCTCGTACGGCGCGAACTCGAGGAACACCTGCGAGCCGCTCGCCGCGGCCGCGAGCCTCGGGGCGTAGAGGGTCTGATTGGTCTGCACCCCCTTGAAGCCACGGGCCGTTAACGCACCGCTCAGCCCGAGCACGTTGTCGACGGTCGCGACGTGCACGATCACGTCGGGTGGCTTGCCGGCATTACTCGTGAGGATCCGATCGGCGATGGGTGCGAAGTCGACACGGGAGGACGACGGAATCCCGGCTTCCGCGTACACGACCTTGAAGCCGGCGTTCTCGAACACCGCCTTCTCGATGTCGACGTCGGCGTGCCCCGACGCATCGTCTTCGCCGACGACGGCCACCGTCTTTCCTGCGACGTCGTCGTGGAAGAGCTTCTTCACGACGATGCCCCATGCGTTGCTCGCGGTCTTGGGCTCGGGCGGCGTGAGCGAGCCGGTGAAGCCGAAGCCCGCCGCGCTTCCCTGGAACTGCGGCGCGATCCCCCAGCCGAAGAAGGGCACATGGTGGTCCTTCAAGTAGCTCACCGCGCCGAGGTCCGGAGTGACCGCCGGGAGCACGGCGAAGACCTGCTGCTTCTCGACCAACGTCTTCGCGCCGCCGATGTCGCGCTCGCCGTCGGCATTGTCGTCCTGGAAGCCGACGTAGCGGATGATGCGACCGTGCACCCCTCCAGAGTCGTTGGCCCGTTTGATCCTCGCCTGCACACCGATCACCGCGTCGGAGTAGAAGCCGACGTACCCCAACCCGCCGATCCTGATCTCCGCAGGGGTGATGCCGCGGATCGTGCGCGACGGCTTGGCGCGGCCGCTCGAGCCGCCGGTGCACGCCGTCGCGACGAGCGCGAGCGCGGCGAGCACCACGGTCGGCCTCGTCGGGCGTCGAGTCACTCGGCAGCGCTCCCCTCGGGGCACGGCGAGGTACCCCTCGTCCCGAGGCCTCCACCGCCGCATAGCCGCAGCCTGAAGCTACAGGAGGCAAGTCCGACCGTCGCGGACCTGCTCGATCCCTTCGCGAAGGGCTCGCTACGCGGGCGCGGAAACCCCCCACGCGGCGAGCACGTCGGCGGTGGTCGTGATCGTCACCACCAGGCTCAGCGTGTGCTCGAGCATCGCCTCCGCGTAGTCGGCTGGCACCCCGGCGACCGCATCCCGCGGCATCACGAACTGGTAGCCGCGGTTCACCGCGTCGAACGCGAAGTTCGTCATGCCGATGTTCACCGACACACCCACGCCCACGATCGTCGTGACGCCGAGGTTGCGCAAGATCGGGTCGAGCTGGGTGCCGGTCATGGGCCCGAGTCCGTGATGGCGGGGCAGCACGAGATCGCCGGGGTCGACGCCGATCTCGGCCGGTGGCTGCACTGCCGCGCTCCCCGGCGACAGCGGTACCGGCGACTTCCGCACTCCCATGAACAGGCGCGCGTTCCGATTGGCGCCCTTGCCGTCGTCTCGGGTCTCGGCCGTGCAGTGCACGACGGGGATGCCGGCTGCCCGCGCCGCGAAGGCCAGCCGCGCGCAGTTCCCGATCACGCCGACCCGTGCCACCTCGGCCGCGAGGGCCGGCAGCGCCGACGGCTCGCCCACCACGCCGTTCTGCACCTCTTGGAGCACGAACGCGGTGTGGTCGGACGCGACGAGCGCGGGGAGATCGAGCGCCACTGTGGCCGCCGGGCCTAGGCCTCGAGCTGCCCGTGGTGCTCGGGGCGGGTCAGCTCCTCGAACTCCTCCGCGGTGAGACCCATCACGATCTCGTCGTGGTGCTGGCCGTCGGTGCGGACCATGCGGCGCAGCCGACCCTCCACCCGGAACCCCAGCCGCTTGTGCAGCCGCAGCGAATGCTCGTTGAACGCGTAGACCGTCACGGTGACCTTCTGGTACGCGAGCTCACGGAAGTAGTAGCCGAGCATCACTCGGATCGCGTCGCTCGCGTATCCCTGCTGACGGTGGAGACGGAAGATCGTGATGCCGTACTCGAAGGTGCCGTGCCGAGGGTTGCACGCATGCGTGTTGAGCGAGCCAACCAACCCGCCGTCGAGATTGTCGATCGCGAAGCGGAAGTCGTCGCCACTTCCGGTATCGGCAGCCTGCTCCTCGACCCACTTCCTGGTGTCTGCGGCCGAGCGCGGCAACGGGACGAACCACCCGGCGCGCGCGGTGTCGGTGTCGGCGTCGTTGCGGTGGAAAACCTCCCAGTCGGAGAGCTCCACGGCCCGGAGCGTCACCCTCGCCCCTTCCCAGATGCTGCGGCCCACGGGGCGTCACTCTTCCACGAACGACGACGGCGCGCCCTCGAGGAGCACGGCCTTGAGCACCTTCCCGGCCGCGTTGCGGGGCATCGGCTCGGCCCGCACCTCCCAGTGCGCCGGCACCTTGAAATAGGCCAGCTCGGCCCCGACCCAGGCCGCGAGCGCCTCGGTGTCGAGCACGGCACCGGGGCGGCCCACCACCACCGCCTTCACCTCCTGGCCCAGCTCCTCGTGCTCGATCCCGATCACGGCGGCCTCGGCCACGTCGGGATGCTCCTCGAGCCGCTGCTCGATCTCGACCGGATACACGTTCTCGCCGCCGCGCAGGATGAGGTCACGCTTGCGCGAGGCGAGGTAGAGGCGCCCGCCCTCCATCCGCCCGATGTCGCCGGTCTTGAGCCAGCGGCCGGGAAGGATCACCTCCGCGGTCGCCGCGGGCCGACGCCAGTACCCGGGCATCACGATCGGGCCCCGGAGATGGATCTCGCCCTGCTCGCCCTCGGGCACGGGCCGGCCGAGCTCGTCGCGGATCTCCACCTCCACCGTGGGAAGCGGCCGCCCGACGGAGTCGGGGTACGACACGAGCTCGTCACCCGTGTTGACCGCCGCCAGGGCCGAGCCCTCGGTGAGCCCGTAGCCCACGCCCATGGTCGTGCGCACCTGCGGCAGCACCTCCTTCGTCCGCTGCTGGAGCGAGAGGGGAACGGGCGAGCCACCCCCGCCGACCTGGCGGATCGAGGAGAGGTCGTAGCGATCGACGCCCGGGTGATGGACGAGCCGGTGGAGCAGGGTGGTGGTGAAGCCCCAGCCCGTGATGCGCTCGCGCTCGATCAGCCGCAACGTCACCTCGGGATCGAAGCGGCCGACCGTCCACACCGACTTCACCCCGCCGACGAGGAACGCGATCGCGGCGTTGTGCAGGCCCGAAACGTGAAAGAGCGGGCTCGTCACGAGCTGGCAGTTGGGAGGTGCGTCCGCGGGCGGGGGGTGAAGCGCCGCCATGCGCCGGCCGTGGAAGAAGTTCACGCCGAGCAGCGCGCCGACGTTGCGATGGGTGTTCACCGCGCCCTTGGGCCGGCCGGTCGTGCCGCTCGTGTAGAGGATCAGCGTGGGATCGTCCTCGCCAATCGGCGTATCTGGCAGCGACGCGTCGGGATCGTGGCCCGAGAGCTCCGCGAACTCGCTTCCGATCTCCACCACCGGCACGCCCGGGTCGGCACCCTCGAGCCGGTCGAGCCGCTTGCGATCGGCTACCAGCAGGCTGGGCTCCGAGTCCTCGAGGCCGTAGCGGATCTCGCCGCCCGTCCACCACCCGTTGAGCCCGACCGCGACCGCGCCCAGGCTCACGGTCGCCCAGAACGTCACGATCCACTCGGGGCAGTTGGCAGCGAGGATCGAGACGCGATCACCGGGCCCGACGTGGTAGCGGTCGCGCAGCGCGGCGGCGGTGGACGCGACCAGCTGCGCGTGCTGCGCGAAGGTGAGGCGCCGCTCGGTGGCACCGTCGGTGAACACGACGTACTCGGCGTCGCCGAAGGCGAGGGAGTCTGCCACGATGTCGCGCAGCGATCGGACCCGGTGCTTGAACACCGGCATCCGCTCGCCCAGCACCTCGGCCTCCTCGAGCTCGAACGGCCCGCCCGGCGCGAGCAGCTCGGCCTCGACCGCGGTCATCGCACCGGGCACGCCCGTGACGGTCCGGCCCGGCCTCATCGTCCCCGGCTTCAACTGGTCCCAGCCTCGACCGGTCTCCACGCCCTCAGTCGTGCTCGGGCGTGAACTGGACCCGCATGTGATGGATCCCGCGGATGAAGCTCGAACGGGTGCGCTCGACGGGATCGCCCGGCGCCAGCCGGAGATCGCGCAGGCGAGGGAGCAGCTCCTCGAGCATCACCCGGATCTCGAGCCGCGCCAGCTGCGCGCCCAGGCAGAAGTGCGCGCCGAAGCCGAAGGCGAGATGAGGGTTGGGGTCTCGCTCGACGTCGAACGTCTCCGGCTGGTCGAAGACGCGCTCGTCACGATTGGCCGACGCGAACATCAGCAGCACCTGATCGCCGGCGCGGATCGTCTGCCCGTGGAGCTGGACGTCGCGCGTCGCGGTGCGGTTCATGTTGATGACGGGAGTGACCCAGCGGAGGCACTCCTCGACCGCGGTGGGGATCGTCGACGGGTCGGCGATGAGCTTCTGGCGCTGCTCGGGATGGTGGATGAGCATCTCCATGCCCCCGGAGATCACGTTGCGGGTGGTTTCGTTGCCGCCGACGAGCAGGAGCAGGAACTCACTCAGCAGCGACTGGTGGTCGAGGCGCTCACCGTCGATCTCCTCGTGGACGAGGATGCTGACGAGATCGTCGCGGGGCTCGGCCCGGCGCGCCTCCATCACCTTCGTCGTGTACTCGATGAAGGCCAGGTGCGCGAGCGCCACCTCCTCGGTGACGTTCTCGATGCCGTCGGCACCACCGATGAGCGTGTCGGACCAGTACTGGAGCGTGTCGCGGTCATCGGGCTCGACGCCCAGCATCTCGGCGATGAGGATCATCGGCAGCGGGGCCGCGAGCTCTCGCACGAGATCGCACTCACCTCTCGGGGCGACCGCGGCGACCAGCGACCGCGCGATGGAGCGCACATGCGCTTCCTTGGCCGCCACCGCCTTCGGCGTGAAGCCCTTGTACACGAACCGCCGCTGGATCCGGTGGCGGGGGTCGTCCTGGTCGATCATCGACGCGTTCTTGGCTGTGTTGGGCCGCGAGCCCCTGGCGGCGTTGCTGAACAGCTCGGGCTGCTTCTCGACGGCCACGACGTCGGCGTGACGAGTGACGGCCCACAGCCCGCTCCGCTCGTCGTGATACGCGGGAGCGTGCTCGCGCAGCCAGGCGAAGGTCGGGTACGGGTCCCCCGCGTAGAACTCGCGGTCGAGAAGGTCGACGCGAGGGTGCTCGGTGATGGTCACGACTGCTCGGCCGCTCCCTCACCGCCGAGCCGGGCCTCGATGCGCTCGAGCGCGGCAACGGTCCGGTCGGTCTGCTCGCGCTGCTCGTAGATGAGGCGGATGAGCCAGAAGCGTAGGTAGCGCGCGAGCGAGAATCGCACGTAGAGCGCGGCCCCGATGACCGTGAGCCCGATGCCGAGCAGCCCGCCCGAGATCAGGTAGGGAATCTGCTCCGAGAGGATCTTGGTGCCCGACGCGCCGTACCAGCCGATCACCACCACCACGAGGCCGGCGACCAGGAGGAGGACGCCGAAGACGAGGAGACGGCCCTCCGGGCCGGCGGCCCCACCCCGGATGCGCAGCTCGGCGACCTCGCGCTGGAACGCCTCCATGCGCGGCGAGCGCGCGTGAGAGGACTCGGCCGGACCGGACTGGCTCATTCGAGGTCCCTCTCTCTCGATCCGTTCGCTCCCGCGCGCCCGTCTCCCAGGTAGGCGCCCGAGAGCGCCTGCATCACCTCCGTCGGGTGGCCGGTGTGCTGGACGCGACCCTGCACCATCACCACGGCGGCGTCGGCGATGGCCAGTACGGTACGCGCGAATTGCTCGACGATGAGGATCGATACGCCCTCGGCCGCTACCTGGGCCACGTGGCCGTAGAGCTCCTCCACCACGAGCGGCGCGAGCCCCATCGAGAGCTCGTCGAGCAGGAGCACGGCCGGATCGGTGCTCAGGCCCCGAGCCATGGCGAGCATCTGCTGCTCGCCGCCCGAGAGCGTGCCTGCCACCTGACGCCGGCGCTCCTTCAGCCGAGGGAAGCGAGCGAACGTGTGCTCCTCGACCGCGGCGAGCCGCGCACCCGTGTGCGTCGCCATGCGTAGGTTCTCGATGACGGTGAGGTTGGGGAAGATGCCGCGACCCTCGGGGATCGTGCACAGACCGACGCGGGCCAACGCGTCGGCCGGCGCGCCGTTGACCCGGCGCCCCGCGAGGAGCACGGTTCCGGTGCTGGGCGGGAGCCGCCCGCTGATCACGCGCAGCGTGGTGGTCTTGCCCGCGCCGTTGGGCCCGAGCAACGCGACCACGTTGCCCTCGGGCACCTCGAGGTCGACGCCCCGGAGCACTTCGATGCGACCGTAGGCGGCGCGTACGCCCCGCAGCTCGAGCGCGAGCGGAGGCCGCCCGCCGTCAGGCCGCGTCACCGTCGATCCCCTCACCCAGATACGCGGCCTGCACTGTCGGGTTGCTCCGGATCGCGTCCGGTGGTCCGCTCGCGATCACCTGCCCGAAGTCGAGAACGTCGATGTGCTCGCACGTCCGCATGACCAGCGCCATGTCGTGCTCGACGAGGAGCACGCCCAGCCCGTCGGCGGCGAGACCGAGGAGCAGCTGCCCGAACGTCTCGGACTCCGACTCGTCGAGGCCCGACGACGGCTCGTCGAGGAGCAAAACCCGGGGCTTCGTGGCCAGCGCGCGGCCGACCTCGACCAGACGTGCGAGGCCGGTCGGTATCGCGTCCACGCGCTCGTCGGCCGCGACCCGCAGCCCGACCCGGTCGAGGATCTCGTCGGTGACCGCCGCCGGGTTGGAGCGGTCGCGTGCCCAGCCAGCGCGGATTTCGGCCGCGACGAGCACGTTCTCGCGCGCGGTCAGCGAGCCGAACACCTCGAGCTGCTGGAACGTCCGCGCGATGCCACGACGCGCTCGCTTGTGCGCGTGCAACCCGGTGAGATCGCGGCCGTCGAGGACGACACGACCGCGCGTGGGAGCCTGCAACCCGCAGATCACGTTGAAGAGGGTCGTCTTACCGGCGCCGTTGGGGCCGATGAGGCCGGCCACACGACCGGCATCGACGTCGAGGCGAACCTCGCTCAACGCCTGCAGGCCGCCGAAGGTGACGGTCACGCCCTCAATGCTGAGCAGCGGCAACGCCCTCCACCTCCTCGAGCGCCAGCGCCCGGTCGATCGCCGCGAGGTGCGCGGGCTCGAACGGGCGGTCGATGCCGAGTGTGGTGAGCTCGGGCTCGGCCCCGAGCTCCGAAGGCGCGGTCCGGTCCGCGCCACCACCCTTCCGGAATGCCCGGAATCCGGTCGAGATCGCGGGTACGGCCCCGTCCGGCTGCCGACCCAGGCTGACGCCGACCAACCCGGGACCGATCGCGGGCAGCCAGCTCAGCCACGAGACCTTCTCGGCGAAGAACTTGAACAGCTCGAAGACCATCGCGCCGAACAGCGCGCCGCTCACGGTCGCGATCCCACCGATCACGGCGAGCAGCAGCACCGGGAGGCCGAGCACCATCGCGAAGTTCTCGCTGCCGACGGTGACCCGGAACCCGCCGTAGAGGGCGCCCCCCAAACCGGCCATCGAGGCCGAGAGCGCGAACACGGTGAGCTTCGTGCGGGTGAGGTCGAGGCCGAGGGTGGCGCACGCGGCCGGGCTGTCGCGCATCGCGGCCAGGCGGCGCCCGAACGCGCCACGACGGATCGCGAGGACCACGACCGCCATCACGGCGTACGCGATGGCCAGCAGCACGAAGTAGGAGCGTTCGTCGTCGAACGAGAAGACGCCGAGGTCGAGACGCCCCACCGGGATGGTTCCCGCGTAGAAGACATCGCGTCTCGGGAACACCATGTTATCCATGAAGACCGCGAAGGCGAGCGTGCTCAAGGCCAGGTAGAGGCCTTGGAGGCGCAGCGCCGGGAGCGCGATGAGCGCACCGACCGCGCCGGTGATGAGGAGGGCGGCGATCAGGCCGAGAGGCTCGCCGCCGGCACCGAGCTTGGCCATCGTGCAGGCGCCGATGCCGGCCAGGGTGAGCTGGCAGAGCGAGACCTGGCCCGCGTAGCCGGTGAGCGGGACCAGCGACAGCACGATGAGCCCGAGCGCGAGCCCCTCGCTGGCGCGATGGACGAAGTCGCCCGAGAAGAGCCCCGACACGACGAAGGCGCCCGAGACGAGCAGCCCACCGCCCACGAGCGAGGCGCGCAGGCTGGGCACCCGGATGGTCGCGCCGGCACGGGCGTGCCAGCCGCGCAGCTGTGGCTCGGGGGGGACCAACAGCACCACGAAGAGCATGATCACCGGGATGGCGGTGCTGATGTTGGTGAGCCAGCCGGGCATCGTGTTGTTGGCGAAGAGCTTGGGCAGGTAGTTCGGGATGTACTGCACGAGCAGCCCGAGGATGACCGCGCCGAGCAGCGTCATCGGCAGGTTGCGCAGTCGCCCGACCATCGCGGCCGCATACGCGTCGAGCACGAGCAGCGTGAGGGCGATGATCTCCAAGGACAGCACCGGCGCGAGCAGGATCCCGGCCAGCGCGGCCAGGCTCGTGCCGAGGGCCCAGCTCAGCGAGCTCACCACGGCCGGCCGCGTGCCGTTGAGCGCGGCGAGATCGCCGTCGTCCACCACGGCTCGCATCGCGATGCCGATCCGCGTCCGATACAGGAAGATCCGTAGGCCGATCGCCACCCCGGCCGCGATCAAGATGGTGATCCCCTGGTGCCAGGTCACGTACACGCCGAGGACCTTGAACTTGTTCGTGCCGAAGAACTGGTCGAGGTTGCGTGACGCCGGCTTCCAGATGGTCTGGGCCAGCCCGATCAGCCCCGCGAGCAGGCCCACGGTCACGACGAGCGTGGTGGCGAGCGACGCGCCCCGCAGGTTGCGGATCAGCACCCGCTCGACGAGCATCCCGGCCAGCGGCGCGAGCACGCACAGCACCGTGAACAGCGCGAGCGGCGCCGGCCAATGGTGGTGGACCCGCAGCTCCCAGTAGACGAACGCCGCCATCATCCCGAGAGCGCCGTGGGCGAAGTTGAAGATCCCGGACGTCGTGTACGTGAGCACGAGGCCGCTGGCGGCCACGAAATAGACGGCCGCCGCCACCAGCCCGAAGATCGTCAGCCGCAGGAACTCGTCCACCGCATGCTCCAACCGCGCCGAGCAGACCCTTTCGCTACCGCCCCGCGCCCTTTCCGTAGTTGCCGGTGAGCGTGGTGACGTTCTTGGGGTCGCACGAGAAGCCCTTGTCGGGGAACTCACGGACGAACTTCCCGCCCTTCACCCTGAGGGCGGCGAAGCAGCCACTCGCCTTCCCCGCGCCGGGGTCGGACGGCGCGTGGATCCCGTGCCCGTCCCACTGGTGGATCGTGTGGAGCGCGTCCATGAGCTTGGCCCGGGTCACGTCGCTCCCGAGCGTCTTGAGCGCGGTAGCGAAGAGCAGCCCCGCCGACCAGCCCTGCACGCCGAGCGCGGTCGGGGTGGCGTCGGCCCGCGTCTTGTGGAGCCACTCGAGGAAGAGCCGCATCTCACGGCTCGTCCTGGCCTCCTCGAACGGCACCGTCGTCGCGATCACATACGTGCCCTCGCCCGCGGGCCCGGCCGAGTCGATGAAGCCCTGGTCGTAGCCCGACTGGTCGGACTCGCCGATGGCGCCGATCACGTTCTGTGTGCGCAGCGCCTTCTCGAGCCCGACGAGGTTCGTGAGGTCGGACACGACATCGAACACGCCGATGTTCCTGCTGCGGAAGGCCTCGATCTCGGGACCCCAGTTGAGCTCGGCGATGGCGATCGACTGCTGGTAGTCGTAGTGGTAGCCGACCTTCGCGTACCCCTCCATGCGCTTCCGCGCGGTTACCTGGGTGACGCTCAGGTCGACGAAGAGCATGGCCGCGTGCTTGACCTTCTTCGGGTTCTTGTTCGCGAGGTAGCGCTGCATCCCCACGGCGAGGCTGTTGATCGGGTTGGGGAGCGGCTGCACGACGTTGATCGCGCCGGCATGGGGCGCCTCGGCCGTGAACGCCGGGATGTCGGGGATATGACAGTCGACGCCGGCCTGCGCGCCCGCGCTGTCGAGAGCAGCGGCCTGGCCGACGATGGCGAACGCGCTGCCGCACGCCTCGACGGTCTTGTCGCGGTGCCCGAAAAGGGCAGAGTCGAGGTCGTTCAGCTTCAGCTTGCGACCGAGCACGCCGCCCAGACTGTTGCAATACGCCGCGAACGCGTCGATCGCGTCCTTGTTGCCCTGGAACAGGCCCGGCCGCGGGCCGCTGATGTCCTGGATCGTGCTGATCGTGATGTCGGTGTCGGTGACGCCCTGGTCGGTGGCGCCCTTCGCGTCGCCCGGGCCGCACGGCGTGTCGGGATCGGCGTTGCTCGAGCTCGCACCTCCACCGGACGCGACCGGCGTCCCGCTCGTGGTGGTGCTCGTCTCCGACGAGTTGCCGCTCCGCCCGCCGCATGTCGTCGCCACGAGCCCCACGACGGAAGCGATCACCAACGCCCGCACCGTCACACGCGATCGCATCCTCGCCCCCCTGTCTGGCACCGAAACCCTAGAGGTGACCGGTGCCCCGCGGCGCTGAGCATCGCGCGAACGAGAACGCGTTTCAATGCATCCGGCCGAGCCGACCGGTGGTGGCCGTGCGGGCGCGGCCCCGCGGCCGGATCAGCTCGCGCGGCCGTGGCGGAGGAGACGGCCGGAGCAGGTGCCGGTCTCCTTGTCGTCCTCGAGGGTGACCTCGCCGTTCACCAGCACGTGCCGGTAGCCGCGGGCCTTCTGGATCCGACGCCACTCGCCACCCGGGAAGTCGTGGGCGATCTCCATCGGCAGGACCTCGAGCTGCTCGTAGTCGTAGACGACCACGTCGGCTGGCGCGCCGACCTGGAGCCGGCCCCGGTCCACGAACCCCGCGCAGTACGCGGGGAACGCGCTCAGCCGCCAGTGGGCCTGCTCGAGCGTGAGGATCTCCTCTTCGCGCACGATCCGCGTGAGCAGCTCGGTGGGATAGCGGCCCGCGGTGAGGAACTTCGTGTGCGCACCTCCGTCGCTCACGCCCACGAGCACCGCCTCATCGGCGAGCACCTCGCGCAGATGCTCGCGTGAGCGATTGGGCGGGTTCACGAAGAAGAGCGTCTTCAGGTCGTCGGCGACCGCGATGTCGAGGAAGGCGTCGACCGGGTGCTTTCCGAGGCGCTCCGCCACCTCGCTCACGCTGAGGTTCTCGAACGGCTTCGTCGCCTCGGTGCGGGGGCCGAGCACCGTGACCGTGTCGATCGGCGCGGTGGCCGCGAACGGGAGCCAAGCCTTCAGCGCCTCCCGTCGGGCCGGGTCGGCCAGCTTGGCGCGCCGCTCCTCGACGGTGCCGCTGGTCGCCTCGGCCCACGGCTCCGCGTCGTCGAACAAGTTGAACTCGTCCATCGTGAAAGTGAACCCGGCGTCGGTGGTGACGCCCTGGCCGTAGATGCGCAGGCCGTCGCGGTGGCAGTCGGAGAGCCACTCGAGGATCGACCGGTGGATCTCGGGCATGTTGTCGAACGCCTGCACGACGTTGAACAGGATGGGCCTGCCGCTCACCGCGGCGAGCTCGCGCAGGTGCTCCCGGTCGACGTCGACCCCCGCCGGCGATGCCAGCGCGGTCTGGATGAAGCCCTCGTTGCGGCGACCGAGCACCTCGCCCAGCACCAGCGCGGTCTTGTTGTTCATCATGTCGGTCGGCATGCCGGTGCCGTCGTAGTCGCGCTGCACGCCGGCGATGCCCTTCGGGTGCAGCCGCTGCGCCGACCAACCGCACCCGCCCGCGTCCAGCGCCTCCTCGAGCAGGTGCGCCATCTCCGCGTGCTCGGCGTCGGTCGGCATCTCGCCCGTCTTCGCGCGCTCGCGCCCCATCACCCAGACGAGGAGCGGGCCGATGGGCACGTACGGCAGGAGGTTCATCGCCTTCGGCGTGCGATCGAGGCTGTCGAGGAACTCGGGGAACGTGACCCAGTCCCAGGGGAGGCCGGCCTGCATCGACGCGAGTGGGATGGCCTCGACGCGAGTCATCGAGAGCATCGCTTTGTCGCGGTCGTCGGGGCGGACGGGGGCGAAGCCGAAGCCGCAGTTTCCGATGGCGACCGAGGTGATGCCGTGCCAGCCCGACAGCGTGCAGTACGGGTCCCAGAAGACCTGCGCGTCGTAGTGGGTGTGGAGGTCGACGAACCCGGGGGCGACGTGCATCCCCGACGCGTCGAGCACTCGCCGGGCATCGGAGGCCTGGAGGTGGCCGATCTCGGTGATCACGCCGTCGCGGATGCCGACGTCGGCCCGGTACCGGGGAGCCCGAGTGCCGTCGAAGACCAGGCCGCCCAGGATGGCGACGTCGAACTCGGTCATGGCGATTCCCCTCGACCCGATCCCCTGGGCCCGATCCCCTCCGGGGAGACGGGCCGTGTTCCCTGATCGTGGAACGTGTTTCAGTGAACGGGACCCGATCGGCGGTGTCAAGCTCCTCGAAGGGCTCTAGCAATGGCCGCCTCCGGCCGATGATGAAGGCGTGATGCAGAAGGTGGCGTCGGGGTTCCTCCTCCGCGTGGGCCTGATCCTGGGCTGTGTCGGCTACGCGGCGTACTGCCTCGAGGCCACCGTGCTCGACGCCCACCGGGTGGAGGGCGCCGCCCGGGAGATGCTCTCGGCCTCGTCCGTCAAGGACCCACTGGTGCGCCGGCTCGAGTACGCGATCGCGATCCACCTGCCACCGGGCACGCCGCTCGACCCGGCGATGCTCGACAAGGCCGCCCACCAGGCGCTCGGCAAGCCCGCCTTCGTCGACGCGTTCTCGGGGGCGCTGCTCGCGGTGCACCAGCACGTCTTCTCCCACGCCAGCGGGCCGATCGCGTTGAACACGGTCATGGTCGCCGACGCCGCCCGCCAGGCCCTGACCGAGGTCGACCCGCAGGTGGCGAACATGCTCCCACCCGACGCGCAGCTCACCGTGCTGGTGGACACCGACAAGATCCCCGACCTGAGCCGGTGGACCGGCCCGATCCGCACCACCGCCCGGGCAGCCGGGCTGCTCGCGGCGGTCTGCCTCGTGCTCGGCTTCGCGACCGAGAAGCACCGGCCCCGTGTACTGGGCCGCATCGGTCGCTGGATGCTCGTGATCGGGGTTGCTCAGCTCGCCTTCTTCGTCGCGCTCCCGAAGCTCGTGCTTCCGCAGTTCGGCAGCTGGGCCGAGGTCGCGGGATCGGTGATCGCGACCGGCAGCTTCCTCGTCGCTCCCGCGCTCGCGCTCATCGCGTTCGGCATCGGAATGGTCCTCTTCGGCGGCCGGTGGGGCGGCGTCGAGCGCCGGCAGGTGCTGACCGTGTTGCCGACCGTGCGCACGCGCCGGATCGGCCGGCCGATCGGGCACTGGGAGTCGCGCGTCTGATCTCGCGTGCCCGGTCGCAGGTCGCCCACGTCGATCCCGACTCCCGACGCGCGGCTCGGTCAGATCGCCTTCTCGGTCAGATCGTTTTCGTGACCTTCTGGCCGTCGGGGCCGACCACCCACCAGATCCCGCCGACGCCCTGGCCCTTCGTGTCGCCGGACGCGGCATCGGCGGCGAACCGGTAGAGCGGGTGGCCACCGTAGGTGACCTGGGTGCCGTTCGGGTCGCTGAGCGTCGACAGCTTGGAGGCATCGATCCCGGTGCCGGCGGTCGCGGCGGCGGTGACGGTCAGCGGGGGCCAGGCCACCGCGCACGCGCCGGTGCACTTGACGGTGGTGGCCGTGTCGTCGTCGCGCTGGTAGAGCGTCTTGCCGGTCGAGTCGACCAGGATCTTGCCGAGCTTCGAGTCGGCGACGGCTGCCGTCGCCGATGCGGCTGCGCCGCTCGATGAGCTCGAAGAGGCCACGGACGAGTTGGAGCCGGACGGATAGCTCGGCTTCGCGGTCTTGTTGCCCGACGACGAGCTCCCGCACGCCGCCAACACCGCGACGGCTCCGACTGCGATGACCGTGCTGAGACGCTTCACGACGCTCCTCCTGGCTGCTCTCGGTCGGGGCTGTACTCGCTCGGGGCTGTTCTCGCTCGGGCTCGCGATGGACTACGGGCGAGACGGGCCGGCGGATTGGACCGGGCCGGCGGGGCCCGATTCGGATCGGGCCGGCCGCACCCAATCTAAGAGTCCCGCAGCGTCACCGGGCGGCAGAGCATCTGCTGGCCACCGGTGGCGAGCAGCTTGCCGCTCTGCGACCAGACCGAGGCGATGCCGCCGATCAGGCCGTCACGCGCGGTGGGCGAGAAGGCGTCGACGAGCAGCCAATCGCTCTCCGGCTCGGCGGCGTGGAGCCGGAGGTTGACGTCGAGGCTGGGCGCGTAGAACGCCAGCTCCCCCGGGTGCCCCCGAGCAGCGGCCGGCCACAGGGAGGTGTCGAGAACGAGCAACGATCGGGCGGCGTCGACGAAGGGGTCGTCGAAGGTGGCGCGAGGCCGGAAGCGGTACCAGCCGTGCTGGCGGGTCTGGCCGGGGGGCCGGCACTCCCAGTCGTCGATCCAGTCGGTCGGTCGCAGCTCGAGGTTTCCCCAGAACTTGTAGACCGGCGCGTCGGGCGGCAGGCGCTCCTCCATCGGTCGAAGCGTGGTCGGCTCCGGGACCTCGGGCATCACGCCGACCTCGTGCTCGAGCCCGTCGACGTCGCCGATCGCCCAGACGAGCGCCTCGAAGACCGGCCGGCCCTGCTGCGTCATCGTGACCCGCAGCGACTCGGCCCGCTTCGTGCGCCGCAGGCTCTGCACCCCGACGTCGATCCCATCGAAGTCGGCGACGCCGAGGAAGTGGCCGGCGAAGCTCGCCGGGCGGCCCAGCTCGGTCTGGGCACCCGCGGCGCGCAGCGCGATCGCCGCGACAAATCCGCCGCTGGGCCCCCAGATCTCCCAGTCGCGAGAGAGCCGGGCCCGGTACCGCCCGTCGGCACCTTCCACCGTCGTGTCGATCTCGAAGTCGCCCATGTCCTACAGGTCGAGAGTACGGCCGGGCTCCACGCCGGAGCGCCGCATGGCCTTCGCCTTGGTGCTCATGAGGTACTCGCGCGGCACGCGCGCGATCTGGTCGGTGAGGCGACGGGTCTCGGCCTCGAGCTCGGCCCGCGGCACCACGCTCGACACGAGCCCGAGCGCCCTGGCCTCGGGCGCGTCGACAGTCCGGCCGGTGAAGCACAGCTCGCGCGCCACCGCGCCGCCCACGTGATCGTGCAGCGGCCCGTAGACGACCCCGCCGAAGGTGACCTCGGGGTGGGCGAAGCGCGCGGTGTCGGCAGCGACCCGCAGATCGCACATGACGGCGAGGTCGAAGCCGCCGGCCAGCGCAGGGCCGTTCACGGCTGCGACCATCGGGAGCGGGAACCGCAGACACGTGGAGTGGTAACGGTCGCTCGATGCCCAGAGCCGCTCGGCGAACGCGGGCTCGTCGAGGCGGTCGAACTCCTTCAGGTCGAAGCCGGCGCAGAACACGTCGCCCGCGCCCGTGATCACGACGACCCTCACCGCCTCGTCGACCGCGAGCGCATCGAGCAGCTCGCTCAACTCATCGCGGAGCGCGATCGAGAGCGCGTTGCGCTTGTCGGGCCGGTCGAGCGTGACGGTGACCACGCCTGCGTCGGGACCGGCGACACGGAGCAGCTCCCCCACGTCAACCACCTCCTCGACGCGGGTCGACCGGGTAGCCTGACGGCCCGTCAGGTCGCCGGACACCTCGGGGGACGCGCCATGGCCGAGACGCCAGTGCGGGACGACCTCGAGTGGGGCACGATCCCCCGGCTCCTGCGCAGCTCCGCCGAGCGCTTCTCGACACGGGAGGCGATCGTAGACGTGGACGCCGGCGTGTCCCTCTCCTTTTCCGAGCTGGCGAGCGCGGCCGGCCGTGCCGTCCGCGCGTTCCTCGCGCTCGGGATCGAGCCCCGCGACCGGGTCGCGATCTGGGTACCCAACTGCTGGGAGTGGATCGTGGCCGCGCTGGGCCTCCAGTCGACCGGTGCCGTGCTCGTGCCGCTGAACACCCGGTTCAAGGGCCGCGAGGCGGCATTCATCCTCGGCAAGAGCCGGACCCGCGCCCTCGTCACCGTGAGCGGCTTCCTCGACACCGACTACTTGACGCTGCTGCACGACGCCGTCGACGTCGCGGCCGAGCTGCCCGACCTCGAGACGATCGTCGTCGCGCGCGGTGACGCGCCCGAGGGCACCATGGGCTGGGACGCGTTCCTCGCCGGCGGCGACGCCGTGAGCGAGGTCGCGGCCGAGGAGCGTTCCCTCGCCGTCGGCCCCGACGACCTCTCCGACATCATCTTCACGTCGGGCACCACCGGCAACCCGAAGGGTGTCATGTGCACCCACGCGCAGACGCTGCGCGCGTTTCGCGACTGGACCGAGGTAGTCGGTCTGCGCGCCGACGACCGCTACCTGATCGTCAACCCGTTCTTCCACAGCTTCGGCTACAAGGCGGGCTGGCTGAGCTGCCTGATGACGGGCGCGACGAGCCTGCCGCACGCGGTGTTCGACGTGCCGGCTGTGCTCGCCCGCATCCCGCGCGACCGCGTGACCGTCCTTCCTGGGCCGCCCACGCTGTACCACTCGATCCTCGATCATCCCGACCGCGACCTCCACGATCTCTCGAGCCTCAGGCTCGCGGTGACCGGCGCCGCGACCATCCCCGTCGAGCTGATCCTGCGCATGCGCTCCGAGCTGACCTTCGAGACCATCATCACCGGCTACGGCCTCACCGAGAGCTGCGCCGTCACCACCATGTGCCGCTTCGACGACGACCCGGAGACGATCGCCACGACCTCGGGACGGGCCATCCCGGGTGTCGAGGTGCGGGTCGTGAACGACGACGGCACCGAGATGCCACGCGGCGAGCCGGGCGAGGTGGTGGTGCGCGGGTACAACGTGATGCAGGGCTACTACGACGAGCCCGAGGAGACCGCGGCCGCGATCGACGCCGACGGCTGGCTGCACACGGGCGACGTCGGCATGATGGACGAGCGCGGCTACCTCCGCATCACCGACCGCATCAAGGACCTCTTCATCGTGGGCGGCTTCAACGCGTACCCGGCCGAGGTCGAGAACCTCATGCTGCGCAACGAGAAGATCACGCAGGTCGCGGTGGTCGGGGTGCCCGACGAGCGGATGGGTGAGGTGGGCATGGCCTTCGTGGTGCTCCGACCCGGCGCGACGGCGACGCCCGAGGAGATCGCCGAGTGGTGCCGGGCCGAGATGGCCAACTTCAAGGTGCCACGCCACGTGCGGCTCGTCGACGAGCTCCCGCTCAACGCGACCGGCAAGGTGCTCAAGTACCAGCTCCGCGAGGAGGGCGCGAAGCTCGTCTCGTGACCCGTAGAGCACGAGCACCGCGAGCCGTTGCATTGCATCTCCCGAGAGGGGGACCGGCCGCCGCTCCCGGCGGGAGCCTAACGTCTGGGCCGCGGACGTCGCCGACGTGGGCGGACGAGGGCGTGGGGAGGCGTGGGCGTGGCGCTCGACGAGAAGGAGCAAGGCCTGCGGCGCGAGATGATGCGCAGCTTCATGGTGAAGACGCCCTACATCGCGTCGCTCGGCGTCGTCGTCGAGGAGTGGGGCATCGACGGCGTGCGATTCCGGCTCCCGTTCGCGGAGCGCCTCTCGAACGACGGCGTCGTGTATCACGGCGGCGCGGTCGCCTCGCTCATGGACACGACGGGCGCGGCGGCGGTATGGGCCGGTCACGACTTCGACAAGGGCGCGCGGGCGGCGACCGTGTCGATGACAGTCAACTACCTCGGCTCGGCTCGCCAGAGCGACCTCGTCGCCGACGCGAGGTGCGTGAAGCGGGGCAAGGAGCTGGCCTTCTCCGAGATCCACGTCACCGACGCCGATGGGCGGCCCGTCGCCACCGGGACGCTCGTGTACCGCATCGTGCCGTAGCGGGACCCGTCCCGCGATCAGCGCGACGCGACGACGGCCACGTCGCCGTCGACGTCTTCCACCCGCAGCGTGACCGTGCCCTCCCCGGCCTCGCCGCGCACGCTGCAGTCGAAGGTCTCGCCCGGCGAACGGACGAGCACCCGATCGCGGCCGCAGTCGACCGTGCTCAGCACGCCGCGCGCCGCGAGCTGCTGCCGCACGAAGGCGACCGCCTTCGACCGGCTGACGACCGCCTCACGAGACTCGACCTGAAGGGTGCCGTGATCGTCGGTCTGCACGGCCCGGACGTGGACGGGCAGGCTCTCGACCCGCGCGACGCAGGTGAGGCGACCGCCCTTCCTCCGTGCCCGGTGCTCCGGGCACGCCACCCGGCCGACGGCGAGATCGGGGTACGCCTTCGCGAGCAGCCGCCCGATCTCGCGCTCGGCCTTGGCGCGGTCGAGATCGGCCGAGGAACCGGTCGAGCCGCACGCGCCCAGCAGCACGGAGAGCACGGCGGCGGCGAGGTGGCGGCGGGTGGCTGGCGTGGACCACCCGGGCCGGGTGCCGCTGCGCATCCCCCATGGTCTCATCCCGGAGTCATGGTCTCACCCCGGAGTCCGACCCCATAGTCTGACGGCCGATGACGGGCCGCGCGCGCTCCCGCGCGAGAACGATCGGCCTCGCGCTGGGCGGCGGGGCCTTCCGGGGCGCCGCGCACGTCGGCGTGCTCGAGGTGCTCGAGCGGGAGGGCATCGAGCCCGCACTGATCACGGGCACGAGCGTCGGGTCGGTGGTGGGCGCGGCACGGGCCGCGGGAGTCACCGCGGCGCGTATGAGCGAGCTGGTGCGCGAGCTGCGCTGGCGCCAGCTGCTTCATGTGTCGTTCCGGCGCCGCATGAGCCTGCTCGACTCCGCGCCACTAGCCGAGTACCTGGAGCAGCAGCTCGGGATCACCACCTTCGACGCGCTGCGCGTGCCGTTCGCCACCGTCGCCTGCGACATCACCAACGGGGAGCGGGTCGTGCTGAGGTCGGGGCGGGTGGCGGCCGCGGTCCAGGCCAGCGTGGCGGTACCCGGCCTGTTTCCTCCGGTCGAGCTCGACGGCCGCCTGCTGGTCGACGGCGGGCTGGTCGACAACCTCCCGGTCGAGCTCGCCCGTGAGCTCGGCGCCGACTTCGTGATCGCCGTCGACCTCGACCCACCGCCCACCGGCACCCGGCGCCCGACCAACCTGCTCGAGATGCTCATCGCGGCCCGCAACGTACGCGACCGCGCGAGCCGGCGGGCCACCGAGGCGGCCGACTGCCTCATCCTGCCCGACACCGGCGACTCGCTCGGCTGGGACCCCGACGAGATGCCCGAGCTCGAGGCCAAGGGGCGCGAAGCGGCCGAGCAGTCGATCGGGCCGCTCAAGGCCGCGCTCGGTCTCCTCGACTGATTCGAGTGATTCGACTGATGATGGGCTCGTCTGAAGGGAGGCCGGCCATGGACCCGACGCCGGCGATCGAGGTGCGGCCGGCGGCCGAGCGCTTCCACCCCCGCCTCGACTGGCTCGACTCGTGGCACTGCTTCAGCTTCGGCACCCACTACGACCCGACCAACACCCACCACGGGCTCCTGCTCGTGAGCAACGACGACACCGTGCGCCCCGGCTCCGGCTTCAGCCGCCACGCTCATCGCGACATGGAGATCGTCACCTGGGTGCTCGCGGGCGAGCTCGCGCACCGCGACAGCACAGGCACGGATGGCGTCATCTACCCCGGGCTCGCGCAACGCATGAGCGCCGGGCGTGGCATCACCCACTCGGAGATGAACCCGAGCGCGCGGCACCCGGTGCACTTCGTGCAGATGTGGGTACTCCCGGACGAAGACGGGATCGAGCCGGGCTACGAGCAACGCGACGTCGGCGACTCGCTCGCCGGCGGCGGGCTCGTGCCGGTCGCGTCGGGCCGGGGCCACGACGGCGCCATCGCCATCCACCAGCGCGGCGCGGCGCTGTGGGTGGGACGGCTCCGGCCCGGCGAGGTCGTGACCATTCCCGACGCGCCGTTCGTGCACGCGTTCGTCGCCCTCGGCTCGGCCGTGCTCGCCGAGGCGCGCCCACTGGCGACGGGCGACGCAGCCCGCCTCACCGCCGCCGGCCCCGTTCGCATCGAGGCCGGGCCCGATGGCGCCGAGGTGCTGGTCTGGGAGACCACCTAGCGCGGGCGACCATCGCTCAGGTGGGGCTGCTCGACGCCTCCGACACGCGGCTGCGGGACGCGCGGAACAGCCGCATCGACCCCGGGATCCCCTTCATCATCACCGGGCCGAGCTCCTCGAGGACCACTCCTCCCCGCCGGCCCTCGGTCCGCGTGCGCGCCGCGTCGGAGATGAGCAGCTCCCCCGGCCCTGCGAGCTCGACGATGCGCGCGGCCACGTTCACGTCGTGACCCACGAGGTCGTCCCCCCGGTGCGAGGGCGAGCCCCAGTGCATCCCGATCCGCACCCAGAGCGGGGCGGTATCGGATGCTTCCTCCTCGAACCGGTCGCGCAGGTCCAGGCAGGTGTCGAGCGCGGCGACCGCCTCGGGGAACCAGAGCATGAGCCCGTCGCCCAGCTCCTTGACCACCCGCGCGTCGGGCGGGAGGGTCTCGCGCACGACTTGCTCCTGGAGGTCGAGGAGCGCGAGCGCGTCGTGGTCGCCCCGCTCGGCGGTGAACTCCGTGAAGCCGACGATGTCGGTGAACACGACCGCGCCGCCGGTGCTCCCCACGATCGGCTCGGTGCTCATCGGTACGCGACCACGACGCGGCCGCTCCCGGTGTGCACCGCGATCTTGCCGTCGGTGCCGAGCTCTACGTCGCACTCGACCCGGCCGCTGCCGGTCGACAGGTCCGTCGCGGGACGCATGCCCCTGGGCACGGTCACGGTCACGGTCCCCGAATGGCACCGCACGTCGACCGGGCCGGGGCCGGTCAGGCCGAGATCGACCCTCCCGCTCGCCGCCCGGACGCGGGCCGCGCCGACCTGGTCCGCGCTGACCCGGCCCGACGAGGCGACGATGTCGACCGACCCCGCCCGGCCCACCGTCACCCGTCCGCTCGCGGCGTGGAGCCGGCAGTCGCCCCCGCACTCGCTCACCTCGATCGCGCCCGACGCGGTCCGTGCGTCGAGGCGTTGCGCCTGCTCGACCGCGATGCGGCCGCTCGCGGTGGTGACGCGCACGTCGCCGAGGCGGCCGCGCAGCTCGACCCGGCCCGACGCGGTGCCCACGATGAGGTCGCTCCCGGCCGGGCAGCGCACCTCGACGCGCGACCCACCACGCGGCACGACGATGACGCGGCCACCGACGCCCGCAGTTGCCCGACCGCCGCGGGTGACGACGACGTCGGCCCGGTCCTCGGCGATCACGACGACGCGGCCCGACTGACTGGTGACCTCGACCGTCGGCGGCGACCCGCCATCGATGTTCGGTGGTCCGGACACGTCGCCCCCTCACGGCACGGCGGGCCTCATGATGCCGCGCGCAGTGCGACAACGGGGTCTCGCGTGACCCACGTCACCGCTCAACCGACCAGGCCCACCTTCGGCTCGGAGCGCACGTCGTGGTTGATCACGTCATCGAGGGTGGCGAGCAGATCGGAGCGCAGCACCGCGTACTGCGGGTCGTCGAAACGGTTCACGAACTCACCGGGGTCCTCTTCGAGGTCGTACAGCTCACCCACGCCCGGCGCTTCCTCGTAGCGCGTGACCTTGTAGCGCCGCGTCGTGAGCGTGCGCAGCGGGACCCGCAGCACGATGTCGAAATCGTCCTCGGTGATGACGTGCTCGCGTGCAGAGCCGTCGAGCAGTGGCCGGCCCTCCATTGCCGGGGGCACGGGGACACCGGTGGCGGCGAGCGCGCTCGGCGCGAGATCGATGGTGCCCACGGGGTCGTCGACCATCCGCCCGGCGTCGAATCCGGGGCCGCGCACGATGAGCGGCACTCGGAGGAGGTCGTCGTAGTGCAGCGGTCCCTTGAACACCATCTGGTGATGGCCGAGGAGCTCGCCGTGGTCGGTGGTCGTGATCACGAGCGTGTCGTCAGCGAGTCCGCGCTCGTCGAGCGTCGCCAGGACCCGGCCGATCTGGTGGTCGAGCTGGCTGACCATCCCGTAGTAGCCCGCGGTCATCGTCGCGAGCTCGTGGCGCGTCAGGGTCGCGCCACCGGGGTTCGCGAACTCGAACGGCGTGCCTCGGTTCCCGCGTGCCCACGTCCGATGCAGGCCCGGCTTTGTGTCGAACTCCTCCGGGTGCGGCTCGGGCAGCACCTCGAGCACGTCCGCGGGCTGATAGCGATCGCACCACGGCGCGGGTGGATCCATCGGATGATGCGGGTCGGTGAAGCTGACCCAGCCGAAGAACGGGCCGTCGACACCGCGCAGCCACTCGACGGCCCGGTCGGCCACCCAGGTGGTGGGGTGGTCCTCCTCGGGCAGCGCGCTCTTCCACGTCTGGGTGTGGTCCCACATCCGGCCCGCCGCCTCGGGTTGCATGAGGCGCAGGCGCTCGGCCGCGCGCGCGGGACCGTCACGCGAGATCCAGCGCCCGTAGTGGAGGCCGAAGGGCGCGGGGCCGAAGCACCAGTTCCACTGGCCCATGAGAGGAGCCATCCGCATCATGTGCCCGAACAACAGGAGCTGCACGTACTCGAAGCCGAAGTAAGGGCCCGTCCAGTCGTCGGGCATCACCGCCGAGCCCGCCACCGACTCCAGGCGCCCGGTGGGGAGCAGCGGGTACACGGAGGCGAAGTGCGCCTTGCCGAAGAACCCGGTGCGGAACCCGGCCTCCGAGAAGCGCGTGGCAACCGACGCGGCCGCGGCGGCCTCGGGCAGATCGATGCCGTTGCTCGTCACGCCGTGGGTCGACGGGTAGGTACCGGTGAGGATGGTCGCTCGGGCGGGTTGGCAGAACGGGTTCTGGGTACGGGCGGCAGTGAAGCGCGTGCCCTCGGCGGCGAGGCGGTCAAGGTGGGGGGTCGTGCACACCGGGTTGCCGTACGCGCCGATCGAGTCGGCCCGCTGTTGGTCGGTCGTGATCAGGAGGACGTTCACGGGTCGATCTTCCCGCTCGGGGACCCGCTTCGGCGAACCAGCGGCGTATTGCACAGCCTGTGAAACAAACAATATCCTCGGCCGATGGCGAGGACCGCGGCGACGAGGCTGCGAGCGAGCGGCTCCGACGAGACCGAGGCCGACGCGAGGGACGCGAGCCGCGACGGTCGGGCGGCCCGCTCACAACGCACGCGTGACGCGGTCGTCGAGGCGCTGCTCGACCTCATCGAGGCCGGCGACCCCCGCCCAACGGCGCGGCGGGTGGCGGAGCAGGCCGGGGTGTCGCTCCGCTCGGTCTACGTCCACTTCGAGGACCTCGAGGACCTGTTCATCGCCGCGGCGGGCCGTCACCTCGAGCGCATGGTCGAGCTCGCGACCCCGATCCCGGCCGACGGCCCGCTGCCCGAGCGGATCGAGGCGTTCGCCGCGCAGCGCTGCCGCATCCTCGAGCGGGTCGCGCCCGTTCGGAAGGCGGCGGTGCTCCAGGAGCCGTTCTCACCCGCGCTGGCCCGCGTCCTCGAGCTGGCAAGGAAGGGAGCACGCGACGAGGTCGGCACGGTGTTCACCCCCGAGCTCGACCGGTACGGCGCCGTGGACCGGAAGCGCCTGCTCGACGCGGCCGACGTCGCCGCGTCGTCGGCGACCTGGGAGACCCTGCGGAAGCACAGCGGCCTCTCCGCGGAGACCGCGTACGACGTCGTGGCGCTCATGCTCACGGCTCTGCTGGGCGAGGACGGCTGATGGAGGCGCTGCGCACACCCGACGGGCGCTTCGAGGCCCTGCCCGGGTTCGGGTTCGCGCCCCATTACCTCGAGGTGCCCGACGGCGAAGGTGGCGCACTGCGGGTCCACTACGTGGATGAAGGCCCACCGGACGCCGACCCTGTGCTCATGCTCCACGGCGAGCCGTCGTGGAGCTTCCTCTACCGCAAGATGGTGCCGGTGCTCGCGGCCGGCGGTCACCGGGCCGTGGTACCCGACCTGCTCGGCTTCGGCCGCTCTGACAAGCCGTCGAAGCGGACCGACTACACCTACGCGGCGCACGTGGGCTGGATGACGTCGCTGCTCGAGCAGCTCGACCTCCGCCACGTCACGCTCGTCTGCCAGGACTGGGGCGGGCTCATCGGGCTCCGTCTCGTGGCCGCGTACCCCGACCGCTTCGCCCGCGTCGTCGCGGCGAACACGTTCCTGCCGACGGGCGACCGTCACCCCGGCGACGCCTTCCTCGCGTGGCAGAGGTTCTCCCAGGAGACCCCCACGTTCCCGGTCGGCGGGATCGTCAACGGCGGGTGCACGACCGACCTCGCGCCCGAGGTGGTGGCCGCGTACGACGCGCCCTTCCCCGACGACACGTACAAGGAGGGCGCGCGCCAGTTCCCGCTCCTCGTGCCGACGAGTCCCGACGACCCCGCCGCGGGTCCGAACACCGCCGCCTGGGAGGTGCTCGAGCGCTGGGAGAAGCCGTTCCTCACCGCGTTCAGCGACTCCGACCCGATCACCGCGGGCGGCGACCGCGTGCTCCGGGAGCGGATCCCCGGTGCGAAGGGGCAGCTCCACACCACCATCGAGGGCGCGGGCCACTTCCTCCAGGAGGACCGCGGCGGGGAGCTGGCCCAGGTTGTCGCGGACTTCATCGCGCGTACCCCGAGGGACGGCCGGTGAGCATCACGCCCAACCCCGAGCAGTTCAAGGCCCTGGCGAACGCCTCCGACGCCGGCAAGGTCGTCATGCTGAACCTGCTCAAGTTCAAGGAGCGGGCCGATGGCGAGCAGGGAACTGGCGCGCAGGCCTATGCCCGTTACGGCGACGCCGCCGTCGAGATGATCGAGGCCAGGGGCGGCAAGGTGCTCTGGGCGGGCCGGGCCGACCAGATGCTGATCGGCGACCCCGCCGAGGACTGGGACACCGTGCTCCTCGTCGAGTACCCGTCGCGAAGGGCGTTCATCGAGATGGTCACGGCCCCCGACTACCAGGCGGCCCACTCGCACCGCGAACACGGCCTCGAGCGCACCGTCGTGGTCGCCTGCACGCCCGGGCTCGACCGGATTCGCGAGCCGTGATGGCGAGGAACATCCTCTTCATCACGACCGACCAGCAGCGCTACGACTCGCTCGGCTGCAACGGCGGCCGGATCGCGCGGACCCCCGTCGTCGATCGTCTCGCCGCGACCGGCATCAACTACCGCCGCGCGCACAACCAGAACGTCGTGTGCATGCCGGCCCGGTCGACCATCCTGACCGGCCAGTACGTGCGCACGCACGGCGTGTTCGCCAACGGGGTGCCGCTGCCCGCCGACGCCCCGAGCGCGGCGGCGTACCTCCACGAGACGGCCGCCTACCGCACGGCGCTCGTCGGTAAGGCCCATTTCGAGCCCGCCTTCGACCCCGATCACCGGTACCCCGAGAATCGCATGGCGCACGAGGGCTCGCATGGCCCGCACCGCGGCTTCGAGCATCTCGAGCTGGCGATGCACGGCCCGCTTCCGGCCTGGTGGCACTACGGCCGATGGCTGCATAACCACCACCCCGACGAAGTCGACGGCTTCTACGCGCTGTTCAAAGCCGGCGCGATGAACGATGAGCCCGGCGGGCAGACCGGTGCCCCGCAGGTGGCGCTCAACCCGATCGCGCGCGACCACTACCACACCGACTGGGTCGCAGACCGCACGATCGCGTGGCTCGACACGTTGGCCGATGACGAGCGCTGGTTCGCGTGGATGAGCTTCCCCGACCCGCACCACCCCTGGGACCCGCCGGCGAGCGAGCTCGACCGGGTTCCCTGGTGGGAGCTCGAGCTCCCCGACGGGCATCCCGGCTCCGTCGACACGTGCCGCGACGTCCTGGCTCGCAAGCCCCGTCATTGGCTCGACTACTTCGACGGCCGGTTCCAGAACCTCGAGGGCGGGCCCACGCAGTTCGTGCCCGCCAGGTTGACCCACGATCAGGTCCGCGAGGTCAATGCCCTCGTCCACGTCGAGAACGAGCTCATCGACGAGGCCTGCGGCCGGGTGCTCGCCCACGTGGCGACGCGGGGCTGGGAGGCCGAGACCGACGTCTTCTTCACGACCGACCACGGGGAGCTCCAGGGAGACTTCGGGCTCCTGTTCAAGGGCCCGTATCACACCGACTCGTTGATGAGGATCCCGCTGATCTGGCTGCCAGCAGCGATCGCGGGCGTCGCGCCGGCCGAGGTCGAGGAGCCGGTCGGCCAGCTGGACCTCGCGCCCACCTTCTGCGAGATCGCCGGGGTGCCGGCACCCGACTGGATGGAGGGCTCCGCGCTCCCCACCGCACCGGGCTCGGGGCGCGAGCGCGTCCTGACGGAGTGGGACAGCCAGTTCGGCCACATCGACATGCACCTCCGCTCGATCTACCGCGACGGTTGGCTGTGCACCGCGTACGAGGTCGGCGGGATGTACGGAGGCACCGAGGGCGAGCTCTACGACCTCGCCGACGACCCGCTCCAGTGGCACAACCGCTGGGAAGAGCCGGCCCGAGCCGGGCTGCGGTCCGACCTCGTCGCCGACCTGTACGACCACCTGCCGCCGCCACGCGAGCCGCGGCTCCTCGTCGAGGCCCCGGCGTGAGCGGGCGGGGAGAGCCGGTGAGCGCCATCGCCAGCGTGGGAACGGGCAGGGGGACCTGGTGCGCCGGGAGCGAAACCGGGCCCGGCCCCGCTACCTTCTGGTCGGGGGCAGGACGCGAACCGGGCCGGCCCGGCGACATCTAGGGTCGACGGGCAGAGACGAGCAGGGGGCCGAGTTCGTTGCGCCAGCGGGGGGACGGATCCGAGGTCTCGCGGTCGGTCTTGTCCCGATTCGCAGAGAACGACACCCTCCGCGGCGCCACCGGGTTCGGCATCGCGATTCTCGCGGTGTGGCTCATGACCACGGCGTGGCCGTGGCCCGCGCCGCTCGGGGTGAAGGTGAGCGGCGCCTTGGCAGGTGGTCGCGTCGCGCTCATCGCCCTCGGGATCGCGCTCATCTACCGCGCCAACCGGGTCGTGAACTTCGCGCAGGGCGACCTCGGCGCGGTGCCCGCGAGCCTCGCCGTGCTCCTCATTCTCAGCGGCGGCCTCGACTACTACCTCTCCTTCTTCATCGGCATCGCCGCCGCGATCGTGCTCGGCGTGCTCGTCGAGATGCTCATCATCCGTCGCTTCTTCCGCGCGCCGCGGCTCATCCTCACCGTCGCCACCATCGGGCTCGCCCAGGTCCTCACCGGCCTCGGCCTGTACCTCCCACGCCTGTTCGGCGACACATCGTTTGCGTCGCGGATCGACCCGCCGTTTGACGCGAAGTTCGCGATCGGCCAGACGTTCTTCAACGCCAACGACCTCATTGCGATGATCCTGATCCCGATCGCCTTCGTCGCCCTCACCATCTTCCTGCGCCGGTCCAACATCGGGATCGCGGTCCGGGCCAGCGCGGAGCGGGCCGACCGTGCGGTCACGCTCGGCATCCCGGTGAAGCGGCTCCACACGATCGTCTGGGTGATCGCGAGCGTGCTCGCTTACGTGGCCATGTTCCTGCGCGCCGGCGCGGTCGGCCTGCCGATCGGGAGCGTGCTCGGCCCGAGCTTCCTGCTCCAGGCCCTGGCCGCGGCCGTGATCGGTCGGATGGAGCGATTCCCGACCATCGCCCTGGCGGGAATCGGGCTCGGCATCGTCGACCAGGCGATGACGTTCCAGCCCGGCAACAGCCCTGCCTTCAACGACGCGATCCTCTTCGTGATCGTGCTCGTCGGCCTGCTCGTGACGCGTCGACCGACCGGCGCACGCGTCGACAGCGAGCAGGTCTCGACCTGGCAGGCGGCGCGCGAGATCCGGCCCATCCCCCGCGAGCTGGCCGGCCTGCCGGAGGTGCGGTTCGGCAAGTGGGCCCTGGGCGTGATAGTCGCCGGGGCGCTCCTCGCGTTGCCGGCCCTCCTCCCCGAGAGCCGAATCAACCTCGCCGCCGTGATCGTGCTGTTCGGGATCGTGGGCCTGTCACTGGTCGTGCTCACCGGCTGGGCCGGCCAGGTCAGCCTGGGCCAGATGGCCTTCGTAGCCGTCGGTGCCGCGGTCGGTGGCGCTCTCACGTCGCGCCTGGGCTGGGATCTCGCCTTGGCCGCGCTCGCCGGCGGGGCGGCCGGCGCCGCGGTAGCGGTCGTGGTCGGCCTGCCCGCTCTCCGGCGCCGAGGCCTCACGCTCGCCGTCACCACGCTCGCCTTCGCGCTCGCGATGTCGTCGTACGTGCTCAACCGCGAGTTCTTCGATTGGTGGCTGCCGGATCAGAGAATCGACCGGCCCGACCTCTTCGGCTCGGTCGACATCCACAGCGAGACCCGCTTCTACTACGTCGCCCTGGCCGGGCTGGCGCTCGCGCTGCTCGTGGTGCGCGGGCTCCGGCGCAGCCGCACCGGACGCGTGCTGATCGGCATCCGTGAGAACGAGCGGGCCGCGCGCGCGTACGGCATCAACGCCAACCTCACGACCCTGTCGGCGTTCGCGATCTCGGGTTTCCTCGCCGCCTTCGCGGGAGTGCTGTTCGTGCACCACCAGACCGGGCTCGGCTCCCAGGCCTACCTGCCCGAGGAGAGCCTCAAGGTCTTCTCCATGGTCGTGATCGGCGGCCTCGGCTCTGTGCCCGGCGCGCTCATCGGCGCGTTCTACGTCCGCGGCGCGCAGTACTTCCTCGACGCCCAGTGGCAGTTCCTCGCCACTGGGGTCGGCCTGCTGCTCGTGCTGATGATCCTTCCCGGTGGTGTGGGCGCGGCCCTCTACGACGTCCGCGACTCGCTGCTGCGCAGGGTCGCCCAGCGCCGGCGCCTCATCGTGCCCAGCCTCCTGGCCGACGTCCGCGCACCCGAGGAGCCCGTGCCACCCGAGGCCATTGCCCGGGCCGAAGAGGACATGGAGCAGCGAAGCATCCCGGAGCCGGCGCCATGAGGCTCACGCGCTGGTGGCGCAAGTGGCTGCTTGGCCTCACCGGCGGCGCGGCGGTCTTCCCGCTCGTGGTCCTGTTCGGGCTCAACGCGGTCGACCAGCTCGACAAGACCGCGTTCGGCATCCTGCTCCCCGAGATCCGCAGAGCGTTCGGGCTCGACATCAGCGGCGTCCTCACCGTGGTCGCGCTGGCGTCGGTGGTCGCGCTGCTGGTGCAGGTGCCCCTCGCGTTCTACGCCGACCGGCTCCCGCGCACCCGTCTGCTCGTGGTCGGTGCAATCATCTGGATACTCTTCTCCGGGCTGACCGGCCTCGCGACGGGAGTCGTGATCCTCGGCATCGCCCGGGCCGGGTCGGGAGTCTCGCGGGCGGTGGTCGACCCGACCCACAACTCGCTGCTCGCCGACTACTACGACATTCCCGTCCGGACCAAGGTCTACTCGGTGCACCGGGCCGGCTTCGTGCTCGGCGAGGTCATCGGCCCCATCGTCGGAGGGCTCCTCGCGTTCTCCTTCGGCTGGCGGGCGCCATTCTTCGTCTTCCTGGTCCCGGCTGTGATCTTCGGCGTGCTCGCGCTGCGCATGCGCGACCCGATACGCGGCTACTTCGAGCGCCAGGCGATGGGCGCATCGCAGGAGACCGTCGAGACGGAAGACATCCCGCCGTCGATCGCCGAGTCCTGGCGCATCGTCTGGAACGTACGCACGCTCCGCCGGATCTTCTACGCGCTGCCGTTCCTGGCCGTGGCCGTGATCGGCCTCCTGGCGTTCAGCTCCATCTTCTTCGAGCAGACCTTCCACCTCGACGAGCGGGCGCGCGGCTACATCGGGGCTGCCGCCGCGGCCGGCCAGTTCGTCGGCATCTTCGCCGGCATCCCGATCGCGACCCGGCTCCTCCAGCGCGACCCCGGCCTGGTGCTGAAGTTCCTCGCTCTCGTGGGCCTCGCCGTGGGCACCGCCTGGGCGTTCTTCGCTCAGGCACCCAACGTCGCCGTCGCCATCACGATGCTCATCGTGATCCAGGCCGCCTTCTCGCTCCTCTTGCCGGGGATCTTCGCCTCACTCTCGCTGGCCATCCCGCCCAAGGTGCGCTCGTTCGGGTTCTCGGTCGCTGCGCTGTGGTTCCTGCCCGGGGTGCTGCTGCTCCCGATCGTCGGGAACATCGCCGACGAGTACGGGATCCGCACCGGCCTGATGGTCATGGTGCCCGTGTTCCTGCTCGGCGCCTTCGTGCTCGCGTCGGCGGGGACCCACGTGAAGGCCGACATCCAGCAGGTGTGGACCGCGGCGGCCGCGCAGTCGGAGGTGCTCCACGCAAGGCGTCAGGGCCTGGTGAAGATGCTGCTGGTACGTGGTGTGAGCGTGCACTACGACAGCGTGCAGGTGCTGTTCAACGTCGACTTCGAGGTCGACGAGGGCGAAATCGTGGCGCTGCTCGGCACCAACGGCGCGGGAAAGTCGACCCTGCTCAAGGCCATCTCGGGTCTGGTCGAGGCGAGCTCGGGCGCGATCGTCTTCGACGGCCGCGACATGACCCACACCCCACCCGACGAGATCGCGGGCCGCGGCATCACGCACGTGCCCGGCGGGCAAGGCGTGTTCCCGTCGCTCACCGTCGCCGAGAACCTCCAGCTCGCCGGGTGGCTGCACCGCCACGACCACAAGCGGATCCGCGAGGCCACCGCGCGCGTGCTGGACATCTTCCCCGTGCTGGCCCAGCGTCTCGACGAGCCGGCGGGCAACCTCTCGGGCGGCCAGCAGCAGATGCTGACGCTCGGAATGGCCTTCATCGAGCGGCCGCGGCTGCTGATGATCGACGAGCTCTCGCTCGGGCTGGCCCCCAGCGTGGTGGCCCAGCTGCTCGAGATCGTGCGCGACCTGCGCGACCAGGGCACCACCGTCATCCTGGTGGAGCAGTCGGTGAACCTCGCGCTCACCGTCGCCGAGACGGCCTACTTCATGGAGAAGGGCGAGATCCGCTTCCACGGCCCCACGGCCGAGCTCCTCGAGCGACCCGACGTGCTCCGCTCCGTCTTCCTCGAGGGCGCGGCCACGAGGGACGACGCCGCCCTCAACGGCCGGGTCGCCGATGCGCCGCTCGTCGTGGGCGGGAGCGGAAGGGCCGAGAGAGCGGCGCCGACGGAAGCCGAAGGCGACGTGCGCGCTGCGTCTGAGCGCGCGGCTGACGGCGGTGCCGCCCCCGGCCCAGGAGGCGCCACCCGCCTCGAGGTGCGCGACGTGTCGAAGCGCTTCGGCGGGATCAGCGCGTTGAGCACTGTGTCGTTCGCCGTCGCGCCCGGCGAGATCCTCGGCTTCATCGGCCCCAACGGGGCGGGCAAGACGACGCTGTTCGACGTGATCTCGGGCTTCCTCCCCGCCGACGGCGGCACCATCACGCTCACCGTCGACGGCCGCGCACGCGCGCTCGATCGCAAGTCGGCCCACGCCCGGGCGACGCTCGGCCTGGGCCGCTCGTTCCAGGACGGCCGGCTGTTCCCGGCACTCACCGTGGCCGAGACCATCGCCGTCGCCCTCGACAGCCAGGTCGACGTGCGCGATCCGGTGGCCGCCGCGCTCCACCTCCCCGCCGTGCACGACTCCGAGGTGAGGGTCGGCGAGCGGGTCGACGAGCTCATCGCGCTCATGGGCCTCTCCGCCTTCCGCGACAAGTTCGTGCGGGAGCTGTCCACGGGGAGCCGGCGCATCGTGGACCTCGCCTGCGTGCTCGCTCACGGGCCGAGCGTGCTGCTCCTCGACGAGCCGTCGAGCGGGATCGCCCAGCGCGAGGCCGAGGCTCTCGGCCCCCTGCTGCTCCGCATCCGCGACACGCTCGGTGCAAGCCTCCTCGTCATCGAGCATGATCTGCCCTTGCTCACCTCCGTCGCCGACCGCATGATCGCCCTCGACCTGGGCGAGATCATCGCCGAGGGCCGGCCGGCCGACGTGGCACGCGACCCCGCCGTCATCGCCTCGTACCTCGGCACCACCGACACCGCGATCGCCCGCTCCGGCGCCCTGGCGCCGGGCACTCAGTAGCGAAGGAGCCGTCGATGCCAGCCAACAGCAACGACACTCGCAGCAACGGCGCACGAATGGCGCGCCGCTACGGGCCCATCGTCGTCCTGCTCGCGGTGATCGTCGTGATCGCCGTCGTCTTCGGCACGAGCGGCGGGGGCGGTGGCAAGAGCGCCGTCCTCAACGTGAGCAACGACCGCGCGCTCATCAAGGCGGGCCCGATGACGCCGGCGAGGGCCAAGCTCGAGGGCAAGACCGTCGACTTCGGCCCCAACTGCGACACCACCACCGGCCGGGTCAAGATCCCGTACATCCGCGCCGCGCCGTGCGTGCAGCCGTTCACGGGCGACAACGGTGGCGCGACCTCGGCCGGTGTCACCAAGGCCACCATCACCGTCGTCGTGTACACGGCCGACCCGAAGATCGACCCGCTCCAGAGCAGCGCCTTCACCGGTGCAGGCGCTAACATCGACGAGGCCGCGGTGCAGGCGACGTACCAGGGCTACTCCGATCTGTTCGAGAAGTACTACGAGACCTACGGCCGCAAGGTGAAGGTCGAGTACTTCACCGGTACCGGCAAGGGCGACGACGAGGTCGCGGCCCACAACGACGCGATCAAGATCGCCGACGAGTTCCATCCCTTCGCCGTGTGGGGCGGGCCCAACCGGACCCCGGCCTTCTACGACGAGCTGGCCGCCCGCAAGATCCTCTGCATCGACCTCTGCGCGCTCGCGGTACCGAACCAGTACGTGCTCGACCACCAGCCGTACATCTGGCAGACCGGTCCCACGCCCGAGCAGGCTGCCCAGCTGACCGTGGAGATGCTCTCGAAGGAGTTCAAGGGCAAGGCCGAGCACGCCGGCGACCCGAGCCTCCAGAAGAAGGCGCGGGTGTTCGGCGTGGCCCACTACAACACGCCGCAGGGCCAGCAGACGCCGGCCTTCAACGGGCTCAAGGACGGCCTGGCCAAGCACGGGATCCACATCAAGGCCGACGTGGAGTTCCCCCTCGACCTGCCGAGGGCCCAGGAGAACGCCCGCACGATCATCACCAAGTTCAAGGAGGCCGGCGTCACCACCGTGATCTACACCGGCGACCCGTTGACGCCGAGCTACCTCACCAAGGAGGCCACGGCCCAGAGCTACTTCCCCGAGTGGATCATCGGGCCGACGGTCCTCGTCGACATCGCGCTCTTCGGGCGCACGTACGACCAGAAACAGTGGGCACACGCCTTCGGGCTGTCGCTGGTCCGCGCTCGGGGCGACGTGAAGACCACCAACCCGGACCTCACCCTCTACAAGTGGCAGTACGGGAAGGATCCGCCGAGCAACACCTTCGGCGTCATCATCCCCGCCGCGCAGCAGTTCTACCTGGGCGTCGCCCTGGCGGGGCCCAAGCTCACGCCCGAGACCTACCGCGACGGCCTGTTCCGGGCGCCGGTCACGGGCGGGGGCCCGACCAACGCGCAGGTCTCGCGGGGCTTCCACGGCGTCTGGCCCGGCAAGGGCCCCGACATCGGCGGCTCCGACGACGCCACGCTGATCTGGTGGAACCCCGACGTGAGCGGTGAGGACGAGATCGGACACCAGGGCAAGGGCCTCTACGAGTACGCCGACGGAGGCAAGCGCTACGTCCTGGGCAAGTGGCCGACGACACCGGTCGGCCTCTTCGACGCCGGCAAGTCGGTGACCATCTACCAGGAGATCCCGCCGGAGGACCGGGTTCCCAACTACCCGTCGCCGGCCGGCTAGCGCGGCGGCGGCGGCAGATCCTCGGCACCGATGTCGACCCCCTCGATGGGGAAGCAGGCGGCCGACGAGCCCGGCGCAGCAGGGCGGATCCTGCGGCGCTGGGGGCCGTTCGCTGCCGTCGTGGTGGTGGCGACTTCAAGGAGAGCGGGCGCTTCTTCGAGGACGAGCTCGCGAAGCGCGGTGTGCACCTGGGTGCCAAGGTCAACTACTTCCTCGACACAAGGCGGCTCCAGGAGAACGCGCGCACGATCATCGCCAAGTTGAAGGCAGCCGACGCGACCACGGTCATCTTCGCCGGCGACCCGCTCACGCCGATCGACCTCACGAAGGAGGCGACGGCGCAGGGCTACTTCCCGGAGTGGATGGTCACCGGCATCGCGCTCACCGACACCAACTTCTTCGCCCGCCAGTACGACCCCAAGCAGTGGTCGCACGGGTTCGGCATCGTGCCGGGCCCGGTGCGCGTCCCCCAGAACCAGTTCGACGGGTGGACGCTCCACCAGTGGGAGTTCGGCAAGCCGCCCGCGGCCCGGGCCAGCGCGGTGCTGATCGAGGCCCCGGTGCTCCAGCTCTTCACCGGGATCCACCTCGCCGGTCCGCACCTCAGCGCGGCGACCTTCCGCGACGGCCTGTTCCGGTACCCGCCCACGGGCGGCGGCCCCACACAGCCGCGGGTCTCGTGGGGGCATCACGTATCCGGCAAGGAGGAGGACCTGGGCAACTTCGACGACGCCACGGAGCCCTGGTTCGACGCCAAGGCGGAGGGCCGGGACGAGGTCGGACGGCCCGGCGTCGGCATGTACCGCTGGTCGAAGGGAGGAAAGCGCTACGTGCGAGGGCAGCAGCCCGACACCGCCACGGACGCCTTCGACCCCAACGGTGCGATCACCGGGTTCGACCAGCAACCCCCCGAGGACCGCGCGCCCGACTACCCTCCGCCGTCGCGGTGAACGCCGACGCGTCGTAGCGTGGTGGCCCCGGCCCGAGGGACCGGGGACGAGCGGGCAGGGCCCGGCAAGTGATGACCGGCAAGCGGGGATCGGCAAGCGGGAACCGGCAAGCGGGAGGCGGAGTGCAACCGACCCAACCAGGGAGCGGCTCGACAGGCGGTGCCCGGCTCGTGCGCAGGTACGGGCCGTTCGTGGCGATCGTGGTGGTGATCGCGCTGGTCGTCGTGGTCTTCGGTGGAAAGGGCGGCAACGGGTCCAAGCGTCGCCCCACCTCCACCACCCCGCCCGGTGGGCCGGTAGTGCTCTCGAGCGAGAACAAGAGCACGGTCGACTGGGGCCCGCGGTGCGACACCGGCACCGGCCGCGTCGCCGTGCCGACGCTCTACGCACCGCCGTGTGTGGCGCCGTTCAAGGGTGACAACGGAGGCGCGACCGCGCCGGGCGTCACCGGCGACACCATCACCATCGCCGTGTACGAGTCGCAGCCCGACATCCTCACGCAGACGATCTTCCAGCAGAGCGGGGCCGACGAGTCGGTGCGAGCCGAGGAGCAGACGCAGCAGGCCTACGCCGACTTCTTCCAGTCGCACTACGAGCTGTACGGACGCAAGGTGAAGATCGTGTTCGTGAAGGCGAGCGGCGACGACGGCAACGACGACGCGGCCAAGGCCGACGCGCTCAAGGTGGCGAAGGAGATCCACGCCTTCGCGTCCTGGGGCGGCCCGACGATGACCAGCGCCTACGCCGACGAGCTCGCCGCCAACGGCGTGCTCTGCGTGGGCGACTGCCTGCTGGCGCAACCGGAGAATTTCGTCGTGAAACGGGCGCCACACATCTGGCCCACCGAGCCCGCGCCCGAGCAGGGCAGCGTGCACTGGGCCGAGTTCATCGGCAAGGAGCTCGCTCACGGCAAGGCCGAGCACGCGGGCGACCCCGCACTCACGTCGAAGCCACGCCGCTTCGGCCTCGTGCGCTACGACGACGACACCGGCACGTTCGCTGCCACCGCGCGGCGCTTCGTCAGGGAGCTCCGGGGCTACGGCGTCACCCTCGACGCCGACGTGGCCTACCCACTCGACATCACGAAGTCGCAGGAGATCGCCCGCACGGTGATCTCGAAGCTCAAGACGGCCAACGTGACGAGCGTGATCCTCGCCGCCGATCCGCTCAGCCCGAGCTTCTTCACCACCGAGGCCACGAAGCAGAGCTACTTCCCGGAGTGGATCGTGCTCGGCACGGTGTTCACCGACACGACGCTCTTCGGCCGCACCTACGACCAGAAGCAGTGGGCCCACGCGTTCGGCGTGTCGCTGCTCCCGGCCCGAGCCGTCGGCCCACAGGACGACCTCTACAACATCCTCGAATGGCAGACCGGCAAGCCGCCGCCGGCCAAGACATGGAAGGTGCTCGTGCAGGCCCCGCTGATCTTCTTCACCGGCGTGCACCTGGCCGGGCCCCACCTCACGGCGCAGGCGTTCCGCGACGGGCTGTTCCGCTACCCGTCCGCGGAGAGCACCACCCCGACCCGGCTTCACGTCTCGTGGGGCCAGCACGGGATCTGGCCCGGGCTCGACTACTTCGGCGGCGACGACGCCACCCTCATCTGGTGGGACCCGAAGGCCTCCGGGCCCGACGAGGTCGGCAACCAGGGCACGGGCATGTACCAGTACTCACACCAGGGTCGGCGGTACCTCCCCGGCCAGTGGCCGAAGGGCAGGGCCGACGTGTACGACCCGGCGACGTCGGTCACGGTGTTCCAGGAGCTCCCGCCCGGCGACCGTCCGCCGCAGTACCCGTCGCCCGCGAGGTAGCGACCTCACGGCGCCTCCCGCGCGCGAGCTTCCGCGCATGAGGCCCGGAGACCGGGTCTGATGCGCGAATCCTCGCGTCAGACGGGCAGCTCGTCATCGACCGGCACCCATCCCTCGCCGGTTACGTAGCGGCGCACCACCCGGGCCGGGTTACCCACGGCCACGCTGAAGTCGGGCAGCTCGCCGGTCACGACCGAGCCGGCTCCCACCACCACGTGACAGCCGACCGACGCGCCCGGCAGCACGATCGACCCGTGGCCGAGCCATGAGCCCGAGCCGACCCGCACCGGCCGGGGCGCGGCGAACTGGAGGCCGATCGGGAGCGTGATGTCGACGTAACCGTGGTTGGCGTCGGTGACGTACACGTGATGGCCGGTCCACACGTCGTCGCCGATCTCGATCGAGAGGTGCCCGACGATGCCGCTGCCCTTCCCGATCACACAGCGGTCGCCGATCGTGATGACGGGATCGCGCTCGGGGACGTGGCCGGGCGCGACGCCGGCGGAGAGGCTCGAGTACGGGCCGACGATGGTGCCCGCGCCGATGTGGATGTAGCGCTCGCCGAAGAGGGCGGCGATCGGGAAGCAGATCGCGCTGGCGTCGCCGAACCGTCCGAAGCGCCGTGCCCGGCGCTGGCCCGGCCCGATGGTGGCCCGCCGCGCGAACTCGTCCCAGCTCCGCTGGACGAGGTCGGCGAGCACGCGTCGGGCCGGATCGAGCGGTGAGGGACGACCGGCCACCAGCGCAGGCTAGCTGCGGCGAGCAGTCCGGATGCAGCTACTTGAGGATGTTGACGGCGCGTGCGATCACCAGCGCGATGGTGATGACCGAGATCGCGGCCTGCAAGAGCATCGTGAGCTTCGCCCATCGCGACAGTGGCATGACATCAGTGGGGCTGAACGCCGTCGCATTGGTGAACGAGACGTACAGGTAGTCGACGAACGCGGGCTCCCAATCGGGTGGAGCCAGCTCCGGACTGGTCATCTGTGGGAACAGGAAGTCGGGATGCGGCCGAGAGCCGAGAGCTCGGACGACGGGACCGCCACGGTCGAACTCCCAATACCACAGCGAGAACACGATCATGTTCGTGAGCCAGATCGCTGATCCGGTCAGGAGCAACTCACCGGGATCGTGGATTCCCTTCGACTGGACGAGATCGAGGACCAGCCGCGCCGCGGAGACAGCATTCGCGAGGCTCATGACCCCGATGAGCGACAAGCTGGCCGCTCGCAAGGCAGCCGACGGCCGGTCGACGCGCTTCGGGTTGGCCACGAGGATCCCGATCAGCAGGAGCACCGCAAGCCCGGGAAGCAGCCAGCGCGGGTGGTTGGCCACTCGGGCGGGCAGCGCGAGCATCAGCCCGATGGCGAACAGGATGGCGATCGTGACGGGCACCCGCGGCTCACCTCGTGTGACGCGACGCCACGCGGGCCCGACGTGTCCCTCGACCGCCCGAACGGCATTCCGGGGGTCCAGGAGCTTCTCCAGCCTGGTCAGCCGGCCAAAGAGGTCGTGACGCGACTCGCCGGCCTCGTCGGCCGCGTCACTCTCGACCGCCGAAGTGCTGCCGTCGCTCGCGTCACGGCTCGTGTCTGCGTCAGGCCCGGGGTCGCGACCGGTCACGGGCGCGTCCGACCGGGGAGCCTTCTTGGGCCGACGGCCGGTCTCATCCATCCTCGGGCTCGAGTCTATCGACGGGACGCTCCGGGGCCGCGCGGCTGCAGGTTCGTTCTCGCAACCCGTTCAGTCGTCGGTGCCAATGTCGCTGGAGGTGCTGTCGCTGGAGGTGCCGCTGCGCCGCACCAGCACCAGCGCTACCACCAGAGCCAGCGCTACGGCAGCGTTCGCGCCCAACTCGATCTGCGCATGGTTGAACGCTACGCCGCGCTCGGTCGAGAGCGACTTCGCCCCGATGAGCAGGATATGCCGCACCGCCGAGATGATCCCGATGACGAGGAACGGGCGGAGCTGGAACCCGCCACCCTGGAGGTGTGCGAGCACCGTGCGGAAGAGCTCGAGGACGATCACCACGAACAGCACGCCGTTCACGGCGGCCGTGATGGTATCGGCGAATGCGTGATGGCTGCCGACGGCATCGCTGACCGTGCGGGAGAGCAGGGTGACGGCGATCCCGATGAGAACCAGCGCGACGGCGAGGTAGATCAGATCCTCGATGACGCCGAGCATCGCCAGGAGCTGCCGCGGCATCCAGCGCGGCTCACCGGCGTGCAACGAGCCCGCTTCAGCGGCAGTCGGCGTGATCATGGCGAAATCGGCGTGATCATTGTGCGCCCGACAGTGTGGCAATGCGGACCGCCCCGCGCGCGCATCCCCGCGGGAGACGCGACCGCAACAGCAGCGAGCAGCCGATGAGCCGTGCCCGCGCCCTACTCGTCGGACTCGTCTTGCTCCACGGACGCCTCAGCTCCTCACCGCGGCGCGCGCCCGCCGGTAGAGGACGACGCCGCCGATCACCGCCGCGAGGGCGAGCGCACCCACCACCGCGACCAGCACCGGCGGCCAGCTCGAGTCGGTCTTCGCGCCCTTGGTGACGCTCGGCCCCGGCGGCGCCACGCCCGTCACCGCGAAGTGCCCGAGCCACACCGGGATGATCTTCGGATCGACGGTGAGGGTGTGCAGGAACGCGTCGCCCACGCGGTGGGCGTCGATCCCCTCACCCTCGCCCTTGGCCTGACCCGCGCCCGCGCTGAGGTGCCCCATCGAGCCGAGCGCGTCGACGTGGCCCGTGCGCATGTCGACGCGGTAGAGCCCGTTGCCGTCGTCGTCGGTGGAGAGCCAGACCGCCCCCTCGCCGACACTTCCGCCCTGCACCCGCTTCACGAGACGGCTCATCCCGAGAGGGGGCAGCGGCTTCCAGCCTGCGCGCACGTCGTAGCGGAGCAGCGCGTGGCCGTCGAAGTTGTCCATGGTGTAGGCGACCATCGTGGCCGGATCGACGGTGACGAACGAGTTCTCGTGCTGGGGGAGCTCGACCGCGTCGATGAACCGCAGCGTCGCGACGTCGTACCTCGCCGTCGCCTGACGACCAATTGTGAAGGGGTGCTGCTCGAACGGGGCGTACACGTACGGCCCGACGACATCGATGTCGCCGACGTGGTTGTAGCCCTTGGCCGCCCACTCCGGCGGGATCGCGGGCAGCAGCGTCTGCTGCACACTGAGGTCGTCGCCGAGGCGAGAGAGGACGTTGGTGCCGGACAGGATCCAGCCGTCGGGACCCCGGGCGATCCCCTGCCCGTAGATCGGGGACAGCTGCTGCTCGGAGCGCAGCTCCGCTCGCGGCGCCTTGCGTTCGGAGAGCGCCGGCGCGAGCGAAGGAGCGAGGGAGGGAGCGAGCGACGCCACGAGCACGAGCGCGGCCACGGTCACACCCGCGCTCGCTCCATACCACCGGTCCCACCACCGGCCCGACCACTGGCCCGACCATCGGCAGCGAGCTCGCCGCATCCCCGGCAATCTACTCACCGCCCCCTCCGCCTTCACCTCTTCAGTCCATGCGTCAGTCGCGTGCGTGACTGCCGCTCCGACCCGCGGTCGCGATGAGGTCGGTCGCCTTCGTGAGCCGTGGCCCCCTCTTGCCGGCGCTGCGCGGCGTCACGTCCACGTCGGCCGCCTGGGCCCGGAGCGCGCCGACCGTGCACTGCTCGCGCGGTCGCGTCGCGAACGGGTCGAAGCGGAAGTGTCGCATCGCGTTGAGGTGCGTCATCGCGTCGATCTCGGAGTCGGGAACGCCCTGCAGCGACTGCATCAGGTACTCCGGGGACGTGGGCCAGGTGGAGTCGGAATGCGGGTAGTCGCTCTCCCAGCAGATCGTGTCGACACCCACCCGGTGACGCTGGTCGACACCGGCGGGATCGTCGATGAAGCAGGTGACGATCCGCTCGCGGAACACGTCGCTCGGCAGCCGGCCGCCGAAGTCCTGGCCCGTCCACGGCGCGTGTCGGGTGTAGATCCAGTCCATGCGTTCGAGGAAGTAGGGGATCCAGCCGATGCCGCCCTCCGACAGCGAGACCCGCAGCGCGGGGAACTTCCGCAGCACCGGCGACCAGAGCAGGTCGGCCGCCGCCTGCACGATGTTGATCGGCTGGAGGCTGATGAGCACGTCGATCGGTGCGTCGTCGGCCGTGATCACCAGCGATGACGAGGAGCCGATGTGCAGGCAGACGATCGTGCCTTCGTCGGCGCAGGCGGACCAGAAAGGGTCCCAGTGGTCGGCGTGGAAGCTCGGGAGGCGCAGCTTGGCCGGGTTCTCCGAGAACGACACCGCGGAGCAGCCCTTCGCCGCCATCCGACGGACCTCGGCCGCCATCAGGCTCGGGTCCCAGATCGGCGGGAGCGCGAGCGGGATGAAGCGCCCCGGATAGGCGCCGCACCAGCTCTCCACGTGCCAGTCGTTGTACGCCTGCAGGACCGCCAACGCGGCGTCGTGGTCCTTCGAGCGGGCGAAGAGCTGGCCGCAGAGGTTCGGGAACGACGAGAAGCACATCGACCCGAGCACGCCGTTGGCGTCCATGTCGCGGACGCGCTCGTGGATGTCGTAGCAACCGGGGCGGAGCTCGTCGAAGCTCGTCGGCTCCATGCCGTACTCCTCCGGTGGGCGGCCGGCGACCGCGTTGAGCCCGATGTTGGGGATCTCGCGGCCGTCGTAGAGCCACGCGTCGGTGCCGTCGTCGCGCCGCACGAGGCGCGGAGCGACCTCGGCATACTTTGCGGGGAGGCGGCCCTCGAACATCTCGGGTGGCTCCACCACGTGGTCGTCCACGCTCACCATGACCAGATCCTCGAGCTGCATGACGGGGCTCCTCGCGCCGGCCGGTGCCTGACGCCGCCGTCAGGATATCGACCGGCGCCCGGAGATGCCGCCGGCTGCCACGATGCTGGCCTCGCGGCGGCGCAGGTGCCATGGTGGCCGCCGCGCGAGCACGGAACGCGACGAGGGGGTTGGCCGAGCCGGCATGACGACGCTCACATGACCGGGGGCACATGACCGGCGCCCGCACGCTCGTTCCGCTTCCGCTCCGTCACACCGTGTACTACGCGCGCGAGGCGGTTCGGGTCCGAGCCACACGCGGCCGGCCGAGCGCTGCCGACCTTGTGCGCTGGTTCCGGCCCTGGTACCGGAGCCTCGCCCCCGACGCGAGCCCGCTCGCCGACGAGATCCCCTGGCTCACCTTCGGCGCGATCCGCTTTCTCGAGCGCGAGCTGCCCGACGGCATGCGCGCCTTCGAGTACGGCACCGGCGGCTCCACCATCTTCCTCGCCCGCCGGGCCGCCGAGCTGGTGACGGTCGAGCACGACCCCGTGTGGGCCGAGCTCGTCCGCGCCGCGATGGCCGCGAGCGCCTCGAGCTGGCACCTGCACGTGGTACCACCCGAGTCGGGTGAGGCAGGCAAGTCGGTCACCGACCCGACCGACCCCGACGCGTTCACGTCCGGCGACCCGGCGTCACGGGCCCGCCGGGTCGGGACCCACGCGCGCCCCATCGAGCCCTATGCCGACGCGAGCCTCGACATCGTGCTCGTCGACGGGCGCGCCCGCCCGTCGTGCCTCGCGCTCGCAGTCCCGAAGGTGCGGCCCGGCGGCGTGCTCGTGCTCGACGACTCCGAGCGCGAGCGGTATCAGCGTGCCATCGCCGACCCGCGGCTGTCGTCGTGGGAGCGCACCGACTACTCGGGTCCGTCGCCCTACCAGCGCCCGTTCGCGACCAGCACGGTCTGGCGCCGCCCGCGCTGACCGTCCTCAACCGCGTGGTGGTTTAGGCGGGCGCACAGGGCC
>OBEQ010701235.1_pt1 | contig 47576 bp, 60 predicted proteins | sample 1670901 | NCBI WGS metagenome assembly OBEQ01 (sample SAMEA104232315, study PRJEB22302) | groundwater metagenome | biome: forest; feature: aquifer; material: groundwater | place: USA | collected 2011-08-07 | depth 5.4 m
CGGCATGGTCACCCTGCCGGAAGGCACCGAGATGGTGATGCCGGGTGACAACGTGTCGATGAGCGTTCAGCTGATCGCCCCGATCGCCATGGATGAAGGCCTGCGCTTCGCAATTCGTGAAGGCGGCCGGACTGTTGGCGCCGGAGTTGTTGCCAAGATCATCGAGTAGGCGTATAAGCACGGCTCTGCGGCCGCTCCATTCGTAGGGGCGGCCGCAATCCGTTATCGAATAGGCTATTGGACATGGAAAGCCAGAATATTCGCATCCGCCTGAAGGCGTTCGATCATCGCGTTTTGGATCAGTCCACCCGCGAGATCGTGAACACCGCCAAGCGTACGGGTGCGCAGGTGCGCGGGCCTATTCCGCTGCCCACGCGCATCGAAAAGTTTTGTGTGAATCGTTCGCCCCACGTCGACAAGAAGTCGCGCGAACAGTTCGAAATCCGCACGCACAAGCGGCTCCTGGACATCGTCGATCCGACGCCCCAGACCGTTGACGCACTGATGAAGCTCGACCTCGCCGCCGGCGTTGACGTCGAGATCAAACTTTAAGGGAACCTTTAGACGATGCGATCCGGTCTCATCGCCCAGAAGGTCGGCATGACGAGGATCTTCACCGAGGACGGCACGCATGTGCCCGTCACCGTGCTGAAGGTCGACACCTGCCAGGTGGTCTCGACCCGCTCTGTGGACAAAGACGGCTACACGGCCGTACAGCTCGGCGCAGGCCGAGCGAAAGTGAAAAACGTCGCCAAGGCTCAGCGCGAGCAATTCGCCAAGGCCCAGGTGGAGCCCAAGAAGAAGGTGGTCGAATTCCGCGTCGCCCCCGAGAATATTCTCGAGGTCGGTGTCGAACTGTCGGCTGCGCACTTCATCCCCGGGCAGTTCGTGGACGTTACCGGTCATACGATCGGTAAGGGCTTTGCCGGCCCGATGAAGCGCCACAATTTCCGCGGTCTCGAAGCCTCGCACGGTGTGTCGGTGTCGCACCGCTCGCACGGTTCGACCGGCCAGCGCCAGGACCCCGGCAAGGTGTTCAAGGGCAAGAAGATGGCTGGTCACATGGGGCATACCCAGGTCACCGTGCAGAATCTGCCGGTGGTGCTGACCGACGTCGAGCGTGGCCTGATCCTGGTGCGCGGTTCGGTGCCCGGTTCCGAAGGAACCTGGGTGCTGGTGCGCGACGCGGTCAAGCGCAAGCTGCCCGACGGCGTTCCTTTCCCCGCCGGCCTGAGAGTCTCCGCCGCGTCGAACGACGCTGGTGAGGCGCCCGCGACGTCGACCGACGTCGAAGCGAGCAAGGAATAACGGCGATGAAACTGGACGTCATCAACCTCGACAGCCAGACCGTCGGCGACATCGAAGTCTCCGATGAGATCTTCTCCATGCCGGTGCGCACCGATCTGCTGCATCGCATGGTCAACTGGCAGCTCGCCCGCCGGCAGCGGGGCACCCACAAGACCAAGGGCGTCTCCGAGATTTCCGGCACCACCAAGAAGCCCTACAAGCAGAAGGGTACCGGCCGCGCCCGTCAGGGTTCGCTGCGCTCGCCGCAGTTCCGCGGCGGTGCGGTGATCTTCGGTCCGGTGGTCCGCAGCCACGCCCATGACATGCCGAAGAAGGTGCGCAAGCTCGCCCTGCGCACGGCACTGTCGGCCAAGGCGGCCAGCGGCAAGCTGGTGGTGCTCGACTCGACCGCTGTCGAAACCTTCCGCACCAAGGAAATGGCCGCCCGCTTGAAGAAGCTGGGCTGGACGTCGGTGCTGGTGATCGACGGCGAAAAGGTGAACGAGAACTTCGCCCGCGCCTCGCGCAACATCCCGCTCGTCGACGTGCTGCCCCAGCTGGGCGCCAACGTCTACGACATCCTGCGCCGCGACACCCTGGTTCTGACCAAGGACGCGATCCAGGCCCTGGAGGCCCGACTGAAATGAGCAAGGTCACCATCAGCAAGGAGCGGATGTACGACCTGATCCGCGCTCCCATCATCACCGAAAAGGCGACGATGGGCTCCGAGTTTGGCCAGGTCACCTTCCGTGTGCCGCTTGACGCCAGCAAGCCGGAAATCCGGGCTGCGGTCGAGGAGCTGTTCAAGGTCAAGGTGACCGCGGTCAACACGCTCATCTCCAAGGGCAAGACCAAGCGTTTCCGTGGCCGCCTCGGCGTGCGCTCGGACGTGAAGAAGGCGATCGTCACGCTTGCCGAAGGGCAGACGATCGACGTGACGACGGGAATCTGACGCCATGGCATTGAAGACCTTCAAACCGACGACGAACGGCCAGCGCCAGCTGGTTCTCGTCGATCGCTCCGAGCTGTGGAAAGGCAAGCCCGAGAAGGGTTTGACCGAGGGCCTGCGCTCCAAGGGCGGTCGCAACAACACTGGTCGCGTGACCCTGCGGTGGCGCGGCGGCGGGCATAAGCGCCGCTACCGCATCGTCGACTTCAAGCGCGACAAGCACGACATGCCGGGCACTGTCGAGCGCCTGGAATACGATCCCAACCGGACCGCGTTCATCGCCCTGGTGTCCTACACCGATGGCGAGAAGCGCTACATCATCGCTCCGCAGCGCCTCGGCGTCGGCGACATGGTGATCTCCGGTCAGAAGGCCGACATCAAGCCCGGCAACGCCATGCCGCTGCGCGCCATTCCGGTCGGCACCATCATCCACAATGTGGAGATGAAATCCGGCAAGGGTGGTCAGCTGGCGCGTTCGGCCGGGTGCTATGCTCAGTTGGTCGGCAAGGATGCCGGCTACGCTCAGCTTCGCCTGATGAGCGGTGAACTGCGGATGGTCCGGGCCGATTGCTTCGCCACGATCGGCGCGGTGTCGAACCCCGACCAGCAGAACGTGTCGCTGTCCAAGGCCGGCCGTATGCGCTGGCTGGGCCGTCGCCCGTCTGTCCGCGGTGTCGCCATGAACCCGATCGACCACCCGCATGGTGGTGGCGAGGGTCGCACCTCGGGTGGCCGTCATCCGGTCACGCCGTGGGGCAAGCCCACCAAGGGCAAGAAGACCCGCAACAACAAGAAGACGGATCGCCTCATCATGCGGCGCCGTCACGCCGCCGGCAAGTAAGGAGGTACAGTCGTGGCTCGTTCCGTTTGGAAAGGACCGTTCATCGACGGCTACCTGCTTGCAAAGGCAGAGAAGTCGCGCAATTCGGGCCGCAACGAGGTCATCAAGATCTGGTCGCGTCGCTCCACCATCCTGCCTCAGTTCGTTGGCCTGACGTTCGGCGTCTATAACGGCCATAAGTTCATCCCCGTCCTGGTGAACGAGAACATGGTCGGGCACAAGTTCGGTGAATTTTCGCCGACGCGCACCTTCTATGGCCACGCGGTCGACAAGAAGGCGAAGAGGAAGTAGTCGATGAGCAAGAAACCGGCACCGCGGGCGCTGGCCGCCAACGAGGCGAAAGCCTTTCTGGCGTCCATCCGCACCAGCCCCCGCAAGCTTAACCTGGTGGCCGAGACGATCCGTGGCCTGAACGCCGAAGCGGCCGTGTCGCAGCTGACGTTCAACACCCGTCGCGTCGCCCAAGATGTGAAGAAGGTCTTGCAGTCGGCCATCGCCAACGCCGAAAACAACCATCAGCTCGATGTTGATCGGCTGTATGTTGCCGAGGCTTATGTCGGCAAGGCCATGGTGATGAAGCGCTGGAAGGCGCGCGCTCGCGGTCGCGTGGGCCGCATCGAAAAGCCGTTCAGCAACCTGACGGTTGTGGTGCGCGAGCGCGAGGAGGCAGAGTAATGGGTCAGAAAGTCAATCCGATCGGCTTGCGCCTGGGCATCAACCGGACCTGGGATTCCCGCTGGTTCGCTGATGCCAGCTACGCCAAGCTGTTGCATGAAGACCTGCGCCTGCGCGACCACCTGCGCAAGAAGCTCCAGCAGGCCGGCGTCAGCCGCGTTATTATCGAACGTCCCGCCAAGAAGGCGCGCATCACCATTCACACCGCCCGTCCGGGCGTGGTGATTGGCAAGAAGGGCGCCGACATCGAGACGTTGCGCAAGAGCCTGTCGAAGATGGCCGGCAGCGACGTGCATCTGAACATCGTCGAAATCCGCAAGCCGGAACTGGATGCTCAGTTGGTCGCCGAGAGCATCGCTCAGCAGCTCGAGCGTCGCGTCTCCTTCCGCCGCGCCATGAAGCGGGCCGTGCAGTCGGCCATGCGTCTGGGCGCCCAGGGCATCCGCATCAACTGCGGCGGCCGTCTCGGCGGCGCCGAAATCGCCCGCCTGGAATGGTACCGCGAAGGCCGCGTGCCGCTGCACACGCTGCGCGCCGACGTCGATTACGGCGTTGCCACCGCCAAGACCACCTATGGCACCTGCGGCGTCAAGGTGTGGGTGTTCAAGGGTGAAATTCTGGCCCATGACCCCCTGGCCTCCGAGAAGCGCGCTACCGAAGGCGCCCCCACTCGGTGATGATGGCTCGCTGAACCGGATGAACGACAATGCTTAGTCCAAAGCGTACTAAATTCCGCAAGGCCCATAAGGGCCGCATCAAGGGTGAGACCAAGGGCGGCAGCACGCTGAACTTCGGCTCCTACGGCCTGAAGGCCATGGAGCCGGAGCGCATCACCGCCCGCCAGATCGAAGCCGCCCGTCGTGCCCTGACCCGTCACATGAAGCGTCAAGGCCGCGTGTGGATCCGCATCTTCCCCGACGTTCCGGTGTCGAGCAAGCCGGCCGAAGTCCGCATGGGCTCCGGTAAGGGTGCTCCGGAATTCTGGGTGGCCCGCGTCGCTCCCGGCCGCATCATGTTCGAGGTCGATGGCGTCCCCGAAGACCTCGCCCGTCGTGGTTTTGAACTGGCCGCTGCCAAGCTGCCGATCAAGACCAAGTTTATCCAGCGGATCGAGGAGTGATCGCCATGTCGCTGGCTAGTGACCTGCGCGCCAAGAGCGTCGATCAGTTGAATGACCAGTTGCTGGACCTGAAGAAAGAGCAGTTCAATCTGCGCTTCCGTCGGGCCAGCGGTCAGTTGGAAAACACCGCCCGGGTGCGTCAGGTGCGTCGCGAGATTGCGACCATCAAGACGGTTCTGGGCCAGAAGCGCACCGCGTCCTAAGGAGAGAACCAAGATGCCGAAGCGTCTCCTGCAGGGAGTGGTGGTCAGCGACAAGATGGACAAGACCGTCGTGGTCCGCGTCGAACGGCGCGTGATGCACCCGGTCTACAAAAAGTTCATCCGCCGGTCGAAGAAGTACCACGCCCACGACGAAAACAACGCCTGCAAGATCGGCGACTCCGTGTGGATCGAAGAGACCCGCCCGCTGTCGAAGACCAAATGCTGGGTAGTCGTGACCGAGCCCGCCAAGGGCGAGGTCCAAGCTTAAAGGAATTAACGCATGATCCAGATGCAAACCAACCTGGACGTCGCCGATAATTCGGGTGCCCGCCGGGTGCAGTGCATCAAGGTGTTGGGCGGGTCGCACCGCACGGTAGCCGGGGTGGGCGACATCATTGTCGTCTCCATCAAGGAGGCTATCCCGCGCGGCCGCGTCAAGAAGGGCGACGTTCATCGCGCCGTCATCGTCCGTACCGCCAAGGAAATCCGCCGCCCCGACGGCAGCGCGATCCGATTCGATCGCAATGCCGCCGTGCTGATCAACAAGCAGGGCGAGCCCATTGGCACCCGTATTTTTGGCCCCGTCACGCGTGAGCTGCGAGCCAAGAAGTACATGAAAATCATCTCCCTGGCGCCGGAGGTGCTGTGATGGGTCTCCATGTGAAAAAGGGCGACAAGGTCGTCATCATCACCGGCAAGGACAAGGGTAAGTCCGGCGAAGTTATCGAGGCTCGGCCGAAGGATAACCGCGTCGTGGTGGCAGGCTGCAACATGATGAAGCGCCACACCCGTCCCAGTCAGGCCAATCCGCAGGGCGGCATCATCGAGCGCCCGGCTGCGATCCATGTTTCGAACGTCCTGCTCGCCGATCCCAAGGATGGCAAGCCGACCCGCGTCGGCATGAAGCTGCTGGACGACGGACGCAAGGTGCGAGTCGCCAAGCGTTCCGGCGAAGTCATCGACCGCTGAGGGGGCCCCGAGACATGGCACGTCTACGCGAATATTACGACACTACGGTGCGCCCGGCCCTGAAGGAGCAGTTCGGTTACACGAACCCCATGCAGTACCCGCACCTGAAGAAGATCGTCATCAACATGGGGGTCGGCGAGGCCGCCCAGGACGCCAAGAAGATCGAGGCGGCCCTGGCTGAGCTTACCGCGATCGCCGGTCAGAAGCCGGTGGTGACCCGCGCCAAGAAGTCGATCGCGGCCTTCAAGCTGCGTGAAGGCCAGGTGGTGGGCTGCAAGGTCACCCTGCGCCGCGAACGTATGTACGAATTCCTCGACCGCCTGTTGACCATCGCTCTGCCCCGCGTCCGCGACTTCCGCGGCGTGTCGCCCAAGAGCTTCGATGGCCGCGGCAACTACTCGCTTGGTCTCAAGGAGCAACTCGTGTTCCCTGAAATCAACTACGACAAGGTCGACGCCATTCGTGGCATGGATATCGTATTCGTGACGAGCGCCCGGACGGACGAAGAGTGCAAGGCCCTGCTTCGGGGCTTCGAACTGCCCTTCGCCGGCTAATCGCAGGGAGACATTCGACAATGGCCAAGACCAGCTCCGTCGAGCGCAACAAGAAGCGGGAGAGAATGGCGAAGAAATTCGCTGCCCGTCGTGCCCGGCTGAAGGACACCATCATGGACCGTGAGGTTACTCCGGAAGAGCGTTTCGAAGCGGCCCTGAAGCTGGCCGAGTTGCCCCGCAACTCGTCCAGGACTCGCGTCCGTCTGCGCTGCGAACTCACCGGCCGCCCGCGCGGCAACTACCGTAAGTTCAAGCTCTCCCGCAACATGCTGCGGGATCTGGCCAACAAAGGTCAGATCCCCGGCATGGTGAAGTCGAGCTGGTAAGGAGGAAGCCGTCATGGCGATGACCGATCCTCTCGGCGATCTGCTGACCCGAATCCGCAACGGCCAGTCGGCCCGCAAGTCCGTGGTGAATGCCCCGGCTTCCGCGCTCCGCGCCAATGTGCTCGAGGTCCTGAAACGCGAGGGCTATATCCGCGGCTACTCCCGCAGCGACGTGCGTCCCGGCATTGCCGAGCTGCATATCGAGCTGAAGTACCATGAGGGCCAACCGGTGATTAAGGAGATCTCCCGCATCTCTACCCCGGGCCGGCGCGTCTACTCTAAGATTAAGGACCTGCCCAAGGTTTACAACGGCCTGGGTATCTCGATCCTGTCGACGCCCCGCGGCGTGATGTCGGATGCCGAGGCGCGTGCCCAGAATGTGGGTGGCGAAGTCCTCTGCAAGGTGTTCTAAGGGGGAGACCATGTCGCGAGTTGGCAAATATCCCGTAGTGGTGCCGTCAGGCGTCACTGTGGACATCAAGGGCTCCGAGGTCTCCGTCAATGGCAAGCTGGGTTCCAGCTCCCTCACGGCGTCGGAAGAGGTCGAGGTCAGCCTCGAAGAAAATAAGGTGTGGGTGAAGCCGCGCAGCGAGACCAAACGGGCTCGCATGCTGTGGGGCACCACCCGCGCGCTCATCAACAATATGGTCAAGGGCGTCTCGACGGGGTTCACCGTCGATCTGGAGATCAACGGCGTCGGCTATCGTGCCGCGGTGCAGGGCAAGAACCTGCAATTGCAGCTCGGTTACAGCCACGATGTGATCTATCCGATCCCGGATGACGTGACCATCAAGAGCGACAAGCCCACCGCCATTTCCATCTCCGGCCGCGATAAGCAGCGCGTCGGGCAGATTGCCTCGGAAATCCGGGCCTACCGTGGTCCCGAGCCCTACAAGGGCAAGGGCATCAAGTATGCCACCGAGACGATTCTGCGCAAGGAAGGCAAGAAGAAGTAGGGATCGCGGTCATGACGCCACAAGAACTTTTCGAGCGCCGGAAAACCCGCACCCGCGCGGCTATCCGCAAGAAGAGCGGTGGACGGCCGCGGTTGTCCGTCTTCCGTTCGTCCAAGAACATCTACGTCCAGGTCATCGACGACACCAAGGGGGAGACCCTGGTCTCCGCCTCGACGCTCGATGCCGAGCTGAAGGGCAAGCTCAAGACCGGCGCCGACAAGGAGGCCGCAACGGCCGTCGGCAAGCTGATCGCCGAGCGGGCCTCCAAGGCTGGCATCACCCAGGTGGTGTTCGACCGCGGCGGCTACATCTATCACGGCCGGGTCAAGGCCCTGGCCGATGCCGCCCGCGAAGCTGGGCTGGATTTCTAAGGGATGGCTAAGATGGCACGGACTCCCAATACCGGTGATGAGGGCCGCCGCGGCCGTGGTGGCCAGGGTGGTGAAGATCGCGGCCGGGGCCGCGGTCCGGGTGGCGAGCGTGATCGTCGCCAGGGTCGTGGTGGTGATCAGGCGCGCGAGCGTGAAGAGCCGGAACTGGTCGACAAGCTGGTCCACATCAATCGCGTCGCCAAGGTCGTCAAGGGCGGCCGGCGCTTCGCCTTCGCTGCCCTGGTCGTCGTCGGCGACCAGAAGGGCCGCGTCGGTTACGGCACCGGCAAGGCTCGTGAGGTTCCGGAAGCGATCCGCAAGGCGACCGACCAGGCCAAGCGCAGCATGGTGCGTATCGCCCTGCGCGAAGGCCGCACCCTGCATCACGACGCTGCCGGTCACTACGGTGCCGGCCGCGTGGTCATCCGCTCGGCTTCGGCGGGTACCGGCATCATCGCCGGCGGCCCGATGCGCGCCGTGTTCGAGACCATGGGCGTGCAGGACGTGGTCGCCAAGTGCATCGGCACCTCGAACCCGCACAACATGATCAAGGCCACGTTCACGGCCCTGACCAACATCGCCAGCCCCCGCCTGATCGCGGCCAAGCGCGGCAAGAAGGTCGGCGAGATCGTCGGCCGTCGTGACGGTGCTGCCGCTGCGGCTCCGGCTCCGGCCGGCAAGGAGTAAGCGACGATGACCGAGACCAAGAAGACCGTCACGGTCACCCAGATGGGCAGCCCGATCGCCCGTCGCGCCGACCAGCGCGCCACGCTGGTCGGCCTGGGGTTGAACAAGCGCCACCGCACCCGCGTGCTGGAGGATACTCCGTCGGTGCGCGGCATGATCAACAAGGTGCGCCACCTCGTCCAAGTTGACGGGGAAGGGTGAGGAACAGCACATGAAGCTCAACGAACTTCGCGACAACCCCGGCGCTCGCAAGACGTCGAAGCGGCTTGGCCGTGGCGTCGGCTCCGGCAAGGGCAAGACCTGCGGCAAGGGCGTCAAGGGTCAATCCGCCCGTAGCGGCGTGGCGATCAACGGCTTCGAAGGCGGCCAGATGCCGATCTATCGGCGTCTGCCGAAGCGAGGCTTCCACAACCCGACCCGCAAGGACTACATCGTGGTCAATGTCGGTCAGTTGCAGGGGGCCATTGATGATGGCCGCCTTGATGCGGCCGCGCCGATCAATGCCGAGACCTTGAAGAAGGCCGGATTGGTAAGCAATCCGCGCGATGGCATCCGCCTTCTTGCCAAAGGCGAGTTGACCGCCAAAGTCACCATTCAGGTGGCTGGTGCTTCCGCGGCCGCCAAGGCGGCCGTCGAGAAGGCCGGCGGCACCGTCGAGACGCCTGGTGGAACCGCGGCTGAACCCGCGGCATAAGCCGGATCGTCAGTACCGCTTGCGTTGTGTAGCCCGGAGTAAGGCATGGCTTCCGCCGCCGAACAGTTCGCCGCCAATCTGAACTTTGGTGTTCTCGCCAAGGCCACCGATCTCAAGAAGCGCATCTGGTTCACGTTGGGGGCGCTGATCGTCTTCCGCCTGGGCACTTGGGTCCCCGTCCCCGGAATCAATCCGGGGGCGTTGGCCGACATCTTCTCGCGACATGGCGGCGGCATCCTGGGCATGTTCGACATGTTCGCCGGTGGCGCGCTGTCGCGCATGACGCTGTTCGCCCTCGGCATCATGCCGTATATCTCGGCCTCCATCATCATGCAGCTCATGACCTCGGTGGTGCCGAGTCTCGAGCAGATGAAGAAGGAAGGCGAGCAGGGCCGCAAAAAGATCAATCAGTACACCCGCTACCTGACGGTGGTGATTGCCGCGTTCCAGGCCTATGGCATCGCCGTCGGTCTGGAGGGAATGACCGGCGGCCGCGGGGCCGCGGTCGGTGATCCCGGGATGTTCTTCCGATTTGTCACGGTGACGACCCTGGTGGGTGGCACCATGTTCCTGATGTGGCTGGGTGAACAGATCACCGCGCGCGGCATCGGCAACGGCACGTCGCTGATCATCTACACCGGTATTGTCACCGATCTGCCGGGGGCATTGGCCGGCACCTTCGAACTGGGCCGGACCGGTGCCATTTCGACGCTGCTGATCCTGTTCCTGCTGGTGATGGTGGTGGCTGTCATCGCCGTGATCGTATTCGTTGAACGCGCGCAGCGGCGAATCATCATCCAGTATCCCAAGCGTCAGGTCGGCAACAAGATGTTCGGGGGCGAGGCGTCGCATCTGCCGCTCAAGCTCAATACCGCCGGCGTCATTCCGCCGATTTTCGCCTCGTCGCTGCTGCTGCTGCCGATGACCGTCGCCAACTTCACGGCCGGGCAGGCCGATTGGTTGACCTCGGTGACCTCCCTGTTGGGTAGGGGGCAGCCACTCTACTTGGCTATCTACGTATTTCTGATCGTGTTCTTTGCCTTCTTTTACACAGCAGTCGTGTTCAACCCGACAGAAACGGCTGATAATCTGAAGAAGTATGGTGGGTTCGTTCCCGGTATCCGGCCGGGGCAGAACACCGCAAACTATCTGGATTATGTGCTGACTCGGCTGACCGTGCTCGGGGCGATCTATCTGTCCGTACTCTGCGTCTTGCCGGAACTCCTCATTTCGCGTTACTCTGTGCCGTTCTACTTCGGCGGAACCTCCCTGCTCATCGTTGTCACGGTGACCATGGATACCGTCGCACAGATCCAGTCCCATCTGCTGGCTCACCAGTACGAAGGGCTGATAAAAAAATCGAAACTGAGAGGCAAAAGAGGGTAACGGATGAACATCATCCTTATGGGCCCCCCCGGCGGAGGAAAGGGCACCCAAGCAAAGGTTCTGCAGGACACCTACGGTATGGTACAGCTGTCAACGGGTGACATGCTGCGCTCCGCTGTGGCGTCCGGCAGCGAGATCGGAAAGCGTGCGAAAGCGGTGATGGAGGCTGGCCAACTCGTTTCTGACGAGATCGTCATCGGCATCATTGACGAGCGCCTGGACCAGCCCGACTGCAAGAAGGGCTTCATTCTCGACGGTTTCCCGCGCACCACGGCCCAGGCCGAGGCGTTGGACGCGCTGCTGACCCGCAAGGGGCTGCGACTCGACGCCGTTATCGAAATCCGTGTGCCCGATGATTTTCTCGTCGAGCGCATTACCGGCCGGTTCAGCTGCACCAGATGCGGCGCCGGCTATCACGACAAGTTCCAGCGCCCCAAGACGGACGGCGTCTGCGATTCGTGCGGGGGAACCGAGTTCACCCGCCGGGCCGACGACAATGCCGAAACCGTCAAGAAGCGTCTGGACGCGTACCATGCCCAGACGGCTCCCTTGCTGCCCTACTATCAGGGCAAGGGGATTCTTCAGGTGGTAGACGGCACCCTGCCGATCGACGAGGTCACCAAGCTTTTGGGCGGTCTCCTCGATGGCGTGAAGGTAGGGTAACAACTCTTGTGGGGGAGGCGGCGGAAATTTTTCCGCCGCCGTCCTGCCGAGTTGACAGCGGGCCCAACAGCCCTATAATCGCGCACCTTCGGTTCTCCGGCTCGTCCCGGGCCGGGCGCATTGCCATTGACTTATTGAGGAGTACCTGCTTTGGCGCGTATCGCTGGCGTTAATATCCCGACCAACAAGCGGGTCGAGATCGCGCTGACCTACATCCATGGCATCGGGCGCGCGAAGGCCCGGGAGATTTGCGAGAAGGTCAGCATCACCGAAGAGCGTCGGGTCAATCAGCTTTCCGATGAGGAAGTGCTGCGTATCCGCGAAGTCATCGACCGCGAGTATCAGGTCGAGGGCGACCTGCGTCGTGAAATCGCCATGAACATCAAGCGCCTGATGGATCTGGGCTGCTATCGCGGCCTGCGCCATCGTCGTGGCCTGCCGGTTCACGGTCAGCGCACGCATACCAATGCCCGTACCCGCAAGGGTCCGGCCAAGCCGATCGCCGGCAAGAAGAAAGTCACGAAATAAAGGTCTGGGGATAGGCTATGGCAAAAGCTGCTGCCGCCGCTGCGCGCCCTCGTCGCCGCGAGCGAAAGAATATCACGTCGGGCGTCGCGCATGTGAATGCGACGTTCAACAACACCATGATTACCATCACCGATGCACAGGGCAACGCCATCTCGTGGTCGTCGTCGGGTTCCCAGGGCTTCAAGGGGTCGCGCAAATCGACTCCTTACGCTGCCCAGGTGGCCGCCGAAGACGCCGGCCGCAAGGCGATGGAGCACGGCATGCGCACTCTCGAGGTCGAGGTCAAGGGCCCCGGCGCGGGTCGCGAATCGGCTTTGCGTGCCCTGCAGGCGGTTGGGTTCAACATCACGTCCATCCGTGACGTCACTCCGATCCCGCACAACGGTTGCCGTCCGCGTAAGCGCCGTCGGGTTTGACGACGTCTTGGCATCAATGATCAGGCCTCGCCGCCGACCGGAACGTTCCGGTTCGGCGGTTTGGCCGTTGCAGTGATAGGCGGAGTCCATGCTCGTGCTTCAAAAGAACTGGACGGAACTCATCAAGCCCGGCAAGCTCGTTGTCGAGCCTGGGGATGATCCGTCGCGCGTCGCCACCATCGTCGCCGAGCCGCTGGAACGCGGCTTTGCCATGACCCTCGGTAACTCGCTGCGGCGCGTGCTGCTGTCGTCGATCCAGGGGGCGGCGGTATCCGCTATCCAGATCGAGGGCGTGCTCCACGAGTTTTCGTCGGTCCCGGGCGTCCGCGAGGACGTGACCGACATCATCCTCAACATCAAAAGCATGGGCCTGCGCATGCACGGCGAAGGGCCCAAGCGGATGCATCTGCGCCGCACCGGGCCCGGCGAAGTGACCGCGGGGATGATCGAGACGGGCCACGATATCGAGGTCATGGACCCGGATCTGGTTCTGTGCACCCTCGACGACGGCGCGACGCTGACCATGGAACTGACCGTCGAGACGGGCAAGGGCTATGTTCCGGCGACCCAGAACCGGCCCGAGGATTCGCCGATCGGTCTGATCCCGATCGACGCCATTTTCAGCCCGGTGCGCAAGGTCGCCTACAAGGTCGAAAACACCCGCGTCGGCCAGGTGACGGATTACGACAAGCTGTCGATGCAGATCGAGACCAACGGCGCCGTTACCCCGGACGATGCGGTGGCGCTGGCCGCGCGCATTCTTCAGGACCAGTTGCAGTTGTTCATCAACTTCGAAGAGCCGACTCAGCCCTCCGAAGAAGAGAAGCGCGAAGAACTGCCGTTCAACAAGAACCTGCTGCGCAAGGTCGACGAACTCGAATTGTCGGTCCGCTCGGCAAATTGCCTGAAGAACGACAACATCATCTATATCGGCGATCTGGTTCAGAAGACCGAAGCCGAGATGCTGCGCACGCCGAACTTCGGCCGCAAGTCGCTCAACGAGATCAAGGAAGTTCTGTCGCAGATGGGTCTCCATCTCGGCATGGAAATCCCCAATTGGCCGCCGGAAAATATCGAAGAGTTGGCCAAGAAGCTCGAAGAGCCGTACTGAAATCAGAAATCAGAAATCAGAAGTCAGAAGCTTCTGATTTCTGGGTTTCTGACTTCTGACTTCTGACTTCTGATTTCTACCCCGCCGTACCGGATCAGGGCGGCGGGTTTCTTTATCGGTCTCGCGCGCGAGGCCAAGCCCAGAGGAGAGAGCTATGCGTCACGGCATGAACGGCCGTAAGCTGAACCGCACCAGCCAGCACCGCAAGGCGATGTTCGCCAACCTGTGCTGCGCTCTGTTCAAGCACGAGCAGATCAAGACCACCCTGCCCAAGGCCAAGGATCTGCGTCCCATCGCCGAGAAGCTGATCACCCTGGGCAAGCGCGGTGACCTGCATGCCCGCCGTCAGGTCTATGCCTATCTGCGCGACGACGCCATGGTCGCCAAGCTGTTCTCGACCCTCGCCGAGCGCTACAAGGGCCGTCCGGGCGGCTACAGCCGCGTGCTGAAGGCCGGCTTCCGCTATGGCGATTGCGCGCCGATGGGTGTGATTGAACTGGTCGATCGCGACCCGGCCGCCAAGGGCCAGGACAGCGGCCCGATCACGGTCACGACCGACGAAGAATAGAGCATTTTTCGACCAAGTCGAAAAACGCTTCCTTGTTCAGCCCTCGCCGGGCGCGCTCCGCGCTTGGCCGCCGCCGCAATGGCGGTTGGGGCGTGATCCAACCCGATCGGAAGCCGCTCTAAACAGTGGTTTTACGCTGATCGAGAAAATGGCGGGCTCAGGCCCGCCATTTTTTTGCCGGCTACGGATAGACCAGCCCGGGCGCCACGGAGTAGGTGAAGCTGCGATCGAACGGCAGAACCTTGGTGAGATACTGGTCAACCCACAGATCGACCTCGGCGATATCCGACCGCGGTACGAAGATCATATCGAAGCGGGTCAGTGGAATGTCGTTGACGCCTTCCTCGCCGGCCAGCGGGCGGCGCAGATCGAAGGTGCGCAGCATCGGCTTGCCGTCGGACGAGCGGCGCAGCAGCACCACCTCCTCGATCTTGGCGGTATCGGTCAGGCCGCCGGCGGCGGCGATGGCTTGCAGCACGCCCATGCGAGGATTCAGGGGGTAGGTGGCCGGCTTGCCGACCTGTCCGCCCACATAGACCACGTTCGAGTACAGGGCGCGCGGCACCACCGCTACGTCGGGCCGGCGGAGATCCTTGGCGAAGCGCTCGCGCAGGGCTTCGGCCAACTGGCTGGGCGTCAATCCCACCGCCTGAATCTGGCCGACCAGCGGCATGTAGATCGAGCCGTCGGGCGACACCTGGACGCGGTCGCTGAATTCCGGGTTATACAGCAGCTTGACGTCCATTTCGTCGCCAGGCTCGAAGACATAGGGCGGCAGCGCCTCCTGCCACGGCTCGAAGCGGTGAGCCTGGCGCGGTACCGGCTGTATCGGCTGAACACAGGCCGTCAGCAGCACCGCCAGCGCGACGCCGGCCAGGCCTCCCCTGAGTACTCGCATCGTCTTTCCCCCCTTGTCATGGTCGCCGCTACGACGGCCCCATGTCCGCACGATAGGGCACAGACAGCAGCACCGCCAGTTTCAAGGCGCGTTCCGCCGCTTCCGGCGTGACCATGATTTCGCGTTTCATTTCGATCCAGAAGGCCAAGGTCAGAGCCACCAGGAGGCCGCCGACGATACTCAGCAGCATCGCCACCAGTTTCAGGCTCTTGCCTTCGGCCGGCGGCTCGGCGTGCTGGACCACCCGCACATTGGCGGTCTTCTGGCGGTCCAGTTCCTCCATGATGGCGGACTCCTCGACCTTCTGCGAATAGGTCTTGAGGTTGTCCTCAAGCAGGGCGCGCTGGAGCACCAGCTCGTTGTAGCGGCGTTCGGCATGGTCGAACTCGCCCAGCCGCTTGGCCACCAGCTCGACCTTCTCGGCCAGCGAGGCGGCGCGTTGGCGCAGCGAGGCGACCTCGGCATCCAGGGTAGCGATGGTGCCAACCACCTGATCATAGGACGGGTTGCGGCCCATCCGCTTGCTTTCAGCCTGCTTGGGCGCGGTCGATGCCAGAATCTTGCGCAGATCGGCGATCTGGCCGTTCAGGTCGGTGACGTAGCGGCTATTCTCGTGGAATTTGGTCAGCAGCTCGTTGCGCCGCATCTCCAGGGTCACCAGGGTGGCGCGGGCAGTATCGCGGCTGTCCTGAGACGACGACTCCGAATACAGTTCGATCTGCGACGGCGTCGCCTTCAGGGTCTCCTTCAACGCCCCAAGCCGGCCTTCGGCCTCGGCCAGACGGGTGCTGGTGTCCAGGCGTTCGCTGGCCAGTTCGGCATGCTGGCGCAGCAGCAGCGACTTCTGGTCGGGGAAAGAACTGATCTGATTTTCGGCCTTGAACTGCTCGATGCTGCCCTCCAACGCCTTCAGGCGGTCGGCATATTCACCGCGCTTGCCGGAAAATACGCCGGTGCGCGGCTGCGACAGCACGGCGCGGCGATGGTCCAGATAGGCGTCGACCAGGGCGTTGGTGGTTTCGGCGGCAATGGTGCGGTCGCGATGGCTGAACACCAGGGTAATGACGTTAGCGTCCTTGACCGGATTGACGGCCAGATCCTTGGCAAACTGGACCGAAGCCTTGGCGGTCAGGCGGTTGGCCGCCGGCTGTTCAGCGGCGCCGCGCAGGCCGACCAGCGACAGCAGCCCCTTGACGGCGCCACCGATGGCGCTGGCCACGCCGGGTTGCCCCCCCTGATCCTCCTGGACCAGTTCGGGATAAAGACGCTCGACGCCAATGGTTTCGATAACCTTTTCCAGCATGCTGCGGCTGGTGACGATTTCGATTTCGGTGCGCACCACCTGATTCTGATCAAGCGCCACCAGGGGGCCGCCGGCCAGGCCGACATCCTGCTTCATCACGTAATCGCGGCTGGGCAGCACCATCAGGCGCGCCTCGGCCGGGTACATGGCTTTCAGGGTGGTGGTCGCCAATCCGCCGATAACAGCGATGGTCAGAAAGACCAGGGTGATCAGACGCCCTTGGCGAAACATCAAGGTAACCAGTTCCCGCGCCGTATAACGGGTCGATGCGATGAACTGATGTGCCCGGATCGCCGAGTCTTCCCTTTCGATCACGATCGGCCTCCCTGCTTCTAGTCCAGCCATAACCTAATTGACAATATCCAACAACCCGTTAAGGATTTGGCCATCTTATTGACAGGGTGCAGGGCGATGCCGGTTACCGTTTCCGCCAAGGTCGTCGCCGCGCTGGCGCTGGTTGCCGGATTGCTGGCCGCACCATCGGCCCAGGCGTTCGAGGTCAACGGCGTCGCCCTGACTTCGTGGGGCTATGACGGCCTGAAAGATCCCAGTGGCCGCGATGCCTTGCGCTGGATTCGCTGCCAGGGCGCTACCGATGTGGCCATCGTCACCGAGAACAGGGTGCAGACCGAGACCGGCCGCGTCAGCTCGCCGTCCAGCCATGTGGTGCCGGGGCCGTCGCTGAGCGAGGCGATCTCCTATGCGCGGTCGCTGGGCTTGAAGGTCACCGTCAAGCCGCACTATCTGAGTTCAAAGACTCAGGACCACCTGGCCTATCCGGCCTATCAGCCGCCGGACATCTTCGCCTTTTTCGACAGCCTGCGCGTCAATCTGCTGGAGCATGCCCGGCTGGCCGAGGCGACCGGGGCGACCCGGCTGGTGCTGGGCACCGAGTTGGGCGGACACCTGACCGGGCCGGAGTGGCGCTTCATGTGGCAGAAGATCATTCGCGAGGTCCGGCAGGTATTTCACGGCAGCCTGACCTATTCGGCGACGGTCGACACCGAGTGGAAGACCTCGCGAGCGGCCAACGAAGCGGCTTTTGTCTCGTTCTGGGAGTCGGTCGACGAGGTCGGGGTCAATATCTATCCCAAGCTCAGCCGGGCCGCCGATCCCGGAATCGCCGATCTGGAGCGCGCCTATCGCGGCAATGATGCCGGTGACGATGTGGTTGCCTTTGTCCGCGCCCTGGCCGCCCGCACCAACAAGCCGATGCTGTTCATGGAACACGGTTTCCGTAGCCTGGGCGCCAATTATTGGGATACCGGCAGTTGGGGCGACAAGGGCAACAGGGTGGATAACCAGGCTCAGGTCAAGCTGCTCGAGGCTTCGCTCAACGTCTGGGAGCGCGAGGGCGCCGGCTGGTTGAAGGGCGTGTTCCTGTGGGAGATCCACGCCACCATGCCGCAGCCCGATACTCAGGACTGGTGGGATCGCGGCTTCGTGTTCCGCTACAAGCCGGCCGCCGAGGTGGTGCGGCGCCATTTCGGCGGCACCGAGGCCCGCGACGCGGCGGGCCAGTCCATCCTCTGTCCGGCGCAATGACCGAGCGGCTGCCTCGCGCCAACGCCGCAGCCACCCTGGCGACGCTGGGAGTCGCGCTCTATGGCCTGATGTCCGACAATCTGCTGGTCGCCCTGGGCATTCCCTACAACATCCCGGCCGGGCCGCTGGTTGCCAAGCTGCATCCCGGCACCTGGGTCATCGGTGCCAGCTTCCTATGGTTGGTGACCGGCGGCAATCCGCTGCGCAACCTGACTGTGCTGGCGAAGCGCACGCCGGCGGTGGCGGTGCTGGCGGTGGCGGCCTTGGCGGCGCTGATAGATACGATCGCGCTGTACGGCTCGTCCGGCAGCGCCTTCGTCATCGACACCTTCCTGGCCCCGTGCATGCTCGCCTTCGTCCTGCGTGAGGCCGAATCGCTGCTGGCGCGCCGCGTGTTTGTCCTGCTGGTGGTGATCATGGCCGCCAACGCCGTGCTCGGCCTCGGTGAGGCGATCACCCAGCGCCATCTGATTCCCTACATGGCCGGCGATGTCCCGATCATCGAAGACCATTTCCGCGCCACCGCACTGGGTGGCCATCCACTCGCCAATGCCAAGCGGACTGCGGAAATGATGTGCGCCATCTTCGTGTTGCGGCCGGTGGGATGGATCGCCATGCTGGTGCCGCTGTTCGGCCTGGCGCTGCTCGCCTTCGGCAGCCGTGCCGCCCTGGTGGCAACGCTGGGGGTGCTGCTGGCCTGGGCTCTGGCGCGCACCATCCGCGGCATGGTGACCCGCGGCGGTGGCGGCGGTCATGGGCTGATCGTCCTGCTCGGCTTGGCGGCGTTGCCGGTGGCGGCGTGGTCGCTGGACCTGGGCAAGCGCATTTCCGACAACTTCTATTGGGACACCAGTGCCCAATCGCGCCTGCTGGTGTTCAAGGTGTTCGACCACCTGGACACCTACGACCTGTGGGTCGGCATCGGCGCCGGCAGCATCACGGAAATTCTCGATCGCCTGAAAGGGTCGACCACCCTGACCGATCTGGAAAATTTCTGGATTCTGCTGCTGCTGCAATTCGGTCTGATATTTTTCGTGCCGCTCGCCGTCGGCCTGCTGGCCACGGTCTACAGTCTGGCACGGGCCGGCGGCATCCCCACTCGGCTGGCTGCGGTCGTGTTCCTGGTGCTGGCCTCCAGCAACAACTCCCTGGCCACCAAGACTCAGGCCTTGGCTCTGGCTTTGCCCATGCTGATCGGCAGCGCCGCCATGGGCCGCAAGCGTGAAGACGAGGCGCCGGTGATGGTGACCCAGACCTCCGCCGAGCCGGTGCGTCACGCCGGAACCCTGTTCCGCCTGCCATCCCAGGACGCGGCAACGGCCAAGCGGCATACGCTGTTCCGTCTGCCGCCGGGGGCGTGAAGAGCGCTCCCTGGGACGACCCTCTACGCGCGCCGTACCCGCCGCAGTACTTCGGCAGCGCGTGCGCGGCAGCCGGCAGCATTCAGGGCCCAGGCGGCGGTTGCATAGAGCACGGCGCCGGTGGCGATGGACGGCAGCAGACCGGCGGCGCCGTGGGGCAGCGGCAGCCAGACCAGGCCGGTGGCCATGGCCGCGGTGGCGGCGATGCAGCGCAAGGCGTCGTCCACTGGCAGCCGCAGATTCAGCCAGCGGCGGGCGAAAAAATAGCGGACCGAGGCGACCAGCGCATAGGCGACGATGGTCGCCAGCGCTGCGCCCCACAGGCCGAGCCGGGGGATCAGCAGCAGATTGAGCACGGTGTTGAGCCCTGCCGCGGCGGCCATGGTCCCGGCCAGCAGGCCGGTGCGCCGGTGCAGGACGAAGGGCACCGCCAGATAATGCACGGTCAGCCCATTGACCACCGAGGCGGCGGCGATCCACGGCAGCAACTGGACCACCGGACCGCGGAATTCGCGCCCCACCAGAACCGCGCTCAGGGGTTCGGCGACCATCGCCAGCCCGACCGCAGCCGGCAGCACGATCAGCAGGATCAGCGACGCCAAGCGCTCCATCGCCTCCTGAGCGGCGGCCAGACCGTCGCGTTCGAAGGCGGCGAGGATCAGCGGCGAGGCCGACATGCCGAGCCAGGTGAAGATCATCATCAATGGCCGGTCGGCGGCGGCATAGCCGACGGCGTAGACGCCGGCGGCCGCCTCGTCGATCAGCGTGGCCACCAGGAAGCGATCGAACAACTGGGTGATCAGATGCATCAGCATCGCCAGACCCATGGGCATGCCGTAGGTCCACAGCACCCGGGCATGAGGCCAGGAGACGCGACCGCGCACGGCGGCCCGCACCACCCGCAGGTCGAACAGCAGGGCCGTCACCGTGCCGATAGCCATGCCGAACAACGGCGCCGATTCCTGCAACGATGTCAGCCGGACCAGGGCGACGCCGGCTGCCAGGCCGATCACCGCCTGGCCGGTTTCCAGCGCGGCATAGCGTCGGACTTCGCCGGCCATGCGGTGCTGCTCCAGCGCGAGAGTCAGCGCGGCGCGGCCGATCATGAAGGCGGCGGCGGCCAAGGACAACAGGCCGAACCAAGCCTGGGCCACCAGGGCCAGGGCGACGGCGATGACCGCAGCGCCGCCCAGCGCCGCCCAACTGGTGGCGAGATGGTCGGCGAAGGCGGTCTCGTCACCACGGGTCTTCTCGTAGAACCGCACCATGCCGGCATGCAGCCAGTAGAACAGCATCGCCTGGAGGAACATGGCGGTGGCCATGGCCAGGGTGTAACGGCCGTAGTCCTGAGTGTGCAGCAGGCGGGTAAAGACGGCGACGGCGCCGAAGGTCGCCACCGCCTGAACAAGCGTGACCAGGGCGTAGCCCGACAGCGCGGCGCCGATGGAGGCGCGGGGGGTGGTCATGCCGCGCCCCCCGCACCGCACAGCCGAGCGAGACGACGGCGCAGCCAGCCATACGCTTCGGCCAGCGCCGGCAGCGGATCGTCAAGCCGCCAATGAGCATCGACCACCGGCAATCCGGCCGGAAACCGCGGTGCGTCGGCCCGACCCAGCCAGGACGAATGCCAATGGGCGAAGCTGTTGCGCCAGCCGATCCGGCGATCGGCAGGAAAGGTCAGCGGCGGCAGGCCGGCCAGATCGCGCCAGGCCGCCAGCGGAATATTGACGCCGTTGACGCTGGCAATTTCCTCTTGCCAATCGAAACGCCCGACGGTCGGCTCGATCATCAGGAAGTTCCCGCGCCGCGTATCGCGCTTGAATTCCATGCTGCACAACCCGACCACGCCGATACCCGCGAAGAAGCGCTCCGTCAGCGCCTCAAGCTCCGCCGCTGCCTCTGGTGCGGCGAGGCAACTGGCCGTCAGCCCCAGGCCGGGCGGAATGCTGCGCAGCTTGCGGCCGGTGAACGAGGCCAGCACCCGCCCATCGGCCCGCCGGTATTGCAGGCAGAAATGGATGTTGTCGTTAGGGCCATCAATATAGTCCTGGACGATGATGTCAGGCAGAGTCTTCAACAACTGCCGCACCAGGGCGATCGTCTCGCCCGGTTCCTCCATCAGATAAGCCTTGGCGAACTGGGCATCATAGGCAGGGTCGCGGCGGCCCGGTTTGACGATGCAGGGGAAGGACAGGCCGGCGATGGCCTCCAGTTGCTCGTCGTTCCGCAGATGTACGGTCCTGGGCACCGGGCAGCCCAGGGCCTCGGCCCGCTGCTGGAAATCCTCCTTGCGGTTCATCGCCAGCAGCAGATCATGCGGCGGCAGGCAGAGCCGGAAGCGGCCCGCCAAGCGCTCGCGCGCCGCCGACAGGGTGACAGAGGCCGCGTCATTGGTCGGCAGCAGCACCGCCGGCCCGCCCAGCCGCGCCGACAGGCGTTCCAGCGGACCCAACAGGTTTTCACCCACATAGGAGCGGACCGGCAGCTTGATGCCGTGTCGCGTGGTCATGCAGTCGCGGCCCGGCTTGGTGGTGGCGACGAAACAGGGAACCCCGGCAGGCGCCAGGCTGCGCAAAGCGCCCAGGGCCGAGAGTTCCTCGCCGACCACGATCGCGGCGGCGGGAAACTCCGCCGTCGGCACAAAAGCAGGTACGCTCAGCCGCTGAGCCGTCATCACTCTGATCCACTATCCCAGGAGTCGGTACAGTGTCAGGGTGCGTCCGGCCTGACAAGGGTCAAGCGGCTTGATCCGTGCGTCAGACGTTCTCCCGCGTGACAGGACGGGCTTTCATCTCCGCAGCTTGGCGACCTGCCGGTGCAGCCAGCCATATGCTTCGGCCAGCGCCGGCAGCGGGTCATCAAGCCGCCAATGGGCGTCGACCACCCGCGTTCCCTCGGGAAACCCGGCCGCGTCACGGCGCCGCAGCCATGACGGATGCCAGTGGGCGTAGCTGTTGCGCCAACCAACTCCGGCCGAGCCGACTGTACGGGGAAAAGGCGGCAATCCCGACAGGTCGCGCCACGCCGCATAGGGAAGGTTGACGCCATTGAGGGTGGCGATTTCCTCTTGCCAGTTGATGCGTCCGGCCGTGGGCTCGACCATGAGAAACCGCTTTCGCTTGGCGTCGAATTTATATTCCATGCTGCACAATCCAACCACGCCGACCGGGCCGAAAAACTGCTCGGTCAGTCGCTCCAGCTCTTCCGCCACCTCGGGCGCGGCAACGCAACTAGCGGTAATGCCCCGATCGGGTGGCAGGCTGCGCAGTTTGCGGCCGGTGAACGAGGCCAGCACCTGGCCGCTCGCGGCGCGGTATTGCAAGCAGAAATGGATGTTTTCGTTGGGACCATCAATATAGTCCTGGACGATGATGTCGGGCAGAGTCTTCAGCAACTGCCGCACCAGGGCAATCGTCTCGCCCGGTTCCTCCATCAGATAAGCCTTGGCGAACTGGGCATCATAGGCAGGGTCGCGGCGGCCCGGTTTGACGATGCAGGGGAAGGACAGGCCAGCGATAGCCGGCACATCTGCGGCGCTGGTGACATGGACCGAGCGCGGCACCGGACATCCCAGAGCCTCGGCGCGATCCTGAAAGTCCTTTTTGCGGGCCATCGCCAGCAACAGGTCATGGGACGGCAAGCAGAAGCGGAAGCGGGCCGCCAGGCGATCCCGATGGCGCGAAATGGTCGATGCGGCATCGTCGTTGGTCGGCAACAGCACCAGCGGCCGGTCCAGCCGGCGCGCCAGATCCTCAAGCGGCTCGAGCAAGGCGTCGTCGATAAACGAGTCGATCGGCACCTGGACCGCGTAGCGAGAGCGCATGGTGCCGCGGTGTGCCGGTGTAACCGTCACGAAACAGGGCACATTGGCTTGCGCGAGGCTGCGGACAGCGCCCAGCGCCGACAACTCCTCGCCCACCACAACGGCGCCTGCCGGAATATCCGTTATCAGCCTGATGTCTGGACTGCATGGCCGCACGGCAGACATCGGCTGTTCGTTTCCCCTCGCAAATACCTCCTTTCATGAATGCCCGAATTTTCCCGTCCGTCAATGCCGTTTTTTCCCGAATGGAAACTGCCCCGCGGGTCGGGCGAAAGGCCGGTGGCGAACTAATAAAAATCCTGATGCACTTTGGTCAGGTACACCGTCGCCAGTTGCAGCAGCAGCACCAGCGTCACCGGCCAAGCCCGAGCGCTCCAGCCGAGCAGCACGGCACCGCGGCCGGCCAGCACGCACAGCAGCGGCAGCAGGAAAATCCAGAGGCGCGCCACTTCGGAAATGGTCTTGGTGAAGAAGGCGAAATACAGCAGCACCAGCCCCAGCGCCGCCGCCAGACCGAGCAGGCGGTCGGGGCCGATGCGATCACCGGTCCGCCAGTGCCGCAGGGACAGCCAGACGGCGACGACCACCAGACCGACCAGCGGCAGGCCGGACCATGTGAAGAACTCGGCGAGGTTGGAAAAGCCGATGGGCGACAGGAAGGGGAGGTTGGCGGCTTTGAAGTGGCCATGATAGCCCATGGCCACGATGTAGCGGATCACCGGGTTGTAGCCCAACGCCACCCAGCCCAGCGCGGCGGCGGCGGCGAAGCCGGCGGCGACCATGCCGGTGAATTCCAGCAGCTTGGCTTGGGCCACCGGGCGCGGCTCCTGCACCCAGCGCTCGGCCGCCACCATGCCGAAGACGATCACCGTCGCGAACACCAGCGGCAATTGGAAGAACGCCGCACCGTAGACCACGGCTCCGGCGGCCAGGGCCGGGCCGTCGATGCGCCGGCCTTGTGCCTGGGCCAGGGCGGTGCGCACCAGCAGCAGCAGGCTCAGGCCGAACAGGGCGGGAAAGAAAGCCTGATCGGTGTGCAACTGGACCAGATTGACACTCGGCGCGGTGATGTACAGCGCCGCCCCCAGCCGCGCCTCGGTGGCCCCGAACAGGGTCCGCGCGAGAAAATACAGCGGCACCACCGCCAGGGTCGCCAGCACCGGCCAAATATAGGTGATGGCCCAGAACAGAGCCGACAGCCGATCGGGACCGGCGAACAGCGCCGAGATCCGCTCGGTCAGCATGTACAGCAGCAGCGTGCCGGGCGGCTTGCTGGGGCCGAATCGGCCCATCATCCCTTGGCGCACCAGATCTTCGTAAGCGCTCATCACCGCCAGCGTGTCCGGCAGGCCCACCGCCAGTTCAGCGAATTCGGCATGGCCGGTGGTCACGGTGCGCTCGCGCAGGGCGTCGAGGCCGCGCCCCTCGGTCAGCGAAAAGCCGTGTTGCAGCAGCACCGACAGCAGCATCAGCACGGCGAGATAGCGGGCGCCGTGCAGCCGGCTGCGCACCACCATGACCAGCCCCATCGTCCCCAGGCCGATCAGTCCCAGCGACAGCGCATCGCCCATCGGCTTGCGCACATAGAGAAAAAACGTCTCGAACAGCGGGATGTGCAAGGCCAGCGCCGCCAGATGCAGCACCGCGACTCCGGCGATCACGGCGACGCCGGTATTCAGCGGCCATTGAGGCCGCCCCTGAGCGCGGAGCGCGCCCGGCGAGGGCGTGGATGAGCCTTCAGGCTCATCGGTGTCATGCATGCGAACATCCCCCAGGGCCGAGCCGCAGGCTTACCATGGGCCCGCCAGCGAGGGAACCCGAAGCGCACCACATACTTTCGTCATACCCCTTTAAGCCGATGTTAGCGGCGGCGGGCGCTGACTGCCGGTGTTGTCCCCCCGTGAGTCCGCCATGTCCGTGTCCGCCCTGTTGCTTGCCCAGATCACCCTGACCGCCGGCACTTCGCTCCAGACCCTGCTGCTGCCGGTACGAGCCTCCGCCGAGGGCTTTTCCACCGTGGCCATCGGGGCCGTCGGCTCGGCCCATAATATCGGCTTCGTCGCCGGTTGCCTGCTGGTGCCGCGGCTGGTCGCCCGGCTCGGCCATGGCCGCGCCTTCGCTGTGCTGGCGGCGGTGGCGGCGGCGGCGGCGTTGGGCTATGCGGCGACAGGATCCCCGCTGCTGTGGGGTGGCCTGCGGTTGGCCACCGGCCTGACCATGGCCGGTCTGTCGACGGTGGTGGAAAGCTGGATCAATGACCGGGCCGGCAATGCTCAGCGCGGTCGGACTCTGGCGATCTATGCCATTGCCGGAGCCGTCGCCGGGGTCGGCGGACAGATGCTGCTGCCGCTGGCCGATCCCCGTGGTGCCACCCTGTTCGCCGTCATCGCCGCGACGCTGCTGTTGTCGGTGTTGCCGGTGCTGCTGGCCCGCGACGCTCCGCCGGCCCACAGCGCCGCGCCCTTGCCGCTGTCGCGGCTGTACGCCATCTCGCCGGTCGGCATGACCGGCTGCCTGTTCATCGGCCTGGCCAACGGCGCCTTCTGGCAGTTGGCGCCGGTCTATGCCCAGGCCCGCGGCCTGACCAGCGGCGGTATCGCCCTGTTTCTCAGTCTGGTGACCCTGGCCGGGGCACTGGCGCAATGGCCGATCGGCCGGTTGTCGGATCGGCGCGACCGGCGCCAGGTCATGCTTGGTTGCCTGGCCGCCGGCATCGCCGCCGATCTGCTGATGGTGGTGCCCGGCCTGGGGGTGGGCGCCACCCTGGCCGCGGCGACCCTGTACGGTGCCTGTGTGCTGCCGATCTACTCCCTGTGCGTCGCCCACACCAACGATGTGCTGGGGCGTGAGCACTGTGTGGCCGCGGCCGGCGGCCTGTTGCTGGCGTTCGGCGCCGGCGCCGTGGTCGGTCCCCTGCTCGCCGCGGCGCTGATGCAGCGGGCCGGCGCATCAGCCCTGTTCGGCTATGCGGCGGCGGTGCATGTGGCGTTCGCGGCGTTTGTGGTCTGGCGCATGACCCGGCGTGGAGCGCCCGCGCGCCTCCCGGTCACCAGGGATAGCTGGCTCCCGGCCGCAACGGCAGCCCGCCGCGGCGCAGCACGGTGACGGCCGAGGCCGCGCAGCCAGCGGCCAACGACCGGCGACTCTGGTCGTTCCAGATGGAGCGGGCGGTGTTCCGGGGCTGGGTCAGGCTCAGCGCCGCCAGACTGGTTTCGGTGGGGAAAAAGGCCAATTTCAGGAACTGCCGCAGCAGGGCCGGCAGGCGGAACGCGAACCAGCGGGTTTCCAGCGGTCCGGCGGTTTTCATCCGCGCCTCGAACATGGTGCGGGCGGCGGTCATGTGGCGCACATGGTCGCGATGATGAAGTTGCAGCACCTGACGGGCGGTCGGGCACATGTCGGCCCCCTCGCGCAGGGCCTTCAGCACGAAACTGTCGATGACCGAATCGGCCAGATACAGCCAGGCCCACAATTGCGCGTCGGCGGTGGTCCAGCCGGCAACGGCGCTGTCCAGTTCGGCGGGATCATGCATCACCCGCACGTCGCCGAGACCGGCCTTTTCGACCATCTTGTGCAGCATCAGCCCGTGACCAGCGGCCTCGCGCACGCTTTGCAGCGCCAGCTTGGCGGCCAGGCTGTCGCCCAGATGAAAGCCGCCACCGGCGGCCCGGCTGACCAGCAGCCCCTTGAGCCATAGGCTGGCCGCGGCCAGCCGCAGAAAATCCACCTGAGACAGGCGGATCATCGCCTCGCGTGGCAGGCCGGCCACGCTCAACAGATGGGGCGGCAGCCAAGGGCGTGCCGCATCGGCCTGTTCCCAGATGACCACGCTGCAAGGGTCGACATAGACATCCCCCTGAGCAAGCAGGCGTTCGAGCGCAACCGGCATACGTGCGTCTCCACGGCACCCGAGCACCCGACGCAGCCGCAGGGTGGTCGTCGCCTAGGAATATTCAGTTTCCGCCCCGGCCTTTCCATAGCCCTCCCGTACCACCTCTTTGGTCAGACGCCTTGACAGCAGCGGCCGGAATCCTATATAAGCAACATCTAAACTAACCGTTAGTGTGGGTGCAGACGATGTTCGGACGGATGTTCTCTTTCCTGGGCGGCGCTGAAACGCAGAGCGACCAGATCAAAGTAGTGCCCGCCGCGACGGTCAAGGAGTGGGTCGACGCCGGTGAAGCCGTGGTGGTCGACGTGCGCGAGGTGCGCGAACACATGTCGGAACGCATTCCCGGCGCCGTGCTCAACCCGCTGTCGCAGTTCGACCCCAGCCGTATCCCCAATGCACAGGACAAGAAGCTGGTGATCCACTGCCGGAGCGGTGCCCGCTGCGGCATGGCCAGTGCCCGGCTGTTGCAGTCCGGCTATGACGGCACCATCCATCGCCTGCAAGGCGGTATGATCGGCTGGTTGTCGGTCGGTGGTAAGGTCGTGCGGGGGTAGGTCTCCCGCGGGGGCAGGGGGGCTTCAGCCGCTTCGCGGATGGGCTGCCGCCCATGCCCGCCTGGAGCGATGCTCCAGACCTCCGTTTAATTTCCCTTTGAAAAGGGCTCGGGGAGTGTCTCCCCTCGAGCGGGCGTGGGCGATTGCCCACGCCAAGCCGCCATTGCGGCGGCGGCCAAGCGCGGAGCGCGCCCGGCGAGGGCGTAGATGAGCCTTCAGGCTCATCGGTGTCACATGTTCTCGGCGCGGTGAACGATTCGTTCGATTTCCTTGCGAACGATGCCTTCGACCACATGCGGCAGATTATGATCCAGCCATTCCTTCAGCATGGGCCGCAGCATATCGCGGACCATCTGTTCCAGGGTCATGCCGCGATTGCCCAGGCCGATACCGCGATCGCGGGAGACGGCGCGGGTCAGTTCCGACAGGGCGACCGATGACGCCTCGGCGACCGGCGGTGCCACTAGGCTGTCATCATCATCGTCGAGGACCGGCGGACGGAACAGCGGCTTTTTGGGCGGTTCGGGTTCGAAATACGGCTCCTGCTCGATCTCCTCCCCCAGATCCTGGGCGAAGCGGGACAGGTCCATTTCCATCGGCTCGGGTTCTGGCTCCGGCTCGGGGCGCGTGGCCATCATCATCGAGTCGGTCAATTCGAAGATGTCATCCTCCGGCTCCGGCTCCGGGGGAGGTGGCGGCGGTGGTGGTGGTGGGGGAGGCGGTGGCGGCGGGGCCGCCTTGACGGGAGGGGGCGGCGGCGCCGCCGGCTTGGGCGGCGCCATCTTGGGTGGTGGTGGTTGATCCTCGATATCGTCCTCGGACAGAATCCGTCGGATGGACGCGAGGATGTCCTCCATCGAGGGTTCCTGCTGGGACTTGTCGTCGGTCATTTGCACCACTCAATCATTTTGCCGTCAACGGCCGTCGCCGCACCGGTCCCGATCACTCGGTCGGTTCAGCCACCAGATTGACGCCGGTACCGAACCAGGCGCCGCGGACATCTTCATAATTCTGAACCGGATTGTAGATCTCGACCGGCAGGCTCATATCGACAGCCGTCAGGCGGCCCATGGCCTGCAAGATCTGGAAGCTGGCGACTCGTTCATTGCGCTCGGAAACCACCCGGTTGACGCGGGCGGTCAGCAGTTCCTGTTCGGCATCAAGCACGTCGAGCACGGTGCGGGCACCCACCTGGGCCTCGCGCTCGACACCTTCCAGCGCGATTTCGTCGGCGACGATCTGCGCATCAAGCGACTTGATGCTGGCCTTGGCCGCCACCCAGGTCTCATAGGCCGCCGTGGCCGCCTGGATCGCCGTGCGGCGCTGTTCGTGGATCTGGATACGGCGCTGGTTGGCGGTGTGCTTCTGCGCGCGGACCCGGCTGTAGACCGATCCTGCCTCGTACAGCGGAATGCTGATATTGACGGTCAACTCGGCGAAGGTCGACTGATACCCTTCCAGCGATTGATCCTTCGAGCGGCCAACGGCGCCTTGCAGATAGATCGAGGGCAGCAACTGGCCGGCCAACTGGTCAACACCGGCCACGGCCGCATCGGCTGTGTATTTGGCGGAGGTCAGGGCCGGGTTGTTCAGCACGGCTGCCTGCGCGGCCGTCTCCGGATTCGGCGGGAATTCGATGGCGATGTCCGGTTGCGCCAGGTTCTTCGCCGGACGGCCGACGATCGCCTGATAGGTGGCGCGGGTGGTTTCCAGGGTTCCCTCGGCGGTGATGCGGTCGGCGATCGCCGCGGCCAGCCGCGCCTCGGACTGGGCAACGTCGGTGCGGGTGATCTCGCCGACGCGGAAGCGGTCTTGCGAGGCCTGCAACTGTCGCTCCAGCACCACCACGTTCTTCTTGTTCAGATCGACCAGGGCGATGTCACGCAGCACGTTCATATAGGCGGTGGCGACGTTCAGCAGTACCGTCTGTTCGGTGTTCATCAGGTCGGCCCGGCCGGCCAGAACGGTGTTTTCGGCCGCCTTGATCGCCGCGGTGGTCTGGCCGCCGGTGTACAGCGGCTGCTGTACCGTCAACTGCACGCTCCACGGATTGAGCGAGTTGTCGGTGGTCTTGCCCGAATAGCGGGTCTCGATGGTCGACTTGCCGATGTCGGCGGACATGGACACGGTGGGGCGCCAGCCGGCAAGGGCTTGGGGGACCGATTCGTCGGTTGCGCGCAGGCCGGCCCGGCGGGCGAGCAAAGTCGGGTTACTGTTGTAGGCATATGCCATAGCTTCAGCCAGCGTTTCCGCAAAAGCGGGAGTCGCCATTCCCAAGGATGCCAGAATCCATCCAGACATAAGGGACAAACGTTTATGCATTGTTACCTCGCCTGTGAAAAATTCTCGCCGTAGCTGCTCCCCCGCAAGGCGAACGCCTTCCAGTCCACAATAACTTCGGACGTTGGAATAGCAAGCGCTTCCCGGGACTTCCGTTATCGGTCCTGGTCAAGGAAAAACGGAGAGGTCGACGTACCAGGACGCCCCCCCACCGGCCGGAGATAGATGGTCTCGGTGGGGGAGTGTTCCGGTCGAAAGCTCAGAAGACGAAGCCGGGCGCCTTGGTGAAGCCCGGCAGAATCGGGGTTGCGGCGTCGAAGCCGACACGACGGCTGAATCCGCCGCCGATGCGGCTGACCAGCGTGCCATGTCCCATATTGCCGGCCTTGCCGTCCATCACCAGTGCCACCAGTCGGCCGCCTTCGGCGAGCTGGTTGCACAGGGCGGTGGGGATTTCCTGAACGCCGCCGTCGACGAGGATCAGGTCATAGGGAGCCTGAGTCGGGTAGCCGTCGCGCAAGGGGCCGGTGACCACAGCGACATTGTCGGCGCCCTGTTCGGCGAGCAGGCCGGAGGCCCGGGTGGCCAGGTCGGCATCGCTTTCCAGCGCCACCACCGCAGACACCAGACGGGCCAGCACCGCCGCCGTATAGCCGGTGCCGCAGCCGATCGCCAGGGCGACATCTTCGGCGCGAACCTCGGCCAGTTGCAGCAGGCGTGCCAGCACCAGCGGTTCCATCAGGTAACGGCCGTTACCCAGGTCGACATCCTCGTCGACATAGGCGATGCCGCGCATCTGCTTAGGGACGAACAACTCGCGCGGCACGGCCGCCATGGCCTCCAGGACCATGGGATCCCTGACACGGTTGGTGCGGATCTGGTTTTCGACCATGTTGTGCCGAGCGACGGCGTAGTCCATGGAGCAGCTCCAAGCCACGGGTGCACGGGCCGCCAAGCGGCCCAGGAAAAGAACGTATATCGACGCTTTATACCGACGGATGCGCACGCTGCCAAGCACACTTCAAGGGGGGCAAAGGCAACTCTGTCGAGCCGTGAAATTTGTTGCAGGCACCGCTTGACCGGGGCGGTCGCTGCGTCTATAAGACGCTTCCTCACGCGAGGCAATCGCGTGGCCGGGTGGCAGAGTGGCTATGCAGGGGACTGCAAATCCCCGTACGTCGGTTCAATTCCGGCCCCGGCCTCCAACTGTTCGATGGGGCAGCAGAAAAAAACTGTTGCAGACGTCGAGGCAGATGGAGTAAACGAGGGCCCCGCCGATCAGCGGGGGCAAGGTTCTAGCGAAGTCTCGCAAGAGGCGTCGTACTGGTCGGGAGTAGCTCAGTGGTAGAGCAGGCGGCTGTTAACCGCCTGGCCGGGGGTTCGAATCCCTCCTCCCGAGCCAATCAAAAAGGGGAAGTCCGACGGGACTTCCCCTTTTTCTGTTCATCGACATCGATTCCGCTCTTCTGTGCTGCGGCGGCAGGCTGGTATGCTGCGGTCCAGCAGTCGCGCAGCGCCAGGGAACAGCCAGATGCTTACATTGGATGATCTGACCGAGGTGGAACGCATCGTCGCCATCGACGCGGAAACCACCGGATTCCCGATTCCCACGGCGGCACAGATCAAAAAGATGCCGAAAGGGCTGCGGCTGGCCGGAATCATCATTGAAATCGGCTGCGTCGAATTGGTGCGGGAGGGCGATGGGTGGGTGACCGGCGAGAGCTGGCACCGTCAGATTCAGCCCAACGGCCCCATCGCCAAGGCCTCCATGGCGGTCCACGGCATCAGTCTGGCCCAGTTGAAGGATGCTCCCCAGTTCCGTGACGTGCTGGACGATTTCGAGGCGTTCATCGGTCAGGACGTGCTGTTGGCACACAGCGCCGTCAACGAAATCGCCTTCCTGAATTTCGAATACGCCCGGGTCGGCCGCTGTGCCTTCGACGAGGAAATCTTCTCGGCCAGCGATTTCGTCTGCACACAGCAGATGTCACGCCAGTTCTTTCCCGGCGCGCCCGGATCGCTCGACGTGCTGTGCGACCGGCTGTGGATTGATCGTTCCGATCGCTTCCGGCATCACGGCGCCTTGCTCGACGCGGTGCTGACGGCGGAAGCGTTCCTGAAGATGCAGGGCGGATTCGTCCAGGACGATACCCGCTCCATCAGCTTCGGCGAAAAGTAATACCGACGAGCCTGACGGCTCATCTATGCCCTCGCCGGGCGCGCTCCGCGCTTCGCCGCCGCCGCAATGGCGGCTGTTTTATGCGCATTGGGTCGCCCGGCGAGGGCGCTTTCTTCTTAAATAAAGCGGTCGGTGAGCACATGCACCTGGGCGAACAGTTCGTCGATATCCGGTGATTTGACGATGTAGCTGTTGACACCGGCGGCGAAGGCGTCGTGCAGGTCGCGGTCGGCTTCGGAGCCGGTCAGCATGGCGATCGGGATGCCGCACAGCCGGGGCTCGGCCCGGATGAAGCGGACGATGTCGATACCGCTGATGTCCGGCAGGTTCAGGTCAACCAGGATCAGGGCCGGGAGCGAATCGGTGGTCCGCAGGTGTTCGATGCAATCGCGCCCCATGCTGAAGTGACGCAGATCCACGTCATAGCCCCCGGTCCGGTAGGCCAGCGCGATCAACTCGGCTTCGCAGTCCTGGTCCTCGACCAGCAGGACGCTGAATTTATCGGGCTCGCTCCGCACGGATCCGACGATCGCGGCAGTCGCGTCATCAGTTCCTCGCATCTCCATAATCCCCTCGCGTGATGTTGTGCCACACCGCCTTGGCGGTGTCGTAAAGAGCGGAATCTTCCGGGTCGCGGACATGGTGCAACAGCAGCACCGCGAATATATCAACGTCGGTCACCGGACGGGGCCAATGGCGAAACGCACGACGGATATTGACCACGGTGACCCATTCAAAAGTATAGGCCCGGCAGACATCGACGCAAGTGGCCAGGTGCGTTGCGGTCTCGAGGGCGCCGGAGCGGCGCTCGTCATCGAGAAGTCGGACATTGCCAGCTATGGTCTGAGTCGAATTCGCCAACAGCATCATCCGACCGACAAGCGGAAATCCAGTCGATATTTCATGTTTTCCCATATGCAATAGCCGTCGTGTGGGGAACTATATAGTTCGGCATGGGGGGCGAATACCTATAAAATGGAATTAGTATAATCAAACTTTTGTTGGAGGTGCTGGAATTACGGATAGAGCATGACGAATTTTGCGAATGTTTTCGATGCAATTTGTCGTGATTTTTATGCATTGGTGACGACGACGATCCGCCTGAACAGCTTTCATCTTGCCGCCGGATGCCGGCTGTGGCCAAATCCAGCATCAGGGGCGGGCGGCCGCCGGAGGGGCGCGCAATGCGGGTACAGATCGTCGACGACAATCAGACCAATCTTCATCTTTTCCGCAGTATCCTGAAAACTCTGTCGGCCGACCTGGAGGTGGACAGTTATCTCGATCCGGTGGCGGCGCTGGCCGCCTGTGCCGAACGCCTGCCCGATCTGATCCTGGTGGATTTCATGATGCCGCGTATGGACGGCCATCAGTACATCGCCGAGGTCCGCAAGCTGCCCAGGTCGCACGACGTGCCGATCGTCATGATCACTGCCGCCAACGAGCGCACCGTGCGGCATCGCGCCCTGGAACTGGGCGCGACCGATTTCGTCACCAAGCCGGTCGATGTTTTCGAGATGAAGGCGCGGCTGTCCAATCTGCTTGAGCTGCGGCGCAGCACCGTGCATCTGCGCGACCGCAACCGCTGGCTGGCGGAGGAGGTGGCCAAGGCGACCTCCGTGGTCGCCGAGCGCGAGCACGAGTTGATCATCCGCCTGTCCAAGGCTGCCGAGTTCCGCGACCCCGAGACCGGCGCCCACATCACCCGGATGGCCAACTATTCCCTGATCATCGCCGAGGGCCTGGGGCTGCCGGCCGAGGACTGCCAACTGATCCTGCTTGCCGCGCCGATGCACGACGTGGGCAAGCTGGGCATTCCCGACGGTATCCTGCTCAAGCCGGGCAAGCTCGACGACGAAGAATTCGCCGTGATGAAGACCCACAGCACCATCGGCCATACCATTCTGCGCGACAGCCCGTCGCAGTTGATCGCCCTGGGGGCCGAGATTGCTCTGACCCATCACGAGAAGTTCGACGGCAGCGGCTATCCGCACGGTCTGGCGGGCGAAGCGATTCCCCTGACCGGGCGAATCGTCGCCGTTGCCGATGTGTTCGACGCGTTGACCTCGGAACGCCCCTACAAGGCGGCCTGGCCGGTGGCCAGGGCGCGGGCTCTGCTGGAGGAGAATCGCGGCAGCCATTTCGATCCGGCCTGCGTCGACGCCTTTCTCGGCGCCTGGGATCGTGCCTTGGAGATTCAGAAACGCTTCGTTGACGAGCCGGGAAAGGGCTGAGGCGGGCGTTCAGGCTCGGGTTTGACGGGCCGCCCCCTCACTTCCTGCGCCACGCCCCCTTGTCGTCCATGACGAAGCTGCCGGCCGGTGATTGCTGAATGGCCTTTTCGCCGGCGACCGCCTGGACGGCGGGCAGGCTGGTGCCGGTGCGCCGCGCGATCTCTTCGTATTGGGACAGGCGGCGGGTGTTGATCTCCTTGACCAGGGCCTCGACCTCGGCCGATGGCGCGGCAACGATGCCGACCAGGCCGTCGGGCCGCTCGCCGATCTGGCCAGCCGCCCGGGCCGCGTCCAGGCTGACCTGGGTGGCGGCGAGGGCAGGGGCGAGGACGGGCGGCGCCGCCAACAGGCCGGCCGCCACGAGAAGCAGGCGGAGCGCCCTTGCGAACTGCGGCACGCGGGAGGTTCCTTTCCGTCTAGAACAGTTCGGGATTCTTTTTCATGAGGCTTTCGACCTCCTTTTCTACCCGGACTCGGATTTCCTGCTCTACCTTGACATTCAGGTTGATGACGATTGGCTTGTCCGGCACCTCGACCTTGACGGTCGGCTGACATGCCGTCAATGCTCCGATCAACGACCCTAGTCCACAGTAATATGTCCAAGCCCTGCCCACCACGGCACAATCCTTTCTCACTTTAGCGCGCACCGAACCAAGACATCCGCTCTTTGATCTGGCCTGGTATCTGGTAACCGACCAGGGCTTCGTCGATTATTCGATCTAGTTTTCCGCTGAGATTTAAGTTGAATTCGATCGGATAGCCTCCGTAAAGCTCAGGGTTTCCTCCCGCGATATGCAAACCGGCCGTCAGATCCCCGCCGAGAGTACCGTTCAGGGTCATGGTCATTTTGTCATACTCGAAGTTATCAAAAGCTTTCAGCACCAGCCGCGTCGAGTCGTCGGCGGTGAAGAAGGCCGGTGGTTCCTTGGGCCGGTAGCGGATGGCCCCCGACTCGACCGAGATCAGCCGGGCATCGTCGATGGTCACATGATCCGAACGCAACGACAGCGGCACATTGCCCGACAGCTTGCCGGTGGCGGTCAGGCCGTCCAGGTCGATCAACTGGACCAGCCGCCCCAGGTCGAGGGCGCCGACCTCCAGGCTGAAGCGTTGCGGCCGGGTCTCCTTGGGATCATAGATGAACTCGCTCATGGCGACATTGCCGTCGGCCAGCCGGGTGGTGGCGTGCTCGACCACCAGCCGGCCGGCCTTCAGGTGGAACGATAGCTGGCCATCGGTCAGCGGTACCCCGGCTTCGATCAGCCCCACCGCCAGCAACTGGCCGGGCGGTGAGGTCGGCGGCGACAGGCTGGTCAGCTTGAGGACGCCGTTGACCTTGTGCAGGGCGATGCCGGCCAGCTTGGTGGCGCCGTCCTTGATCAGCACGTCGAGATCGGGCCGCACGGTGCCGCGGTCCCAGCTTACCGAGCCGTTGACGGCCAGCGAGCCGCTCGATTCCTGCAAGCGTTTCGCCAGCTCGGGGAACAGGGCGTGCGGCTGGAAGCCGCCGGGACGGAAGGTGACCGGCTTCAGCGTGACATTGGCCGAGCCCTTGCCGGCGACCGGGTCGATCTGGCCGCTGGCTTGCAGGGCGACGCGGCCCTGGGCATCGCTCAGAGTGCCGGCGAAGCGGCCGTTGCGCGGTTGCAGCCAAGCCGACAGCGCCAGCGGCAGGACGCTGCCGTGGATGGCCTGTTCGGCGGTCAGGCTCAGGCGTAGCCCGTCGGCGGTTTGCTCGACGCGGAGGATCGGGCGTTTCAGGGTGAGATCGCGGCTGTTCAGCACGGCAGACGCGGCGCTGATCTCCAGGGTCGGGGCTGCCAGATCGCCACCGATGGCGCCGCCGACGCTGGCCCGCAGCGACTCGGTCACCATCGCCTCACCGGCCACCTCGCCGACCAGTCGCGGCGTGACCACGGTGAGGCGCGGGGTGAGGTGCCAATCTCCGGGGGCGCCGGACAGCTCAAAGCGGCCGTCTCCGGCGATGGCCAGCACCATCGGCTGTTTCACGGTGACGCCCGGGACTCGCGCTCCTTTGAGGTATAGCGAGCCGGCTTCGGACAAGGCGTAGCTCAGCCGGCCATCCTCGAACGCCACCCGCCCGGTCAGCGTCAGTGCCGCCTCGTCGGCGGTCAGCCCGGCGGCGGTGACGTGGTGGGCCAGCAGCATCAGGCGCAGCCGGGCCGCGCCCGACTCGCCTTCCCCGGCCAGATCGGCCAGCCTCAGGGCGCCGTCGAATCGGGTTTCGCCATAGGGCAGGTTGGCCAGTTCGAGCGACAGGCGTTGCAGATCGAGCCGTTCCGGCAGCCCCGTCGGTCCCAGCCAGGCATTGCCGGCCAGTTCGATGATGGCCTGACCGTTGATGGTGCCTGCGGTCAGGTCGGCGCGCAGGGATGTCGAGACCTGCCGCCGCTCCGGCTGGTCGGCCAGCACCTGGAGATGCGGGCCCGGGCCGATCGGTTGCAGCGACACGGTCAGCCGCCCTGGCAGCAGGGGGCGCAGTTCGGCCGGCACAGCGGCGATCATGTCGGGCGGCACCGCGGCCAGGGTCAGGGCGAACGGCTCGGCCAGGGTGGCCCGCAGCAGGCCGCGCGCCCAGAGCAGTGATGCCTTGCCCGCCACCAGCCCGCCCGACAGGGTCATCTCGGCGGCCATGCCCCCCGAGTCGGTGCGGCGTGCCTCAAGGATCAGCCGGGCGGCGCCGTCACCGCCGATCAGCGGCTGGCCGCGCAACAGGTCCGAGATGTCGCCATCGGCGCGGATCACGCCGTCGCGCTTTTCCGCATCGAAGGTCACATGGCGCTCGCCCCACGGCACCGTCACCTCGGCGCTGGCGGCGGGCAGCAACAGCCGCTCCACATGCATGTGCTGCGCGGCAATCAGCCGGTCGATGGCACCCAGCGACAGGCCGCCGGTATCCAGCCGGGCGCGTGCCCGCACTCCCGACAGCGACACGCGATCGAGTCGCTTGTTCAGCAGGTCGGGCAGGGTCCAGCGGACCACCACACGCTCGGCGAACAGGTCATCGCCCAGCACCAGCGGCGCCATCACCAGCCCGTTGCCTGTCAGCTCGACCACCGTCACCTGAACCGGCACGCCGGTATCGGCCTCCATCATCGTCGCGATCCACAGCCCGACCAGCCGCGGCAGGGCCAGCCACAGGGCCGCCGCCATGCCGACCACCAGCACCGTCCCCCACAGCCAGCGCCGCCGCGGCCGGGGCGGCGATTCGGGCATGGCGGGGGGTGGCAGGTCGAGCTGCGGCTGGGCTGGGATGGGCGACTGTTCCAAAGGGTTAAGATCTTTCTCGAAGGGGGCGGTGCGGTGCCATCTGCAACTTTGCGCGGGCGAGTTTGGTTCCCTATGATCTGGGGCAGCGAGGGAGCGTCACGAATGCCGCCAGCAGTCGATTCGACACTAGATGTAGTCTCCTGGTTCATTGATCGCGCCATGGGCGATCGGGAGTACCTGCAACCGCAAAAGCTCCACCGCCTGCTCTACCTGGCGCAGGCTTACTACGCGGTGGCCAACTATGGCCGGAAGCTCATGCCGGCCACGTTTCTGGCCGACGAGTTCGGCCCCATCGAGCCGACCATGTACCGCCTGTATGAAAACGGCCGGCCCATGCTCCAGCCGCGGCCGATGACCGAGAACGTGCTGCACTTTCTGGATAGCGTGTGGCGCCGCTTCGGCGCCCATTCGGCGGAGCACCTGACCCGTCAGATCAGGAACCATGACCCTTACGTCAAGGCTTGGCGCAAGGCTCCGCGGACGGAAATTACGATGGAGGCGATGATCGAGTTCTACGGCGCCGCCCGCCAGCCCGCCGCCGGAGCGCCGCCGGTGACCGATGTCATGCGTCCTCGCGTCATGCGCGCCCAGGACGGCCAGCCGGTCAATGTCACCAAATGGATGCCGCCAGCGGTCAAGCCGGCCGGGCGGAAGTGATGCCGGTGAGCGAAATGTTTGACACATGCTCGAACCGGAGCGCCGGTCCTCCAGCGGCCATTGAGGCCGCGGCTAAGCGCGGAGCGCGCCCGGCGAGGGCGTAGATGAGCCTTCAGGCTCATCGGTATGACAAGGTAGGGGGGCGAAGCGCCCCCCTACCCCTCCTCCCCCACCACGGCGCGGATCAGCGACTCGACCACCGGGCGACCAAGGTCGCGGGTGATGAACACCAGACGGGTTCGGTGGTCGGCATCGGGCCAGTCAGGGAGCGTGACCGGCGGGTGGAAGACATGTTGAACGCCGTGAACGACGATCGGCTGGTCGCTTTCCGTGGTGTGGACGATGCCCTTCAGCCGCAGCAGGTTCTCGCCGCGGGTTGCCGTCAGCAGTTCCAGCGCGGTCGCCAGCGCCGACCAGGGGATCGGCCGCTCGAAGGTCAGGGTGAAGGCGGAGATCCGCTCGGAATGGCGGTTGACGTCGTGGGCATGGTGGGGATGTGCCGCCGCGGCGCGAATCGCTTCGTCGCCCAGCCAGCGCGCCACGTCGGGATGCTTGTCCCGGGCATTGAACAGGCCGCAGTCGAGCATGACCGACGGTTCGATCCGGCCATGATCGGCGGCCAGCAGCGGCGCGGCGGGATTGATGCGGCGCAGGCGCTCGGTCAGCGCCGCGACCGCCTCCGGGCCGGCCAGATCCAGCTTGGTCAGCACCAGCCGGTCGGCGACGGCGGCCTGCTTGACCGGTTCGGCCTGGGTGTCGAGCTGCGACAGGCCGTTGACCGCATCGACCGTCGTCACCACGCCGTCCAGGCGATAGCGGGCCCCGATCAGTGGATCGGTCATCAGCGTGTGCAGGATCGGCGCCGGATCGGCGAGGCCGGTGGTTTCGATGACCACCCGCTGGAACTCCGGCACCTCCATCCGCACCCGCTTGAGAAACAGGTCGCGTAAGGCGGTGATCAGGTCGCCGCGGATGGTGCAGCACAGGCAGCCCGAATTGAGCAGCACCACCGACTCGTCGATCTTGCGCACCAGCAGGTGGTCGAGTCCGATCTCGCCGAACTCGTTGATCAGCACTGCGGTTTCGGCCATGCCGGGATGGTCCAGCAGCCCGTTGAGCAGGGTGGTCTTGCCGCTGCCGAGAAAACCCGTCAGCACCGTGACGGGAATCGCGGCGGCGGCTTCGGCCTGAAGGTCGCGGGCGGGATCAGTGGCCATACAGCTCCTTCGGATCAATCTTCACCGCTTCGACCTCGGTCAGCCCGTCGGTCGTCGCCGCGGTGAAGAAGCAGGTGCGGCGGCCGGTGTGGCAGGCGACGCCCTGCTGATCGACCTTCAACAGAATGGTATCGCCGTCGCAGTCGATGAGGAAGCTCTTCAGCATCTGCTGCTGGCCCGAGGTCTCGCCCTTGCGCCACAGCTTGCCGCGCGACCGCGAAAAATAGCATACCCGGCCGGTGCGGAGCGTTTCTTCCACCGCCTCGCGGTTCATCCACGCCATCATCAGCACCTCGCCGGTATCGTGCTGCTGAGCGATGGCCGGAATCAGGCCGTCGGCGTTGAAGAACAGGGCGGCCAGAACAGGGCTGGATTCGGTCATAATACGGTCTCCGCGAAGGGGGCGGCGGAGTCAAGCCCGCCGCCGCCGCCCTGTCAACCGGCCAGGCAGTCGCGCAAGGCGGTGGCGGCGTTGCGCAGCAGGGTATCATAGGCTTCGGGGCCGGCCGGCACCGTGGCGCCAAGGTCGTCGAGCACGCCGACCCGCACCGGCAAGCCGCTGACCAGCGAGTCCACCAGCTTGGGGCTGAACTGGGGCTGACGGAGCATGCAGGCGATGCCGCCGGCCTTGATGCGGTCGCGCAAGGCCTTGACGCGCTTGGCGCCCGGCTGGCGTTCCGGGTCGATGCTGACCGATCCGGCGGCGGTCAGGCCGTAGTGGTGATCGAGATACTGGAAGGCATCGTGGAACACCAGAAATGGCACCCGCTGCACCGGGCGGAGCATCTGGCCGAGTTCGGAATCAAGGATCTCGATGCGCTGCGCCGTGGCCTGGGCGTTGGTGCGATAGGTCGCGGCCTGCGTCGGGTCGACGGCGGCGAGGGCTTCGCCCGCCGCCAGGACGAAGGCGCGGGCGTTGACCGGATCGAGCCACAGATGGGGATCGACGGTATCGTCGTGGCCGTGGTGGCCGTGGTCGTCGTCCTCATCCGGTTCCCACAGCCCGCCCTCGCGCGGCTGGAGCGGGGTGATTCCGGGGATGTCCGCCATCCGGACCACGGTGGGGGCCTTGCTCAGGCTGCGCAAGGGCTTGTCGAGAAAGGTCTCGAGCCCGCCGCCGGCCAGGAACACCAGTTGTGCCCGGCGCAATGCCTGGGCATCGGATGGCCGCAGGGCGTAGCTGTGCGGATCAGCGGCACCATCCAGCAACAAGGTCGGCGTTCCCGTCTGCCCCATCACCGACGCCACCAGGGAATGCAATGGCTTGATGCTGACCAGCACCTCCACGGCCATCGCCGATCCGGCGGTCAGGGTTGCTCCGACAAGTGAGACTACGAAGGCTAATCGGCGCATGGAATGCTCCTTGTTGCACGGGTTGGTATATGTAATAACATATCATTCCGGGGTGTGCCAGGATATGTTATAACGTAACGAAATTATGGAGCCGAGTCGCCATGGCCGTTCGTGATCCCTGTGCCTTTCCGTCTCCCGATCATGACCATGGCCGCTGTGTTGCCGCGGCGATGGCGACGGCGGAACAGGAATGCGGCCGACGCGGCGGCCGCCTGACACCGCTCCGTCGCCGGGTGCTCGAACTGGTGTGGGGTGGGCATGGTCCGGTCGGGGCTTATGCGCTGTTGGCGTCGCTGCGGGACGAAGGGCTCAACGCCCAGCCGCCGACCGTCTATCGCGCGCTGGATTTCCTGCTGGAGCAGGGTCTGGTGCACAAGCTGGAGCGGCTGAACGCCTATGTCGGCTGCTGCCGGCCCGGTGACGGCCATGCCGGGCAATTCCTGATCTGCCTGGGCTGCGGTGTGGCGGCCGAGATGGACGACCCGGCGATTACCGCGGCGGTCGATGCTGGCGCGGCGCGGCTGGGATTCACGGTCAGCCGCCGCACCGTCGAAATCGAGGGCCTGTGTCCCTCCTGTCGTGAGGTTGCCCATGACCGATGACACGCTGATTGATGTGCGCGGTGTGTCGGTGCGACTGGGGGGCGGCACGGTGCTGGATCGCGTCGACCTGACCATTCCGTCCGGTCAGGTGGTGACCCTGGTCGGTCCCAACGGTGCCGGCAAGACCACTCTGCTGCGTGCGGTGCTCGGCCTGTTGCGGCCGGATAGCGGCACCGTGTGGCGCCGGCCGGGCTTGCGTGTCGGCTATGTGCCGCAGAAGCTGCCGCTCGATCCCACCTTGCCGCTGACCGTCGAGCGCTTCCTGGCGCTGGCGCTGCCCGGTCGGGTCTCCTGCGAGCGTCTGCGTCAGGCCCTGGGCGAGGTACGGGCCGCTCATGTGCTGGGCCGTCAGTTGCGCGATATTTCCGGGGGGGAGCTGCAACGGGTCATGCTGGCCCGCGCTCTGCTGCGACAGCCCGAACTGCTGGTGCTCGACGAACCGGTCGGCAATGTGGACGTCACCGGCCAGGCCGAGCTGTACGAGCGTATCGCCCGGCTGCGGGACGACACCGGCTGCGGCGTGCTGATGGTGTCGCATGACCTGCATCTGGTGATGGCTGCTACCGACCGGGTGGTCTGCCTGAACCGTCATATCTGCTGCGCCGGCCCGCCGCATGCGGTGCGCTCCGATCCGGCCTATACCGAACTGTTCGGGTCGCGGGTGGCGGCCAGTCTGGCGGTTTATGCCCATCACCACGACCACGCCCACGACTCGGCGGGCTGCGTCCATCCGTTGCGCGAGGAGGGGGGGCCGTGATCGACGATTTTCTGGTGCGGGCGCTGATCGCCGGCCTGGGCGTGGCGCTGGTGGCGGGGCCGCTTGGCTGCTTCGTGGTATGGCGGCGCATGGCTTATTTCGGCGACACCTTGTCCCATGCGGCGCTGCTCGGCCTGGCGCTGGGGTTGCTGATGGGGGTCGGCAGCACCGTGGGTATCCTGGTGGCGTCGGGCGTGGTGGCGCTGCTGCTGGCGGTGCTGCAACGCCAGGGCCATGTCGGCGCCGATACCCTGCTGGGCATCCTGTCCCATTCGGCCCTGTCCATCGGTCTGGTGGTGCTGGCCTTCATGACCAATGTGCGCGTCGACCTGATGGGCTACCTGTTCGGCGATATTCTGGCGGTCGAGCCGGTTGACCTGCTGTGGATCTGGGGCGGCGGCGTGCTGGCGCTTGGCGGGCTGGCCTGGCTGTGGCGGCCGCTGCTGCACATGACTGTGTCGGAGGAACTGGCCGAGGTCGAAGGCGAGCCGGTCGCCCTGGCCCGCGTCGGCTTCCTGCTGCTGATCGCCGTGGTGGTGGCGGTGGCCATGAAGATCGTCGGTGTACTGCTGATTACCTCGCTGCTGATCATCCCCGCCGCCACCGCCCGACGCTTCTCGGCAACGCCTGAGGCCATGGCGCTGCTGGCGGCGCTGGGCGGAGGGCTGGCGGTGGCGCTCGGGCTGTGGGGCTCGTTCACCTTCGATACGCCGTCCGGCCCGTCCATCGTCGTCGCCGCCGCCACCCTGTTCGCCCTGTCGCAGCCGCTGGCGGCGCTGCGGGGGCGCGGGCGGTGAACCTCATCTTCCTGGCTCTGGCGGCCGCCGGCTTCGCTGTTGCCACGCTCCGCCAACTGGGATGGGACGGTGTCGGTGCGGCGCCGATGGAATTGCTGTCGTCCGGCATGATCAAGGCGGCGGACGGGGCGGTGACCCTGTCGATCGGCACCATCGGCGCCATGGCGCTGTTTCTTGGTCTGCTCAAGGTAGCCGAGCATGGCGGCTTGCTGGTGGTGGTGGCCAAGGCGCTGCGGCCGCTGCTGGTGCGCCTGTTTCCCGAAGTGCCGGCCGGTCATCCGGCGATGGGCGCGGTGATCTTCAACCTGTCGGCCAATGTGCTGGGGCTGGGCAATGCGGCGACGCCGTTCGGCATTCGCGCCATGCAGGAGCTGGATCGGCTCAATCCGCACAAGGGTACCGCCAGCAACGCCATGGTGCTGTTCCTGGCCATCAACACTTCCAGCATCACCCTGTTGCCAACCAGCGTCATCGCCTTGCGCGCTGCGGCTGGCTCGGCCGATCCGGCCAGCATCGTCGGCACCACCCTGTTCGCCACCGCCTGTTCCACCGTCGTCGCCATCATCGCCGCGATCTGGCTGGCACCGCGATTCCCGGTGCCAGCGAAGACCGCCGACCAGCCCGACAGCACTGATGACGACGGCGCCGAACCGCTGCCGCCGGCCGAGAGCTACCCCGCCTGGGTGTCCTGGCTGGCTCTGGGGGCGGTGCTGGCGCTGGTGCCGCTGACCCTCGGCTGGGGCCGTCAGGTGACGCCGTGGATCGTGCCCGGGCTGGTGGTCGGGCTGCTCGGCTTCGGCGCGGCGCGCGGGGTCAAGGTCTATGAAAGCTTTGTCGAGGGTGCCCGCGAGGGCTTCGAGGTGGGGGTGCGCATCATTCCCTATCTGGTGGCCATCCTGGTGGTCATCGCCATGCTGCGTGAGTCCGGTGCCCTGGCCATGATCATCGAGCCGCTCGGCCGCATCACCGGCCCGCTCGGCCTGCCCGCCGAAGTGCTGCCGCTCGCCCTGCTGCGGCCCCTGTCCGGCTCGGGCGCCTTCGGCGTGCTGGCGGCATTGATCCAGGATCCGATGATCGGGCCGGATGGCTATATCGGTGTGCTCGCCAGCACGGTGATGGGCTGCACCGAAACCACCTTCTACGTGCTCGCCGTCTATTTCGGCGCCGTTCAGATCCGCCGAATCCGTCACGCCCTGGTGGTCGGCCTGCTGGCCGATGCCGCCGGAGTGGTCGGCGCGGTGGTCATCTGCCGCTGGCTCTATGGCGGGTGAGGAGAAAGAGCAGACCACTCATCTCCAACCAATCGCCCATTGCCTCGGGCGCCACGAATGCCTACCCTAAAGGATGTAAGATTCCTAACCATTCGGGGTGGGCCATGATGATCCTTGAGAGGCTGTGGGTACGGTCGTGCGAGACAGTGTCGGCGTTTCTGAAACGGTCAGTAGACCTCAATGCCCAGTTGATACGTCGCGAGGTTGAGCCGACCGACTATCTGAACAAGGCTGGCGATATCTGGACGCGCAGTACCAAGGATTTCTGGGATCCCAAGGACGACCGCTGATGTTTGCTGCAACGCGAATACTTCAGGACTTTGCGTTGCAATAAAGAATTGGTGCGTCGCAGTATGGAATTGATCTAGACAGGCCAGGGAGCACTGCTATACGACAGTAGTATGACAACTGTGGTACGACAAAGGTTGGAGGGACGGATGAACCCCTACCTGTTTCCCTGGGTGGCTGGGTGGTGCTTTTGTCTTAGCCTGATGCTGCCGACGCAGCCGCGGCCAGAGGCCGAGGTGATCGACTTGGCGGAATGGCGTCGCCTCAAGCGGCGCGCCTGATCGGCGCCGCCGCGTGAGGCGGCTAGAAAGAAACTGCCCTCGCCGGGCGCGCTCCGCGCTTGGCCGCCGCCTCAATGGCGGCTGTTTCATGCACGGTGGGTCGGCCGGGTCGTTGCCTTACCACAACAGCAACACCAGCAGCTGAGGCGCCAGGATGCGCAGCACCATGACCAGCGGGTAAACGGTGGCATAGCCCAGGGATTGGGCTTCCGACTTGTACAGGCCGGTGGCGAAGGCCAGGGCTGGCGGGTCGGTCATGCTGCCGGCCAGCAGGCCGCACAGGGTCAGGTAGTTCATCTTCATGACCAGTCGGCCGATGAAGCCGACGATCAGCAGCGGCACCAGAGTAATCAGCACACCGCACAGCAGCCAGATCACGCCGTCACCCTGAGTCAGGGTCTCGACGAACCTGCCGCCCGAGCGCAGGCCGGCGCAGGCCAGGAACAGCACGATGCCGATTTCGCGCAGCACGGCATTGGCGACCGGCGGCATGAACCACACCAGCGGCCCCAGGCTGCCCAGCCGCGACAACAGAATGGCCGCCACCAGCGGCCCACCGGCCAAACCCAGCTTCAGCGCCGCCGGCAGGCCAGGGATGGCAACGGGAATACTGCCGAGCAGCACGCCCAGGGCGATGCCGATGAAGATCGGCGGAATCTGCGCATGTTGCAGGGCCTCGGTCTTGTTGCCGAGCAGTTGGGCCACATCGCGCAGATGCTCGGGGTCACCGATGGCGGTGACGATGTCGCCGAATTGCAGGTGCAGCGCCCCGGTGGGGGTCAGCTCGATACCGGCGCGGTTGACCCGCGACAGCACGACGTGATGCTGCTGGGCGATGTTCAGCTCGGCCAGAGTCCGGCCGCGCGCCGCCTGGCTGGTCACCACCAGACGCTCCCAGCGGATATCGCTGACCATCTGTTTCAGGTCGACCTTGGAAATCTGGCCGCCCAGGATGATGCGCAGGTCTTCCAGGTTCTTGTGCGGCCCCACCGCCAGCACGATGTCGCCCACATACAGGCGGTGCTCGCGGTCGACCACCTCCTGTGTGCCGTCATGCAGCACCCGCGATACCACCACGCCGAGATGCGCGAAACCGGGGATGTCGCACAGCCGGATGCCGTCGACTGCCTGATTGCGCACCTCCAGGTTCACCGTCTCCAGCGCCGCCAGACCGGCCCGGCGCTGCTCCTCGAACCGCGCGGCTTCGGCGGCGGGATCGAGTCGCAGCATCGTTCGCAACAGGATCATGGTCAGGATGATGCCGAAGATGCCGAACGGATAGGCCAGCGCGTAGCCGAGCGAGGGCAGGGCGCGCAGATCGGCCGCGGCGCCCACCTCCTTGAGGATCTGGCCGCCCGCGGCCAGCGACGGGGTGTTGGTGGTGGCGCCCGACATGATGCCCAGGGCGGCCGGCAGGGGCACGTCCAGCACCACATGCACCAGCGCTGTCATGATCACGCCCAGCACCACCAGACCGGCCGCCATCAGGTTGAGCGACAGCCCCTCTTTGCGCAGGGCGTTGAAGAACCCGGGTCCGACCTGTAGTCCGATGGCGTAGACGAACAGAATCAGCCCGAATTCGCGCACGAAATCCAGGATGGTGTCGTTGATGGTAACGCCGAAATGGGCGAAGGCGATACCGGCGAACAGCGCTCCGCCAATGCCCAGGCGTACCCCCCAGAAGGGAATGCTGCCCAGCGCCAGCCCGGCTACCGCCACCAGACTGAGCACCAGCAGGGCATAGGCCACCGCATGCTCGGTCGCAAATGCTGTCATAAACGCCATACCGCCGTCATCCCACCCATTTCGCTGGTGCAGCAGAAAGCACAGCCGAGCCGTCTCGTCCAGTAGACATTCGGATAAAGGCAGCGCGCGGAGCGCGCCCGGCGAGGGCGCCCTCTAATAAGGCAAAGGCGAGATACCGATGATCATGGGATGCAGAGCCAGCAGCGCCGCATACAGCGCCGCTCCGATGATCAGCCGCATCGCGCCGATTTCCCCCCACATCCGCGTGGACGGCATATGCGTGTGGCGGGCGAGGACGGCGAATGCCTCGGGCCCCAGTGCACGGCGCCGCTTGCGCTCCATCAGCGTCGGGCCGGCCAAGGCCAGCAGCAGCAGCGGCGCGAACAGGATCAGGGCGGCGATATCGCCATTGGGCACCATATGGGCGCCGGCCCACAGCACCAGCGCCCAGAGCAGCGGATGACGGGTCAGGCGCAGAACGCCGGGCCGCTCGGGGTCGAAGCCGCGGCCGCCCATGCCGATGGAAAAGGGATTGGGCGTCGAGGCGCCGGCCACCAGCAGCGGGCAGGCGAAAAACATCGCTACCAGCGGCACCCAGCGCATCCAGGGTTGCTGGTCCCATAACGGTTCGAACGGCGCCTGGGCATAGGCGATAGCCAACCAGGCGGTCACTGCCAGCGACAGCGCCGAATAGGCGAGGTGATAGCCGACCGTGCCGAACAGCCGGATGCCGGCATCGCGCAGGCGTGGCCGGGCGGGGATGGCGTGGCTGGCCAGGAAGGCCAGCATGGCGAGGCTCAGAGACAACATGCCGGGGGCGCGGGCGTCTCGCCCGCGATGCGGGGCGGCAGCCCCGCTCCCCGCTTGGGGCCCTGGGGCCCAAAACCCATGCGGCGGGGGGGACGCCCCCGCCCCCCGCATGGTGTCTCCTCGCCCCGCCCAG
>OBEQ012024539.1_pt1 | contig 47485 bp, 43 predicted proteins | sample 1670901 | NCBI WGS metagenome assembly OBEQ01 (sample SAMEA104232315, study PRJEB22302) | groundwater metagenome | biome: forest; feature: aquifer; material: groundwater | place: USA | collected 2011-08-07 | depth 5.4 m
AAAGGAGTGTTGAGATGTTGAATCATCATCGATTGCACTGTTACGCGTTAACACTGACTGTCGCACGGACCGTGCCATCCCTGTTGGCCACGTGGCCTCGCGGATCGAGTGATTTGCAAGATCAGCTGAAGCGCGCGCTCAGTAGTATGTTGCTCAATATTGCGGAAGGCAACGGTCGCACCAGTTTGGCGGATCGGAAAAGATTTTTCACAATTGCTCGCGGCTCAGCGCTTGAAGTCGGAGCGATCTTTGATTTTGCATCCGCGCTGCAATGGGGCGACGCATTATACTATGTCGATGCACAATCCAAAATTGAACGTGTTGTGCAGATGGTGAGTAAGTTGCGGTGATGGCATCCGCACATTTTTCAAACTAGGTCGCATGGTGCTCAATCAGGGACAATTAACACCGCAACAGCCCTTGTACATTGAGACCGTACATCCCAACCAGCAATACTGTGATTACCGACATGCAACCGTCTTCACTAGAAAGAACATGCGATAAGCAATCCACTCCACAGATAACCCCCGTGTATCTCATTAATAGATCACCAGAAGCGATTAAATCCTTGATCTGCGCTTGAATAACATGAGTGGATTCAGTTCCACCAAATAACACGTCATCCGAGAGCATAAATTCTCTGCCACGACACCATACACATATTTCTGATCGATAATCCTCAGTAATTCGCGCTATGATGTCTTCGACATCCTCCTTTTTATACAAACCTTCGCAATATTGAAGCGTGGTTTGTCGAAACAATGATTCAAAAAAAACAGGAGAAAGGTCCCCCAACTGGAGAGCGGAGATCTTTTCTACCCAATGCAAAATTACCAATAGCAGTTGATGGTTAATTTCAAAAAGATCATCATCTGTGAATGCTGGCGAATTCATGTGCAGTGAGAGCTTGCTCTCAAAGATGGAGGGCAGCTTGCAAGCAACCATATTAATGGCCCAAGCTAGTTCTTTGGCCTTTTGAATGAGCACAGTCTCCGTATTTTCTTGTCCATGATACTTGTCCCACATATGCACCACTGCATCCTCTAGACCCTGCGCCCCACCCAATTGTTGGGGTGTTATGAGAGAACAGCCAGTTTTTGTCTTTTCAATGATGATTTTATCGGGATTTTTTTCTTTCTCACAGCGTGTCAATGATGCAACTTCAACAGAAGTAAAGCTGAATTCTTCAATTGCGAGTTTTATCTCCGCCTTACGCAGACACAATCCGGCGATAAAATAATAGCCGAGAATGCCATTGATCAGATTTTTCGACTGAAACCAACCCGCTTTCATTCCGTGATCATGAAAAAATTTATTAAGCACATCGGTGCCTGGTTCGCTACACATCGCAAAAACTGGCCCTGCGCTCTCCGGCAGCTCAGAAAAAATGTTGGAATAAATGGTGGGAACCCATTCCTTGTATAATTCATCTGCATACAGTGAACTGGCATCGGCAATAATTTCATCTTCGAGAAAAATCACATGCGTCATATACCCCAACAGACATTGGACACGCATTCCTATCCGCAAGGATTCGAGATCCGCAGTGGACAGCTTGGAAATATGCCGACGAAAAAATGCACCCAAGCGCGGGACCGCTTCTGTTACCCGTCCCAGCCCTCGATTGCCTGCCGTTTCGTAATCCAATTCTGCGTCGATATACAGATTAAGGCAGTAATTAATGTTGGCAGAACTCAACACACGGTTGATTTGCTCGGAATGTTTTTTGATACGCTCACACGTCTTCGGGTCGTCGACAATTTGGTCGAGCAAACTCTTTTGGACATGCAAGAGTGCGTGAGTGATGTTATCGTATTCCATCAGTTCCCCAGCTCATCCCATTTCTCACACGAATCACACTCCACGCACCCACCCAACCAATTCCTTCATCGCCCCCGCAAGTGCGCCAACATTCGGCCCGCCGCCCTGCGCCATGTCGGGGCGGCCGCCGCCTTTGCCGCCGAGGGCCGTGCAGATGGGTTGCAACAAATCGCCGGCGCGGAAACGGGCGGTGAGTTCGCGACTGACCATGACGATGACGCTCGCCTTATCGTCGTGAATCGTGCCCAGCGCGACGATGCCGGGATGAATTTTTTGGCGATACTGTTCGGCGAGTTCGCGCAAGGCCACGACATCGACCTGTGCGACCACGGCGGACAACACGCGCACGTCACCAATCGTTTCGATCTGCGTATCCAGATCGGCGGCGCCGCTGCGTGACCGCACCTGCTTGAGTTCGCGCTCAAGCGTCTTCACCTGCTCTTGCAAACGCGCCACGCTGGTGGCGATTTCTGCAGGAGATGTTTTGAGGACGGCCGCAACCTCGCGTCGTTCGCGGTCGATCCGATGCACGTGCGCCAAAAATGCGCGGCCGGTAACCGCTTCCACACGTCGCACTCCCGCCGCCACACTCGACTCGGAAATAATTTTCAGCGCGCCAATGTCGCCGGTCGCGCGCACATGCGTCCCGCCGCACAACTCCGTGGAAAAGTTTTCGACCTGCACCACGCGCACCACCGCGCCATATTTTTCACCGAAGAATGCCATCGCACCGCTCGCAATCGCCTGTTCGCGCGGCTGCTCGGCAATCTGCACCGGAATATTTTCCTGAATCACACGATTCACCTGCGCTTCGATCGTGACGCAATCATCCGGCGTGAGTGCGGCGAAATGCGAAAAATCGAAACGCAAGCGATCGGGCGTGACGAGCGATCCGGCCTGTTTCACATGATCGCCCAAGGTTTGGCGCAACGCCGCGTGGAGCAGATGCGTGGCGGTGTGATGTTTGCGAATTTGCGTGCGGCGATCGGTGTCGATCACGAGTTGCAACGTGTCGCCGACTTTTACGCATCCTTTGTCGATTTGCGCGTGATGGACAAAAATGTCCGGCACCGGTTTGCGCGTGTCGTGCACGCGAATGCTCGCCGCGTCGCCCAACATCACACCATGATCGCCGACTTGCCCGCCGGATTCACCGTAGAACGGGGTGCGATCGGTGATGATTTCCACCGCGTCGCCGTTCCCCGCAGAATCCACTACGGCGCCGTCGCGCACGAGGGCAAGAATGGTTGCGCGCGTGTCGTCGTGGTCAAAACCGACAAATTGGGTGCGAATCCCTTGCGTATGGAGTTGTTGATACACGGCCGACACTTTTGCCTCGCCACTCCCCTTCCACGCCGCGCGCGCCTGATGGCGTTGCGCCTCCATGCACGTCGTGAATCCGGCGTGATCGACGGTGAAATGATTTTCCGCTGCGATGTCGTGCGTGAGATCCATGGGAAAACCAAACGTGTCATACAATTTGAACGCGAGATCTCCCGGTACTTCGGATTTTTTTTCGGCGCGCAATTGTTCAAACGCGTCGGTAAGCATGGCCAGGCCATTCGCCAATGTTTGATAAAAGCGTTCTTCCTCGCCGCGAATCACCGTTTCAATGAAACTGCGGTTGCGGGCCAGTTCGGGGTAGGCCGCGCCCATTTCGTCGATTACGATCGGTGCCACATCGACAAAGAACGGATGTTCCATGCCGAGCATTTTTCCATGACGAATCGCGCGGCGCATGATGCGGCGCAACACATACCCGCGCCCTTCGTTGCTGGGAATCACGCCGTCGGCAATCAGAAAGGTGGTGGCGCGAATATGATCGGCAATCACGCGCATCGAAACATCCGACGAGGAATCACTGTGCGTGTATTTTTTTTTCGTGATGCGTTCGATACCTTGAATAATCGGCGCAAACAGATCGGTGTCGTAGTTGCTCTGCTGATTTTGCAAAATCGCGGTGATGCGCTCTAACCCCATCCCGGTATCGATGGATGGTTTGACGAGTGGCGACATGGTGCCGTCTTGCGCGCGATTGAATTGCATGAAGACGAGGTTCCAGACCTCCCAGAAGCGGCCCGATTCGACATCGGCCTTGGTGGGCGCGCCCTTTTCCGGATGCCAATCGAAATGCAATTCCGAGCACGGCCCGCACGGTCCGGTTTCACCCATCGACCAGAAATTATCACTTTCGCCGAAGCGAAAAATCCGCATCCGCGGGAGATGCGCGGTCCATAATTTTTCGGCCTCGTCGTCTTTTTCATACACCGTCGCGACCAGGCGATCTTGCGGTATACCGCATTCTTTGGTCAGAAATTCCCACGCGTACGCAATCGCCTCGGTCTTGAAATAATCGCCGAACGAAAAATTGCCGAGCATTTCAAACAACGTATGATGCCGCGGCGTGCGCCCCACCTCTTCCAGATCGTTGTGCTTGCCCGCCACGCGCAGACATTTTTGCGAGGTGACGGCGCGCGTGTATTCGCGCGTTTCTTCCGCTAGAAAGACGTTTTTAAATTGGACCATGCCGGCGTTCGTGAAAAACAACGTGGGATCGTTCTGCGGCACCAGCGCACTACTCGCCACGATGGCGTGCCCGTGCCGAGCAAAAAATTGTAAAAAACTTTCCCGAATCGCGCGCGCAGTTTTCATAGTGGCGGCGTTCTAACGTTCGCCGCGCGGGGATGCAAGTGGAACGAGGAGAGAGGAGATAGGAGATAAATTAAGCGGGCAAGCGACGGAGGCGATCCATCAACCACATTTTGATGAGGGATTGATACGGCACGTCGCGCTCGTCGGTCTCGATGCGGATGCGGCCCAGCATCGCGCGGGGCAAACGGATGCTGATGGACTCCGTCGGCGTGGGAAATTCGAGATCCAATTTCACCGGTTTTTGTTGCGCCAGAAGCTCCCCATAATCGGTACTCAGATGTCGTTCGCGCGCTGCGCGTTCTTTATCGCGTTTTTTCTTCATACAACTCACGTTCCTTTCGACTCGCGGGTCGCACTGAGGTGGTGCGCACCTTTTTCCCGCGCAACGTCCACGCCAGACACAACACGCGAATGCAACTACACACCCAAAGCAAGCATTACGTGGAGTGCCTGAACAGTCAAAATGATTGCGCAGAATCGTGATTCGGAAATAGAAGCATGCACATGCGCAAAAAATCATCTCGGGCGGTGGCGTGGCTGTGTGGTGCAACGTTGTTGCTGCTGGCGTGTCGTGATGCGCACACAAACCGCGACTGGCAAAATACCCACACGGAACCAAGCATTGCATTCCGCTACGACCACGCGCACGCGGGCGCACCGACGCTGTTGGTGGTGCACGGCGGCCCTGGCGATAATTCGGCCTATCTGATGGAGAGCGTCGGTCAGCGGTGGGCGACCAAGTACAATATCATTTGGTACGATCAACGCGGCACCGGGAAATCGCAGCGCAACTTATCGTATGACATGTATGCAACCACACACCATGTCGAGGATATCAAGCGCGTACAAGACGCCGCTGGCATCTCCCAAGTTATTCTCGTGGCACATTCGTGGGGCGGAATTCCCGCCGGGCTGTACGCCGCGCGCTATCCAGACAGAGTGCGGGCCTTCGTGAACATCAATGGCACGGGCTCGTTTCTTGATGTCGATCGGAGTTTGTTGGCGGCACTCAAACAATATTATCATGAACAACCGGCGATACTCGCCGAGATTGCTGATATCGAACGACTACCGCACGGATTTTTACGTTTTATCAAACGGGCGAAGATGGCCCGCGCGGCTGGCCTCTATTACAAAGACTTTCAACTCACCAAGCACGCCATCGCCGTATCATTACAAGAGGCGGTACGCAGTGGCGAATACACGGAAGCAGAAATCGCGGAATCAGAAGAAGCGCTCCAGATTCCACTGGAATTCCATTCGCTCGACACCGTCGATATCTACTCGGCACTGACCAACATCACATCACCAACGCTCGTAACGGCGGGCACGTACGACAAGGTGGTCGATGTGGACAGCGCGCGCAGATATCAGTCCGCCATTCCCCACGCCGAACTCGTCGTGTTTACCGCATCCGGACACCACCCGTTTCAAGAGGAGCCCGAACAATTTGATGCCGTGATGGATGCATTTATTCAGAAGACGGTACAATAAGGGGCGGCGTGACGGTATTTTGCTGCGCGGCGGGATCATCGAAACCGACCTCGACTAAAAATGCGTCCTCACGATGACGAAAGCGGTGAATGAGCAGCGCTGCGCCGTGCTCGTCTCGTAATTGCAACAGGTGATTGAACACGTCGAGCGCTTCACGCGCGCTCAGACTGTCGACGGGCCAGCCGCCGGGCAATCCGAGTGCAGCGCAGAGTGTATCGTCGGCGGTGCGAATCTCTGCCACCTGCAGCAACACGTCACGCATCTCCGCGCTGCGCAACTCCGTTGGCAGCTGCCGCATGAGGACATCCACGCATTCGTTTGCTGGCGCGCGCAACGTGTAGGCGGTCCAGAGTCGCTGCGGAAATTCCTCGCGGGAGGTCGTACGCAGTAGCGCGCAAAACGCGGCGGGATCCAGCACCACGAGCCGCTCGGACAATGCATTTCGCAGCAGATGGACCGTCAGATAATTTTTGAAGAAACGGACTAATTGCCCTACGTCGGTCGGCGCACACTCGCCCAGCCACTCCAGCAACGACACGCCTGGCAACGCGTGGCAGCTGATGGCATCTTGTAATCGGGACAGCAGTTGTTCGTGAATTATTTGCGTCACCACCGCGCGTCCCAGCACGGAAAAGAGTGAGCGACCAGCAATCTGCGCCTGTGCAAGGCCAGAGAGCTGCGCCATATGCCAGATAAACTCATCGGTCGTGGCACCCACCATGATATTTTTTCTGCCCAACCAATGGGGCAACGGCACATCATCCACCGAAATCTTCATCGCCGCTGACACACGAGTCAGACACTGCATGGCCTGGGCTCTCCCCTGCACTCCAAAAAAATCCCAATCCCGCGCGACCAACAGCGCACGCCGCCGCCCCACCAGACTCACCGCGGCCGTGGGTGGTTCCGGTCGTTGGCGGCACACTGTTGTCACGTTTCTGAGAAATTGCTCGCGAATGCGACGGCCGAGCGGTGGGCGCACCGGCGCGATATGCACCGACGACGTCGGGACGCAGCCTGGCGCAGTGGTGGCAGATGGTCCTCGCCCGATGATTTTTTTCGCCATACAAGTCCCTCCCTATTTATTATCGGCGAAAATTGAAAAAAGTTGCTTCGAAGCAACTTTTCCCGCGATCTGCCGATAACTATTGTGGAGGCTGCGCATGGGACACGAGCTGACACTACTGTTGCACAATCAACCGCAAAACGCGGATTGTGAATTCGTCGCCACCACACAGATCGATGATCCGCGCAACGCGCCGATTGCGGAGTATGAATGCACGATGTTTGCCGCTCACACGCCGGTGCATGTCTCGCGCTACATAAAAGGCCCACCGAAAATTACCCTGACCGAATCGCACGCCACACTCCCCCGCTCGTGCGCCCGTTTTCGTCCCGGCACGCAAACACTCGTCCTGTCTGATGCGTACGATTGCGTAGTGCCACTCAATCCGCACGTGCAGGAAATCGCCGTGCACGACACCTTCGCGTCCAGTCAATTCAGTATTCCCGGCGGATTTAATTTTCACACGCGGGCCCGCATCCAACCGAGTTGGTTGCTGCAAATTCGGGAGGCCTGTCCGCTGGCCTTTGCGTGGATGCAAGAGATCGCGCAACACTTCGGCATGAATTACGTGATTGCACTCACCATCGCCGTGCGGGAGTCGGGTTTGAATATGCGCGCCGATCACGGCACCGGACTCGGTCTCGGCCAGGCCACCCGGCCTACCTGGCGCATCGTCACCAGCTCGCCGCAGTTTCAACGTGTGTGGAAAATTATTTTTGGCGATCCGGCGCCCGCCGTTCCTGGGCCAGGAGAAAGTATGCTCGCCGATATGATGTTTATTTTTGCACGCATTCAACGCGTCGCGGACATCAGCCAGATCGTCCTGCCACCTCCCGCCACCCAGCGGTCGGAGCCGCCCCCTTCCATCGACATGATCATGGCCGCCAACCTGTGTTACGCCTATCCGGCCATGTGCGACACCGCGCACACGCTCATGACCGACGGACTGCGCGCCGCGCACCTCGAACCCGGATTGCGGGGGCGCCTGCAGAAAAAGGGTGCGCTCTATTTGCTGTTCGAACGCGAATCCCGCCTGCTGTTGATCGACACGTGCAAAGAATCTCCTTGCCGGACATATCAGTTGTAAACTATAGTTAACAAACGAGTGCCTCCTATGTATTACGCCCCACTCCACCAGATCATGCAGACGCGCGGGCTCCGCGCGGCGCACATCGCCAAAGCCGCGGGCATTTCGCGGGCGGCCGTTGGCAAATGGATGCGGCAGGGAAAACGCACCGGCTGGATCAACGTGGAGACCAGCACCTTGCGTCAATTGGCCCAAGGGCTCGGCATGGCGACCGAGGCATTCTTACACTCCAATCATCCGCTGGCCCGCTATACCACCACTTTTTTATGGGACGCCTTGTACCCCACCATCGACGCCTTTGTGCGGGCGTTGCGCACCGCGCGACTTCCCGCGCTGGCGCGTCTCACTCAAGTCGTCGGCTTGCACGAGGCAGCGCAGATCGTCGGACGGTGTGCCATCACGAAATTTCCGCGCTACAAACATCTCCTCAAACCGGCGCGCTGTCGTCATCTGGAGCTGCTATGGCCACTCTATCGCGTCGCACCGTAACTCCGTTGGCGCACCTCTCGACTCGCTGTGCACCCCGCGTGCTGGGCACCGCACTCACAATTATTTTTACGGCCGTGCCCGAAGCGGTCTGGTTAGTCGGCGGCACGGCACTGGCGGGTTACTACGCAGCGCATCGTCGCTCGGACGATCTGGATCTCTTCGCCAAAGATGCGCCCGCTTTTCGCGCCACCGTCGCGGCGGTGCGCTCGCTCACGCGGCAGGGGGCCGTGCTCGAACAGGAGCGGCATTTCCCAGAATATTTTCACGTCGACGTCGCGTGGCAGCAACACCAATTCACCATCGATGTCGTGCAAGATGCCCGTCTGCACGCCATTGGTACGGCGCGCCGCGCCGCCGACGGCGTGTGGGTTCCCGATTTGCCCACACTCTACCTCATGAAAATTGCCGCACTCGTCAGTCGCTGTTCAGAAAAAGATCTCTACGACTTGGCGTGGCTGTTTGCGCATCATACGAAAATCGATGTGGGAGAAATGCTCGCCAAGGGGCAACTGCTCGATGCCGGACTCACGGTCGAGTCGCTCCTCATCAGTTTGCGCGGCACGGTCTTGCGCCGCGACGCCTGCGGCTTTGTGATGGGCGGCCCCTCCAAAATGGCAGCGGCGCATCGCACCATCACCGCGCTGCAACGACAATTGGTGAAGGCACTCTTGGCGCATGAAAAAACCAGCGCCCCCTCGGAACTCGTCTCCCGATTTCGCCAGCAACTCCGAAAATAATACCGCGTCACCGGCGACGACCGACGACTATTGCATCCCCGCCGCAGATTCACTAGGCAGGCCGCATGACACACGGACTTCCCCTCTTGCGCCACACCGCGCTCGCTGCACCACATGCTGCCTGGACCATTATTTTCGATGACGATTACACGCCCGTCTGGCCCGCGTTGGCGGATTGGTTGGCCACGCGCGTGGCGCTGCCGGGTGCGCGACTGGAATATGAAACAATCGCTGGCGTGCCGCTGCTGTGCGGATTTTTTCCCGCAGAACATTGTGTGCGTGTGGCGTCGCCGAATGCCGCGCGTGAATTAGCACTACTCGATGGCGTGGCGCACGACGATGCGGTCCGCGAAATTATTTTCGCCGACACCGAATCGGTCGCGCGCTACAACGCCCTCACCGCGCATATGCAGGCACTCACCACGCTCGCGGCCGCGCCCACCTCGAGTGTGTGGCAACAGATCACCGCGCAACATGGCTTGCCGGATCTGGTGTACGACACCGCGTGGGCCCCGTTGCATCAGGCGACCGCGCGTCTTGCCAAAAAACTCGCGGTGCGTTTGCACGCGTATCGTCCCGGCGCGCTCGAACGACTGAGCGATTGGTTATTGCAACTCACCTCGGCGCACGCGTTGTTGCGCGTGCATTTGTTGAAACTCATTGCGGTGCTCCCCTCGATCGATCACGACACGCGCGGCGTCGAAGTGAAACGCCTCACGCACGAAACGTTGCGTCGCATGCGCGATGATAGTCGCCAATCCACGCAACCGCTGCCGCGCTGGATGCACGCGCTCACGGTACTCGCTATGTGGAAATTGGCGTGCATTCCCGCCCGCACCGCGGCCTGGGCCATTCGCGGCGGCGTGCGATTTTTTGCCACGCGCTTTATTGCCGGTGAATCGATCGAGACCGCGACCGCTTCGTTGTCGGCGTTGTTTGCGACCGCGCGCGATGTCACGCTCGATCAATTGGGAGAACTCGTGGTGTCGGAACCGGAGGCAGAAAATTATTGCCACGCGGTGTTGCGCCTGATCGACGGATTTGCGCAACACATCCCGGCGGGCGCGCGCAATCGCGCCGGGATTTTGCGCGCCCATATTTCGATTAAACTCTCCGCGCTCACGCCGGAATTCAAACCGCACGCCCGTGAAGCCACCTACGACAAGGTCGCGCCGCGACTGCTGCGAATTTTACGCGCCGCCCAATCGCACCAGGTGTTCATCAACATCGATGCGGAACATTATCCCGTGCGCGATCTCTCCTGGTATATCTTGCGCCGCGTATTGCGCGACACCCCGGAACTCGCAACGTGCGCCGATGTCGGCATTGTGGTGCAAGCATATCTGCGCGACGCGCATTCGCATCTGCAAGAAATCATCGCCTTCGCGCGCGAGCGCGGGGTGCGCATGCCAGTGCGATTGGTGAAAGGCGCGTACTGGGACGCCGAAACGATCGACGCCGAGGCGCACAATTTCATCGCGCCGCAATTTCTGAACAAGTGCGAAACCGATTTGCATTTTCGCCAACTGATCCTCGCGATCCTCGCCGCCCCCGACGCGTTGCAACTCTGTCTCGCCTCGCACAATTTGCACGATCATTGTTTTGCAGAAGCGGCGCATGCAGAGAAATATTCCACGGCGCCGACGATTGAACATGAGTGCTTGCACGGCACCTATGAGGCGCTGTCGGCGGGGATGGCGCAGTATGGGTGGGCGGTACGCAATTATATTCCGATCGGGAGTTTGTTGGTGGGCATGGCGTATCTCGTGCGCCGCATCATGGAAAACTCGTCGCAGGTCGGTGTGCTCACCATCATGCGCACGCACAAAAATCTCGCGGCCGTGACGGCGCCCGAGGCAGTGCTGCGCGCGCAGTTGCAAGCGCACGCCCTCCGCACCGATCCAGCACTCCAACCCGACGCCGGCTTTCGCAACATCACGCCCAGTCGTTTGTATCGCCGTCGGGAATGGGAAAACATGGATGCCGCGATGGCCAATCGTGCGTTGGGGTCCATCACATTCGCCACACCAGAATTTGCCAACGCGGCGATTCTTCGCGCCACCACCGAATCCGCCACCGGCCGCTGGCCCAGACTGCCTGCGGTGTTGCGCGCGGCCATCTTGCAGCGCGCCGCCACACTCATGCTGGTGGAACGGTTGGCACTGGCGGCCGTGATGGTGCACGAAGCGGGCAAAGATCCCAGCGAGGCGTTGAACGAAGTCGACGAGGCCATCGATTTTCTGAATTTTTATTCGCGGGTCGAAGTCGACTACGCCCGCACGCACCACGTCATTGCGCGCGGCGTCACCGCCGTGATCGCGCCGTGGAATTTTCCGCTCGCGCTGGCGTGCGGCATGATCTCGGCGCCGCTCGCCGCGGGCAACACGGTGCTGCTCAAATCCGCCGAACGCACCCCGCACATTGCGCAACGCTGCGTCGACATTCTGCACCGCGCGGGCGTCCCCGCCGATGCGCTCCAGCACTTGCCGGGCGAGGGGCGCGTGATTGGCCGCGTGTTGGTTGATCATGAAAATATTTCGACGATTGTGTTTACGGGTTCGAAGACGGTCGGGCTGTCGATTGCCTCGCGTGCGGGGCGTCGTTTGTGTCACCCGCCCGCGCGACCACAGCTGGCGGTACCGACAAAAATCATCACCGAAATGGGCGGGAAGAATGCGATCGTGATTACGGGCAATGCCGACCTCGACGAAACCATCGCGGGCGCGCTCTACTCCTGTTTTGCGCACGCGGGACAAAAATGTTCGGCGGCGTCGCGGCTGATTGTCGATGCCGGCATTCTCGAACGGTTTGTGCAGCGCTTCGCGCTGGCGTGTCGCGATTTGTCGATCGGCGCCGCGACGGATTGGTCGGTCTCCACCACCCCGCTCATCGCCGCGGAAGAGCAGACGCGCCTGCGCGAGCGCGCCCAGCAAATGATCGCCGAGGCGGCGCAACATGGCGGTCGCGTCATCATCGATCGCAGTGCGGAAAAATTGCCGGGATTTTGTTTGGGACCGATCGTGGTGCAATTGCCCGCCGCGCGGGCGGTACAGCCCGAGAGCTTGGCGATGCAGGAATTATTTGGCCCGCTCATTCACATCATTCCGTATCACTCGCTCGAAGAAGCCGTCACGATTGCGAATGCGACCGAGTACGCATTGACCAGCGGTATTTTCAGTCAGTCGCAAGACGACATCGATTATTTATTGGCGCGGTTGCAGGCGGGTAATCTCTACGTGAATCGCTCGATCACCGGCGCGCGCGTGGCGATTGAACCGTTTGGCGGATTCAAACATTCCGGCACCGGACCGAAGGCGGGTTCGCGACACTATCTGGAATCGTTTCATTTGCCCGATGAACCCGTGGCCGGCGCACCAGACAAGTCGCGCGAAACCGTACAATCGTTTACACAGTGGCTTACACAACACGCGAGCGCATTTCAACGTACCGCGCATCCGAATCGCGCCATTCCGGGACAACGCAGTTACGACGATCACACGTTGGCGCGACAACACGTGTTGATTCTCGCCGCACACGCCATCCCGTCAACGCCCGCTCTGATGTATGTGCACGCGGCACAGGCCGTTGGTGCGCGCATCACGATTGTCGCCGAGACAGAATCGCTGCAGGCAACCTGGAAAAACATCACCGACCGCTGGGACACGCCACCCCTGATCTGCAGCGCGCTGCCACACCCACTACCAGACGACGGATTGATTTTCATCGATGCCGCGGCGCCCGACACCGCCGCGCTGCTCGCACAACTCTACACGGCCGCCGGCACCAACACATTGCTCAACATTCACACGCCGTGGGACGGCCCCGCGACCAACGATTGGAATGAATTTTTGCAGCCCATGGTGTTCGTCCGTTCGTGCGCGATTAATACCATGCGGTATGGTGCGCCTTTAGTAGTGAACGACATGTAAAGGACGAGGACCGAGGGACGACCGTTCGCTACCGCTCACTGGGACGAAGGACGAAACAGCGCAATTCAGGAGAATAATAATGCCCTCGTCTACATTAGCAATTCTCGGGTGCGGCAACATGGCGGCGGCGATTGTCAGCGGGGTGCCGGCCGCAGCACGACCGTTTACCTTTGTCATGCTCGACGTCGATTCTGCCAAAGCGACCGCACTCGCCGCGCAGGTCGGGGGCCGCGCGGTGGCGTCGTACGCGGATTTGCCAGCGTGCGACGCGTATCTGCTCGCATGCAAGCCGCAACAATTTCCGGACCTCGCACGCGCACTCGCACCCCGGCTCACGCCAACGTCGCTCGTGCTCTCCATCATGACAGGCATTTCCACCGCGAAAATTCACGCCGCCCTGCCGCAGGCACATCACATCGTGCGCATTATGCCGAACACGCCCTGCTTGGTGAACGCCGGCGTGAGCGGAATTTTTTTTCAGCCCCACATCGACGCCACCACCCGCCAACTCGTCCTCGCCCTCTTCGCACCGATTTCCGCGGTGTTCACCTTCAACGACGAAGCCACGCTCGATGTCGTCACCGCCGCAACCGGTTCGGGTCCCGCGTATGTTTTTGAAATCGCCGACGCCATGATCGAGGCGACCGTCGCCATGGGCATCGATGCCGTCACCGCCGCCGCGATGATCAAACAATTATTTTTCGGTGCGTCGTGCCTGATGATGGAGAGCGAAAATTCCCCAGCCCTGTTGCGCAACAATGTGACCTCCGCCGGCGGCACCACCGCGGCCGCACTTGATGTGCTGTCCGCCCACAAATTCCGCGCCATTTTCGCACAGGCCATGCAGGCCGCGAAAGAACGATCGGAAGCGTTGGGGAAATAAACGTCACGCTGTTCAATAAGAGGAGTCCAGTCATGATACCGGCGGAGATTGAGTATGACGGAAAAAAGATGACGATATGGGTGTATGGATATATCGATATTCATGGGGACAAGCGGCCGGATTTCATCTCGACCTGCATACGCGGCAGCGGTCAGTTCCTTGAAAAAAAATTGCTGACGTATTGGAAGGACAAATTCGGTTCGATTGAAAACTATGTCGATTTGGGTGCGAATATCGGCAACCACTGCGTTTTCGCTCGTGAAGTATTGGGGGCAAAGAATCTCTACGCGTTTGAACCCTACCCCAGCAATTATGCTCTTCTGCAAAAAAATTGCCCCGGCGACACCACGTACGGCGTGGCCCTTGGCGACTCCGAAAAAAGAATTGGCATGGGCATGTCGAGTGCTGGAGAAATCACGAATGCCGCAACCAATGAAATAATCCCATGTTACAATATGGGATCTCTTGTCGTCACTGCGGGAGACGCGGTCCAGCAAATGACCCTCGATTCGTACAATATCCCTCAAATAGACCTCATGAAAATAGATGTTGAGAACTATGAAGTGGAAGCGATTACCGGAGCACTAGAAACTCTCAAAAGAACAACACCGGTGATCTATATCGAGCATAACTCGGTTGAGTCGCTGTCGAAAACCTACGCCCTGTTAAAGCCACTTGGATATAAAATCACAAATATTATCGACGAAGGGAATCCGAACTTTGAATATTCTGTGTGAGTGCCGAGCGATGCAGGCGGCGAGCAATTGTTTTGACAACTGTTAAAACAATTGCTACCCTAATGACGATGAAGAACACGATTCAGATTACACCGGAAGAGGATCGCGAAATCCTGGCGCTCAAAGAGCGGATGCAGCTCCCTTCGAAAAAAGCAGTCGTCATGGAAGGATTGCGGGCATTGCGCGAAATCTTGCGTGCGCAACAACGGCGGCGTCGTTTGCAGGGCGCCTCGCAACTCACGCGTGACGATTCGCAGCGCGCCAATCGCGAATGGGCGCGGGTCAGCACGGCGGTAAAAGCGCGATGAAAATCCGGCGTTGGGGCGTGTATCTTGTCGATCTGAATCCACGCATCGGCACCAAACCCGGCAAACTTCGCCCCTGCGTCGTCGTCCAAGACGACGCCCTCAATGAAATCGATCATCCATCGACCGTCGTGCTCCCCATTACGTCGCAACACCCGATCAGTGGCACCGCACCCTTGCGCGTTTTTCTCGCCAAGGGCGAAGCCGGCCTGACAGTCGATTCCGCCATTCTCGTCGATCAATTCCTCGCCTGGGACAATCAACGTTTTAAAAAGTTTCTCGGGGAACTCTCGCTCAATAAACAACTCGAACTCGAAGACGCCTGCCGCGATTTTTTTGGATGGTAAAAAATCGCCCAAATTCGCCAAATAATTTCAGCAACTTAACATACCGTGGAACGTCCCCAGTCGTTATTGGCCATTTTCTGAATGCGATCTACGCGCCTCTATCGCGATGATCAAGCAACGACGTCGCGTCTGAAATGCGGCGTAGCATTCGTTGTCGTCGTGATCGGTGTTATCGGTGTTTTCGTAATCGAGATCGTCATCGTGATTCCGAACTCGATTACGAAACTGCCGATGAGGATTAGGATGGGGATTACGAGGTCACCTGAGTTTTTCCACACGCCCTACCATTACCCCCGACTCCGAATAAATTCCGGATACAACTGATGCGCGCGTTTGATGATGGGCAGGAGTGCGAGAATTTTTGGGATGGAACCCTTCGCACGGATTTGGCGACGGGCGAGGGCAATGGGAAGCGAAATTTTTCCGAGCCAATATTGATGCGCAATTTCGGCTTCCATGGACATGGCAACATCGGGCGGAGTGATTGGCTCACCGACCGAGACGACCAAGGCAGTTCCGCGCAAATCGATGGTCAATACGGCGTCGGGATTGGTGTAGCGAAAACAGAGCACGAGTTTGGCGGCCAGTAATTTCGGGCCCATCTGCGCATCGTTTCCGAGCAATCGAAAAAAATCGCCGAGCGTGTCGGTGAGTTGCGTGCTCGAGGTGAAGAAGGCCATCTCAGCGCCCGCCCGAGGTGGCCGCCGCCTCGCACAGCGACAGATACATTTGGGCGTTCGCGTTTTCCGGATCGATGGTGAGCGTTTCGTTCCAGGTTTTGCGCGCCTCGCCCAGTTTGCCCATCGCGTAGAGCGACACGCCCAACTGCACACGCGCCTGCGCATAGCGCGCGTTGGTCTTGCACGCATCGCGCAAGGTTTTCACCGAGGTTTCGAGTTCGCCATGTTCGCGTTGCGATTGGCCCAACTTGGTCTGAATATCGACGTACGTGGGATTCAAGGTGAGCGCGCGCGCGAATTCTTCGATCGCGGGACCGTACAAACCCAGGCCGTAATAAATATCGCCGACCTCGGCGTGCAGGTTGGACAACTTGCCGCGCAACACCGGTTCGATCTCGCGCTCGGCCGCACCAGCACTCTCTTTGCCGGCCTTGCCTTTGGCGGGCTTGGTCGCCGGTTTGCGTTTTTGCAAATGATCGTAGAGTTTGCGCGCCTCTTTGTATTGACCGAGATCGTTGTAGAGCACCGCCAAATTCAAGAGGGCTTCGGTGTAATTCGGATTCACGGCGAGGGCTTGTTCGAATGCATGGATCGAATCGGAGAAACGCCCTTCGCTGTGATAAATCACGCCGAGCATATTTTGCACGTCGGCGTATTTCGGATTTTGTTTGGCGACGCGGCGCAAATAACTTTCGGCGCGTTCATATTCGCGTTGCGTAAAATATTTTTTGCCGAGCGTTACCCATTCTTTAATTTCCGTGGTCATGACGACTCCTTAACAGATGTTCCGTTTTCACCGTCCATGGATTTTTCGGTAACTGCGATTCCATCGCTGAATAGACCCGACGGGCGTCGTCGGCGTCGTTCATTTTTAAATATGCCCGGGCGAGTTGATACGCCGCCCTCGGCAATTCCGGAATTTCCGGGTATTCGGAAATGGCGGTGCTCAGGCGCGGAATCGCGGCCAAATATTCGCCAGTGCGATAATAAAAATTGCCAATATAATAATGGCGCTTGCCCAAGCGAATGCGCGCACTGCGCAGGGCTGATTGCGTGGCCTCGTGATATTTGCTCTGGGGAAAGAGTTGCAATTGCGTTTCGAACGCCTTCACTGCTTCATCGAGATGTTCCTGATCGCGATCGATCGCTTTGGGTGCGGCCGCGAAATACGCCGCGCCCATGCGGTAAAAGGCATAATCGGCCCGCGCGTCGAGCGGATGATTGCGCAGAAAATCTTCGTACGCCTCGGCCGACATGAGAAATTCTTTCTGCTGAAATAAATTATCGCCGATGGTCAATTCCGCCTGCGCGGCCTGCGGCGTGCCGGCGTAGCGCGATTTGTAGATTTGCAGACACTCGATCGCCTTTTCGTATTTATGTTTGGCCGTGAGTTGATCGCAGGCGGCGATGTCGCCACTCGCACCGTCGCCCTTGGAGTGCGTCACCCGCTGTTTCGCGCAGGACATGGACAGGACAACGGCGGCACACGCACCGGCGATCATCACCCATTGCTTCAGTTGCATGCGCGGAATGCTAGGAGATGCCATGCAAAATGCAAAAGGAAAAATGCAAAATAAACGATTACTCCCAGTAAATGAGCAACGGTTGCGGGGCGCGACGGATGGTGATGCGACTGCCTTCGGGGACGGGATACTGAATGTGGGCGCCGTCGATGGAGAAGGTACCGTGATCGGTGAGCGACTCGATATGAATAACCGCATTCGCCGGCAGGACGCCGCCGCGCAGGGCATAGGGTTTTTGCCACGTGTACGGTTCGCGCACGCGATATTGCATCTGTTTCGATCCGAGCGTCATGCGCCGCCCGCCCGCACCGCGAATGGCGGCGGTGGCACCGGACGCAGTGCTGATCCACACACCAGAGCTGCGTTGTGTTTCGGTGACACCGCCGATCGTCATGCGATAATCGCTGATCGCCGCGGGCGAGGCATGCGCAAACAAACCGTCGTTCAGCATATATTCCTGAATGCGATGCCCGTCGATCTTCACCGCGAGTCGATTGAGTTGGCGCGGTTTGCGTTGGCGCGCGAGAATCTGATCGAGCACTGCGGCGGCGGTGTCCGTGGTGGCGGCGCAAAAAAATCCCACACTCAGTTCGCCAAACGATTTCACGCCGAGGATCGGTTGCGCCCCGACAAAATGCGAGGTCGCGAGCACGGTGCCGTCACCGCCCACGGTGATGACCAAATCCCGGCGGCGCACCGGACCGAGTTGATCGATCGGAATCGCCTGATACGCCAATTGGCGTTCCTGCAAGAGCCGATAAATTTTGTCGAGTGCCCGCAAATGCTGCTTGGCAGCGGCGGCGGGAACACGTAGGGATTGCGAAGGCGTTTGTCGATACACCACGAGCACCGTCGGACGCGCCGATTTTTTTGCGGACATGAGGGCGGGCTTACGCAAAGGAGGCGGGTGTGGCAAGAAAAATTCCGGTCGGATTTTTAGGCGGCGCGTTTGATCCGGTGCATGTGGGGCACGTGGCGATGGCGCGCTACGCGCTCGCGCAGGCCGACATCGAACGACTCATTGTTGCTCCCTGTTTCGCGCATCCGCTGGGCAAACGGCTGCTCGATTTTTCGCACCGCCTCGCCATGACTCAACTCGCGTTTGCGGGGATTGCGAACGTGCAGGTGTCAGACATTGAAGGCCGAATGTCCGACGTGAGTTACACCGCCGACACACTGCGCGCGCTCATGAAAGAAGATCGCACCGCGCGTTTCGTGTTGACACTCGGATTCGACGCCGCGGAAACGCTCGCCGATTGGCACGATGCGGACTGGCTGTTTGAACACGCCGAAATTTTTATTATTGGTCGCGGCCCGGGCGGTCCGATTCCAAACGTGAGTTCCACCGACATCCGCGAACGCTGCGCCCGCGGCGACGCGATTACCGATTTGGTTCCCGCACCAGTCGCTGCGTACATTCGTGAACACAATTTGTATCGGCTGGCGTCGGTGTAATCGGGTTTTTCCTGATTCCTAATCCTGATTCCTAATCGAGATCGAGATCGGTTGTAAGCCGACGCCGATTCCAATCACGATCACGATCACGATAAAGAATCACGACGACGAACTCGGATTACGGCCCCTTCGTCGCTTCGACGTATTGCATGCGCAGCGTGTACAAAATTTCTTCGAGCAGCTGCGTGTCTTCCGCACTCAGATTGCCGGTGGTTTTTTGTTGGAGCATGTCGAGGATGTCGATGGTTTGCCGCGCCGCAGGCAGATTGCGCGTGACGGCCGCACTGCCGGGTTGTTGCACCAAGCCCATCGCGATTTGCGCGGAGGTCGCAAGCGACAAACAGAAATGACCGAAGTCGATGGCGGGCGCGGCGCTGGGAGGGGGCGTGGGTTTGGCGCTGGCGAATGGATTGGTCGCCGGACGCGGTGGCGATGATGGCGGCGGTGTATCGGCGACAGGTCGTGCCACGACTGGTGTGGCGGGCGCTGCGCTCGGTACTGGTGTTGGCGATGGGGTCGGCGGCGACGTTGTCGCACGTTCCGGCGTAATGTCGGCGTCGTCGCGTGCATTGCCCGCATCGTCGAATCGTCGCCGATCGACCACCCGAAAACTGCCCGCTTTATTTTCTGGTCCGCTCATTGTGTGGCTCCTTTGTTTGTCCCTACGTCCGCACGTGCTTACGTCCCTACGCCACTCACAACCCGTACATCAACTCCCCCGCCACCGCACGTCCAATCGCTTCCGGCGTCTGCGCATCGCCTTGCAACACCGCGCGGGCGTGGCGCGAACCGTCGGCGCTGGCCAGAAAGGCGCGCAGTGACAGCGTGGTGCCATCATGAGTCGCCATGCCCGCAAGCGGCGTGGTGCAATCGCCACCAATCGCTTGCAACAGTGCCCGTTCGGCGCGCATGCAGATCGCGTTGTCGGCGTCGTTGCATGCGGTCGCCACGAGTGCAGCAGCGGCCGCATCGTTCGCGCGCGTCGCCACCACCATCGTGCCCTGCCCAATGGCGGGCAACATGTCATCGAACGAAAGTTCGACCATCTGGGGCGTGCGCAGTTCCAAACGCGACACACCCGCACTCGCGAGCACCACCGCGTCGAGCTGTCGATCGGCGACGAATCGCAATCGTGTTCCGACATTGCCGCGCACGGAGATCATTTCCAAGTCGGGCCGCAACGCCAGCAACTGCCAGCGTCGGCGCGGCGACGACGTGCCTACGCGCGCACCATGCGGTAAATCCGCGAGCGCGACACCATCGCGGGTGATGAGCAAATCGCCCGCCTCGGCCCGCGCTGAATACGCCGCAATCGCAATTCCGGGCGCAAGTTCGCCCGGAATATCTTTCAGACTGTGCACTGCCAGATCGATGCGTTGCGACAACAGCGCGTCGTCGAGTTCTTTGATGAACAGCCCTTTGCCGCCAAGCTGCGAGAGATCGCCGGGCAGTCGATCGCCCGAAGTGACCAATGTGACCAACTCGATGTTTCGTTTCGGATCGACCGCGGTTAACCGAGACAGCGCCCACCGCGCCTGCCACAACGCCAACGGCGAACCGCGCGTACCGAGTTTTAGAACGGCGTCGCCAGTCGCCGGTCGCCGGTTGCCGGCAACTGCAAAGACGTCGCCAGTTTTCGGGGACCGGTCGCCAGTTACAGCAACAGCGGTGGCTGAGTTCACTGCAGTTACCGGCGACTGGCGACTGACAACTGGCGACCGATCAGTGGGCATTGCCGCGACCTAAGCGGTCGAGTACGCCTTGCAGCAGCGCGACCAATTTCGATTCGCTGGCCTGCACGGCCTTCAGGACTTCCGCGTGATTCATACCGCCCACGTGCAGATCGGCGGCCATATTGGCAATGATGGAAATGCCCAGCACATGCATGCGATGAAAACTCGCGACGATGACCTCCGGCACGACCGACATGCCGACCGCATCGGCGCCGAGTTGGCGGAACGCGCGAATTTCCGACGGCGTTTCGTAGCTGGGCCCGGTCGTCGCCAGATACACGCCTTCCCGCAAGCGCAATTTTTGTTCTTCGGCCACCTGATGCGCGACTTGTTGCAGCGACGATGTGTACGCCGACGTCATGTCCACAAATTGCGTCTTGGTCTGATTCGCGATGCCGCGCAACGGATTGTCGCCCATGAAATTCATGTGATCGCGAATCACCATGAGATCACCCGGCGCAAACGACGGATTCACCGCGCCGACCGCGTTGGTGATCATGAGGGTTTTGGCGCCAAACACGTGCATCGCGTGCAGCGAAAACGTGATCTCTTGCAGAGAATACCCTTCGTAATAATGGGTGCGCCCCATGAAAACCGCGACGCGCGTGTTGTTGTATTTGCCGAACACGACCTGGCCTTTGTGGCCCTCGGCGGTGGATTTGGGGCAATGTGGAATCGACGCCACATCGAGCGATTGCTGATCTTTGAGCCCGTCGACAAATTGCGTGAGTCCGCCGGAGAGAATCACCACCACCGTCGGCGGCGTCGCGACTTCCTTTTTCAAAAAGTCGACCGCCTGTTTGATTTTTTCCTGCCACGTTACGACCGCCATGTGCGCCTCCGGCTCGGTTGCCCCAGATTGCGCGCGCTTATTAACGCCAATCATTCGGGCTCACAATAAAAAAGCACGCCCCGCATCATTTTTTCGCAGGGAGGCAACTTCAGGAGAGGGCGCAGCCGATACTTCATATGAAGTACGATCAACCCCCTTGAACCCCGGGACGCTGGTGTCCCGGGGTTTTTTTATATCGCGGATTTTTCGCGGAGCGCTTGATAAACGGTCTGTTGGATTTCTACGCAGTGGGCGATGGGGAGTGACACAAACGTTTCAGTGGATTCAAGATAGGCTTGGCCGCTTAAATGTTCGCCGCCGAGCGCCTCGATCACAATATGTTCCCGTTCAATGCGGCCCGCGCCCAAATACCGTTCGCGAATACATTCGAGATGCATCGCCAAACTCGGTTGCTGTACGCGCGTGTCGAGTCCGAGCAGGATGCGTTCTTTGGAAGAGAGCGGTCGATACGAAACATGGACCTCGCCGTAGACGGTTGCGACGCGCATGCTGTCTTGCGATTCGCCACCCATCGCCTGCGCAATATCGCTGGTCGTTAATGTTTCCGGTTGTGCCGGCCCGGCGAATTTAAAGTTAATCATGAAGCACCTAACGGCGCCCCACATGCAGGACTTGAGTGTAAAATGTGATTTTTGAATGATTTTTTAAACAACGTCAAATCGGTAATTTCCTGAGCAATCGTGAAAGTAAATTATGAAAGATAATACTTTATCGACCACTATTTGCATCGGCCACCACGGTGCGTTCCGCCGCAAAAAGTAACAACGGATTGATGATCGCGTCGCCATACGAAATTTCCAGATGCAGATGCGGCCCGGTGGACAGACCAGTCGATCCGACCAACCCGAGCGTTTGTCCCGCCGCCACGACCTGGCCCGTGGGCACCGAGATTTTGGAGAGATGCGCATAGCGCGACCGCCACCCGAGCCCGTGATCGACTTCCACCATGTTGCCGTATCCCCCGCGCCACCCGGACCAAACCACCTTGCCCTCCAGAACGGCATGCACGCGTTCGCCCTGCAGGGCGGCAATGTCGAGTCCGTCGTGATGCCGAATCGCGCCGAGTAATGGATGATGCCGCGCCCCAAATCCCGACGACATGCGCCCCACCACCGGCGGTTGCAGATGCCACGCGGGCGCAGCGCCACTCGGTGCGATGGGTACGGCGTCGAGCCCACCACCCCAAATCGTCTGACTCACAATGCCCAACAATAATCCCAACGGTTGGATATTCATGCGGCCAGACATTGCACACCCCGCGCCAATGCCATTCGCCACTACGTTGGCGATAGGGCGATTGTTGCGCGATGAGTGTCCGGAAATCGTACGGACATGTACGATTTCTGGACATGGGACAAAAAAATTTAGCAACTTTTTTGGCGCGCGGCCGATAACCATCTGCCATGTTGGTAATTCGTTCCTCACCATTGCCGGTCTCGATCTGGGCGCTGTTGTCACGGGCGCACGAGCGCGTGAAGCGATCATCGCCGTCTGGCCACCCGAGCGACGAAATTTTTCACATCATACGCCGCACCATTTTCGACGCCAAAGCCGCTGTGCCCCCGACGTTGTCCGATGCACAGTGGCACACCGCCTGCGCGGCGTTTTTTATGGAAAACCATTCCCGCCCGCATCGACACTCGCTCCTTCGCGCGTATATGCAACGCCCCGAAACGCCCGCCCCACTGGGCGAGGCCTACGTGCGCATCGCTGTCGCACTCGATCATGGTCTGCTGGCCTCGGCGGCCGCGTATTGTCTGGCGGCCCGCATGTTGGAGGAGGCACGCGTCTTCGCAGATGGTGTGTGGTCACCATTGCCAGAACCAGAGCAGGGATGTTGGCAGACGTCGGCGCAATGGAGTGTCGCGGGAGAGCACTATCGACGCGGGTTGGCAGACGACGGCGACGCCGCGGCCACGGCCGCAATCTGGCGAGAAATGTGCGGCGGATTTTCCGATGAACAGTTGGCGCAATGTCCGGACACTGTCGGTGCCGAGTTGTATGTGCAGCGGCAATGGCGCCCCGCATCCATTGTACCCAATACACCCGACACCATTTTGGAACCGCCCTTTTCCCTCTGGACGGCAGAATCAATCCGCCACGACCTGATCGGTTTTTGTGCACAGATAGAAAAATATTGTCACTATCTGTCCGATCGGATGGCGGCGGCCGGAGTCAGAACCGGCGCTACACTGCTGTCGAATTGGCGCACCACCTTGAGCACCATGCGACGCGCTGCCGCACACCATGATCCCGCCGTCCAAGAATACGCCGCCGCCACCGGCGGGAAATGGCAAGATATTATGGTCTGGATTCGCGCCGAAGGCGTGCCGCCCTATGCGTGCGCCCAACACACGCACATCTGGCAACTCGCCGGTGCGCTCATCGAAGGTCGTGATGCGGCGTTGCACGCGATGATGCATGCCCCAGCGCACGAGGCGGTCATTGCCCTCTGGCAGAAAATGAGCAGCATCGCCGAATTCAGCATCGCCACACTCATGACCCACCACACCCCGCTGGCCGACGATGACCCATTGCTGGAATACGCACACTGGACGGTGCGTTCTTGGCGGTTCGCCGCGCACGCACTCTCCCACCGCAAAAGACTGCGCGCCTTTATGGAACAGGAGCGTGCCAAACTCCAAGACATCGCGCTGCGCAGACTGGCGCAACTGCCAACCCCCGCGCGCCTCGCGCGTGCGCACGAACGCGGCATGTTGATGGCGGCGAATCTCAATTGGAAGGATTTGGCCACCGCTATCGAGCGGTCCGTCGACGATCCGGGTTGGCGCGCGCTGCTCTGGCCGCTCACCCGCATCGCCATGGCCGGACAGCGCATTGCCGAATGGGAGGCGGCGCATCCCACCGTGACACGAAAACTGCACACCGCACGCTATCGTCTGTTGAGCGCCGCGTTGACGGCCTGGCAACAAACGGCGGCGTGGCGGCGCAAGACGAATCGCACAGCGAGCACCGACTGGCAAACGCTCGCGCAACAGTTGGAAGCGCTGATCACCACACATGCTGAAAATTCCGCACTCGATCAGCCGCAGCCCCTCGTCACGCATCCGTCAGATATTCAAGCAGCGCTCCGGGACTATCTCGAGCAGCGGAATCGTTGCACCACGTATGAAGAGATCTCGTTTCGTCATGCCAGCGGGGTGCGCAGCGAATCATCTCTCGAGACCCAACTGCTCGACGAACTTTCCGAATGGCAAGACAATCTGGACACGTGGGAAGCCACGTATGGCAACACCACCGAATATGCGCGCACGGGCAGCGCACTCTATGTCTGGGGCACCCATTCATTGCGGATTGTCGCGGCCAAAGTGAAAGCCGGCACGGTCGACCCCATCATCCAGGCCAACCGCCAGTCCCTGATGCGCGCGTGTCGCCTGGCACTCGATTATTTACAGATGCGCGTCGACGATCCGGATCAGTTCGACCTGCACGAGGATGATTATTTTGGCCAATTCTTCGCGAACGCCATTGATTGGCGACGCGCGTTCGATGGTGAGCCCGCACCAATCCACGCACTCCGGCTGCGCATTGCCCACGCAACCACCCGCCGCATCGAGTGGCTCGTCGCACAACCACGCCTGACCACCGACGCACTGCAGGCCGTGCCGATTTGGAAACATTTCATCCACACGCACAGTAGTTTGGATCAGGTATTGCGCTGGCAATTGCTGGCCGCGCAACGGCCCGCCACGACTGCTTTGTCGCGCCAACGCTGCACGCAATGGAACGGATTAGCCGAAGAATACGCCGCCGATTTGCAATGGTACTTTTCGCACACCGACGCCACCGGCCAACTCCCCGCCGCCCACCACCCCGCCTGGCACACCCGCCACACCCGCACCGAACGCCTCTTCCAATCGCTGCACAAAAATTGTTGGTTGGTGAGTTAGTTTGCCCCGAGGCCCCGATGTTCTGATGCCCCGATACCCGCATGCCGACGGATTGATTTGGGTCGATGGGTCGATGGGTCGTGAGTTGCGAGTCGCGGGTCGTGAGCCGGAGTGATCGGTTTTGTCGTAATCGTTATCGAAATCGAGTTCATAATCTGGATCGTAATCCAAATCGAGTTCGTCAGGTTCGATGACGAAAACACCGATCACGATCTCGATCAGGATGAGGATTAGGAAAAATCCCACCTACGCCATTTCAACGACTTACGCGTTGGGGACTGTCCCCACTCGTTATGCGGCGGGTGATGAAGGCGATGACGACCTACACATTAAATTTAATAAACAACACGTCGCCGTCCTTCACGGGATATTCGCGGCCTTCCTGGCGGATGAGACCCTTCGCACGCAGCGCCGCTTCGGAACCGTGCGCGAAGAGATCGTCGCAATGATAGGTTTCGGCGCGGATGAAACCGCGTTCCAGATCGCTGTGAATTTTTCCAGCGGCGGCGGGGGCGAGCGTGCCGCGCGTAATCGTCCAGGCGCGCGTTTCTTTGGGACCGGTGGTGAAATAGGTGACGAGGCCCAGCAATCCATACGTGGTGCGGGCCAGACGATTGAGTCCGCTTTCGGTGAGTCCCACTTCGGCCAAAAATGTGGTGCGATCCTCGGGCGAGAGTTCGGAAATCTCCGCCTCGAGTTTTCCGCACAGCGGAATCACATGACCGCCATCGGCGGCGGCAATTTCGCGCAGGCGCTGAAAGGCGACGCAATTTTCAGGATGACGAATATCGGTCTCAGACAAATTCGCGGCGTAGAGCATCGGTTTGGCGGTGAGCAGTTGCGCTTGTTGCACGAACGGGAGTTCGTCGGCGGAAAATTGCATGCGCCGCACCGGCGTGCCCGCGCGCAACCCGGCGACCACGCGCGCAAAACACGCATGCTCCACTTGCGCATCGACGTTCCCCGCAATTTTTGCGTTCTTCGCCACGCGCTCCAGTCGTTTTTCCACGATTTCCAAATCGGCGAGGACAAATTCCAAGTGAATCACTTGCACATCTTCGGCGGGATCGATTTTGCCGTGCACATGCACGACGTCCGGATCTTCAAAGCAGCGCACGACGTGTACGACCGCGTCGACCGCGCGAATGTGCGACAGAAATTGGTTGCCCAATCCCTCGCCTTGACTGGCACCTTTGACCAATCCGGCGATGTCGACAAATTCCACCGTGGTCGGCAGAATTTTTTCCGATTTCGCTATCGCCGCGAGCTGCGCCATGCGCGCATCTTCCAGCGCGACCACACCGACATTCGGATCGATCGTACAAAACGGATAATTCGCCGCCGCCGCCCCCGCACCGGTCAACGCATTAAAAATGGTCGATTTGCCCACATTGGGAAGTCCGACGATGCCGCATTGAAGAGCCATAGTGGCCGCGCGTGTAGCAGCGATGCAAAGGAGAGGCAAAGGATTATTTGGGTCGATGGGTCGGAGGGTCGTGATCCTGATCGAGATCGTAATCCTAATCGCGATCGTAATCGGGTTTTCGTCATCGGTAGTTTCGTAATCCTAACTCGATTTGGATTCCGATTAAGATTGCGAATCCCGACTACGATTACGATGACGATAACGAACACGATTAGGATTACGAAACACCCGATCCCATCGACCCATCGACCCAAGTCCGTCACGGACACCGGATGAATCCCTGATTGATTTTGCTGAAATGGTGATCGTTGGTGAGCACATGTTGGATCTGCAAATCACGCATGACGATGAAGGACGAGAAGTCGGTGAACGAAATATTGCGGTGATCGGCGTATTTCAGGCGCATGGTCCAGGTGCGGGCGAAACGATCGGTATCGATTGTAACCAAACGCACCTGACCCTGTTCGACGGCCGAGAAGACGGAACCCACAAATTGTTTTGCTTTGGACGCCGGAACTTTGGCGAAGAGAAACGTGACGAGTTCATCGATAACATAATCGGTCGTAACCAGCAGCCGCTGCCCAGCGCGCGCCTCCTGATACACGGCGACGACGTCGGTGTGTTGCGGATCTTTGCGATTGGCGAGCACGATCCATCCCCACGTGTCGATGAAAAGCGGCGCGCTCATAAATCGTAGACGAGATCATCGATGGACTGGGTGTCTGCGGTGAGCGAGGCATCGGCGAGCAAACCAATCGCACGCGCCAGCGGATCGGGGCGTTTTGTTTTCCTCCGCTGCTGTGCGGCCGCCCGTGCGCTGTGCCGTTGCACAAACCCGCTGATGAAGCGCGTCAGCAACGTGGTTTTTTTGTAACCCGCCGCCTGGCACGCCTCGTCAAACGCCCGCCCCAACCGCGCATCGAGTCGTATGGAAATAGCTTTCATGCCCACATTACAGCATATGCATGCAAATGCTGTCAAATGGTTTCCAATCAAACCACCCGCATCGCATAACGAGTGGGGACAGTCCCCAACGCGTAAGTTGTTGAAATGGCGTCGGCGGGATTTTTTCCTGATCGGGATCCTGATCCTAATCCTGATCGAGATCGAGATCGCAATCGGGTTTTCGTCATCGTAATCCTGATCTCGTAATCGAGTTCGATTCTGATTGGGATTACGACCTCGAATCACGATCACGAAAAACCGATCACTCCGACCCATCGACCCATCGACCCAAATATATCCATCGACCCAGAAAAAACATTGACCCCTCACGCGCCAGCACGCATACCACCCGCACCCCATGACGACATCCCCGTTCGTGCACTTGCATGTGCACACCTATTACAGTCTGCTCGATGGTGCGAATCCGATTACGGCGCTCGCGCAACGTGCGAAAGCATTGCACATGCCCGCGGTCGCGATGACCGATCATGGGAATTTGTTTGGCGCGATCGAATTTTATCAGGCGATGCATGACGTCGGGGTCCAACCGATTATCGGGTGCGAGGCGTATCTCATGCCGAAAGGTGTGATCGCCGATCGCGATCCGCGGCGCGGCGGTGAAGGTCATCTCACGCACATTACATTGCTCGCGCGCGATTATGGCGGGTATCAAAATTTGTGTCGCCTCTCCAGCATCGCGCACCTCGACGGATTTTATTACAAGCCGCGCATCGATAAACATTTACTCGCCGCGCACAGCAGCGGGCTGATTTGCCTGACAGGGTGCCTGAATGGCGAGATCGCGCGCTGTTTGCGGCACGACGATTTTGCGGGCGCGCAGGCGGCGGCGCAGTGGTTGCTCACCACATTCGGCGAAGAGAATGTGTATTTCGAACTCATGCGGCATCATCTGCCGGAACAGGATCGCATTAATGGCGGCATCATCGAACTCGCGCGCCAATTTTCGCGACCGCTCGTGGCGACCAACGATTGTCATTACGGCACGCGCACCGACGCCGCCGCGCACGATGCGCTGTTGTGTATTCAGACTGCAAAATTGCTCGACGACACCAATCGCATGAAGATGGACAGCGACGAATTTTATTTTCGCTCGCCCGATGAAATGCAGGATCTGTTCCCCGATATTCCGCAGGCGCTGCACACCACCACCGAGATCGCCGCGCGTTGTCACATCGAATTTGATTTCAAGACGTATCACTTTCCGAAATTCGAAGTCCCCGCCGAGACAACGCTCGACTTGCTGCTCACCGAAAAAACCCGCGCGGGATTTACGGAACGTTGGAAACTCATCACGCGCATTGCGAACAACGAGAGCGCGGAATTTCTCGCAACCTACGAAGCGCGCTTACAGACCGAACTCGACTGCATCACCAAGATGGGATTCGCCGGTTATTTTCTCATCGTCGCGGATTTTATTGCGCACGCCAAAGCCAGCGGCATTGCGGTCGGCCCGGGACGCGGTTCTGCGGCCGGTTCACTCGTGGCGTACTGTTTAAGAATCACCGACGTCGATCCGCTCCCGTTCGGATTATTCTTCGAACGATTTTTAAATCCCGAGCGCGTGAGCATGCCCGACATGGACATCGATTTTTGTGTGCGCCGTCGTGAAGAAGTCATCGCATACGTCCAAAAAAAATACGGGAACGTCGGACAGATCATCACGTTTGGCAAAATGAAGGCAAAGGCGGTGGTGCGCGATGTGGGCCGCGTCATGGGCATTCCGTATGGCGAGGTCGATCGCATTGCGAAACTCATCCCGATGACGCTGGGCATTACGCTCGCCGATGCGTTGGTACAGGAACCGCAAATCAACGCACTCGCCGACAAAGACCCGCGCATCGCGCAGATGCTGACCATTGCGCAATCGATCGAGGGATTTCCGCGCCACGCCTCGACGCACGCGGCGGGGGTGGTGATTTCCGATCGCGCGCTCACCGATTTTTTACCACTCTATCGTGGCAGCAACGAGGAAATCGTCACGCAGTTCGACATGAAGGCCGTCGAAAAAATCGGACTCATCAAATTCGATTTTCTCGGATTAAAAACAATGACGATTTTGTACGACGCGATGGCACTCATTGCCAAACGCGGCGGGCCTGCGATTGTGCTGGAAGAAATTCCGCTCACCGACGCCGACGTGTTTGCACAATTGTCGGACGGTGACACCGCGGGGATTTTCCAATTGGAAAGTAGCGGCATGACGGATCTGGTCGTGCGACTCAAACCGTCGCTCTTCGAAGACATCGTCGCGCTCGTGGCCTTGTTCCGTCCGGGTCCGCTCGGATCCGGCATGGTCGACGATTTCATCAATCGCAAACATGGTCGCACCGCGATTGAATATCCGCTGCCGCAACTCGAACCGATCCTGCGCGATAGTTACGGTGTGATTGTCTATCAGGAACAGGTCATGCAAATCGCGAGCACACTTGCGAGTTACAGTCTGGGCGAGGCCGATTTGTTGCGGCGCGCGATGGGAAAGAAAAAAGCCGACGAGATGGCGCAGCAAAAGGCGCGCTTCTTGGATGGTGCGCGCAAAAATAATGTGCCCGCGCACAAGGCCGAACAGATTTTTGATCTCATGGAAAAGTTCGCGGGGTACGGATTTAACAAATCGCATAGTGTCGCGTACGCGCTGATTTCGTATCATACGGCCTGGTTTAAGACCCATTATCCCACCGAATATTTCGCGGCGGTGCTCTCGAACGAAATGGGGAACACCGATAAAGTTCTGCAATATTTGAACGACGCGAAGGCGCACGACATCACGATTCTGCCGCCGGATTGCAACGAGTGCGAACGCGATTTCACCGCAGTCGGCGAGCGCGCGATTCGGTTTGGTTTCGCCGCCGTGAAAAATGTGGGCGAGGCCGCGATCGATTCCATTTTGGAAACGCGCGTGGAAGGCGGTCCATTCACCAGTTTGTTCGATTTTTGTTCGCGGGTCGATACGCGCCGCGTGAATCGCCGCGTGTTGGAGAGTCTGATCAAGTGCGGGACATTTGATTCGCACGGCGTGGAACGCGCCACGCTCTTTGCATCACTCGACACCGCGCTCGAATACGGCGCGACCTGCAGTCGCGATCGCGCGTCGGGACAGGAAAGTTTATTTGGCGGGAACGATGCGAATAGCACGATTCCCCCGCTCACATGCGCAGCGCCGTGGCCGGAATCGGAACGACTCACGTTTGAAAAAGAGGCGGTCGGATTTTACATTACGGGGCATCCGCTCGCGCAATACACGCGCGTGCTTGCGCAATGCGACATCATGCGCACCGATCAACTCGCCGCATTGGCCGACAAACAATTTGTGCGCGTGGGCGGCGTCGTGGCGGGCGGTCGCGAAATCATGACCAAACGCGGTGATCGCATGGGATTTGCGACCATTGAAGATGTGCACGGCACCGTCGAGGTCGTGGTGTTTTCCGACATCTACGCCAAATCAATCGACCTGCTCAAAGGCGAAGCGCCGCTCTGCGTGGGCGGCACGATCGATCGCAACGAAGAGACGATCAAAATCATCGCGCAAGAAATTGTGCCCCTCGACGCCGCGCCCACCTTGCTCACAAAGAGTGTGCACGTGCATTTGAATTTGGGCGATCGGCAGTCGGAACATTTGGAACACCTAAAAAAATTGCTCGTCCAATTCGGCGGCGTGTGCCCGACGTATCTGCATCTGACCATGCCCAACCAGAGTGAAACCACCCTCGCCCTGCCGAGTACGTTGTCCGTGCAACCATCCGCCGCCTTCACGACCGCGATCGAATCGGAATTCGGCGCAGGGAGTTTGCGATTGGAATTGAAACCGTTTGTTCCGCCAGCGCAACTGCGTCGCCGGTCGCCGGTCGTCGGTCGTCAGTCAGGGCAGTGAACTGCCCAAAATTTGGCATTGCACTGCCCAGTTCTACACGCTACTATTCATGCATGGATTTTTTCTGGGAGACTCCGGGCTGGGAAACACGCGATCCGCATTTGTTGCAATTACAATCGGGGCCATTTCGTCGCCATTTTGCCCCGACCCCGCGCCAATCCGGTCTCTACTGTATTCGTGGTCCCCGCCAAATCGGCAAGAGTTCGTGGCTCAAATCGATTCTTGCGGCAGTGACGCCAAAACATTCCGCCTTTTACCTGAGTTGTGAAAATATTCGCGACCATGTCGAACTCGCCGAAATCCTCCGCTCCGTGAAAGGACGCCGCTATATCCTGCTCGATGAAATCACCTTTGTGAAAGAATGGGCCCGCGCCATCAAACACGCAGCGGATGCCGGGGATTTTCATATTCTCGTCCTCACCGGTTCACATGCCGCCGATTTGCGCCGCGGCATGGACCGCATGCCGGGCCGTTGGGGACATGGCGGCGAATTCACGCTGTTGCCAATGACCTTCGACGAAGTCGTCGGGGCGCGCGAAGAAGCCCGCTGGCGTCCCACGAAGGAATCGCACCTCGCGGCCGTGCGCCATTACTTGCAGTGCGGCGGTTTTCCGCCCGCCGTCGCGGAAGTTGGGAAGACGGCCCATACACCGCACACCGCGTTGACGACCTATCGTCAATGGCTCGCCGGCGATTTCGCCCGCTTCGGCAAACAGGAACTCTATTTGCGGGAAGTGCTGTTGCAACTCGCCCTCACGATGGGCACACCGATCAGCACGCAAAAACTGGCACAGCGCACCCAAATCGGCTCGCATCATACGGTGCAAGAATATCTCGAACTCCTTGAAGATTGCTTTGCACTCCGCACCTGTTACGCCATCGACGAAAAGACGGCGGGACTGCGATTCCGCAAAGAGAAGAAATACTATTTCACCGATCCGCTGATCTATTGGCTCGCACTCGACTGGGGTGGCGTCCCCGCTGATGCTTCCGCACATGAACGCCTCGCAGAAATGGTGGCCCACGAAGCCTTGGCGCGGCGCTATCCACGCTTCGGCTATTTTCACAGTCCCCGCAGCGGAGAGATCGATTTTTTTGCCCCCAAACAATGGGCGTTGGAGGTGAAATGGTCGCCCGTCGCCTGCAATTTGTCAAAAGCGTACAAAGACTGTCGCCTCGCCAAAAAAATTGTGTGGACGCAAAACAACCTCCTCCAAGAGTGGCCGTAAAAAAAATATTTTCCAAAACACGCAACTTTTCTGGAAGGCTGCCGATCATGGGAATAGACGGTTGTGCGCGTGGCACGATCGGGAGGACACCATGGGTGTGCGAGGATTACAACGCGCCATAGCACGGCACCAACAACGAAACGTGCAGCGTCCGTCTGCGCCTCGCGCTTTGTCCGCGTCTCCAGCAACGCGAAGCTCGGCCATGTGCGGCGCGCGTCCTTCGGCGATCGGTCTGGCCGCGTTGTTGGCTGGGACCGGCGCGCTTTCAGGCTGCACGATCTCGCATTGCGAACAGCCCGCCAGTAGCGATCCACCAGCAAAAACCTTCTTTCGAGGCCCAGTGCAATATTTGGGGATTGTCCTCGCCGTTGTGGGCATTGTTCGATTGATCGGCGGCATCGTGCGACGTCCTCACAGCGGATTGCTCGGCGCGCTCGCATTTTTGGGAGTCAGCAGTATTCCGCTGTATCTCACGACGCGCAGCTTGCACAGTCCGGCCGTTGAAAAAGACGCCAACTGTACGTTTTTTGGCAAACCAGTGTGGGGCCGCCTGAGCGCACCGGCATTTATCGACGGTTTCGCATTGCCGGAAAACACGGCATTTGCGTTGAGTAATAATGATGATGAGACATTAGTTAGAATCAGCGACCGTAGTGGCATCGCATCTGTGGACATCGCGTTTCCACAAGGCCGTTTTGCGGTGCGCGATGCAGATAGGCGAATGGGCGCATGGTTCGTGACGGGAAAGCTGTTGGACAATGCGATCGTGAATGGACTCCCACTCACCGCCGGCGCAGAATTCAACGAAGCACCGCTCGATGGCGCAAGCTGGCACGGCATTCGCGGCACATTGTTCGCGTCATATAACAGAGACCATATGGATTTTCCTGCGGGAACCGAGCTCCATGATGGTTATCTGGTGAGCACGACGCCATTCACGGCGGTCGGATACCATTGGCAATCGGCGCAGTATGATTTCCGGGAATACCCGACGATTCAGGGAGTGTTGGCGAACGACTCCCAATTTCCCGATCCCGACGATCCGCAAACCACGCTGATCCTGCCCAAGGGGACAACGGTTGCGTATCGTATCGACGGCAAACAACTGCTTTCCGTCCAAACGACAGTGACCACAAAAATCGGCAATCATCTCGTGCCCGCACAGACCGAGGTCAGTTGGGAGCAAGGGCCGGATCAAAAAGAATCCATAACGCTGGGCGACGATGGCCAATTGAACAACGTCCCGCTCAAAAAAGGCGCCACCGCGAGCCGCGATGGTCGCAATATCACCGGAGTGCTCAGCGCCCGCGCGCAGTTGCGCATGCGCGGACATTTGCTTGATTGCCCTGCCGGGAGTTCCATCCGTATAGTCGCTGGCGAGTTAACGCAACTGACGTTGAGCGAATCACGCGAGATCGGCGATGTGGTGTTCGCCGCCGGCACCATCATTCAGAGTCCGCCGAACAACGCCAGTTTGCAAATTGTCGGCACGCTCGAAAAAAGCGGTCATGTTCCGACCGGCACCACCGTCGAAGGCATCCTCAACGCGAATGTCGTGCTCCCCGCGGGCGTCAAGGTGACGGTGCCGCTGAGCGATCAGGTGGCAGCGCCACTCACGCGCGAAAAATGAGAGACTCATGACCACGATTTTTACAACCGAGTCGGTAGAGCGAGTCCTGCAAAGCGCGTGGGCGTTGCTGCCGACGCAGGAGCAGTCGGGCTCCGCGCGCGCTGCCATTGCGGCCTGCAACAAAGACGCGCCGGAATATATTTCCGAAACCGAGTTGGCCTGTGTGCTGAAAAAATTTCCCGACGGTACGCAGCGCCAGATTCGCAATTCGCTGCGGCCTTTCGCCGAACACGTCATGATTGATACAGCACCGCCAGCCGCGCCCCGCGAAACATCGCTGCCGATAATCCGTCACGAAAAATCCACGCAGCCATCATCGAAACCATCATCGATAGCGCCTGCAGAGAAAAAAATCGGCGCGGCCGGGCTGACATCTATTTTGGATCAGGTGACGTATCCCGATCCGACCCAAATTCCCGAACGCGATTTGCAGGAACTCTCGCCCGCAGACGCCGCACACGAATTGGCGATGCGTCATCAATTCTTGGTCTATGTGCGTAGGGAAATAGGCGCCGTACTTCCGCCGCTGGATGGACTCACGACTAAAGCGACGCAAATGGAAATCGCCCATGCGTTGCACGAAGCGTTGCAGCGTTGGTTGAATCATGAACAGTCGCAAAGCCCGGCGATTCCGCTGATCGTCGCCGCAGCCGACGACTCGACGGCGCATGCCGAAGCCACGCCCATCGCCGCACCGACAGCATTGCCCACACTCGATCCCATCCCGCTCACACCGGAGCGCGTGTTGCTGACTTCGGAAATATTGAGCGGCTCGAACGCCACCGCGCCGGAAGATCCGTCGTTTGCCGCGTTGTTCGTGATCTACGGCTATTACGGCGATGGCGCGTTGTTGGGAAAAATCACGCAGACGTTGCAGCAAGGAAAATTTTCGCTACATCAAAGCATCGCCGCGATCCAGATGTTAACACTACTCGCTATGCGCGAAATCGAACCGGAACAGATCGTGGCATCGTTCGACGACATGCTGCGCACCGGTCTGCCGATCGGAAGCTCGCGCGACGAGCGCGTGCGCACCATGGCGCAGCAACTTGTCCGCGCGGCGCTGCACGAAGGACTGCGTGCGTTGCACGATCATTATCGTGAACAACCGCGCTTCACGGCGCGACTGTGCGGCATGGATGCCACGCTGCCGAGTTGCGCGGCGAGCATCGAGGTGGCTACACAATGCGCCACACCATTCAACGACACGCTCGGCACCCACCGCTCTGGAAAAAAATGTCTGGCGGCCTGGCGCGCGCTGCCACCGTGGCAACGGGCGTTTGCGGCCTTGCATGCGCCCGCAAATGTCCGGGAACAATTTGTCGCACGCGTCATGCGCGAAGATCGCGCCGATCCCGACACCTGGGCGGCTGTGCCCGATCCGTTGCAAGTGCAACTCACCATCGAGCACGCGTGGTATGCCTTGACGATCGCACCGGACGACATCTCGCTCGTCCTTCGCGCCCTCGCCAACACCGCGCGTACGGTGATCGATGCCGCATCGCAGGTGGCGAACGCAACGGCCGACGCAACACAGATGCTGCGCAGCCGCGCTACCCAGGGGCACGAATCGCCATGACGCCGCCACGACCCATCGGCAACACGCCGCCCGGCGCGGTGACCGCCACCGCGCTCTCCGCGCAGGCGCCGGCGGAAGAATCGCGCACGCCGCGCGAAGCCATCGATACCGTGGTGCTCGGTCCGGAAATTCCACTCGCGATACTGCAACCCTTTGCGCAATCACCCGCCGCGGTACAAACCGAGCGCCAACGGCTCGCACAGATTTTTCAGGGTCAATCGCAACAGGTTTTTGTGCAACGCATCGGCGCCGATTATTTTTATGTGAGCGTGCGCATGATCGGCGGCCGCGCTTTCGATCCGATCATGTTGGCGCCATTCAATCCCGCGCAACTTCCGCCCCACACCGGCGACGGACTGGAATTCGACGTCGGGCTCCAACGCCCGCACGTGGAGTCGATCGGCGGTCGGCGCCAGATCGTGTTATCGCGCGATGCAGCGGCGCGTCCGGACAATCCGCATCTCGTCATCGTCCCGACCGACCGCCAACCGCGCGGCGCGCCGCGACTGCTGTTGCGCGATCGCCGCCAAGCCGCGCTCGATCACACGTTGCAGCAACTCTTCGCGAACAGTCCATACACCGTGCGCGTGCAAGACGGCGACGACGGTGCACATGTGGTCATGTCGTGGCACAATCTCGGCGACGGCATTCAAACACTGGATTTTGGATTGCTGAACGAAGAGATCATCGTGCACGACACGCCGTCGTTTGTCGCGCTGCGCCTGCCCGCGCAAGACATCGCCCTCGCGCCCACCGGCGACGATCAAGTGTGGCGATTGCAGCGCGTACCGGCGCAAGGACTCTGCGCACCATTTCGTTTTCTCTACATTCCGGCACACGATTTTCATGAGTTGGTGAATCGCGCGCGGCGCGCCGAAGTCGCCACGCACGGACCGACCGCCGCCGACGAAGTCGCGCTGTCGCACGACGTCGCCGCGATACTCACGAATCAGAGCGAACAGAGTTTGCGACTCTCCACCGACGCCACGCTCGCACAACCGCTGCCGCTGCGCGGCATATTCATCGCGGAAATCTGGCCGCGCGAATCGGGCCCGCGCGCGCGACCCGTCGCCCAATTGCCGCAACGCACTTTGCCCACACCGCCCCGCAGTCGATTCGCGCCGCACACGTTCACTCGTTTCATGCCGCGCGCCAAACCAGTGCCAGCCATGCCTGCGCTGTCCACGCGCCATCGCTTTTTAACGGAGGATCTTGAACCACCCCGTTTGCCCGTGATGACATTCACCGATCCGCCCATCGAATTTCCCGCGCTGGCCCGCGAAATTATCGCGTTGCTTCCCGAAGAACGCATCATCCATCGCGACGTGAACATCCTGTTTCCGCTCGATCATTCCGGCAGCATGGCGAGCGGATTCAAAATGGTGTTGGAGAGTTACTACGCGTTGATCATTCATCTTATGGATCACGGCGCGCGCTCGATTCATTTTGGTGTGACGGTATTCAACGACGGCGTAGCATCCATTCACACGTTGGTGCCGCTGCAATTGATGACGCGCCAATCGGTCGCGCAGATGGCGCACGCGCTCGGCACCATGACATTCGATGGCGGCAAAGAACCGCTGCCAATGGCGATCGAGAGCGCGAGCACAATGTTTCCCGCGGGCGACGTGAACGTGAGCGCCACCATTTCCGACACCGAAGCCTATGAAGAATCCGGCGCCGCACAGGTCGATGCGGCCGTGGCCGCCTCGCGCGCGCGCGGCATCATCACGTTATTGAAATTGATCACACCGCAAGATGTCTCGCTGCAAAATATCGAACAGGCGTTGCTCGCCATCATCGATGCCACGCCGGTACAGTTGGTCGAACACGCGCTCGACGGCAATCGCCTGGCGTATCAGTTATTGAAAAGTCGTCCGCCGCGCACCGCGATGTTCGACAACGAATTGCTCCGACTTTTTTTCATCCCGGCCATGCGTGCGAAACCGCAATTGCGCGCGATTCTCTTCGGCGAAGGTGATGCCGTCGTTCAACGTTTGTTCACCGAACATCACGATGCCTTCATGGCGCTGGCGCGCGCCGACGATCCAGCGGCCCTCGACGTGCTGAATTTTCTGGCGACTCGCACCCCCGATTGGTTGATGGACCACGCGCTGACCGAAGTTCCGCGCGTGTTGGAGGGCGACAGTTATTCGCGCGCGGATCGGATATTGATCGGACTCTTGTATCATCGCGATCGCGCGGAGTTGGTGGAAACGCTGCGCACACATATTGTGCCGTTGTTGGAAGGCTGTCGTCGCGAGCGGCGCGCGGCGCTGTATGTGGCGCGCCTCTTTGCCAAGGAATTGGTGCCGGCACTCCTCGATGTCGCGCTCCAAAATTCCAACACGGCCGCGCGACTGGAAGCGCGGCAGATGCTCATGGCGATTCCGGAAGGTCGCCGACAATTGGGCGTTCGGCTCGTTCAACAATTGGCGACGCCCGCCATCGTGGACCCACAATCGATCGATGCGTTGCTGCACTACGACGCACCGGATCGTCTCATGCGAGAATTCCTCGCGCAACATACGAGCGACGATGCCGCCCGCGCGCGCGCGACACTCTATCTCGCATCATGGGGCGACGCCGCAGCCGCACGCGACGTGGCTGAGCATCTGGTGAAAGATGCAAATGCCATTCAATCGGTAGCAGAATTTCCCGGCGGGAAAATGCTGTTGCAACGTCTGCTCTATGCCGAAATCGACCCATCGCTCTCGTTGCAATTGGGACTTCGCTTCGCCGCGGCCGGCGACAACACCGCATGGTATTATGTCATGATGCGCTACGTGAATATGTCGACCGCGGAGCGCGCCCCGGTGCACGCCGCACTGGGCGACGACGCGCATCTGCGCTTGAAACTGCGCACCCTGGCGGCGTTTGCGCCGGACGCCGTCATGCGCAGCGATGCAAGCCGCGCCTTGATTGCGTTGGACGACACGGATCTCGGCGCCACGCTCGCCAATAATATTGCTACACTGATTCGCGAACCCGATTTTGCCGATTGGTTCGACGCCATTCTTTCAACAGACAACGCCGCCGCGCAATACGCGCAACTCGCGGATCGCCTGATCCTCGATCGTCAGGACGATGCCTCGCACGACACCATCGAACAACAACTCTGGATCTGGCGCGCGCAATTCCTGGCTGGCTCCGGCGCCGCAGTCGACACCCTCGTTCAACAAATTCACGACTGCGATTCGCCATCCGCGCTGATGAAAAAACTCGCGGCGCTCAACATTCACGACACCCCACGCGCCTTGTTGTATTTCCGCATCGCGACATTTCATGCCGCCTCGGAAATTCAATACGCACAAGCCCTGGCGGGCAGCCTCGTATTGGGCGACCCCGATGCGGCCGATCACCTCCGCACGCTCGCCAAAACCACGCGCGACCAAGGCATCAGAATTTTCTGCGAACTTCGCACCGGCGACACCAAACCACAAACCACCACGAATCGCTGAATTTTCCTATACGCTCTCCCCTATCCCCTATACGCTAATTTCATGGAACGCATTTTCATGGTCGGGATTCGGCGACCGAAAGAGACGCGGCGTGCGATGCAGGCGTCGCTCTTGGAATTGGCGCGGCTGATCGATACGGCGGGCGGTGTGGTGGTGGGGCAGACCTCGCAGGAATTGAAACGCATCGCGAGTGCGACACTCATCCATCAGGGAAAAATTCAGGAAATCAAAACGGCGATGGAAGCATTGCAATGCACAACCGTCGCGTTCGACAGTGAGCTGTCCTCGGCGCAGCAGCGGAATTTGCAAGAGGCGCTCGGCGCAAAAATTCTGGATCGTACCGCGGTGATTCTCGATATCTTTGCGCGACGCGCGCACACCGCCGCGGGAAAATTGCAGGTCGAGCTCGCGCAATTGCAATATCGCCTCACGCAACTCGCGGGGCGCGGCATGGAACTCATGCAGCAATCGGGGCACATCGGGAATCGCGGGCCCGGCGAAACGAAATTGGAAATCGATCGGCGTCGCATTCGCGAACGCGTCACGGTGTTGCAGGGTCGTCTGAAAGATCTGCGCGCGCATCGCGGACGACACCAGCAAAACCGCACCGCGCGCGCGTTGCCGCTCGTCGCACTGATCGGCTACACCAACGCGGGCAAATCCACACTCATGAATGCGCTGACTCGCGCGGGCGTGTTGGTCGAGGATCAACTCTTCGCCACGCTCGATCCGACCGTGCGCCAATTGCGGTTGCCGTCGGGGCGGCGCATCTTGTTGTCGGACACGGTCGGATTTATTCGGCGCCTCCCGCACGAATTGGTCGAGGCCTTTCACGCCACGTTCGAAGAATTACAAAACGCCACGCTGCTCTGTCATTTGATCGATGCGACGTCTGAAGAGATCGACGTCGAAACCGAGGTGGTGATGCAGTTATTGCGCGATTTGCAATTGCACGCGCTGCCGCGTCTGACCGTCTTTAGCAAACACGATTTGATGGATCCATTCCCTGCGGTCGACGGCGGACCGAGTGAGCATCCCCCTCACCCAACCCTCTCCCCACTGGGAGAGGGAAAACGCATCGCGATTTCGGCGCGCACGGGATATGGCGTCGACACCTTGCTCGCGCGCATCGAATGTTTGCTCGACACGCAACTCGTCGCCATGCAACTCGCGCTGCCGCACACGCACGCGCAATTGCTGCACACACTCTACGAGCGCGGTCATGTTTCGTGCGTGGTGCACGGCGAGTCGGCGATTCATGTTGATGCCAGGGTGCCTCGTGATTTAGTGGCGCAGTGTGCGGAGTGGATTACCACGGTGCCGATGTGACTTTTTTGTCCCTATGTCCCTGCGTCCCGACGTTCTTATGTCTTTTCATTGGAGGGCGTCGGTTTTTTTTGGCATAGGGGCATAAGAACGTCGGGACGTCGGGACATCGGACAACACATGCGCATCACCCTCGACACCATTCAATCGCAAATCGCGGATCTGCTGCGCGGGCCGCTTCGTACGCGGGCGGGGGCGGACACGCCCGCCGCACAATTCGATGCGATGCCCAGCGCGGTGAGCGCGGTCGCGAGCGGTGCGTTGTCGCCCGACGCCCTGCGCGTCGTGATGCTCTTGCAAGAATTATTGCAACTCCCTGCCCCGCAAGCGCAGCAACTACGCCCGCTCGCTCAGGTCATGCAACAAATGCCACAATTATTTAACGAACTATTCAAACTCTTCACGGCATTAAATATTGGTCAAGCCGATAGCAGCACCATGACGCACACCGCGGAATTGTTGGGGCGACTCGCGTATCAAACGCAAGCCGCCGCGGCCGCGCTCCCGCCCGGGCAACAGGATTTGGCGGCGCAACACACGCGCCAATGGATGCAGCAAATACGCGCGCTGATCGAATCGCAACCGAACATGCCCGCCCCCGCACGCGCCACGCCCGCCGAGCTCATGAATTTTTTGGCGAACGCGTTGCGCGAGCGCCCCGCCACTTTTGAAAATGAATTGTTCGCGCTGCCCGTGCATCAGGCCGCAGGCATTTCCTTGCCGGTGTATCAACGCATCGCCAACGACGTCGAACCGATTCGCGTCGCACTCTTACTCATCGCCGCGAAACGCGCACCGCTCACCAGTGGCGAAGACGGCGCGCCACCACTCACGCAGTTGTTGGGTGCATTGCGCACGACACTGCAAGCATCGCAATCGGTGCTGCCCGTGATTGAAAAATGGGAAGCGCTCTTGCGTCCGACGCAGCCGAAAACCAACAGCGCCGCCGACACCGCCCCCGTCAGTCGCGGCGCGATTGCACTCTTCGAGGCCTTCGCCGAAGTCCCGCTGGGCGCACCGCGTGCACTGCAAGCCCAAGCGCTTTCCAATCGCAGCGGCGTGTTGCCCGACACCGCGTGGAGCGTCGAACCGAATCCGGGCGACATCGCACTGCAAGGCAGTTTGCTCTACACGATGATGTACCCGGCCGGATTGCAGCGCTTGCGATTGCGCGTGCGCGATGACGAAACCGACGACGAATCGCTCGTGGAATTTTTGCTCTTCGTGGTGCGCGGACTCACGGAAGAGGATGAGGACGACGAAGACGACCTCACCGATGAAGAGCGTGCGAAAAAAAATCGCGCCAAAAAAAAATCCGCGCCGGCCGTCGTGCCACAGATTGTTCCCACACCCGATGCACCGCTGGTCGGTCGCATCGAGGTGAATTTTTCCGCACCGTATATTCTGACGCATCCGTACGACCCGCACGCCGTCGTGCCGGCACCGTTACATGTCGCGTTTCATTTTCTCACCCAACTCGTGCATCCCGCCACCCGCCTCTCGCGCGATCGCTTCCTCTCGCTGCCGCAATCGCCAGTCGCGTGTCGTTTTCGCCGCGCCGTGCATCGACTGGCGCGCGAAGGATTGGGCGCGTACGACGAATACGCCCGCAGCGTCGAATCGCTCTTCGAACATTTACAACCACCGGCCGCGCTGGCGCAATCGTGGGAGACGGCGCAAACTTTTTTGCAAGAGGAAGTCTTGCGCTATCTGTCCGGTGCGCACGAGCCCTCGCCACCGCGCTCGCAATATTTCGCCGAAACCTGCGCGCACGGCGACGTCATGGCCAGTCTCTGCGCGACGAGTGCGGGTCTGCTCGCGCAATCACAACAACCGAGCGATGCCTTGATTCATTTGGCCGACGCCGCCACCCTCGCCCACACAAAACCCGGATTGCTCACCACGTTGGGGAAATTTTTGTACACCCTGCGCGGCACCCTCGCCGCCGCCCCACCCCCGAGTGCCGTGCCCCCGCTCGCGCTGGCCACCTCGCTCCCCATTCTCGCCACGCAGCCCGTAGCAGGCAACGACACCGCTGCCGATCGTCTCGCCAATTTGTTTGTGGATCGTGTGTGTCCGGTGGAGCCGTGATTTTTTGTCCCTACGTCCGTACGTTCTTACGTCCCTACGCCAAAAAAAATCTGCCACTCCTCAATTAAAAGACGTAGGGACGTAAGAACGTACGGACATAGGGACAACTACATGAACATTCACCACCTCAACTGCGGCAGTTTTTTTGCGACCGGCGGGCGCGGGTATCAGGATCCATCGATGCCCGCGGGCGGGTACCCGTTGGTGTGTCACTGTTGGTTGATCGAACGAGCCGATCGATTGGTGCTCATCGACAGCGGGATTGGGCTGCACGATATCGCCGATCCGACGGCGCGATTGGGTGAGCGCTTCATTGCCGCGGGTCGTCCGCAACTCGATCCGACCGAAACCGCCGCACGCCACGTCGAGTCACTCGGATTTGCCCGCACCGATGTTCGCGATATTGTCCTCACGCATCTCGACCTGGATCACGCCGGTGGCATCGCCGATTTTCCGCACGCACGGGTGCACGTGAACGCCGTGGAATTGAACGCCGCGTTGCATCCGACGACACGCAATGAAATTTTGCGCTATCGCACGGTGCAGTGGCAACACGGTCCGCAGTGGGAATCCTACGACACCGTCGATGCCGAGTGGCTGGGGATGTCGTGCCTGGCACCACTGCGCGATCTCCCGCCCGAAATATTTCTGGTGAATCTTCCCGGCCACAGTCGCGGGCATTGTGGCGTGGCCGTCATCACACCCGGCGGTCCGCGACTCCACACGGGCGATGCGTACATCGATCACCGCCAGTTCATCACCACTGATGGACCGTGTCCACGCACCTTGCTCGATGTGGAACGGTTCGTGTGCTTCGATGCAACGGCAAGTGTTGCCACGCACGCGAGACTGCAAACCGCCCGCACGGTCGATGAGTCACTGGTGATGTGTTGCGCGCATGATGGATGGGAATTCACGCCTTGATATCAATCAACCGATCTTCCATCCCGATGACGGTTTGCACGACACGGGCGTTGGCTTGGTACGCGGTGTAGGTAATCATCTGACTAATCGCCTCTTCGGCGTAATCAATATTCGTGGAGAGGGAATCCAGATCGCGCAACGCCGGGTCGAGTTTCACGGGTTCGGCCCGGGCCGTCGCACCACCGGTCGCCATCGTTTCCTGAATCACGCGGTTTTTTTCGGAATTGGGCACGTCGTGGCGGGCGATGTTATCGGCCGACACCGACATGCGAAAGGCCCCGACCATTAACCCGGAGAGACTCGCGTTCAGATTCATGATGTTCATTCGATTTATTATACGACAAATATTTGACTCGTAAAGCGGAACTTTTTGCCGGTTTGGGCGGTGCCAGGCATCGTCACAAAGGTGCCAGGCACACAAAGGTGCCAGGCATAATTTCACAAAGGTGCCAGGCATAAAGGTGCCAGGCATAATTTTAGGCAGGGTATTACGTGTAGTAATTGAGCAGCGGAATAGCGCGGCCCTGCAGGATTTCACTCATCGCCTGATACAACTCCCACGGATCCATGCCACGCCAGTGGCGCTTGTGCGGCGATTGCTCCCACTCCACATCGATAAAATCTGGTGAACTTTTCGTGCGAGATTCCAGCGCGGCAAGGTCCAAAATCTGCTCGAACCCGGTGCCAGGCAGCACCGCCCGACGCCGCAAGGTCACTTGATTGGCAATGAGTGAGCGCGGACTAACTGGGACAATAGCATTCATTAGAGTGTTCAACGGCATTTCGAAAAAAATGTTGAACCCCCACTTTTTTTCTCGACCCGTTCGAATCGAATCTGTACCATTATACGAAGTTGAACCCAGGAGACTCCGACAATGGTAACGCCGATCGCAGGTCCCAGCCAATTAAGCCTTCTGGCCAACATTCAAAAAAAGGGAAAACAGGAACAAGATCTGATGGAAAAGCTGACCACGGGCAAACGGGTCAATAAGGGCAGCGATGACCCCACCGCCCTCGCCCGGATCCAGCAACTGAACTCCGCACTCCGCGGGTTGGATCAGGGGAGCGAAAATGCCTCGTACGGCGCGTCCACGCTCGACACCGCGAGTGGCGGACTCTCGAATATTCTGGAGGGACTGCAATCGTTGCGCGAAGTCGCGCTGCGCAGTACCGGCAACGATCTGTCCACCACCGACCGCTCCGCGTTGGTTGCCCAAGGGAGCTCCCTCACGCAAGGCATCAACGACGTCGCGGGCTCCGTCAACATGGACGGGAAAAATCTGCTCGATGGGTCGTTTCAAAATAAGGCGATCCAGGTCGGGGATAGCTCCGGCCAAACCGTGCCGGTCAGCATTGGGAGCGCCACGACCACCGCGTTGGGCATTAGTGGTTTCGATGTCAGCACCAGCGCGGCCGCCACCACATCGCTTGGCCAAATCGACACTGCCATCTCGCAGGTCACCTCGCAAATGAGCACGCTCGGCTCGACCTCGACCCGCTTGCAAAACAGCATCGAGGGCAACCAACGCACGGCCGAAAATCTGGCGCAGGCGAAATCCACCAAAGAGGATCTGGATTACGCGCAGGCGATTGGGCAATTAAAGGCGGTCCAAATCAACAAAACTGCCGCTATTCAGGCGCTCGCCCTCTCCAACAACAGCACCAAGACAACGTTGAAACTGATCGTGTAAGGTTTGTCGCATAACTTCGAGAAACGTCCCCAAGGTTATGCGGCGCGCATCCCGATGAAAGCCCGCATTCCTCGTTGACACACCACGCCTCGCCATTTATGGGAGCGCTCCGGTTTTTTTACGCGCGCAATCCGCGAGGAGCTCACTATGGATAAGACGTCGTGCATCGCCATTCGACAATTCATGCAGCGCAACTACAAACACTTCAACGCGGCCGTCATGGTCGACGCGGCGCAAGGTTGGGTCGATCATCTCGCGCGCGGGCAGAAAATGTTTTTCACCATGGCGGGCGCCATGAGCACGGCCGAACTGGGCATTTCGCTGGCCGACATGATCCGCGAGGGCAAGATCCACGCGATCTGCACGACCGGCGCGAATCTGGAAGAAGATGTCTTTAACTTAGTTGCGCACGAACATTACGAACGCGTTCCGAATTATCGTCACCTCACCGCCGAACAGGAAAAGGCGTTGCACGATCGCGGCATGAATCGCGTGACCGACACCTGCATTCCCGAGGAAGAGGCGATGCGTCGCATTGAAACTGCGCTCATCGATGTCTGGCAAAAGGCGGATCGCGAAAAACAAACGTATTTTCCATACGAATATATGTACCAGCTGATTCAATCCGAAGTGCTGAAAAAATATTACCAGATCGATCCGAACAATTCGTGGGTGATCGCCGCGTGCGAAAAAAATCTGCCGATCTTCACACCGGGCTGGGAAGATTCCACCATGGGCAACATGTTTGTGTCGAATGTGATCAAGGGGAAAGTCAGCACGTATCATGTGGTACGACACGGCCTGGAACAAATGGCGAAACTGATTGCCTGGTACAAAGAAACCACGAGTCAGACCTCGCTCGGATTTTTCCAGATCGGCGGCGGGATTGCGGGCGACTTCCCGATTTGCGTGGTGCCGTGCATTCACCAGGATTTGGAAGAAGACGTTCCGCTCTGGAGTTATTTCTGCCAGATCAGCGATTCCACCACATCGTACGGTTCCTACTCCGGCGCCGTCCCCAACGAAAAAATCACCTGGGGCAAACTCGACGCGACGACACCCAATTTCATCATCGAATCCGACGCCTCGATTGTGGCGCCGCTGATTTTTAATTACGTCTTGGGCAGCTAAAGTCGTCGCCAGTCGCCGGGAACCGGTCGCCAGTTACTGCAGTGAACTCATATTATCGCTGCTGTTATCGGCGAGTCAGGCCAGCTCACCGCGACTGCTCCAAATCTTCTGCAGAATAAAATTGCAGCTGTCCCGCCATTTTTTTAAGTGCGTGGCGTTTTCTCGCGCGGGAAAATCCAAAATCCAGTTTCCAGTTCGAGACCCAGTTCCAGATTCTACGCAGCATACTCCGCTCCTACTCTGCTCTTCGTATTTACCGGAGACTGGTCCCCGTTAACCGGCGACCGATTTACTGCGCGACTTCAAACACGAGATACTCGAGCACGCGTTCTTGGGGCCAGAAGCCGCTGGTCGGGCAGGAATGCGATGTGTGGTACGACGAGTAGAGAATTTTGCCACCGTTGCTGCCAATGCTGCGCGACACGGTGAGCGGGCGCGTTTCCGTTCCAGCGGAAGAGACG
>OBEQ011069677.1_pt1 | contig 47452 bp, 52 predicted proteins | sample 1670901 | NCBI WGS metagenome assembly OBEQ01 (sample SAMEA104232315, study PRJEB22302) | groundwater metagenome | biome: forest; feature: aquifer; material: groundwater | place: USA | collected 2011-08-07 | depth 5.4 m
CAATTAATTCCAATACTCAGATTCTGGCAAAAGCAGATACAACTGTCAGTCCGGAAACTGCCAAGTCTGAAGAGCCGGCAACTGCCGTAGCAGGCGTTAGTGATGTTGATGTTAAAAGTGCAGAAGACAAAAATATAACTTTTGGGGTATTCGCATTAGGATTTCTAGCGGTTGTACAGATATTTACTCAGGCAAGTAGTCTATTTTCTCTTAAAAAGTTTTGGTAAAATTTTCCAAACCTTCCAAATAATAAGGAATAAAAATGCTATGTTAATAAAACTTACTAGTATTAGGCTAAGGTTATTGTCGACACAATAAAACAACGGATAGCCTGTTGGACTACATCCAGATTCATAAAAGGTTGCATTAAAATTCTTAAGGATAAAAACACCAAACAGTGCAACAATATATCTAGAAATATACCAAACTATCACGCTTAATATTAAAATAACTACAAAAGATTTTTTGGTCATATTCGCTTCTTACAGTTACAATATCACAAAATTTCTTTTGGAGCAACAGATGCAACTAAGCAATAGAAAAAAAATGAAGAATTTAAAAATCAATTTGGCAAGGAGAAAGTCTTTAGATCTTGTAAGATACCCGTGTCTTATCATGAATAGACTTTAATCTTTTAAAAGATTAAAGCTAGTTCAGAATGGTTTGCTTTTATCCAGCTTCCTTCGTTTTTGCCATTGTTTTTGTCTGACAGCTTTCCAATCTGTTCCATATCGTGGGGGAAGAATTTCTTCAAAAAAATTATCAAGTCCTTGCCAAAATTTTTCCCATTTTTCCTTATCCATAATTTGTTTAATTGCTTCTTGGTATCCTTTTCCTTTGTGAGAAAGATTTAATTTTATATTCCAAATAGTTGCATCGCTTACCTTAAGCCGTTCATTAATGACAGGATAGCTGTATCCCTTTAGTAACATAAAAGCAATCGCGAGGCGTTTGGAAAGCATGATTTTTTCAGTAGGGCTTAGAAGTGATTCTAAAAATGTAATTACTTTTTCCTTGGTAGAAAGAGTTGAGAAAGAATTCCAGAATAAATTAAGAATCCTTTCTTCAACTTGTTTATGCATATATCTTTTAGATACTTGAGTCATATGATGGGTTATAAGAACTTCAGTCTTTTAAAAGATTGAAGTTAATTCACTTCTATGATGAAGGATTTTTTGAGGATTGTCAAGATTATTAATGATGTATATTTAATGGATGATGAGCCAGGCAAGTAGTCTATTTTCTCTTAAAAAGTTTTGGTAAAATTTTCCAAATTCGTCTGGGGAATTTAGATTATTAACTTGATACTCATTTGATTGCCAATACCGCTATTATGAATATGATTATCCCGATACAAAAGGCAAGCACGGAGCTTAATAAAAAATAGGATTGTTGTCTCTTAGGATAGTCTTTTGCATATTTTTTATACAAAGATATAAGCAAATAAGTACTACATAAAAATCCTATGAAAGAGATTGTTAATTGTTTTGAGAAATTTAATTGTATATCCATATAAAATCTAAGATTGATTTTTTGGTCATATTCGTTTCTTTACAATTACACTATCACAATTCCCTCTCCGGAGCAATAATAAACAACCTAGTGAAAAAGGGGAGAAAAGGGAATATAATAGGTTGAACAAATGAATTTATCTTTTGATACAAAATTAGCAGACGAATATACAAGCTTTCCTCAAAAAATAAGGGTTTTAACAGAGAATTGGGTTGATAGGCAAATATACTGTCCAAATTGCGGGCATTTAGATATTGACAAGTATGGAAGCAACATGCCTGTTGCCGATATTTTCTGCTCAAACTGCAAAGAGGATTATGAATTGAAAAGCAAAAAAGACTATTTTGGTACAAAGATAGTTGATGGTGCCTATCGGACGATGATTAACAGATTGCAAAGCACAAACAATCCTAATTTCTTTTTGCTTAATTATGATTTGAGAGACTTTTCTGTTTTGAATTTTTTAGTTATCCCAAGGCATTTTTTTGTTCCAGATATGATTGAAAAACGTGAAGCGTTATCGCAATCGGCAAGGCGAGCTGGTTGGATTGGGTGCAACATTCTCCTACAAAGTATCCCGCAAACCGGTAAAATCTTTTTCATAAAAAATAAAAGGATTGAACCTAAAGAAAAAGTCCTTGCCGAGTGGCAAAAAACACTTTTCTTGCGTGAGGAAAAAGAAATCTCTGCAAAAGGATGGTTGCTCGATATAATGCGTAGCATCGAAAAACTCGGAAAGAGTGAATTTGTGCTTGATGAGCTTTATGCATTCGAAAATGAATTGAGCAAATTACATCCATCAAACAAGCATATCGAAGATAAAATTCGTCAACAATTACAGGTTTTGAGAGATAAAAATTTTCTTCAGTTTCTAGGTAACGGAAAATATAAAATTAAGTAGTTGACTTTATTTTATATTTGATCAAAGATCAGGTGTGAGACAAATAACTTTTACCATCAGTGAAGACGAAATAAAAGATGTTGTTAGGGATATTGCCGAACAGAATTTATCAGATAAACAGATCCAATCAGTTTTAGCTACGATTGAATGCGATGAGATGTTATGGGAGGATATACATAATTCGATAGTCGGTTCTATTAATCAAGAATTGTTCCCATAGAAATTTATTAATATGGAAATATCACTTTCACCATTTTTCGCAAAATTTATTTTAAGAGTCATTCCATATGGTTTATCCCACCGTATTTTGGTTATGTGCCGTGGATACAGCGAGGACTTGGAAAATTTTACCGAGCTTGTTTGGGAAGACGATAAGGATCTTGATTTTAATGACAAGGAAACTTATCCAGAGTATCAGTTATGGATACGATAATTAAAGAGTGTTTATATGGAAATTTTAAAAACCTCGAAGAGATTTGAGGAGGGTTCAAAAAAAATCAACGGCCTCACACCGAAAGAAATTGAAATTATAGAGCGTAGCGGGTTAAACTTATAAATATAGTCAAAATATAAGTAATGAAATAAAAATTCCCTCATTAATCCGGCAAAATACGAAGAATAAAGTTTTTTAAGAAAAGTGAAGCTAAATAAACATCTGACCCTTTTTGATATAGAAATTACTAGTTGACACAACAGATTTAGCGTGCTTTATTAGTATTAACACTAGTCGTAGTGTTTGATCTTTTTTATGGAATTAAAACCTATTTTGAACATATATGAACGAAGATTTAAAGAATTCAGAACTTATCTCAGAGCCTACGCCGCACATACAAATTGTGCTAACTGCTAGTGGATTAAAAAAAGTTGTAAAATATCCAAGGGAAAATTACAACTACAAACAAAGGCTTAGAGAATTGATTCATGAAGCTACTATACAGACGTTATTATCTTATGCTGGTATTTCAAATCCGCCAAATTTAATATTCCACAATTTACGTGTTGGTTTAGTGAGAGATGAATTAGAATCCTCATGGAGTTTATTTGATCAAAATCCAGAAATTAAAATTGCAAATGAAGAAAAATTTCCAATAGCTTTAGTTATAGATTATATAACTAGACAAAGAGATAGGGCTAATAGGGAAAACACTAGACTTCAAAGGCTTGAAAGTGGATCTTACCTATTTTTACCAACTGATAATGGCGAAAGCCTTCTGGGGATAAATAGTGAATTGAATTCCACAGACGATCTTGGTTCTGTATATATCAATAGCTTATTATTCGCACCAAAAGTAAAAACCCGTCAAGAATTGGAAGAGGCAATTAATAAGGTTAAATCTTGGCCTCTATATAAGATTATGTTTCAAGAAGTGGCTATTAAATTTTTTAGTTTAGGTTGTACTTTTTCTAAACAAGAGGAAGATTTTATACTTCAATATTGCGATAAAGTCTTACACTTTATAGAACAAAGGATAAATAATTTAGATCAGTTGCTTTTATGGTATGACGAGACGCATCCACAAATAAATATACAAAATCAAATAGCAGTCGCTAACTAAAGGAGGTGAAAATTAAATGACAGAAAACAATCAGCAAGATCAGAATTTTAATTTGAATACTGATACTACTCCAGTTCTTTTTGCAGATAGTGTTAGTTGGAATATAACACGAGCCGGTATTGTATTGAGTTTTGGACAGACATCTGCGATAGGTCCTAAGGGTAGTGTGGTGAAAATAGTATCTAGAATTGGATTAGGTAGAGATTTTACGAAAGATTTTTTACAGGCTTTTGGGAAAAACATAGCATTGACGGAAGCGCAAGGACAAACAGGGAAAATTAAGAGTTAAGAAAGAGGATTGAACGACATATGCTACAGAAAGTGCATAGCTGTCTGGGGATGTTCAGAGAGAATCGAAGTTTAAATTGTAAAAAATTTAATGACCAATTCACAATCTCTCTATTACATACAAAACTATACGACTGAAACACTCTTACATGCTTGAGAATGTTGCGGAGAGGAGATTATTACAAATAAAAGTTCTTCGGAGTGGTACAATGTGTATATGATCAACAAGATGATCCACAAATCCAATGAGAGCATGATTCTCTTAACCTACAAAGAAAAAATACTTCTTATGATTAGGGATTATGATTTGATTGCCAGATTGAAAAAAACTTGGTGCATGATTGGAGGCAAAAAAGAAAGCAATGAATCATTTGACAAAGCAATTACAAGAAAAATCAAAGAAGAAATGAATATTGAAGTACACAATGTGAAACTTTTGTTGATTTCGCCGTCTCTTAACCGTGATATACATTTTTATCACGGCAGACTGACTGACAATGATGTAAATCGGATAGAGCGCTCCGACGGACAGGAATTGCAATTTTTCAACTTAAAGGAATTGGACAAGCTTCAATTAGCAGCATCCGCAAGTCTTTTCTTCACAAAACACAGAAGTAAAATAGAGCAACTCATTCAGAATTGATTTGTATATAAATCCTCAGGATAGTATAATACCCTAATGGCACAGCTTTTGGGACTGATTCTTTTGTCTCTTTTTGTTACAGCTATACTTTTGGTTCCTTTCATAGACTTTTTGTACAAAATGAAATTTCGCCGGATCAAGCAGAAGACTGTTGACATGTTCAATAAGCCAACTCCAACTTTTGATAAATTCAACAACTCCAAAGCAGGCACTCCGGTTGGCGGAGGAATACTCATTATAGTTGTAGTTTGCGTACTTACTTTTTGGGCGTATGGAATATTGAATACGAATATTAAGGCATGGGAAGTTTTTGCGATTATGTTTACTTTTATTAGCTTTGGGGTTTTGGGTTTTTATGATGATTTAAAAAAATTGGTATCAGGACACGATACATTTTTCGGTCTTCGATTTAGACACAAATTCGTAATCCAATGGGGTTTGGCACTGGTTGTGGCGTCCGTCCTGTATTTTGAATTGGGATATTCTTATATTTTTATAAGAGGATTTGGGCTCGCATCTTTGGGTTTTTTGTTCATTCCTTTTGCCGCTTTTGTTATAGTTGCATTCTCAAATGCCTTCAATATAGCTGACGGACTTGATGGGTTGGCATCCGGACTTCTTCTTATTTGTCTTGCTGCATTTTTGGCAATTACATCCAATCAGTTGGATCAGCCTTTGGGAATTTTTATCGCGGTTCTCATGGGAAGTGTTGGTGCATTTTTGTATTTCAATATTTACAAAGCCAGAATTTGGCTGGGTGATGTCGGAGCCTTATCTCTTGGGGCAGTTCTCGCAGTAATAGGACTTCTAACCGGAAAAATTATTGCTCTTGCATTTATCGGAGGAGTATTTGTTATAGAGATTGCATCCTCGTTAATTCAGATTATTGCAAAAAAGTTTTTCCGCAAAAAAGTTTTTCCTGCTTCTCCTTTCCATCTTCTTCTTCAAAAAATCGGCTGGGATGAACCGAAAATTGTTATGAGAGCTTGGCTTTTGGGATTCTTTTTTGCTATTCTTGGACTATATATCGCATTTATTCAATAATTTAAATCTTCATTAATCCATATGAAAAAAATAGATATTTCCCTTCTTCTTGGAACTTTGCTTCTTACTCTATTTGGACTTTTTATGATTTATGATGCATCGAGTTATGTTGCATTCAGAGATTTTGGCGACAAATATCATTATCTGAAAGACCAATCAGTCTGGATGTTATTGGGATTTGGAGCATTAACATTTTTCTCATTTTTTGATTATCATAAGCTCTATTCTCTTGCCCTTCCCATACTTTTGGCAGCATTAATTCTTTTGATTGCAGTTTTTATTCCGGGTATTGGAATTCATATTTTAGGAGCGAGCCGTTGGATTGGCGTAGGGGGTATTACTATTCAGCCTGCTGAATTTGTCAAACTCGCTTTGGCTATCTATTTGGCTGCATGGTTTTCCAACAAAGAAAAAGGACAGCTGCCTGCATTTTTACTTTTAATGGGTCTGGTTTTAGGTCTTGTCCTGTCGGAACCTGATATGGGTACAACTATTGTAATTCTGGCTGAGGCATTGGCAATTTATTTTTTGTCAGGAGGAAAGCTAATTTATTTTTCTATTCTTGTTCCTTTTATTGCATTCGCCGGATATTTATTTATAAAAATTTCGCCTTATAGAATGCAAAGACTGGAAGCATTTTTAAATATAGATAAATCTATAGAATCTTCTTCTTATCATGTAAGACAGGTTTTGATTGCTTTTGGCGTAGGCGGATTAACAGGTGTCGGGCTGGGAAATTCTTTACAAAAGTATGCATATCTTCCGGAAAGTCCGACAGATTCTATTTTTGCAATTATTGCCGAGGAGCTGGGATTTATCGGAGCGGTAATTTTGATTTTATTTTTTATTTTTATTTTTTATAGAGCATTCAAAATCGCAATTAACGGAAAAGATAAATTCGGCAAACTTTTGGCAGGAGGAATTACGGTTTTTTTGTCAGTCCAGACAATTATTAATTTGGCTGCTCTGACTGCTCTTGTTCCATTTACAGGAATACCTTTGCCCTTTATTTCTTATGGAGGATCTGCTTTAATTATTGATCTTGCAGCAATAGGAATACTTTTGAATATCTCTAAGAGAAGCGGCTAGTTGATCAGCGTCTAGCGTCTAGTTTAGAAACTGAACGCTGAACGCTAGTTGCTAAACGCTAAATATTATGAAGATTGTTTTAATAGGAGGACATTTAGCGCCTGCACTTTCTGTTCTGGAAGCTTTGCCGAAAGATACAAAAGTTCTTTTTATCGGAAGAAAATACGGGCTTGAGGGAGATAAAGCTTTGTCTTTGGAGTATAAAACTATTACTGGATTAAATATTCCATTTGTTGCATTGAATACGGCAAGACTTCAGCGGAAGTTAACGAAATATACTCTCCCCTCACTTTTGAAATTTCCTTCAGGAATCACAAGAGCCTTTATAACTTTGATTAAATTCAAACCTGATGTTGTTGTAGGTTTTGGCGGATATGTTTCTATCCCTGTTATAATAAGTGCCTTTTTCTTAAGAATTCCGGTTGTAATTCATGAGCAGACCATGGAGGTCGGATTTTCCAATAGAATTATTGCAAGATTTGCAACTAAAATTTGCATTTCATGGAATTCATCAAGAAAATATTTTCCAAAAGAAAAAGTAGTTCTTACAGGCAACCCGATACGCAAATTCAAAATTCAAAATTCAAAATTCAAAATTATTGGAAAAGAAAATAAATTGCCTATTATTTATATAACCGGAGGAAGTTCGGGATCGCATTTTATCAATACGCAAATCGAAGGATGTATTTCAAATCTTTTGGAAAAATATATTGTTGTTCATCAGACAGGAGATGCACAGGAATTTCATGATTTTGACCGTTTGGAAAAATTAAAAAAATCAATGCCTCAAAAATTAAGTATGAGATATATGCTGAAAAAGTTTGTAGATCCAAGAGAAATAGGAGACTTACTCAGCAAAACATCTTTAATTATTTCAAGAAGCGGTATGAATACGATAACAGAACTTTTACATTTTGAAAAACCCGCACTTTTAATTCCTCTTCCCTATTCTCAAAATAACGAGCAGTTAAAAAATGCAAAGTTTTTGGAAAATATCGGACTTGGGAAAGTTTTGTATCAGACAGATCTTAATTCCAAAAAATTATATCAGGCAATTGATTTAATGTCCCACAATATAAAAAATTATAAAATTGACAGAAGAGAGTTAAAAAATTTGCCCGGAAAAAATACTGCCCAAAATATAATTGAGGTAATTAAATATGTCGGCAAATCCAAGACGGAAAAAATCTCTTAAAAAACAAATTACAATTTATATATTATTTTTAATAATATTTTGTCTTCTTCTTTTCTTTTTAAATTTTGATTTTATTTTTGGAAAAGTATCGTTCATCAGCCCATTGGGTAAAACAAATACGGATATAAAAATAATTGAAAAAACTCTGAAAGATAATAAAATATCATTTTCCAATGTTCTGGTTTTGTCTGATTCTTCATATATGATAGATATTCCAAATAATGGACAAGTCAGACTGTCTCCAATAAAAGACGTCAATAAGCAAATTTCCTCTTTACAAAGAATACTCACTCAGCTTACAATAGAAGGAAAGTTGTTTAAGAGCATAGACTTTAGGTTTTCGGAACCTATTATTTCTTTTTGAAAAGTATGAATGAGGGAAAAATAGTCACAGGCGTTGATATTGGTACCTCCAAAATTGTTAGTCTTATTGCGCGGGTTGATGATGATTCAGTAAATGTTCTTGGAGTTTCTGAAGTTGCATCAAGAGGCGTTAAAAAAGGACAAATCGTTGACATAAAAGACGCTGTTGAATCTATAAATAATTCTTTGGATGGGGCGGAAAGAATGGCAGGATATTCTGTTTCCCACATAGTTGCATCAATGGGAGGAAGTCAGATTGAGTCTCAAAATTCAAGAGGAGTAGTTGCAGTTTCATCCCCCCAGGGAGAAATAACGGAAAGCGATTTGAACCGTGTAATTGATGCCGCAAAAGCTGTTTCTCTTCCGTCGACACGGCAAATTGTCCATGTGCTTCCCCGCAATTATGTTGTTGACGGGCAGGAGGGGATAAAAGATCCGATTGGCATGACCGGCATCAGGCTTGAAGTAGATACACATATTATTTCAGCCGCTTCTATGTCTCTTATGAATTTGGAAAAAGCTTTTTCTCAGGTCGGAATTGACATTGACGGGGTTGCTTTTAGCGGGCTTGCCTCAAGTCTTGCGGTTTTGTCGGAAACGGAAAAAGAATTGGGCGTGGTTCTCGTTGATATTGGAGCAGGAACAACAGATATTTCTATTTATTCCGAAGGGTCGGTCGCATACTCTTCTGTTTTGCCAATCGGAGCTCGGCACATCACCAATGATCTGGCGATAGGGCTTCGAATTTCATTGGAGAGCGCTGAAAAAATAAAAATATATTTATCCAACTCTTCCAAAAAACCAAAAATAGAAAGACTTGGTGAAACATTTGAGAGAGACACAAAAAATTCGGATGAAATAGACTTAAGCTCTCTGGGATTGCCTGAAGATCTTAGAAAAGTCTCTCACAAAACTCTCACAGACGGAATAATTAGACCCAGACTAAATGAGCTTTTCACAATGATAGGGCTTGAAGTGAAAAGATCAGGTTATGCCGGACAAACACCTGCGGGAATTGTAGTGACCGGAGGAGGAGCTTTGACTGTTGGGATAGCAGACAGCGCCAAAAGAACTCTGGCAATGCCGGTTAGAGTTGGAATACCCATCAATATAAAAGGACTAATAGATGAAATAGAAACTCCTGCTTTTGCAACAGTTGTAGGTCTTGCGATTTTCGGAAAGGATCTGAATATTAAAAAGTCTTTGCCTTTTGGAATAGGTATTCCCAATATAGGCGATTTGGGTTTTAACAAAGTGTTAACGCGTATTGTCAATTTGGCAAAATCCTTCATGCCCTAAGCCATCATTGACTTTTTAAAAACAGGGTGTTAGGATAAATGAGATTTAAAATATGTTGATAAAACCTCAAACAACCAATTTCGCCAAAATCCGGGTTTTGGGTGTAGGCGGAGGAGGAATGAATGCTCTTAATTCCATGATAACTTCAAGTCAGGTAAAAGGTGTTGATTTTATTTCTGTGAATACGGATGCGCAGGTTCTTCTTTTGTCCAAAGCCCAAACAAAAATCCAAATCGGAGAAAATTTAACAAAAGGTTTGGGTTCGGGGGGAAATCCGGATATTGGGAGACAGGCAGCGGAAGAATCATACGAAAAAATAAAAGAATCTATTGACGGGTCAGATATGGTTTTTATTACAGCAGGTATGGGAGGCGGAACAGGAACAGGTGCAAGTCCTGTAATCGCCAGAGCTGCAAAAGAAATCGGGGCTTTAACAGTTGCAGTTGTGACAAAACCTTTTGCATTTGAAGGTACGAGAAGAATGGTCGCGGGAGAAGATGGAATAGAAGAGCTTCGGGATAAAGTAGATACTTTGATTGTTATTCCCAACCAGAGAATTTTGGATGTGGTTGATAAAAAAGTTTCTCTTCTTGAGGCATTTAGAATTGCGGATTCTGTACTAACTCAGGGAGTGCAGGGGATATCGGACTTAATTACAATCCCCGGACTTATTAATGTTGATTTTGCAGATGTAAAAACCATTATGAGCAGTGCAGGATCGGCTCTCATGGGAATTGGAACAGGTGTTGGGGAAAATAGGGCTCAGACAGCAGCCCGGTCAGCAATCGCGTCTCCTCTTTTGGAAATATCTATGGATGGAGCAAGAGGAGTGCTGTTTAACATTACAGGCGGACCTGATTTGACAATGAATGAAGTGGATGATGCAGCCAAAATTATATCAAGCGCTGCAGATCCTGACGCAAATATTATTTTTGGAGCGACAATTGATGAAACTATGCATGATCAGATAAAAATTGCAGTTATAGCAACCGGATTTGACCACACCCGCCAAACTCTTAAGGAATTTGTAAAACCCATTATTAATGCGACACCTATGCAGGAAGAAGTTAAAGATGACCAACAGCAGCCGCAAAATCCTGTGGCAGGTGCTCCTCAGGAAGACAGCGACGATGCCTGGGACATCCCCGCTTTTTTGAGGCAAAGAAATTAATCAAAAAAGGGACTTCGCTTCGGCTTCAGCCCGCATTCTTAAAGCAGAGGAATTAACTACTAAGAAGCAATAATTTCCTCGTACATTTATTTTCATTCTACTTTTTGCTACAATTTGTTGTAATATGCCAAGAGAAGAAAGACAGCCGGATTTTCCAAAAGAACAATTATTGGAAAAGTATCCATTTTCAAAACACATGTTATCAAATGCAACCATAGATAGAGATTGGGCAAATGAATTTGATAGATTATTTATAAATATTGAAAATACTGCAAATTTAAGGTTAGGAAGTGCTTGGGATGAGCCAACAATAGGAACCATACTAATGATGGCAAATGATCAAGAGTTCTTTTCCCCAGAGCATAGCCAAATACACAAATTTAAAATAGAGAAAATATTGTTTTTCATGGGGTATGAAATGGGGGATGATTCCTATGAATTTATTGAGGAAATGATGAAAAAAGGAATAGAGTATAAGTTTTTGAATACTGAATCAGCTTCTTCGCCTGAAGGACAAGAAAAGCTTGGAGGAATTATTAAAAACATATTTGATTCGGCAAATTTCTATAAAAGTTTGGAATATAGTCCGTTTAGAGAAAAACATAAGCCGATAAGTCCTCTTGCTCCAGCTGTTATTGATGCAATAAATAAGATGGAGAATATAGATGGGGTATAAAATATTAGCTTTTTGGCAGTTGTTCTAAGAAGATTAGAAGCCCAGGATTTCTTTGACAAAAATTACTGTAAGTCTATCCGGGCGTATTTCTTTATTTATTGTCAAAATTTTACTAACATTGCTTCCCCGAGTGATATTAAAAACCTTATTTATTCTCTCTGATTCCAAAGGGAGTATATATTCATAAATTCTTTTCATTGCCTCATCCAAATTTGCAACAATTTTTTGCGTACCTACGACCCAGATAACATGAGACGCGCCATAAGCATAAGACGGTAATTGACTTCCAGTATTTGAAGCAATTATTATTTTCCCGTCTTCGGTAACAGCATGCACACTTCCGACTGCATATTCCGGCGCTGTTCCAAGTCTTTGCATTTCCAATCCTTGGGTTTTTCTATTCATTTTTGAAAGCTCATTTTTAACAGAATTATATTTTCCTGATTCTTGGATTTCTTTTGAAATTCCCAGAGCATCAATTGTGAGAGATGACATACTCATTACTTCTCTGTTTTGAGGGATCATTTCAAAAACTTTTTTCTTCGCTTCTTCTCCATTTTCTACAACAATCGCATTAATTCCACTTGCTTTCAAGCTCTCAATAGTTTTTGTGATTATTTCATCTGTTGCTAGCGCACTCCAGTCTTTCATATTCATTATTATACACCAAGAATAATAAATTGTATTTTTGATTACTAGTTTTTGGTTTTATAAATTACTGAAATAACAACAATTAAGGTTTATATTTATTTTGTTATGAATACAAATATAGGAGGAACTCTGACAGGACAATATACTTCAAAAGGAGAAATTACTATTCCTATTCCAGTTGGTAGGGTAATTGAGCCGATAAAAGGACTTTTAAATAAAATTAAACTGCTTTACAGTAAAACTTTTATTTTCGATATGCAGAATTTGTTTTCAGCTCCGGTAGAGTAGGTTATGAATAGTCAGGCTTTGCAAGCCCCCCGTGAAAGCGGGGGGCTTCTCTTTTCTGAATTTCCATTGACATTTTAATTTCCCTCAACTAATATCTTCTTAGTATTTATTTTGATGAAAGAAACAAGGTTTGAGGATGTTGAGTGGGATATAAAAAGTATCGTAGAGGTTAATGCGGTATTTGCAAAAACCTTTGCAGAATATTCTGATGTGTTTGCTGCCGGATACTGGATAGACGCGGTCATTGATCTGGCTAGACAGCTGGAGTCCCAAAAGCCCACGGAGTTAACTTTATCATCAGAAGGAATACAAGTTTCCATGTCTGCTTTTCAAAAGCCTCAGGCAAGACAGGAAAAAGATGCTATTATTTATTCTTCTCCTGAACCGCGTATTTCTGTAGTAGATAGATTAAAACTTGTGAGTTCCAAAAATAGGACTGGGATTGATAGGATTACTGAAGAAGTATTTTTGGGGATGCAGGAGCATTTTGATTTGGAAATAGAAGATCCGCCCCCGACTCTAGTTTTACCAAAAGAAAAATTTTCGAAAAACATTAGGGTTTTTGATGCAACAGTTCTTCATCAGCCTCTTTCTTCTTGATGTAAGTTGGGTTTTAAGATAAAATTATATTTATGTTTATCCTGCACTTTAATGTGCGGGTTTAATTTTATGGAAAAAGTGAAAATAAGTAAAAGTGCAGGATTTAAACCTGTTAACCCTCAGGTTAATTTTCCTGAGCTTGAAGAAAAAATAATCAAATTTTGGAAAGAAAATAAAATTTTTGAAAAGTCTTTGGCAAAGGACTCCCCGAAGGGAAAATGGACTTTTCTTGACGGACCGCCTTTTATAACAGGACTTCCTCATTATGGAAGTCTTCTTTCCAGTCTTCCCAAAGATTTATTTCCAAGATATAAGACAATGCAGGGATATCAAGTCCGAAGAGTCTGGGGCTGGGATTGTCATGGTTTGCCTGCAGAAAATAAAGTGGAAACAAAGCTGAATATCCAAAGCAAAAAAGAAATTATAGAAAAAGTCGGAGTTAAAAAATTTATTGATGAATGTAAATTGTATGTTTCAGAAGTATCAACAGAATGGGAATGGTATGTACTGCACATTGGCCGTTGGGTTGATTTCAAAAATGCATACAGAACAATGGATACTCCATACATGGAAAGTGTCATGTGGGTATTTAAACAGATGTATGACAAGGGTTATATTTACAAAGGACTTCGGGTTTCTTTGTATTGCCCCCATTGTTCAACTCCAATTTCCAATTTTGAAGTAGCAATGGATGCGGATAATTACAAAGAAGTTCCGGATGCTGCGACAGTGTATAAGTATGAACTGAAATCGAAAATCGAAAATCGAAAATCGAAAATCGATAAGACATTTATACTTGCGTGGTCGACTACGCCCTGGAACAAAATTGTTACTCCGGCTTTGGCTGTAAATCCAAAATTAACTTATGTAAAAGTAAAGCTAAATGGAGAAAATTATATTTTGGCAAAAAGCACTCTGAAAATACTGAATGGAAAATACGAAATTTTGGAGGAGTTTAAGGGAGAAAAATTAGTAGGAACAAAATTTGTTCCTCATTATGATTATTACAAAATAGATAAGAATAAAAAAACATTTGAAATAATCAATGGTGCTTTTGTGACAGCAGAAGAAGGAACCGGAGTTGTGACAGTTGCAGCATATGGGGAAGAAGATTTGAAAGCAATGCTTGAAAATAATATCCATATAGAAATGCATGTTGATGACGAAGGAACTATAAAATCTGATGTGCCAAAATTCGGAGGTATGTATTATCTCAAAGCAAATAAAGCTGTTAATGAAGATTTGAAAAGCAGAGGATTAATTTATAAAGACGAGACGCTGATGCATAATGTTCCTTTGTGCTGGAGATGCCACACCAGGCTTTTTTACTCGCCTCAAGATGCGTGGTATGTAAATGCTCAAAAATTAAAAGAGAAAATGGGCAAATCAAACGAGCTGGTAAATTGGTTTCCTTCTCATTTCAAGCATGGAAGATTTCTCAAAAGTATGGAAAATGCCCCTGATTGGAATATCTCAAGAAGCAGATTTTGGGGGTCTCCGGTGCCTGTTTGGGAATGTGAATGCGGAGAAAGATTTGTACCTGGATCAATTCTAGAATTGGAGGAAAAAAGTGGTGCAAAAATTACAGATTTGCATAAGCCGGAAATTGATGAAGTTGTAATTAAATGCGCAAAATGCGGAAAAAGTGTCAAAAGAGTTCCGGAAGTTTTGGACAGCTGGATAGAAGCGGGAAGCGCTTCTTTTGGAGAAAGACATTATCCGTTTGAGGGGAAAGAAAAGCTTGAAGATTTTTATCCTCCGGATTTTATCGGAGAATATACAGGTCAAATCCGTGCCTGGTTTTATGTTTTGCATGTTATTGCCAATGCTTTGGATTTAAGAAAAGACGGTTTGAATATTTTGGCAAAAAATGTTTTGGTTGAGGGAGTAGTTTCGGGGAATGACGGGCGAAAAATGAGCAAGAATTATGGAAATTTTACAGATCCAAAAATAATTTTGCAGCAATATGGGGGAGACGCATTAAGACTTTATTTGTTAGGGAGTCCGGTTATGAAAGGCGAGGACATGGCAATCTCCGAAGACAGCTATAGAGATCAGGTAAGAGGTACGCTTTTGATATTTTGGAATATTTATAATTTTTTTGTTTCTAATTCTTTGATAGACAAATGGTCTCCATCAGATCAAAAAAAATCAGAAAATGTTTTGGATGAATGGATTTTGTCAAAGTTGAATAAAAGCATAAAAGACATAACAGAAAAAGGATATGAATCATTTAATACTCCCGAAGTAGTTAGTCATGCTTCAAATTTTATAAATGATTTGTCTTTGTGGTATTTAAGAAGAAGCAGAGACAGAGTGGGACCGGCGGCTGAAAATGAAGAAGATAAAAATAGTTTTTATCAAACACTGTATTTTGCTCTAGTCACATATTGTAAGATATTGGCTCCATTAATTCCTTTTATTACAGAGAAAATATATAAAAATTTAACAGGAGAAGAGTCAGTGCATTTGGCTAGCTTTCCAAAAGCTGATATTAAGTTAATTAATGAAAAATTGGAAGAGGAAATGCAATTAGCTCGGAAAATTGTTGAAATGGCTCATGCAAAAAGAAAAGAAGCAGAAATAAAAGTCAGACAGCCGCTTGCAAAGTTAAAAGTTAAAAGTGAAAAGTTAAAAGTAAGTGGGGAGATAATTGAGCTTATTAAAGATGAAACTAACATTAAAAGTGTGGTTTTCGAGAAGAGCAAAGGAGAAATGTCTGTTTCTCTTGATACTAATTTAACAAAGGAATTAAAAGCAGAAGGAGAGGCAAGAGATATTGTGAGAGAAATTCAAAAGCAGAGAAAAGTTTTGGGAACAACATTGGATGAAAAAGTAAATGTTACCTTGAAAAACTGGCCGGAAGCATTTGAAAATTATATAAAGAAAAATGCTTTGGTTGAAAACTTGCAAAAGGGTTCTGAATTTTTGGTTGTTCGTAAATGAGACGGTCTCAATTTAATATCGATTGGGGTTTGTTAACTCCTGTAATAGTTTTGGTAACACTCAGTTTAACTACTCTTTTTTCCATGGATATTTCGCTTTTCAGAAGTCAGCTACTATTCTTTATTATTGGAATTTTTGCTTTTTTATTTTTCTCCCAAACAAATTACAAAACAGTCAGTATTTATTCTGTTCCGATTTACATAATTTCTGTTGTTTTATTAATTATAGTTTTATTGATGGGGATAGAGACCAGAGGGTCCATCAGATGGTTAGACCTTTTTGGATTTAGAATTCAATTCTCGGAAATTCTAAAACCTTTTCTTGCCATTTCTCTTTCTTCATTTCTGTCTTCAAAAAACAATTATTCTTTCAAAACCCTATTTCAAACAATGAGTTTTTTGCTGCCAATAGTTATTCTTGTTTTTCTTCAGCCGGATTTGGGAAATGCGCTTATATTTTTTATGGTTTCTGTCTTGACTCTTATAGTTTTCGGATTTCCGCTGAGGTTTTTCTTCTCAGGATTAATTGGATTAACAATACTTTCTCCGATTCTTTGGAAATTTTTACATGATTATCAAAAACACAGAATTCTCACATTTCTAAATCCCAATGATCCCCTGGGCATTTCCTACAATGCTATTCAATCCGTAATAGCAGTTGGATCAGGCATGTTGTTTGGCCGTGGATTGGGTTTGGGAACTCAGTCAGGACTTAGATTTCTCCCTGAACGCCATACTGATTTTATTTTTGCAACTCTTTCGGAAGAACTTGGTTTGGTAGGCGCAATTTTGGTAGTTTTGACTTTTGCATTTCTTCTATACAAAATTTTTACAATTTTTCTTAATCAGGAGGATTTGTTTGGCAAAACTTTTTCTATAATTACCTTTTCTTTGATTTTTTTACAATTTTTCGTCAATATAGGCATGAATATAGGCATACTCCCGATAGTCGGAATCACTCTTCCATTTGTATCTTACGGAGGAAGTTCGCTTCTTTCTAATTTCATTCTCCTTGGGATACTCTCATGTCTAAATAAGGGTGCATCTTCGCATAGGGTCCTGGAAATTAAATAAATTTTCTGGTATAATTCTCTTTTATGGAATACGCGATTGTAAAAACAGGAGGAAAACAATACAAAGTTTCTAAAGATTCAATAATTGAGGTTGAAAGACTGAGCTACAAATCAGGGGAAAAATTTTCATTTGAAGAGATTCTTTTGCATGTTGCCGATGGAAAAGTGAAATTAGGCAAACCAAACCTCAAGGGAGTAGAAGTCAAAGCAACAGTTTTGGAACATCTGAAGGGCGAAAAACTCAGAATTGCTAAATTTAAAGCAAAAGCAAAATACAGAAGAGTCACCGGACACAGGCAATATCTCTCCAAAGTTAAAATTCTTGATATCTTGACAGCTGTGAAAAATTAACGTAATATTGAATTAATTTTCACAAAGAAAATATATGGCACATACAAAAGCACAGGGTTCAGTTAAGGGAAATAGAGATTCAAGGGCAAAACGCTTGGGCGTTAAGCTATATGGCGGTCAAAAAGTCTTGAAAGGCAATATAATAATGAGACAAAAAGGCACTAAAATTTTTGCGGGAACAGGCGTTTCCATGGGGAATGATTATACACTGTTCGCAGTAAAAGACGGAATTGTAAATTTTGGCACAAGCAGGGGTAAGAAAGTTGCTGAAATCGTAAATTCTTAATAAGGCTTTGTCTATTTTATGGATAATGTAGGTACGCAAACCGAGATTCACGAGCTTGAAATAAATATGCTTCAAGCTAATCCTCTTCAGCCCCGCGGAGTCATAGCGCCCGCCTCACTTAATGATCTGGTTGATTCGATTAGAGAGCAAGGTATCCTGGAGCCTTTGGTGGTTGCCAGAACGCCTGCAGGATACCAGATTATCGCAGGAGAAAGACGTTGGAGAGCTGCCAAGCTGTTAGGGCTTTCTAAAGTGCCGGTTGTTATCAAGGAAACAACTCCGCAGGGCATGCTTGAAATGTCTATTGTTGAGAATGTGCAACGGGAAGACCTTAATCCTATTGAAAGAGCCTTGGCATACAAAAGATTAATTGATGAATTCGGTTTGGGAACCAATGAGGTTGCCAGAAAAGTTGGAAAAAGCGCACCAACCGTCTCAAACACTATTAGGCTCTTGTCTCTTCCTGATGCAATCAAGGACGCTCTTGTTGCAGGTGTAATTTCGGAAGGTCATGTTCGTCCTTTAATTTCCTTGGGAGACCCGAATTTGATGCTTGAATTGTTTAGGAGGATACTTCGTGAGAATAGCACAGTCAGGCAGACTGAAGAAGAAGCCAGAAAAGTAAAGGGAGATATTTTGAAAAAAGAACCCCGCACCAAAGAAGACAGGCTTTGGGTTCCTGAACTTGATGAAATGGCCCGCAAAATTGCAGAAAAACACAGTTTGGATAAGGTTTCAATTTTTCAGTCAAGTAAAAAAGCACGGATTTTGATTGAAATAAAAGGAGATGTAGAAGTTACAGGGCCTAAAATAAAAGCTATTAATAAGATTTTGAGTGGCGAATAAAATTATTTGTACGGATTTTTAATAATTTCCATTTTATCTACCGGCCAGTAAACAAAAAGTGACTTCCCGATTATTAAGTTAACAGGAACAAATCCCCATTCTCTGGAATCGGAACTTCCGGATCTGTTGTCTCCCATTACAAAGTATGAATTTTCCGGTACAACTACAGGAGAATTTTCTCTAAGAAAAGATCCTCCGTAGGTTTTAACTGTTGGAGCCAGATACTTACTTTGATCCAAAAGTTTTCCATTTACATAAACATCACCGTCTCTGATAGAAACCGTATCTTTTGGTATTCCGATAACTCTTTTTATATAATCTTTTTCCTGATCGGTTGGAGCTTTAAATACGATAACATCTCCTATTTTAGGATTGGCAAGCCTGAGGGTAATTAAATTTGTTAATATATATTCTTTGTCTAGGAAAGTCGGATGCATAGAATTTCCGCTGACTTGAAACGGGCGGAAAAGGAACATGTATATTACAAGAAAAACTGCAAAAACCAAAAGAAGAGTTTGAACAGTATCCAATAGGAAGAAGTAGATCTTTTTAAGAAATGCCATAATTTTTATATTGTGCTTGATTTATTTAGCTTTGTCAATCCATGGTGGATGATGTAAAATGGTAGTGTTTGGGCACATGGCTCAGTTGGTAGAGCGTTGCATTCACATTGCAAAGGTCTCAGGTTCGAATCCTGATGTGCCCACCATGAAAATTTTATTTTTTTCCAGTTTGTTTTATCCGCATATCGGAGGAGTGGAAAAACATGTTATGGAAATAAGTAAGTTGCTAATAGAAAAGAATCATCGAATTAGTGTTGTGACAGAAAATTATTCACAAGAGCTCAAGTCAAAAGAAAATATTAAGGGAATAGAAATTATTAGAATACCAAGAATAAAAAAAGGGAAACTTAAAAAATTTAAAATTTGGAAATGGCTTTTTGAGAACCGAAAGATCATTTCGGATGCGGACATAATTCATTGTCATGACGTATTTTTTTGGTATATGCCCTTCATGTTTTTTTATATTAAAAAACCTGTATATACAACATTTCATGGATACGAAAATTATCCTTTAAAATTAAAAGATATTTTAATGCACAAGATTGCAGAAAAACTATCGTTTGGAAATATTGCCGTAGGGAGCTTTATAAAAAAGTGGTATGGAACCAAGCCAACCTACATTACTTACGGCGGGGTTAATAAAGTGAAAAGTGACCCTCCTCGGTGGGCAGGCAAGTTAAAAATTAAAAGTTTGAAAGGCGCGGTTTTTGTTGGACGTTTGGAAAAACAAACGGGGATAAAGACTTATGTTAATGCCGTAAAATTGATAAGAAAACAGATGCCGTTTTTTAAATTTGGAATAATTGGTGATGGAAAACTCAGGAAAGAAATCAAAAAAAACTTTAAAGTTTTGGGATTTCAAAGAAATCCGGAAAAATATTTTTCAAAATACAATTTTGCTTTTGCCTCAGGATATTTATCAATTTTGGAGGCAATGGCTGAAAAAAGATTGATATTTGCAGATTATGACAATCCATTAAAGGAAGATTATCTTAGGATGACGCCATTTTCAAAATTTATTGTAATTTCAAATTCTTCCTCAGAACTTGTATCAAAGATAATTTTTTATCTTAACAATACTAAAAAGCAAGAGCAAATAACTGAAGATGCATATGAATGGGTGAGAAAACATACATGGAAAGATGTTGTTAATATCTACTTAAAACTTTGGAAGTTATGAAAATTACGTTTATAACTACTGTTTATAATGAAGAGCTAACAATAAATGATTTACTGGTATCGATATTTATTCAATCTAGGATTCCGGATGAAATTATTGTTGTAGATGGAGGAAGCACCGATGCTTCGGCATCTGTAATTTCAAATTTCCAATCTCAAATTTCAAATAAACAAATAAGATTTAAATTTATAACAAAAAAAGGAAATAGATCAATTGGGAGAAATGGAGCAATTAAAAAATCATCAAATGAAATTATTGTTTGTTCGGATGCAGGATGCATTCTAGATAAAAATTGGGTTAAAAATATAATAAAACCTTTTGAAAATTTTAATGTAGATGTAGTATCAGGATATTATAAAGGAAATGCAAAAAATGTTTTTCAAAAATGTTTAATCCCCTATGTTTTGATAATGCCGGATAAAATTGATAAGAATAATTTTTTGCCTTCTACTCGATCAATGGCATTTAAAAAATCTATATGGAGAAAGGCGGGAGGTTTCCCTGAAGAATTTGACGATAATGAAGACTATGTTTTTGCTAAAAAATTAAAAGTTATTAATGCAAACATTGTATTTGAGAAAAGCGCAATAGTTCATTGGTCGCCAAGGGATAATGTAAAAGGTGCTTTTATAATGTTTTATCGTTTTGCCAAAGGAGATGCTCGAGCTCAGATTTTCAGACCAAAAGTAATCTTAATATTTGTTCGTTATATTATTGGTACTATATTGATAATTTCATTTTTAATTTTTAAATCATACATAATACTTAATACTTTATGCTTAATGATTGTGATTTATATTCTTTGGGCAATTATTAAAAATTATAGGTACATTAAAGATCTTAGCGCCATATTCATTCTTCCGCTTATCCAATTCGTATCAGATATAGCTGTAATAGTGGGCACGAGCATCGGATTATTGATAAAATGAGATAGTATTTGTATGGGATATTCAAAACAGGCATTTATAGGCGTTTCGTGGGTTGCTTTATTAAGGATTGCTACTCGTTTTTTGTCTCTTGCGAGAATTTCTATAATTTCAAGAATTTTTTCTCCAAAAGAATTTGGTCTTTATGGCATTGCTGCATTAGTTATAGCTTTTCTTGAGATTCTTGTAGAAACCGGAGTAAATGTAGTGCTTGTTCAGGAAAAAAATAGTATACAAAAGTATCTTAATACGGCATGGGTAGTATCAATATTAAGAGGAATGCTAATAGCAACCATTATATTTATATTAGCACCATTTATTTCTTCATTTTTTAATTCTAAAGCTTCGCTTTCTTTAATTGTCTTGATAAGTGTAATTCCTTTTATCAGAGGTTTTATTAACCCTGCCATTATTATTTATCAAAAAGAATTAAAATTTAAAAATGAATTTTATTTTAGATTTTTTATTTTTTTTATTGAATCAATAGTAATTATTTTAACCGCTTTGTTAACGAGAAACATCAATAGTCTTATTTTAGGACTTATTGCGGGAGCATTATTCGAGGTTATTTTGTCTTTTATTGTTATTAGACAAAGACCGATATTTTCGTTTCAGTCTAAGTTAGTGAAGGAGGTCTTGCATAAAGGTAAATGGGTTACTGCAGGGGGAATATTTAATTATTTATTTCAGAATATTGACGATATTTTTGTAGGAAAGATACTGGGGACAGCGTCTCTTGGTTTTTATCAAATGGCATATAAAATTTCAATATTACCAATTACTGAGATTGCAGACGTATTGTCAAAAGTAACATTTCCTCTTTATGCCAAAATTGCCGACGACCGCAGCCGTTTAAGAAGAGCTTTTTTTAAGACATTTAGTGTATCAATTTTTTTCAGCTTATTGTTTGGATTTATTCTCATTAATTTTACACGAGATATTGTGGTCATTGTATTGGGTGAAAAATGGATTACAATTGTTCCATTTCTCAAAATTCTAACGGGATTTGGAGTAATACGGGGAATTTCAGGTTCAATTTCAACTCTATTTCTCGCTGTTAAAAAACAAAAATATACATCGATTACCATATTGGTAAGTTTTTTAGCTTTGATTATTATGATAGTTCCATTTATTAATTCGTTAGGACTAATTGGCGTAAGTTATGCAGTCTTGATTTCGTCTATTGTCTCATTACCCATTATGATTTATCTAGCATACAAAATTCTTTATTTTTAATTAAATAAACAATGATTAGTACGGTAATTTTAACAAAAAACGAAATACAAAATATAGAAAAGTGTATAAAATCTCTTGGTTGGTGTGATGAAATTATTGTAATTGATGATAATTCTTCAGATAAAACTTTGGAAATTGTAAGAAAATATAAGGTAAAAATTTATTCCCGCTCCCTTAATAATGATTTTTCCGGTCAACGTAATTTTGGTTTGTCTAAAGCAAAAAATGAATGGATTTTATTTGTCGACGCCGATGAGGTAGTTTCAGATGCATTAGCTTATGAAATTTCAAATGCTATTCAATTAAAAGGTCAAAATTTAAAAGAATTTAATGGTTTTTATATAAAAAGAGTAGATTTTATATGGGGAAAAGAATTAAAGTTTGGAGAAACAGGCAATATAAGATTACTGAGACTTGGAAGAAAAGATGTGGGTTTGTGGGAGGGAATGACACACGAAAAATGGCAGATGGAAGGAGCTGTAGGAGGACTTATAAATCCTTTATACCACTATCCTCACAAAACATTGAGTGAATTTTTAGAAAAAATTAATTTTTATACTGACATTAGAGCAAAAGAACTTAAAAACAAAAACACTAAGATTATTTTCTTATTTATATTACTTTATCCTTTGGGAAAATTTATATTGAACTATATTCTTAAGAGAGGATTTATGGATGGTATTCAAGGTTTGGTTTTTGCGTTAACAATGTCGTTCCACTCGTTTCTAGTCCGGGGAAAATTGTGGTTTCAAATGAACCAAAACTGAAAATGAATATACAAAAATTTGTGTTTATAATCTTTTTAGGATTGTTTCTTTTAGGCGAAATTATTAGGTTTGAATTTGGAAATTTCTCAATAAAACCTATTGATATTGCTGCAGTAATTTTATTTTTAACTTGGGCCCCTCAGATATTTAAAAAATATAAACAAAATATTTTGTCCAATAATTTATTTATTCCAATATCTGGATTTATAATAATTATGTGTTTTTCTCTTTTATTTAATATTGGAAATTTTTCTGGGAATGAAATTCTAATTGCGTTTTCTTATATCTTAAGGTGGATTTTATATGCATCTATATTTTTTATTGTAAAAAGTTTTTCCTCAAGGTTTAAAAAGAAAATTTTATACCTACTTCTAATCGTTGGCTTCTTTATTACCCTTTTTGGATTTATTCAATATTTTTTCTATTCAAACCTTCGTAATCTTTATTATTTAGGTTGGGATGAGCACATGTACAGAATGTTTTCTACTTTTCTTGATCCTAATTTTGCAGGAGCTTTTCTCGTATTGTATTTAATTTTTTTAACAGGAATGCTATTGTTTTTTCTAAAGAATAATAAAGCAAAACAAGCTTTACTTATGGGATTTATCTTAATATTTACTCTAACCTCAGTTTATCTTACCTATTCTAGAAGTGCACTAATTATGTTTCTCACAAGTGCAATAATTTTTTTGACATTAGCTAAGAAAATAAAATGGTTAATTGTAATAATTGGAGTTACAATGTTGTTTATTCTAATATCTTCGAAGAGTTATTATATAGAAAATATAAATTTGTTTCGCATTGCATCATCAAAAGCTCGTATCGATTCCGCAAAAGTTGCTATTGAAATTATAAAAAACAATCCATTTTTCGGAGTAGGATTTAATACATATAGATATACTCAAATAAAGTACGGTTTTAGGAGTACTTCCGATTCATCAATTAATCATGCAGACGCCGGAACAGACAATAGTTTCCTTTTTACTCTAGCAACAACAGGAATTGTTGGATTAATATTTTATTTAAACCTGCTTCGGGAGATTTTAAAAAGAGCTTATATAAACTACAAAAAGTTTACAGATAGTGATATACAAAAGTACATTGGGATTATTGTAATTGCTTCATTTGGGGGAATTATAGTCGACTCTCTTTTTATTAATAGTCTTTTTTACTCCTTTGTCATGATCTGGATGTGGATTTTGCTGGGGCTTATTGAGAATAATTGACTTTAATTTCTTTTTCGGTTTTGTTGCCTGCAAGATCAGTTGCTGAAATTTTTATTATATTGTCTCCATTTTGAAGGTGAAGCGTGTATGAGAATTCTCCATTATTATCTGTTATTGCCCAAAATTCATTAACTGTTACTTTTGTATCAGGATCCGTAGTTCCTTTTACCTCTACGGTATTTTGGTCTTTTGAGAAGGATTGTCCATCGTTTGGGCTATTAACATTAAGAGAGGGTGGCGCGTTTTTGAAAGAAGTTGTGATGATGTTTGAGAAGTTACTTTCTTTTTCATTAACAACTGCTTTTGTTTTTATTGTAGTCTCCCCGGGTTCAATTGTTTCTTTGAACGAGAATCTTCCGTCATTTTCAGCAGTTGTTGTGTCGATTAATTCGTCGTTAATATATAATTTTATAGTTTGTTTTTTTGAAGCAATTCCGGAAATTATTATGTTGGCACTTTTGGTTGCTTGCGGAAAAGAATCAAGTATAGGAGGAGCAATAAAAGAAGAATCTTGAATTTTTAATTCTTCTTTTCCTTGGGAGCCTGAAAGAAAAAGACTGACATTAATTAAAAAAGGGATTCCAAACTTGAAAACTAAAAGAATTATAAGAATAATTCCTAAAACACTTAAAAAAAGATTTTTTTTAGTTTTTTGCTCTATTCTTTTTGATAATCTTGATCTAGCCATAGATTATTTAGTTTGTTACTGAGCCGATAGGTAGAATCGAACTACCATTTACGGTTTACGAAACCGCTGTTCTACCACTGAACTATATCGGCCAATGCCCATATTGTAGTAAATTTAAAAGGAAAGAGCAAAATTATTATTTCTTAAGGCTCTCAATATATTTTTTCCCGTGGCCAACAGCAGTGTTTATCGGAACATTTTTCTTGCACAGGGGACATTTGTCTTTATCGAAAGATTCGGCTTTGAATACACAAAGATAAGATAAGGGAGTTCCGATTGACTTTGAGGTGACTTTTTCAGGGTCACGGTTAACCATAACGGACACATTAACAACTTTTCCACCGGCTTTTATCACTGATTCGACAACTTTTTTGACAGATCCACCTGTTGTTGTTAAATCTTCTACAATCAAAACTTTTTTATTTTTAACCAATTTATCATAGTCCCGCTTGAAAATTTGATTATTCTTTTCATCCTTTTCGGTAAAAATTCCAAGGATTTCTTTGTTTTTCATTTTTGAAAGATGATATGCGGTCCATTGTGAGAGAATTATTCCGCCGATTGAAGGTCCGACAACTACATCAATGTTTTTATTTTTAAATTTTTCAGCAAAAAGCCTACAAACCTCTGATGTTTTCTTTGTGTTGGGATATAACATGTCTTTTCGGACATACACACTTCCATGTTTTCCCGAAGTGTAGACAAAATGACTGTCAGTAATAATAGCGTTTATGTTTTTTAATAGTTTAACTATGTCTGTCATCTGTACTTATTAATTTCTTCTTTTAGTTTCTTTGCTGATTTTCTTGGGTTTTCTGAAAAGATTATCCCACGAGAAGAGTTGATTATCAAGTCTGATTTGTGTTTATTGAGTCCATATGTTAGTGTCTTTTCTAAATCCCCGCCTTGTGCTCCAATTCCTGGAACTAAAAAGTATCTATCCTTAAAAATTTTTCTTAATATTTTTAATTCATTAGGATATGTTGCAGGAGCAATAATTCCATAATTTTCCTCTTTCCATGTAGCAACTTTTTCTGCCATAACCTGAAATAGCGGTTTTCCATCAACATCAATATCTTGGAAATCTGAGGCAGATGGGTTTGATGACCGTAAGTATAAAAATGAATAACGGTCTTTATATTTTAAAAATGGGTCAACTCCGTCCTTACCCGTAAAAATATGAAGTGTTACCGAATCTGAATTCCAATATTCAAAAATTGATTTAGCGTAAAGCTCTGCAGTATGTCCAACTGATCCTCGTTTTGCATCCAGAATGATTGGTATGTTTTTGGGAATATAATTTAAGGTTTTTTTTAGGGATTTTAATCCATCTATTCCATATGCTTCGTAAAAAGCAATATCCGGTTTATAAGAACAAACCAAATCATAAGTCTCATCGATAATTTTCTTATTGAATTCAAATATAGGATCACTGCTTTTTAATAATTCTTTTGGAAATTTTTCTAAGTCGGGATCCAGCCCTACACACAAAAGAGAATTGTTTTTCTTTATTGCATTATTTAATTTTTGTTGAAATGTCATAGGCTAAATAGGGATTCCACATAGCTCCGGTTGCAGATTGTACCAAATCCGCTCCTCCTTTGCGGTATTCAAAGAAATCTTTTGGAGTCATAACTCCTCCAACTCCGACAATTTCAAATTTATATTTTTTGGTTTTTCTGATTTGGCTAAATTTTTTGACCATTTCCAGCCCCGCCCATTTGATAGGTGCTCCGCAAACTCCGCTTCTTAGCCTATTCGGGCCGGGAAGAGCTTGTTCGCCTTTTTTATTAACAACTTCAACTTGAAGAGTGTTTATAGATGAAATAGCATTTGCGTATTTATTTGCAATTTCACAAATTTTTTCAATATCTTTTTGATTTTTGTAATAACCGACTTTGAGAATTAAAGGAGTTCTGCCAATAGCTTTCCTTATTGCCTTACAAATTCGTTCTGTTGCTATTAAGTTATAGCAGACAAGTCCTTCGTTTCCGATATTAGGACACGAGAGATTTGCTTCCAGAGCTTTTACTCCTGTTTGTTTTGCTAATTTTGCAGCTTTTGCAAAATCTTTGATAAATTCTTCTTGAGTCTGGTCTTTTTTTACAGTTCCCATGAAGCTTAATACTAAAAGCTGACCGTTTTTTGTATAAGTTTTTGCCTTTTTAACATCCTTTTGCCAGACACTAGTTTTTTTGGATGGAACTCCGAACGAATTGGTAATACTGATTTTGGATAAATCTTTGGGATTGGTATTTTCTGTAACTAATCTTGGAGTTTTCTGAGGATGAATTTCTTTCGGCGCATTAACATAAACAACATTAGGGTATGGATGGCACGGAAAAACATCGGCGCGCACTGTTTTATATATGGATACCGGGAACCCGAAATCAAAAGCTCCTTTGATAAATTTACTATTCAAAAGAGGGCCTGCGGGAATGCCATACGGAAGATTAATAGGAAACCCTAAAAAGCTGTATGCCGGTTTGGACTTTTTGAAAACAGGTTTTTTTAATTTTCTTAGGCCAATTGGGCCATTTTTGAAGTTTTCATTATAAGACTTATGAATATCATATAAAAGTGAATGCATAAATCTTATATTGCTCTTCTTTTGTGTCTGGTTGCCACCTTCAGCTCCAAAATTGCCTTAAGCATTTCTGCTTCTGCTATTCTAAGCTCGTTGTCTGTTGTTTTTTCCTGCATTAACCTTTCGGCTCGTTTTTTTGCCTCTTGTGCTTGAGCTACTTCAATGTCTTGTGCTTTTATTGCGTGGTCTGCCAAAATACTTACTTTATTATCTTCTATTTGTAAAAACCCTCCTGTTATGGCTATATGCTGTTGTACGGATCCTTTTTTAACAATCAATTCTCCCGGATTTATTTGGGAAAGAAGGTTAATGTGCTGAGGAAGAATGGCAATTTCCCCTTGGACCGTTGGGACGATTACTTCATTAACTTCATCTTTATAGATTAATTTTTCGGGTGTAACTATTTCTATCGTAAGAAGGTTCATTTGGTTCGGCTTTCAGCTCCCTTTTTGACTGCTTCATCAATGGTTCCGACCATATAGAAAGCCGATTCGGACAAAGAATCATGTTTGCCATCCAAAATTTCTTTAAATCCTTTTACCGTATCTTCTATTTTTACATATCTTCCCGGCTGACCTGTAAATATTTCTCCGACGAACATGGGCTGACTTAAGAATCTCTGAATTTTCCTAGCCCTAGATACAGTTAGCTTGTCTTCGGCTGATAATTCATCTATTCCGAGAATTGCAATAATGTCCTGAAGGTCTTTGTATCTTTGAAGAACCTTTTGGACTCCCCGGGCTACATTATAGTGTTCCTCTCCTACCACATTTGGGTCAAGGATTCTTGAGGTTGACGCCAGGGGGTCAACCGCGGGATAAATACCCTGCTCTGCAATTGAGCGCTCCAGGTTGATTGTAGCGTCAAGATGAGCAAAGATGGTAACAGGAGCGGGATCAGTATAGTCGTCTGCCGGAACATAAACAGCCTGAACAGATGTAATTGAACCTTTTTTGGTAGATGTAATTCTTTCCTGTAATTCTCCCATTTCTTGAGCAAGAGTTGGCTGATAACCAACTGCTGAGGGCATTCTTCCGAGAAGAGCAGAAACTTCACTTCCTGCCTGAGCAAATCGGAAGATATTGTCAATAAAGAGCAAAACATCTTCTCTTTTCTGGTCTCTAAAGTACTCGGCCATTGTTAAGGCTGTTAAAGCAACTCTCATTCTATTGCCTGGGGGTTCGTTCATTTGACCAAAAACCATAACAGTTTTATCCATAACTTTTGCCTCTTTCATTTCAAGCCAAAGTCCATTTCCTTCCCTTGTTCGTTCTCCAACACCTGCGAATACCGAATGACCCTGATGTTCCATGGCAATATTTCTGATTAATTCCTGAACAATAACTGTCTTTCCAACTCCTGCTCCTCCGAATATTGCACTTTTTCCACCTTTTGTGAATGGTGCAATAAGATCAATAACTTTAAGTCCTGTTTCAAGAATGTGGGGTTTTGTTTCTTGTTCGGTAAGTGGTGGAGCTTTACGGTGAATCGGATCATATGAGAGATTTTTTTGTTTTGCGTCAAAGGGTTTTCCGTCAATCGTTTCTCCCAATACATTAAAAATTCTTCCCAGTGTGGATAAACCAACCGGTACTTTTATGGGGGAGTTGGTGCGTTTTACTTTCAGTCCTCTGGACAGACCGTCAGTCGGTCCCATTGCCAGGGTTTTTACATCATTATTTCCTATTGAAAAAGCAACTTCCAATACTAACTTTTTGCCCCCCTGAAGGCTAATTTCTAAAGCTTCATGGACAAAAGGAGGATTGTTGGCAAAATGCACATCAACAACAGGTCCTGCAACTCTGATAACAATTCCTTCGCTTATATTGTTTTTATTCGTAGGCATAGGTAAATTCTGCTCCTCCAATGTCTAATATTTCGTTTGTGATTTTCTCCTGACGGCCTTTATTATACTGAAGCTTTAGGTCCTGAACAATGTCCAAAGCGTTATCTGTTGCATTTTGCATGGCAACCATTCTGGCTCCTTGTTCTGATGCAAAACTTTCCAAAAGGTTCTGATATACGGTCATTTCCAAAAAGTGTCTTAATAGGGGAGGGAGTAATTTTTGAGGTTCAGGTTCAAAAAGAGAAAATGAAGATATAGGAACTTCTTTAGGGAATTCAATAGGGAGGATATTTGTTATTTTTGGTTTTTGGGCAAAAACACTTATAAAGTTCGAAGATATAATCTTAACACTTCCGACTTTTTTTCCCAAGAAATATTCATCTATAATTTTTATTATTGGTAGAACCATGTCAAATGAAGGTAAGATAGTCCCGAATTTAAATGAAGCAACAATTTCTTTTTTTAAATTTGCAACTGTCGTTTCTATTTTCTTTCCAACTGTCAAATAAATGGTTTCTTTATCTTGTGAGTCAAAACTAATAACTTCCCGAGCAAGATTGGTTACCAATCCTCCGCAAAGTCCTTTGTCCGGAGAAAAAACAAGAACAAGTGATTTATTATTTCCTTCAGGTTTTTTCATATATTCATGAGTATGCTTGCTATCTAGTTTTGCAGAAATATTTTGGGAAATAGAAGACAATTTTTCCATGTATGGTCTGCCTGCAATAGTTGCATTTTGAGCTCTTTTAAGTTTTGATATTGCAATCATTTGCATTGCACGGGTTGTTTTGGAAACATTTCCGGCTGCTCTGATTCTTCTTTTTAATGATAAAAGGTTTGCCATATTTTGTTTAAATTAATCTATTCAAATCTTTTTTTGAATTCTTCAATTAATTTGGTAATTTGTTTTAATGTTTGTTCTGTTGGTTTTTCTCCTGCCGAAAGAGTGTCAATGACTTTTGGATATTTTCTTTTTGTAAAATCATGCAGTTCTCTTTCAAATCTTTGGAATGATTCTATTGGTAAATCATCCATTAATCCGCTTGTTACGGCATAAATGCTCAGGACTTCCAGACTTTCCGCAAGAGGGGAGAATTGCGGTTGTTTGAGAATTTCCGTTAGTCTTTTCCCCCGGTCAAGCTGTTTTTGAGTCGCAGCATCCAGTTCACTTCCAAATTGAGCAAAAGCAGCCACGGAGTTGTATTGTGCAAGTTCAAGTTTTAACTTTCCCGACACTGATTTTATAGTTGATGTTTGAGCAGAAGTTCCGACTCTTGACACAGACTGTCCAACATTGATAGCTGGTCTAATACCCGCGTTGAAAAGATCTGTTTGTAAATATAGTTGTCCATCTGTGATAGAAATAACATTTGTAGGGATATATGCTGATATATCATTTGCTTGTGTCTCTATAATAGGAAGAGCTGTAATCGAGCCTCCCCCATTTTGCTTATTTAGTTTAACTGCCCTCTCCAATAAACGACTGTGAAGGTAAAAAACATCTCCCGGATATGCTTCTCTTCCTGCCGGACGCCTCAGGACTAAAGAAATTTGTCTGTATGCCCAAGCATGTTTAGTAAGATCATCAAAAACTACCAGAACATCTTTGCCTTTTTCCAGGAAATATTCTGCAATAGCGCATCCTGAATATGGAGCAAGATATTGGAGTGAAGCAGGATCCGAAGCGCTTGCGGAAACAACAATAGAATAATCTATGGCTCCCTCTGAGGTTAACCTGTCGATTACCTGAGCTATGGTGCTTTTTTTCTGCCCTATTGCGACATAAATGCAAATTACCGGTTTTTTATTGGTTTTTTGATTAATGATAGTGTCTATGACAATAGCTGTTTTTCCCGTTTGTCTGTCTCCGATAATTAACTCTCTTTGTCCGCGTCCAATAGGAATCATCGAGTCAATAGCTTTTATTCCTGTTTTGAGAGGTGTATTAACAGGCTCACGGTCAACTACTCCTGCGGCTATTTTCTCCAAAGGCATATTTTTGCCTTTTTTTATTTTTGGTTTTCCGTCCAATGGATTGCCAAGAGGATCAATAACTCTTCCCAATAATTCTTCCGAAACATCAATTCCCAACATTTGTCCGGTTGTTTTGAGCGTATCACCTTCCCTGATATCTTCAGAACTTCCCAGTAATATTATTGATACCGTATCTTCATCCAAATTCAAAATTGTCCCGGTATTTCCGTCTTCAAATACCACTTTTTCTCCCATGATTGCTTTGGATAATCCTGTTGCTACAATAACTCCGTCTGTATTTTTGGTAACAATTCCAACATTTTGCGTCTTAGGATCTCCTCCAAATGAGATTAATTTTTTTTCCAGGTTTTGAATTATCTCGTTGTTATCAATCATAATTCTGCTCTATATAATTTACAATTTTATCAAGAGAATTCTTTAATGTAAACTCATAGACAATGTCATTGTCAACAACTCTTACGCCCAGCATTAAAGACGGGTCTTTTTTAAATATTATTTTTTTGTGAGGGAAAAGTTTTTCAAATTTTTTCAAATCCTGGTTATTAATAGGACTGGAGACAATGAGACTTTTTTTCTTTTCTTCCAATTTTAATCCGTTAATATATTTTTTCAAATCTGCCTTGCTGATGAGGGATGCAATTTTGTTGACTTTTTTTTGATCTAGATTATCTTTTTTATAACTTACTCTTACGAGATCACTTATTTTTTTTGAATTCATATTTAATTTGTTTTTTTAATTTTTTTCAAAGCGCTTTCAACAACTTCTTTTTGTTCTTTTGTGGAGAAAAATTCTTTTAAAGCTTTTTCCAAAAATGTCACTGCCAACTTGCTGGTACTAACTGCGAGTCTTTTCTCGGTTTCAATTGAATCTCTTGCAATTTGTTCGCGGGCGGTATTTATCATTTTTTCTGTTTGTTTTTTTGCGTCGTCATTCATTTTTTTGGTTATTTCTATGGATTCTGTTCTTGCTTCTTCAATAATTTTTTTTGATTGAAACTGGGCATTTCTTAATATTTCTTTTTCTTCTATTAATACTTTTTCGAGTTTAATCCTGGCATCTTCTGCTTGTTTTAGGCCTTCTTTAATTGTAAATTGTCTTTTTTTTAATAATTCAAGAATCGGTTTGTATAGGAATTTTTTTAATACAAAAAATACTATTAAAAAATTAACTATTTGAGCCAGCAAAAGTATTGGATTCACTCCAAAATTTTTAATTATTTCCATAAGCTATGAATTTTTCTCGTACAGATTATTTTCCAAAAGCTAATATTAGAGAATAAATTGCAATTGCCTCAGCAAATGCCATAGCGAGTAACATTGCGGGTAATATTCTTCCTGATGCTTCGGGATTTCTTCCGAGTGCTTCCATTGCTTTTGCTCCGATAAGACCAACTGCCAGTGCCGGAAATAATCCTCCAATGGCAACAATTAAACCACCTGATATGCTAAAATCCATAACTCACCTCCTTTATTTATTAAATTAATCAAATTTATTTTACACTAACTACAATATTCATGCAATACTTTCTTCAATGTGCTTCCTTATGCGATGTCGTTAGTATAGACATAAAAACCATAGTTAACATGGAAAAAACAAGTGCCTGAACAATTCCGACTATTACCTCTAAAAGTAAAAATGGCAAAGGAAAAACAAAAGCAAAAATTGAAGATACTGTTAATAGAACTACTTCTCCGGCATAGATATTTCCAAAAAGTCTAAAAGAAAGTGAAACAATTTTGGTTAATTCGGATATGATTTCAAGAACACCGATAAAAAGATTGATTGGATTAAGAGAAAAATATCTGCTCAGATAATCTTTTATTCCGATTGTTTTAATACTTAACATATGCGTTGCTACAGCAGAAACTAAAGCAAGTCCAAGAGTTGTATTCAGATCACTTGTCGCACCTCTGAAAAGAGGAATTAATTCATGTTCTCTCTTTATGCCTATTGTTCCAACACCCGGTATCAGTCCGCTCCAGTTGACAAATAGGATAAAAAGGAAAAAAGTCATGAAATATGGAAAGATTTTTGCAGCAGCATGCTGGCTGACCGACTCGGTCAGCGAATAAAAAGTTTCAATAACGGATTCAGAAATATTTTGCAAAGGATTAGCGGGTATTAATGCTAGTTTTTTATTAATATATAAAGCGCCACCTATTAATAATGTATCAACAAGAAGAGTATCTAAAAGAGTGTTTGTTACAGGTAGTGCTCCTATTTGAAAAATTGTTTCAGGTGCAAATGCAGACATAAATTAGATTTTAAATGTAATCCATATACATGTCAAGATGAAAGAACGGAAACTTGTGAGATTTTTTCGGCGATAATGGTTGGTTTGTCGTTTTTTGTATCCAAGCGTCCCTCTACCATAATTACCTGATCTCTAATCAACAAGCTCTTGTGTTGTTCGAATATTCTTGGGAAAACAACACACTCTACGGAAAGCCCTTTTTCATTACCAATCACAAGAAAAGCCATTTCACTATTGTTTTTTTTAGTAAAAATTCTTCTTGATGACTCAATAATTCCTCCGATTTTTACAGATGTTCCTTCTTTTTCTTCTGTTAACAATTCAATTTCATGGCTGATTAACGACTTTACATGCAAAAGGCTATCCATCTGAGGGTGAGCAGTCAGGTAAAGTCCTAAAAATTCTTTTTCAAAAGCTAGCTTTTCATCTGAAGAAAAATCTTCGACATTATTTGTAATTTGTTTCTTTTTTGTTTTGATATTATCACTGTCGTTAAAAAGACTTGTTTGTCCTTCCTCCTCCTGTTTCCTTTTTTTATGAGCAATTTCAACTATTTCGGGATATGCCATTAACAAACTTGCTCTATTTCCAAAAATATCCATAGCTCCTGCTTTGATAAGACTTTCGATAGTTTTTTTATTAACAGGACCAAGATTTACCCTAACGCAAAAATCTTCAAAGTTTTTAAAATCTCCTGCAATTCGGGCGTCAAGAATACTTTTGATAGCAGCCTGACCTACATTTTTTATTGCAGTCAGTCCGAATCTAATATTTATTTTGTCTTCAATTGAGAAGTCACTTTGAGATTTGTTTATGTCCGGCGGAAGTACGGAAACTTTTACCCGTTTACACTCGGCAACAGCTTGGGCAATTTTTTCATTTTTAATAGGACCTGTTGTACCGCGGGATTCTGCAGTGAGAAGAGCTGTCATGAATTCAACAGGATAATGAGCTTTGAGATACGCGGTTCTAAATGCGATTGTTGCATAACCCGCTGCATGAGCTTTGTTAAATCCATATCCGGCAAATGGTTCAAACAAGACCCAAAACTCCTCGGCTTTTTTCTTTACCATTCCATTTGTCACACAGCCTTGCACAAATTGATCGTGCTGTTTTTTCATTTCCGATGAAATTTTCTTACCAATTGCTTTTCTTAACTTGTCTGCTTCAAGCCAGGAATATCCGGCTACCTTAATGGCTGTTAGTAACACATCATCCTGGAAAGTTATAACTCCATAAGATTCCTTCAAAATGTCCGAAAGACGGGGATCAGGATATTTTATTAAAGCTGGATTGTGCTTCCTTTTTATGAATTCAGGAATATTTGCCATAGGACCCGGTCTATACAAAGCAACCATAGCCTGAAGATCAAAAATAGAGGTCGGCTTTAGGTCTTTAATGTATCTTCGCATGCCTGCAGATTCCAGTTGGAATATTCCTGTAGTTTCTCCGCTAGAAAGAAGCTCATAAGTTTTTTTGTCCTCATATGGAACCGATGATAAGTCTATGTCTTTTTGTTGGTTGTCCTTGATAAACCGCAAAGACTCCTGAATAATTGTTAAGTTTCTAAGACCTAGAAAATCAATTTTCAAAAGTCCAACTCCGTCTTCTCCTACGGTGTACATGTCGTACTGGGTAATAATTTTCTCTCCATTAGTTTCTTTTTGAAGGGGAGTGTATTCTGTTAATGGTTTATCTGCAATTACTACCCCTGCTGCATGCATAGAAGCGTGTCTGGCAACCCCTTCGAGCTTTCTTGCCAAATCCAATAATCTTTTCGTATCGGGTTCGGATTGATATGCCATTTTAAGTTCCGGACTCTGACTTAATGCTTTTTCTATTGTCATGGCGTGTCCCTGCCATCCCGGAGGAATCATTTTGGATATTCTGTCAGGTCCCGAGTAAGGCATTCCCAAAGCGCGGCCCGTGTCTCTGACTGATCCTCTTGCTTCCATAGTTCCAAATGTGATAATCTGGGCAACTTTGTCCCGTCCGTATTTTTGAGTAACATATTCAATAACCTCATCACGCCTGTTATCTGCAAAATCCAAATCTATATCAGGTGGAGACGGACGCATGGGATTGAGAAATCTTTCAAAAGGCAATTTAAAAAAAAGCGGATCCACATCTGAAATCGCCAAGGCGTAAGAAACAATAGATCCTGCGTTTGATCCTCTTCCGGGTCCGACTGTGATTCCGTGGGATTTTGCCCAGTTAACAAAATCTGCAACTATTAATATATATGTTTCATATCCTTTTTTTAAAATAACTGACAATTCGTAATCAGCTCTTTCTTTTATTTCTATGGTCATTTCTTTGTACCTTTTTTTAAGCCCAACTGATACTTGTTCTTGAATGTATTCTGCCGGAGTTTTTTTGTTGGGTACATCAAATACAGGCATAATCCATTTCCCCAAGGTTATTTCCACATTGCACATATCCGCTATTTTTACCGTATTTGCAATTGCCTCAGGTGTTTGGATAAAAAGTCCTTGCATTTCTTCCTGCGACTTAATATAGAAATCTGGAGAAGAGATCATGGAAAGTTTTCTATTCTTTGTATCAATTGTTGTTTGAGTTTGAATACACAAAAGAATTTCTTGGGCTTGAGCATCAGATTGTCTGACATAATGATTGTCATTGGTTGCAACAAGCGGAATTCCTAATTTTTGAGAAAGTTTTATTAATTTTTCATTCAAAGAATCCTGTTCTTTTACATCCAGATGTTTTTGTATTTCTAAATAAAAATTATCTTTGCCGAAAATTTCGTAAAGTTCTAGCGCCCTTTTTTTTGCAGTTTCTTCCTGATTCTGCAACAGCGGTTCCGATACATATCCGTTCACGCACGAGCTGAGACACACCAATCCTTCGTGATACTCTCTCAAAAGTGCCATGTCTGTTCTTGGTCTGTAATAATATCCTTCCAAATTAGCAATAGAAATAATCTTCATTAAATTTTTATATCCGGCATTATTTTTTGCAAGAAGAATTAAGTGGTTAGAATCCGTGTCAAGACCTGCTTCTTTGTCGTGGCGGGTTCGTCTGCTGACATATATTTCACAGCCGATAATTGGTTTTATGCCGTTATCAATGCATGTTTTGTAAAATTTGATTGTTCCATACATATTTCCATGGTCTGTTATGGCAATTGCTTTCATTCCCAGTTCTTTTGCCCTAAAAACTATGTCTTCTATTTTGGAAAGTCCGTCCAAAAGTGAAAATTCGCTGTGGTTGTGAAGGTGTACGAAGTCTGCCATATACAATAAGTATAATGTTATTTGAGTTGTTTTTCTAGAGCAGATTTAATTTGATTTGTGTCTCCTTTTGGAAAGTGTTGTTTTACTTTTCCTATTAAAAATCCAATAACCTGAATTTTTCCGCTTTTATAATCTGTAACTGCTTTTACATTATCTTTTAATATTTGGCTTATAATTTCCTTCAATTTTTTTTCATCTATTGCATTTGTTTGTTTTGAGCCAATTATATTTTTAATTAATTCTTTAGGCGTTATATTTTTTATGTTTATTTTTTTATTAATCATAATATTTGCAATTTGTTTAGGGTTAATTTCTTGTGTTCTTCCAATATTTACAGCTTCTTCAAAATAATTGGAAACTTCATTATCTCTAATTAAAATTTCCGCATCATAGTCTGAAAGTTCTAAGCTTTTTTTAAATCTTGCAAATTTTAAGCTGGGTAATTCCGGCATTCGAGATTTGAGATTTGAGATTTGAGTTTCAGGAAGTCTTATTGGCGGAATATCAGGTTCCGGAAAATAGCGGTAATCCTGAGCTTCTTCTTTTATTCTCTGAGAAACAGTTTTTTGTTTGTTCTCATCCCAACCTCTGGTTTCCTGCACAGGAGTTTTTCCATCATTTAAAATTTCTGTTTGTCTTTTAATTTCAAATTCAATCGACTTATCTACAAAGCGGAAAGAATTAATGTTTTTCACTTCAACTTTGTAGCTTGGTAGTATTTGTTTATTTGTAGTATTGGTAGTATTCTTGCGAAGCGAGATATTTGGTTCGAGCCGCATATTGCCTTTTTCCATGTCTGCGTCTGAAACATTAAGATATCTGACAATTTGCTGAAGTTTTTTTAGATATTCAATCACTTCTTCCGGGCTTTCAAAATCCGGTTCTGTAACAATTTCAACTAAAGGAACTCCGGATCTATTAAAATCAATCAAAGAACTTTCTCCTTGATGAGTCAATTTAGCAGTGTCCTCTTCCATGTGCACCCGGGTTATTCCAATACTTTTCCCGTTTGAAAGTTCAATAAAGCCCTTTTGGCAAAATGGTTTATCGTATTGAGAAATCTGATAACCTTTGGCAAGGTCAGGATAAAAATAATTTTTTCTGTCAAATTTTGAAAATTGCGTAATTTCACAATTTAAAGCAAGACCTATCATAATGCACCATTCAATTGCTTTTTTGTTGGGTACCGGTAAAGCTCCGGGAAGGCCGAGGCATACAGGGCAAGTGTTGGAATTTGGTTTTTCACCAAAATATTCTGTTTTACATCCGCAAAACATTTTAGATTTTGTTTTTAATTCAACATGCACCTCAAGTCCGATTACGGGTTTGTAATTCATAAATTTGGTTTTTGTTTAAAATAATTTGTTTCTTTTTCAAATGCATTACCAATTTGGAATAAAAGGTTTTCTGATAATTGCTTTCCCATAATTTGAATTCCAATCGGTAAATTATTATCTGAAAATCCTGCTGGCACAGACAAGCTTGGAATCCCTGCGATGCTTGTTGTAACTGTTAAGGAATCTGACAGATACATTTTGAGTGAGTCATTGATTTTTTCACCTATTTTCCAGGGAAGTGTTGCGGAAACGGGAGAAATTAGGGCATCTACTTTTTCAAACGCGATATCAAAATCTTTTTTAATTAGAGTTCTAACTTGCATTGCTTTTTTATAATAAGCGTCATAGTATCCTGATGAAAGGGTAAATGTTCCAAGCATGATTCTTCTTTTTGCTTCATCGCCAAAATTAGACCTGTCATTTCCAAATCTTACTCCGTCATAACGGGCAAGGTTAGATGAAACTTCAGATGGCTGAATTATGTAATAAGCAGCAATTCCATATTCCGTGTAAGGAAGTGATACGGGTACAATTTTTGCCCCTAAATTTTCTAATGTTTGTAACGATTGTTCGAATTTTTCTTTAACTTCTTTGTCTAAATCCGTTGAAATAAATTCTTTCGGAACTCCGATTTTTAATTCTTTAATTCCTTTATTTATGTTTTTTGTAAAGTCTTCCGTTGGATTGGGAAGAGTTGTTGCGTCCATCGAATCTTTTCCGGCTGTTATATTAAAAAATAAAGCAGAATCTTCAACTGTTTTCGTGAAATGCCCAATTGAATCAAGAGATGACGCCATGGCAATAATTCCGTAACGGCTCACACTGCCATAAGTTGGTTTGAGGCCTACAAGATTATTAAAACTGGCGGGAAGCCTTATTGAACCTCCAGTATCCGTACCTGTTGCGGCAAGACACATATCAGAGGATACGCTCACAGCAGAGCCACTGCTTGATCCACCGGGAACAAATTCTTTATTCCAAGGGTTTTTTGTTGGTCCAAAATCTGAATTTTCTCCGGATGAACCATGCGCCCATGCGTCCAAATTTGTCTTGCCAATAATTACAGCTCCAGCATCTTTTAATTTTTTTACAACTGCAGCGTCATATTCAGGAACATAATTTTCCAAAACTTTAGATCCGGCTGTAGTTTTAATTCCTTTTGTGGAAAAAAGGTCTTTTAAGGCAATAGGAATTCCCAAAAGAGGCTTAGCCTCCCAGCTTCGCAAGGCGTCCCCTTGCGAAGATAAATTGTCAGCTGCCTTTGCTTGATCTATAGCTTCTTTTTCGGTAATTGTTATGAACGCGTTTAAGCTGGGATTATGCTTTTTAATTTGCTCAAGACATGTTTTGGTCAGTTCAACAGATGAAAATTTTTTGCTTTTCAATCCCTCCCGCGCTTGTTTAATGGTAAGCTCATTAAGTTTCATAATTCATGATTCATAATTCTTGATTTATTCTGCCAGAATTGTCTTAACTATAAATGAGCCGTTTTGTTGGGATTTAGTGTTGGATAATGCTTCATTTTGAGAAAGAGCAGGTAATATTTTATCCTCTCTGGTAACATTTTCAAGCCCGGTAACTTGGGAGGTAGGTTCTACATTCTTCGTGTCAATTTCTTCGAGTCTTTTAACATAATCCAGAGTTTGATTCAGCTGTTCTTCAAATTTTTTTTCTTCTTCAGGCTTTAGAAATAAATTTGCCAATTTTGCTACATGAGCTATATCTATTTTCATTAGATTATTATATCTTAATTTTTAATCTTTTGGAAATTGCATTATGAGCTTTGGTTTCCAGAGAATCGTCAAGAGGGGAGAGCTGAATAGGGGAGTTGTACTTTTTTTCAAGAGCAAGTTTGATTAGTAAATCGGAAAGACATGGATTTTTGGGAAGAATTGGACCGTGCAAATAAGTTCCAAAACTATTTTTATAAATCACACCCTCAGTTGAATCTTCCCCATTGTTTCCAAAGCCTTTTATAACTTTTCCCAATGGTTTTATCTGAGCTCCAAGATAAGTTCTTCCGCCATGATTTTCAAAACCCACGATTATCTTGTTATTAAGCGCTTTAACAGCTATATTGCCAATCAGACGGGAAGAGTTTTCTCCGGGGTTTTCCGTATGTAAATCCAAAATATCTAAGCCCTTAAGAATGTTGCCGTTTGCTTCTTTGTAGTATTTTCCCAGGAATTGATATGCGCCGCAAATGTATAGTCCCGGTATTCCATTTTCAATCATTTGACTTAATACATCTCGTTTCTTAAGCAAGTCTTCCGTTACAATCTGCTGTTGTTTGTCCTGCGCTCCTCCCATAAACAGTAAATCGCATTGTGAGAGTTGGTTTGGATTAAAATGAAGGTCTAAGTGTAACACTTCAACTCCTGTCTCCCGCCATTCACATCTTTTCTGAAGCGCAATAATATTTCCCCTGTCTCCATAAGTAGACATTAATTCCGGGTAAAGCCAGCCAATGGTTAAGCTTTGTTTCATAATATTTTTTTACCTGTTAGGATTTTTCTAGTTTCGAGCATTGCGGAATATGTTGGTAGAATGTAAAGAATTTCGGATTTTGAAGTTTTTTCTAAACTCAAGGCGATTGCTTCTTCCAAATTTTCCTCTATTTTAAAATTTTTAAATTCAGCATATTTTAATCTTAATCCCATATCATATGTTCTTTTTCCAGATATAACAACATTTTTAAACTGAAAGGAAAAATCATCAAAGTCGACATCCCAGATCCATGATATATCCTTTCCATCAGGGATTCTGTCATTCAAAACTATCAATAAATTTTTAGCTTTTAAATCAGAAATAGTTTTTAAAGATTCGTTAAAGCCGGTTGGATTTTTGGAAAGAAATATTTGCACTTTTTTTTCATTTATATTTAATATTTCCTGTCTTCCAAATGCCGGCTTAAATTCATGCAAAGCAGAATTTATTATTTGTGTTGGAATATTCAATTCTTTTGATAGTAAAACGGCAGCATTCGTGTTGTATTCGTTATAAGTCCCGGTTAATGGATAAAAAGGAGATTTTGTAAAAGTTTTTGACGGATGCTTGTATCCGCATTTTTTGCATTCCCAATTTCCAAGGTGAGAAAAATAAATAGAATTATAAATTAATTTTTTCCCGCAATTCGGACAATATGTGGAATCTGATGCGTGTTGTGTTTTTTCAGCAGTTTGATTTTCGGAGTCAATACCAAAATATTTTACGCATGCACCTTTAAGGTGTGAAGCTAAATATAAATATGCAACTTGGGGATCGTCTGCATTTAGAATAAAAGTGGTTTTTTCGCTGATTTTTTTTAAGGACTCATTCCATTTCTGTGCAATTGTATTTACCTCCCCATATCTATCTAATTGATCTCTAAATAAATTTAAAATTACAAGAAAATCAGGATTGCCAATCTCTTTTAGAATTAAAGATAGGGTATTTTCGTCTATCTCAAATATTGCACAATCTGAATTTAATTTACCTGAGATAGAAGCATTTTGGATTAACACGGATGCTATACCGTTTATTAAATTCGCGCCGCTTTCATTATGGATTACGCGGATTTTATTTTTTTGCAAAATCGTTCGGATAAGTTTGCTTGTAGTGGTTTTTCCGTTGGTTCCGGCTATTAAAATTATTTTAAGATGCGGATTTTTTTTAACAATATCTTTTATAAAGTTTTTGTTAATAGATAAAGCAATATGTCCCGGCCAAGTAGATCCTGAACCAACATTCAATAGACGACTTATCATTGAGAATAATTTTCCTATCAAGATTAATAATGCATTCATGATCATATTATACTGTATGACACCGAGGGCATTACATTGAACGGAGAATTTTGATTCGTTCTTCAATGGGAGGATGAGTGTTAAAAAGATTTGCGAACCAACTTCCTGAAATTTTACCTTTGAATGGATTCTCTATGTACAAATGAGCGGTTGCATTATTCGCAGCTTCCAATGGTTCTTTGTCTTTGGCAATTTTTGCCAAAGCAGAAGCCAATCCCTCCGGATAGCGTGTCAAAAGGGCGCCTGAAGCATCAGCTAAAAATTCCCTTTTCCTTGATATGGCGAGTTGAATTATTGTCGCGATTAGAGGAGACAAAATAGCAAGAATAATGCCTATAAATAAAAATATACTTTGAGAATTATTGCTTTCTCTGCTTTTTCTGCTTCCCCCATACCACATGCTTCTCATAAACATATCTGCCAAGAGAGCAACGAGTCCAACCAAAATTGTAACAACCGACATAACTCTTATATCAAAATTTTTGATGTGTGATAGTTCATGAGCAATAACTCCTTCCAGTTCGGTCTTATTTAATTTGTCCAAAATTCCTGTTGTTACACAGACAATAGCATGTTTTGGATCCCGGCCGGTGGCAAATGCATTGGGCGCAGAATCGTCAATGACATAAATTTTGGGCATGGGAAGTCCTGCTCCAATACATAGATTTTCAACTACGCGGAATAATTCAGGATTGTCGGATTTTTTAATGAGTTTTGCTCCTGACATTCCCAAAATTATTTTATCTGAATAATAATAACTGATAAAACTCATCACGCCTGAGATGATTAAAGCTATACCGGCATAAGAAAGTCCATAGCCTAAACTTTTGCCATAGACATAAACAACTGTTGTTATAAAGGCTATAAACAACGAAATAATCACCCATGTCTTTAGCTTGTTGCTATTTATCTGAGAATAAATGTTCATGTGTTTAGAAAGAAACCTTCACATTTTTTCTTTCAGCATCAGTCGTTTCAAAAAAATCTTCAGATTTGTATCCAAACATACTTCCGATTATAGATCCCGGAAAATTAACAAGAGTTGAGTTGTATGCTCCGACATTTGTATTATAAAATTGCCTTGCGTATGCAATTTTGGCTTCTATATCAGAAAGCTCTTCCTGAAGTTGCAGAAAATTTTTACTCGCTTTCAAATCAGGATATGACTCTGAAATTGCAATTAAGCTTTTTAAAGCGCTAGATAACATATTGTCAGAAGATGCTTTTTGTTGAGTTGTACTTGCATTCATAAGAGAAGAACGGGCCTTGGTCACATTTTCTAAAAGTTGTTTTTCGTGTTTTGCGTATCCTTTTACGGTTTGTATAAGATTAGGGACCAAATCAACGCGTCTTTTCAATTGAACATCAATTCCGCTTAAAGCTTCTTTGATTCTGACTTTGCCTGTTGCCAATGAATTGTATGTAAACCAGGCAAATAGAACCAAGAGAACAATTACAAATATTAAAATTAAATTTATATTCATTATTTATTCACCCCCTCTTATAATTTCAACCATTTTATAAAGTCGTTATATTTATATGTATTTATTATATCATTTTTTGTTGCCCATCCGCGCCTTGCCATTGCTACCCCGTATTTCATAAGTATCATTTGATCAACAGCATGGCTGTCCGTATTTATAACGAACTTAACTCCATTTTCAATTCCCCGTTTAATTAATGGATCGGGAAGATCAAGTCTATTTGGCCAAGCATTAATTTCTAAAGCTTTATTGTTTTTTGAACAAAAATCAAAAATCAAATCCCAGTCCAAATCATATCCTGTTCGTTCATTCAACAGTCTTCCTGTGGGATGAGCTAATATTTTTGCTTTTGGATGCGACAGTCCGCTTATAGCTCGTTTGGTCATGTCTTTTTTGTTGGTTGCAAATGAGCTATGAATAGAAACAATAGTAGCATCTAATAGCTCTAGAGATTTACTATCAATAGCTAAATCCCCATTGACTAAAATATCAGTTTCAAGCAATTTAATTATTCGAACACTTTTTATCTTCGATTTAATTTGTTCAATATTTTCGTTTCTCTTTGCTATCAAGGAATATGTTTGATTTTTTGTGTGCTTTGATACGCTAGGATTATGCTCGGAAAATCCTATATACTCGTATCCATATTCATTTGCTTTTTTAACCATTTCTTCAATAGTGTTATTTCCCAAATCATGACTTGGCTCTATGGGGAAAGAAGAATGAATGTGTAAGTCCCCTTTTATATCGGAGGTTTCAACAAGTTTTGGAAGATTATGTTTTAATGCGAGTTCCACTTCTCCCTTATCTTCTCTTATTTCCGGTGGAATCCAATCCATACCCAAAGCTTCATAAAATTTCTCCTCGGTATCATATCTTTTTAATTCCTGATTTTTTGTTCTAAGTTGTTTTATTCCTCGTTCTGATAAAGATAGACCTATTTTAAGAGCGTGTTCCCTTAAGCGGACATTGTGATTCTTGCTGCCTGTAAAATGTTGAAGTAAGGCTCCAAAGCCTTCTATTGGCTGAACCATTAGGTCAATTTGTCTGCCTCCGGAAGTTAATATTGACGAAGAAGCATCTCCTTTTTCAATAACTCTTTCTTTATAGGGATAGTTGGCAAAATGCTCTATGGCTTTTTTTGGCTCATTTGTAGCTACTGCAATATCAATATCTCCGACCGTTGGCATCATTCGGCGTAAACTTCCTAAAGGAACAGCTTTTATTACATCAGGGGATTTTTTAAGATAATCCAGGATTTTTTGAGCAACTTCTCCTGCGAATGGTAAAACCATTCTTGTTGTTTTTCCAAATCCTTCTTTGTATTCCAGAAGCGCTGTAAGAATATCCTGTTCGGATTTCTCTCCAAAAGTCGGAATTTTGGCAATTTCATGGTTTTTAGCCTTGGTTATTAACAAATCTATGGCTGTATCAGGATTATTTAAGGAAAATTTTTCTGCTAATTTATATGCTTTTTTAGGACCAATGGATGGAACTTTAATTAGAATAAAAACTGCTTTGGGAATATCTTTAAATGCGGATTCAAAATAGCTAACGCGACCTTTTTTGAATAATTCTTCAAGTCTTGATTTGATAGTCGCTCCAATGCCTGGAAGTGTGTCAAGCTTGTTTTCTCTATATAAATCTTGTATTTCAGAAGTAGAGGCTTCAATTGTTTCGGATGCTTTTTGGTAGGCTAATATTTGAAAATAAAATTTTTTGTCGTTTTTAATTGAGTATGCGGCTGCAACATTTCTAAAAAGTTCTGCTATTTCCTGATTGGTCACTTTGAAATAATACCAAAGCATTGACTAGATTTCAATTATTTGTTAGGATACTTTAGGCTAATAGCCAAGAGGGGCCGTAGCGCAATTGGTTAGAGCGCCTCCCTGTCACGGAGGAGGTTACGGGTTCGAGTCCCGCCGGTCCCGCAAGTCTCTAGTCAATAGCAAAATTTTGTCTTCTGTCCACAATTCCTGTCCGCAAGATTTTTTGTTTTATGGCAAGAAAAAAAATAAGAAAGGTTCCTGAAAAAAGAATTTCAAAAAAAGAATTAAAAAAAATTTCTTTTTCTAATTTTAAATTTACAGAATCGTATACAAGTTTTGTTTTAGGAGCAATTGTAGTTTTAATTGTGGGTATTTTATTTGTTTCTTTTGGAAAAGGAAACAAAAACTTACAAACCAGCTCCACGAAAGATAGTGTGCAAATCGAAAAACAGAATTTTCAGAGAAATACCTCATCAACATACACGATAAAACCGGGAGATGATCTTTGGAGTATTTCTGAAGACATTTATCAGGACGGATACAAATGGGTGGAAATTGCAAAAATAAATAAATTAGAAAATCCGGGATTAATTCATGTTGGAAATAAACTTATGATTCCAAAAATCTCCCTCGCTGCTGCTCAAAAAGAAAATGTTGTGGTGAAAATGGATTCGACAGTAAGCCCTCAAAATAGGATAGTTCAAAATAATTCAATCCTCGGAAATACTTATACGATAAAAAAAGGAGATAATTTGTGGGATATTGCTGTGAGAGCATATGGCGATGGATTCAGGTGGCCTGAAATTGCAAAGGCAAATAATTTGGAAAATCCAGATTTAATCTTTAGCGATAATGTCCTTAAAATTCCGCGTTAAAATTTATGGTAAAATGAATTTGTTGCGGTGGTAATTCAGCGGTAGAATGTCTCCTTCCCAAGGAGAATGTCGGGGGTTCAATTCCCCTCCACCGCTCAAAATGCCTGTTGACGGAAACTTCTTCTTTTGGTAATATAAATCATGCACCCTACGAATAGGACTAAATTTGTTTTTGTTTCGGGAGGAGTCATCTCAGGAATCGGAAAGGGCACTACGGCAGCCTCTATAGCTCTTCTTCTCAAATGTAGCGGTTACAAAATTGCCCCATTAAAGTTTGAAAATTATCTTAATGTTGACGCAGGTACAATAAATCCTATAGAACACGGAGATACTTTTCTTTGCGAGGATGGAACGGAAACAGATATGGACATCGGTTCCTACGAAAAATTCCTCAATGAAGACATGGGCAAAGACAATTTCGTAACAATGGGGCAAATTTACAAAACAGTCATAGATAGAGAACGAAGATTTGAATATCACGGAGAGGATGTTGAGGCAATTCCGCATATAACAGATGAGATAATCAGAAGAATTACTAATTTGTCTGAAAAATCAAAAGCTGATATTGTGATAATTGAATTGGGAGGAACAGCAGGAGAGTATCAGAACATATTTTATTATGAAGCAAGCCGTATAATGACGCTTAAAAACCCCGGAGATGTTATCCATATTCATGTAACTTATGTTCCAACTCCAAGCCATATCGGAGAGCCAAAAACCAAACCGGCACAGTTGTCTGTCAGAACTCTTAATTCAATGGGGATTCAGCCTGATTTTATAGTCGCAAGATCAGAAAAGTATTTGGATCAAAGAAGAAGAGACAGATTTGCATTATTCTGCAATATGCATCCGGAAGATATTATTTCAAATCCCGATTTGAAGTCAGCTTATGAAATACC
>OBEQ011015548.1_pt1 | contig 47391 bp, 39 predicted proteins | sample 1670901 | NCBI WGS metagenome assembly OBEQ01 (sample SAMEA104232315, study PRJEB22302) | groundwater metagenome | biome: forest; feature: aquifer; material: groundwater | place: USA | collected 2011-08-07 | depth 5.4 m
AAGCGCCGAATGACGACGGCGGCGGCGCCGCTCGCGCGCCAGAATCGCTCGAACGCCGCCGCTTCGTGTATGTTGGCGGACTGCTCTACGAAACTGACAACCACCTTGGTGGGCGCGCCCGCGATCCGCACCCACTCGATCAGCCGCAAGACGTTGGCCTGGGTCACCATCAGATCTCCGCCGACGCGAATCTGCGCGTACGTCGCCGGGGACAGCGCGTCGAGGCTGATGTCGATGAGGTGCACCCCGGAGTCGAGGAGCTGTCGCGTCCGTGTCTCGTTCATGATGGTGCCGTTGGTCGTCAGGGTCACGAAGACGCCGGAGCGACGAGCTGCATCCTCGATCATCTGGTAACCGCGCGGGTGAATGAGCGGTTCGCCTTCACCGGTATAGCGGATGTACTGCGTGAACCCACGGCCGCGCTCGCGCACCTCGTCCACGAGTCGTGCGTTGAGAGCCGGGTCAAGATGGCGGCCAGAATAGTGTGACGATTTCTTGAACGTCGGATGCGGGCAATGGACGCACGCGAGATTGCACACCTCCGTCGCGTCGATGATGACCTGCGACGGGAACTCTGCCGTCAACCGGCCGCTGAATCCGTAGGTCATGGTGCGTACTTCTGCCCGGTCCGAAGAGGTTTTCCCGCGTCGGCCAGCTCATCCTGGAGCGCCTGCACGACATCCCGCGCGTCGTCAATCGTCATGCTCGCACTGATGGGCAACGTCACAATGTGCTCGGCCACGCGTTCGGTGACCGGCAGCGCCGGCGCGGCCCCGCCGTTGAGATATAACGGCATCGTGTGCAGCGGGGCGTAGTGCACCGAGGCGCCAATGTTGTGGGCCCGCAATCGCCGGACGATCTCGTTCCGGTCGATGCCCAGCTCGGCGGTCGGTAGTTGCGCGACGAAAAGATGACGAGCGTGCGAGGCGTGCGTGCACCGGTCCTGAAAGACCAGCGGCGGGTCGAGGTCCGACAGGCCATCGACGTAGCACCGGGCGATGGCCGCCCGCGTGGCCGCGAACTCCGGCTGTCGCACGAGCTGCACTCGGCCGAGCGCGGCTTGCAGATCGGTGTAGTTCATCTTGTAGCCGATCTCGGTGAGCGGCTCGGACCAAAGGAGCGAGTGCGGGTGCGTATAGCGCTTCCAGGCGTCGATGGGCTGTCCATGCAGCCGCAGGCTCCGCAGCCGATCCGCCAGCTGACGATCGAACAGGGCGACGGCGCCGCCTTCACCGGTGGACAGGTTCTTGTTGGCGTAGAAACTGAAACACACCAGATGGCCCGACGAGCCCACGAGCCGGCCGTCGGGATAGCGCGCGCCGAACGCGTGCGCGGCGTCTTCGATGATATGGACGCGGCCCGGCAGCTTTGTCCTGAGGCCGGCGACGTCCACGGCCAATCCGCCGAAGTGCACCACGACCACGGCCCTGGTTCTGGACGTCACCTTGGCGAGCAGGTCGGACGGGTCGAGGCACAGGGAGCGGGCGTCGATGTCGCAGAAGACCGGGGTCGCGCCGAGGTACAGCGCGGCGTTCGCCGTGCTGCACCAGGTGAAACTCGGACAGATCACCTCATCGGACGCGCCAACCCCCAGCGCGCGCAGCGAGAGAAACAACGCAGCTGTGCACGAGCTGACCGTCACCACTTCCGGCACACCCAGGGCATCGGCGAGCTCGCGCTCAAACGCCTGGGTCTCGGCGCCCATGCCGATCCATCCACTGCGCAGCACCGCCGTCACAGCCGCAACTTCCCGCTCGGAGAAGTTGGGCCGGCCGAATGGCAGATAGTCCTTTCGAGTCATACGGCGCAATGAATCAATGCCCGGCAGGAGCTACCGCGGCGCCACCTGGCAGTCGATGACGGTCCAGTCGTTCGAGTCGATGGGCAAGGCCACGATGTAGCGATACTTGTGATTTGTGCGCCGGCCGCATAGGGGTCCGGCCGAGTCCTCCTTCGCGATTTCCCTCGGGGCGTACCGGAAGTATCCCCACTTCTTCATGGCCTGGGGCTCGCAGGAGGAGTCTGGGCGACCGTCGAGGAACGCAAACCCAGCGTAGGCTGGCTCAATCATGGGAAGACTGTCGCAGCCAGCGTGACCACCCTTCCATGAAGCGAGATCCCAGTAGTCTCTTCTGGACGGGGGAATGTACATAAGGACCTGATTCCTCGGAGGCAGGGACATCTGATACAACTTGGAAAAATCCGCCATGATCGGTGTGATACTGGTCGATGCCAACAACGTCAGCTCGGCACGGCGACGCGCCACGGTGGCCCGGTAGAGAGGCAGGGTGTTCGCCAGCACCCCAGCGGCCCAGACCCAGATCAACAGGCCGATGACCGACCATGTCGCCGGAATGGGCCGCAACCATTCCTTGCCCCATGGCACGTGCTCAACCGTCATCGGCGCGACCGCCGCGAAGACGGCGACGCCGGCGAAGACTGACACATCATTGAAATAAAACGCCGACCCGCCGATGATGTCAAAGAGCATCCCAGGGATCATCGAGGTCACGATGAGGAACAGCAGAGCCTCCGCCGTCCCGGTTAGACGCAGCCTCTCGATCGGCCGGTGCCGTGACAAGTACGCAAGGACGCCCAGCGCCAGAATTGCCCACAGCCAACCGATTCCCACAAAACTCAACCACTCGGCCTTGACATACGTTGCGAAGAAATGACCCAGCGTGGGCGGCGTCGGGTTCGCGCCAATCAAGAAGAAGTCCGCGGTCGCAAATCCCGCAACAGAGCCGCTGACCAACGCCCATCCAATGGTGGATTTCAGCGCTTGAAGTCTGAGGAATACGAAACCGACGAGGCAGAGTGCCAGCAGGCCGACAGGACCCTTCGAATACGTCAAGGCGCCCGTCAGGGCAAAGCCGCCGAAGAACGCGACCGGTGCGCTCCATCGCCGGCCGAAAAACTCTGGGCGCGCGCGCAGGAGTCCGAGGTTCAGCACGACCTCAATCGAAGAAAAGAACAGAAACAGACCGAACGAATAGGTCTGGGATTGCAGGTCGGCGTGCCAGGCCGCGACCGAATCATTCGTCGCGATTGGAAATACACCGATGGTGCAGGCGGCTACAAGGAAGGCCGCCGCGGCGGCGGCGAACGCGCGGTGCTCCCGAAACGCAAGTTGGGCCATGAGCGCGCACCGCAGGACGGCGCCGTAGCACAGGGGAGTGAGCAACATCGGGAATGCCAGGACCAACGTGTTCAGCGTTTCGGTCTTGAGAAGGTTGGACAGCCACCCGAGCACCGCCATAACGCCGCTGTGATACGGCACGTACGGCGTTCCGTACAATCCCGTCGATGGCACACCGTAGTGGCGAATCATGTTGCCGAGTGATACCAGGAACAACGTGTCATTGACTGGTGGCAGACCGTGCTGGACCAACTCCACGAGCAATGGTCCTACATAGAGGCCGCCGTAACTGCTGAGCGCGGTCCACAAGCCGAACAACAGGCCGATCCCAAAACAGACCACCGTCAGGCCGCGCGCTCCGCGATGAGTCACCAGGGCCGTACCCCATGCAGCCCAGCCGCCGGCGGCCAGCGCCCAGGCGACAGGAGCCAGTACGGGCACGCGTCCGGCGGCCCAGCCAAGCAGGACTATTCCGGAAAAGATCGCCAGCGGGAGAACCGGGGTAAGACCCTCGCGCTTGAACAACGTCTGGCCTGCGACCGGACCGAACGCGACCAGGGCTGTGAGCCCCAGCGTCAGGAACAAGAGAGTTGATGACGCTCCCAAGGAACCGCGCCAAGCGACGTAGATCGTCGCGGCCGCAATCGACATACCCAAGGTGAAATGGGCGGCGGCAAGATCATTTCGCTCTGAGTAAGAATCCATGTCTCGGGAGATCTCCGTGTGATGCTGATCGTGCGGGGGGTCCCAGGAGCTGTTGAAAATTGAAAGCGGCGGCTGGGCCGATATCTCACCGTGCGGCGCCAACTTGTGGATGTTTGCTCAGAGCGCGACGACGTTCATGTCCCTTTGGTCGGTACCGGAGCGACGACCTTGCCATGCGCAATTTCGCTTGGGTTAAACAGCCCAAGAAAAATGTCCAAATAGACGCTGGGATCATAGAGCATGTTGATGGGTGTCGCGCACATCCAATCGCAGTTGCATTTCTTTCCCACGATCTCTTTGCGGTGAAGGTCGTCCACGGCGCGGTCCGCTTTCAGTTTGTAGAAGTCGTACTCGTAGTCCTTGATGTTGCCCAGGCTGGTCTTCTCCAGAATCTCGCACGGCGAGAACTGACCATCGTCCCAGAGGGTCGCGAACTTCTGCGTCGCCGAACAGGGGCGAAGAAATTCATGGTCGATCTTGATCCGCACGATGTCGCGATAGACCAGGGCCTGCAGCGTCCGCACCGCGCGGCTCCACAACGTGCGGGAATGTTCCCGCCATTCGCGCGCCTCATTTTCCTCCAGCACGTCGAGATACGAGGGAACCAAGTGATTGTTACCGTCGGTGACCAGTTTGTGCGTGTCGCGGATCAAATAGAACATCTGCTGGTCGTAGTCGAAATGTTCGCGGCAGTAAGCGACGATTTCCTGAATGCGATGTCGATTGAAGGCGTCGTAACACGTGGCGATTTGGATGCGCAGATTGCGATAGTCAGTACGGATGCCGGCCAGAGCCTTCAGTGTCTGGGCCATTTTGTCGAATCCGCCTTTGATCATCCGGGACTTGTCGTGGTCCTCGTGCAAGGAATCGAGGCTGACCTGGATGGTGAGGAACACTCCGGGACAGCGATTCAGGATTTCGAGTGTCGCCGCAATCGTGCGCTCGGTCAGCGCCCCATTGGTCGGGATCGTCACCCACTGCGTCTTGGCCTGAGCATAGAAAGCGTGGACCACATCCGGCAGGTCTCCACGAATGAAGGGCTCGCCTCCGGACAGCGTGAGGTACGGGAGCCGCTTGAAATTGCGGGCGATTCGGGTGACTTCGTCGAGCGTCAATTCAGACGGCTTCCGCGCCTGCCAGTTCACTACGTTGTCAAGATTGAAGCAGAACGCGCAGCGAGCGTTGCACTTCGATGTCACAAAGTAGAACAACTTAGAAATCCGTCCCGGCCGCCAGAAATGCACAATCGAACAGATGACGTTCCATGCGCGCGATACGCGAAACCTCAGTTGGCGAACAGTCGCTGTCGCGCAGCCAATCACCCAGCACAACGTGCGCACCAGCAGCAGCCCGCGATACACGCCACTGGCGACGGCGCTCACCGTGATCGGTGCCGCAGCGCCTTTCTGCAACTCACGCACAGTACGATAGAATTTCGCGGCCAGCAGCCAGTGCGCCAGCAACAAGCCGGCAACGGCAATTCCGACACGCTGAGGCGCGGCGGGCACGGCTGCCAGCGCCACAAGAGCCAGACCCAGGCAGAACGAACTGAGCAGAAGGCGCCAACCGCCATACGCCTCGAGCACAAGCTGCGATTCGGCGGAACTGGTCAGATTGTTGGCGATGATCGATGTTCGCGAAAAACCGCGATTGAAGTGCCGCCGGAAATAGCCGTCTTCCCTGAAGTGATGATAGACAAAAAGTTCTGAAACGAAGCGGACACCGGCGCGTCGTTTGATCTCATGAGCGGCGACCGAGTCTTCGCCGCTGCCCATTCCCTTGAAGTGGTACGACTCCCGCCACGTCCGTCCTTCAGCCCAGACGCGTTTCCGAAACGCCGAGTTGCCGCCAGGGGGCAGCGCCGTGTCAGGATGCTGCGCGAAGACCCAGTGGGCGTACTGCTCTTCCAGCGCGCCCAGCCGGCCCTGCGCGGTCTTCATTTCAGGATGGACATACCGTCCGCCCAAGCCCCCCCATTCAGGATGGGCCTCGAACAGCGCGGCGATCGTTGCCAGCCAGTCTGAAGGCGGAGCGCAGTCCGCGTCAACAAACGCGATGATCTCGCCGCGGGCCAATGTCGCGCCAGCGGCCCGCGCCGCGGCAGCGCCGCCGTTCTGTTCGCGGCGAATCAACCGGACCGTCGTGGCTGCACCGAGGTCGTCGCGACGGCGAAAACACTCTTCAACCACCGTAGTCGTGTTGTCCTGGGAACAGTCGTCGACGACGAGAATTTCATGCGCTGGGAGGGATTGCGCAAATATGGCTTCGAGGCAGCGGCCAATGCTGGTGCTGCCGTTGTGGCACGGGACGATTACAGAAACAGCTCTCCCAGGACGCGCGATCATCTGATCCAATGCCACAGTATCAATCGAGGATACACCAGTCGTTCTCCACGCGAGCTCCGCGTCGCATAACTTTAGAAATGACTGTTACGGTCCTAGTGGCCGACGGCCAGCAGCGTCCGACGAACTTCGTCGTCAAATGTCGTCGCCGGAGCGAAGCCGGCGTTCACGAGCTTGTCAATTCGGAAGTCCAACCGCGCGGGCATCTCGCCGGCTTCCACGGTCCCGGTCGTGACCTGCGGCGAAAAGCCCAGTGTATCGGCGCACACTCGGGCGATCCGCTCGGCGAGACTCAAGAGGGACATCGATTCGGGCGATCCCAAGTGATACCGCCCAGACGGGAGACCGAGGGCTGCCGCATGCAGCGCGCGGACCACGTCGCTCATGGGCACAAAGTTCCGCCAGGCGCGCCCCGAGCTTCTGATCGTCGCCCGCCGATCGACTACCGCCTCACGGCACATTTCGTTCGCGATGATGTCCCAGGCGCCGACCGCAGCGTTGACGGGAGCGCCGAAACCGTTGGCGAGACGAAAGACCACGCTGTTGGGATGCAGCGACATCGCGTAATCCTCGGCCACCCGATGAGTAATCGCATAGTGCGATTGCGGCGTCGCCGGCGAATCCTCTGTAAGTCGCCCTCTCGGGTTGTTGCCATACACCTTGTACGTGGACACCTGCACAAAACGCGGCACGCCGACCTTCGACGCCGCCAACACCCACGCCAGCGTGCCCCCGCCATTGGCCATGAGGGCGGCCTGCGGATCGATCGCACAGGATCGTTCCGTCATGGACGAGAGATTCACGGCCGCATCGACATTTTCGCAGGCCGCGTGCAGCGTCGCGGGCCGGCTAGTGTCCGTCACGCACCCCTCAACCACGCCTGGCCATGCGCGCATGATCCGGCTGGCGGCTCGAATCCGCCAGTGCCCGGACTCGATCAGGTGCTCAATGAGCCGGCCGCCGATGAGCCCGGACGCGCCAATAATCAGGATCCTTTTGCCGGACTGATTCACCGAACCCAAGGCGCCTTGCCATCGGCGTACAACGAATTCAGGAGCTGATATTCGCGGCTCGTGTCCATCGGCTGCCAAAACCCGTCGTGCTCAAACATCATCAACTGTTGATCCACGACCATCTGCTGCATCGGCCCGACCTCGAACACGACATCATCGCCATCGCCGAGGTAATCAAACAGTCGTTGATTCGCGACAAAAAACCCGCCCGAGACGCGCCCGCCGGTCGCTTGCGGCTTCTCGTTGAACTCCGTCACGGTCCCATTGGCAGCAGCGACCATCTCACCAAAACGGCCAGGCGGCCGCACCCCCGTCACCGTCAACACCTTGTTGTGCGCGCGATGAAACGCGAGGAGCTGGTGAAGGTCCACGTCGCTGACTGAGTCGCCATAGGTCAGCATGAACTCTTCATCGTCTACGTACATGCGAGCTCGAGCAATCCGCGAACCGGTCATGGCATGAGTGCCGGTATCGGCGAGCGTGATTCGCCAGTTGGCCTCATCGTGGCCGCCGTGATACTCGATCCCCGCACCCGCGCCCGCACCATAGGTCACCGTGAAATCGCGCGTCTGCGCTCTGTAATCTAAAAAAAAATTCTTGATGACCTGCCCCCGATATCCCAAACAGATGACGAAATCTGTGTGGCCGAAGTACGCGTACCACTTCATGATGTGCCACAGAATCGGGTACGGACCGATCGGAATCATCGGCTTGGGAATATCCTCGGCGACGTCGCGAATGCGCGTGCCGAAGCCGCCAGCGAGGATGACCACCTTCATCCGCCTACCTGTCCGGGACGCGGACGACCCTGATCACTCTGGCGCCACGCGAACGGAATAGCAGGATCGTCTTCAGGCCGCACGAGGCTGTCGGCCGGATCGTGCGGCATGTCGGCGCAATTCGCCAGAAGTGCCGCCTGGTCGCCCAGGCAGGCGAACCCGTACCACAGGCCTGGCGGAATCCGGACTCGCAGATAAGCGTCGGGACGCCCCAATTCCAGAACCTGCAACGCGGACCGTGTCGGTGATGACTCGCGATCGTCATAAATCACCAGACGAATCCGGCCAACGGGCACGGCGATGTTCTGGGTCTGGAGACGATGGCACTTCCAGGCTTTGATGGCGCCCGGCCGCACTTCCGAGAAATAGCACTCTCCGAATCGCACGAACTCCGGCGCATCGGCCCGCAGCATATGCAGCACGGCCCCTCGCCGATCGGCCAACGCGCGGAGCGGTGTCAGGATCACATCACGGACCAGCGGCACACTCGTTACTTCTGAATCCACGGCGCCCCTCTCTCTTGAGCGAGCTGACAGTACCGCTCGATCTGGCCCACGCTGTATTTGGCGATGTCCTGCTGTCGCTCATGCCAGGTGCGATACCAATCAACGGTGAACGCGATGGTCTCATGGAATTCCAGCGCCGCGCGCCATCGCAGGTGAAACAGCACTTTGTCGCAGCACAGCTTGAGCAGCGTAGCCTCGTGCCCGCCGTACTCCTGACCCTGCGGAACACTCCATCGCACGCCAGGCCAGCGGACCGCCATCACGTTGAGCAACTCGGCCACCGTCTGATTCACGTGAGCGTCCGGCCCGAAATTAAAGGCTTCGCCGTTGAGTCCCTCGGCGCGCTCCCAGAGGCGAGCTCCAAGCCACAAGTACCCGCTTAGCGGTTCCAGCACGTGTTGCCACGGCCGCGTCGCCTGAGGACTGCGCACGACCACAGGCGCGTGTTCGGACCACGCACGAATGGCATCAGGCACGATCCGATCAGCTGCCCAGTCGCCTCCACCAATCACATTGCCCGCTCGGGTGACGGCCATCCGCGTCGGGGTATGGCACAGGAACGAATGGAAGTACGAATGTGCGATGAGATCAGCGCAGCTCTTGGAACTGCCGTACGGATCGTGGCCACCCATCGGATCGGATTCTCGATATCCCCAGCACCACTCATCGTTCCGATACGCCTTGTCGCTCGTGATGAGGACCGCGACTTCAATCCAAGGGCGCGTTCGCACGCATTCGAGCAGATTCACCATGCCCATGGCGTTGATTTCGAACGTCTCCGCTGGATCGGCATGCGAGCGTCTGACGAGCGACTGGGCCGCCAGGTGGAAAACGATCTCCGGCCGGCAGTCGTCGATAACGTGCGCCAGCCGGTGTCGATCCCTGATGTCTCCCACAAAGTGGGTGATCTGCTCCTCTAACCTCTGCAGCTCGAAGTTCGACGGCGAGGTGGGGACGCCGACCGAGAAACCGGCGACATCGGCGCCGAGCTGCTTGAGCCACAAGGCGAGCCACGACCCCTTGAATCCCGTGTGGCCCGTGACCAGCACACGTCGTCCGCGATAGGCGTCGATAAAGCAGATCATGAATCCTGTGCGACCCGTTTCAGCTAATGCAGGGGACCGGAAGGCGGATCGTCTTCCGGAGTCTTCGACCGCGCGCCGGTTAGTCGCGAACCACCGACAAGAGTCGCGATCCGCGCGGCTCGTAGGTTATCGCAATGTCGATCATCTCGCCCGACAGGGCTGCCCGCACTGCGTCTTGGCAGTGAAGCGGCACAACCAGGTACAGAAACCCGCCGCCGCCCGCGCCAGCGATCTTCCCGCCGACCGCGCCCGCAGCCAACGCGCGCGCATAGTACGCGTCGATGAGCGATGAGCTGATCCTACTGGCCAACGTTCGCTTCGCTCGCCACCCGGCATCAAGGATCGCCCCAAGTTTGGTGGGATCATCGGGATGACCGAGAAGCGCGTCACGGCATTCAGACGCCATGTCGCGCATGCGCCGCAAGGTGTGGCCTGTCCCAGCAATATTGCCTCGTTGCTCTTCGAGTATCGCGCCCGCCTCGCGCTGAAGCCCGGTCCAGAACAGCATGCTGTTGCGAAATAAGGCGACGGCGCCCTCGCCCGGAAGCCAAATCGGATCTAACTGCACTCGACCGTCCCGTTGGAATGTCATGTAGTTCAAGCCGCCAAATGCCGCCGCATACTGATCTTGCTTGCCGATCGGACGCTTCAACGCCTCGATTTCGACGTGACATGCCTCTTCCGCGAGTTGACCAGCCGAGACGTTCTCTCCGCGAAGCACGTGCAAGGCGTACAGCAAACCTACGGCAAAGCTGCTCGACGACCCGAGCCCAGAGGATGCCGGCAAGTCGGACGCCGTAGCAATGAGGAGAGGCGGCTCGACATCGACGAGGCGCAGGCACTCACGGGCCACATCGTTTTCGATCTCCTCAAGGCTGTTGACATGCTCGGTCTTCGAGTAGCTGAGCCGGTAGACTTCTTTGAACAGCGGGCTGTGACGTTTGGCCGTGACGTAGATGTACTTGTCGATTGTCGCGCTGACCACGGCGCCGCCGTGCTCGCGATAAAAGTCAGGGAGATCGGTCCCACCGCCGGCGAAGCTCAAGCGCTGCGGGGTGATAGTCGTGACAGATCTCGCAAGACCATTACCAGATGACATCAGAACATTGACTCCCACACCGCGAACCGCTCGACGATCCATGGCACAGCGTCCAGCAATGTTTCCGCGACGCACGCCGGAATGGCGCCGTCCGCGGGCGGCACAAGCCGCTCTGGCCCCACAAGCACACTGAGGCAGCTCGCGTTGAACGCCGCTTCGCAGTCACGAGGGTCGTCACCGATGTACATCGTGCGGTCCAAGCGTACCAGATGCTCCGACGCCGCCTGAAAGAACATCCCTGGCGCCGGCTTTCGACAGGCGCAGCCGTCGTTCCAATGGTGCGGACAAACATACGTCGCCGCGATCTCGACTCCGAGCCTGCGGAGTTCGTCGGTCATGCGCTCGTTGATGGCGTGGACGACGGCCGCGTCCTGCATACCGCGCGCGATACCCGCTTGATTCGACACGACGATGAACCGGAACCCCTTTGCAGCGAGCCGGCACATGGCTTCAACGGTCTCTGCCACCAAGTGAAACTCTTCCCACCCCGTCACGTACTCGCCTCGAGGCGGCCGCATATTGATCGTGCCGTCGCGATCGATGAGCAGAATCCGCTTCGTGGCCAGGTACCGCTCGGTCAGCCGCCAGCGGTCCGTATCTGAAATGCTGTGGTACGGATCGCCGCTCACGAGCCCCGCCAGCTGGCCGCACTCGGCGAGTCGCCGCAACGTGCGCGAAAAACTCGCGTCGCGGTCTTCCTCCGCCATCGCCTCGAACATCCGGTCGCGCTCGACCACCATGTAGCCGATTTCGACGTGTGCCAATCCCGGCGCCGAGCGTGTCGAGTCGTACAGCTCCACTCGGCCGTCGGGCGCCAGCCGGATGTTGCCCCTGGCTTTGGCCTGTACGATCAGACTCACCACGGCGTCGTGACGGGCGTGGACACCGCAGAGACTAGTCAGGTTGAACGGCGCGTAGTTATCGGAGTACAGCAGGAGAAACCGCGGTTCGAGTACGGCTCTCGCTTCCCACAGACGGCGGCCAGTCTCCCACTCGACCGGTCCATGGGAGTAGCTGATCTCGACACCGGCGGCGCGGCCCTCGCCGAAGTATTCGCGGATCAGCTCGCCGCGATATCCCGTGAGCAGGACGATTCGGTGAATGCCGCGCTCGCGCAGTTGTTGGACGAGGTACGCAAGAAACGGCCGCCCATTCACGGGGACCATCGGCTTGGGCATGGTGTCGGTGAGCGGCCGAAGCCGCGTGCCCAGCCCCCCGCACAGGATAGCAGCCTGTTCCGGTTGATCCGTGCGGCTCCGTGGAGCCCCCGAATTCACGCGGCGGCTCGGACCTCAAGCTCGCTGTCAGCAGCCCTTCGGTCAACACCGGAGTGGACGCTCACGAGGTGCCTTCCAGGCGCCGCCCAAGCCATTTCATCAGCTCCAATGGCATCTCTAACAAGAACGGAAGCAACGTGAACGGTCCCGCCCACCTCACGATTTTTGCCAGTAATTCCAGGTCTTGCCTGACAGCCTTCCATTGGCCCGTAACCAGAGAAAACACCAAGTGCTTGAGCTGAGGCCTCAGTATCCATTTACTGGCCGATACTGCCTTGAGTTTCTGAAGATCTGATTGGGCTGGTATCGCAGCGTAGACTTTTTCAAACCCCCGAAACACGGCATCGCGATACGTGTTGTCCAGAACGTAAGCTCTAAATCCATTCTCCGGATGCACGCGATAGCAATTCTGCGGCGTACTGATGTATGTGTACTTATAGCCTGCGAGAGCGATACGGCACCACATATCCCAATCACAGGTCATGATGAGAGTGGTGTCCCACGATCCAAGACGCGAGTAGACATCTCTCCGTGTCATCGCGCACTGAATGGGACACCCTTCGGCCAGCATCGCGAAGGCTTCGTTGCCCGTCATCACCCGATCCTCACGATCTCGCGACATCAGACGGAGCTTGTTGCCTCTCTCATCGATCGAATAGAACGACGAGTACGCCAGCCCGATGTCCGAATCAGCCAGGAGGGCCTGGCTGAAGGCCTCCAGCGCGGTCGGCAGCAGGACGTCGTCGTGAGGCAGGAGCACGATGAAGTCGCCCTTCGCCAACTCAATGCACTTATTGAAGTTGGCAATGAGACCCACGTTCCGCGGGTTCACGCACAGGCGAATGCGCGGGTCGTCATACCCGGCGACAATCTTTACCGTCTGATCCGTCGAGCAGTTGTCGACCACCAGCAACTCGAAGTTCTTCTCGGTCTGATTGAGGATGCTCTCGACGGATTCACGAATGAAATTCGCCCCATCGAATACGGGGATACACACGCTGATCAGCGGATGTGTCGTCTCGCTCATGTGCCTTTGAATTGTGCGATGCTGCGCGCGTGAACAGATCTCGCGGACGCGGGCGGCTGAGTCAGCCGCTTCGGAGATAACACCTAGCTTCCGACGGCGACATTCTCCAGTGGCTTGATGCCATAGAACAGATCGGCCCGCGGGAAAATTGTCTCGGCCGCCGAGAAGTAGTAGTCGACATTCTCCAGTTGAGCATGGGCCTGGCGGAATGACTTCAACTTCTCTTCTTGCGACTTTGTCATCTCCAGACTCAACCGAAGCTTCTGACCTTTGAAGTCATGAATCGGGCGATGGAACTTGTCCTCTTTCCACCCGTTCAAATCAATGTCCATATCAAAGGTCGCTTGAGGCGATTCAAGCGTCTTGAGATCAATGATCAGGTTCTCGCACAAGACCAGAATGCCTTCGACTTCGCTGACGACACCGGGGCCGACGTCCCCAGCGACGGAAAGAAACAGCCTCTTCAGTACGGTGTTGACCCAGCCCTTTTCGGAATACATCAGTCTCGAAAAGAAGTATGGATTCAGGCGGGTCGGCTCACCGACGTCATTGTGCAGCTCATAGATGCGCTGGGCATTCGCCGCCAGCGCGTCCAGATCGTCGTACAGTTCCGTGACACAGCTTTTCTTGAAATCCTGGACAAAACGCAAGTACCCTTCCGGCCATTCCTGAGCCGGATCCGGATTCATGAACAATTCGAAGAACGTCGCCAGGGGCACTCCTTCGTTCTTCACGTACTGGAAGAAGAACTTGTAAAAGCTTCCCTGAAAGACGGAAAAGAACATCAGGTTCAAGCAGCGTATTTTGACAAACTCCTCAAAACTGAAGTACCGATTCTCCGTGACCACCTTCTCGTACTCAAAGACGAGGTCATCACCGATCATCTTGTAATTGGAACCGAGAAGGCGATACTTGGTCTTCATTCCGTGGCCGACTCTCGCCTCGTCCCGGTTCAGCTCGATCCCCTCCATGAGGAACAAGTTGTGGAGCATGATCGAGTCGAAACCCTGGGACACGCTCTTGTTCAATAGGGTCACCATCGAATCGTACGTTTCGTACGGCAAGCCGAAAATCACTTCCGTCGTCACGGGAATCTTGTTCTTCTTGGCCCATTCAATCCCCTCAACGATGTTGGTGTCCGGGAGATTGCGCCGATTGATGGCTTTGAGCGTTTCGGGGTGGTCTGACTGGAGACTGAACACCAGGCCATCCCGGTTGATGTCGCCGAGGGCCTGAATGACTTTTCTCGAATTCTCGGTAAACCTCTTGTCGCTGTAAAAATATACGCTTCGGGGATAGCCCGTCTTTTCCGACACGCTGCGGATGTACGCCGCGAGTTCCGGATCCTGCTTGTTGATGCCGAAATTCAGCTCGGCCAGGTTCAAGATGACGTGCGGCCTGTCCTTGTTCCAGAATGCGATGTAGTCGATTTCCTGCTTGACCTGATCGAGAGGAAAGGCTCTCAGCTTGCCCTTGTCCTTGCCCGCAACGCAGAACGTACACAAATAGGGACAGGTCCTCGTGGCCTGCAGCAGCGGAAAATACGACAGGGAGAGGAACTCATCGAGGTAACCGGTCATGTACGGCGACGGCACCTGGCTCAAGTCGAGGTTCGCGCTCGTGTTGATGCCGCCGATGAACGTGCCGTCTCGCTGGAAGAACGAGCAGTCAATCGGCGAATCGAACATCGTGGCCGTTCCCGCCAACGCTCGTCCCACCAGCTTCGAAAAACCATCCTCGCCTTCACCCTCAATGAAGACGTCGACTTCGGGAAAGCGCTTGAGCAGTTTCTTCTTTTCCGGCTCAATGCTGTCAATCGAGGGCCCACCAAATGCCACAACGACGTCCCTGCCATACTGTTGCCTGATCCGATCAACGACATAGCAGTTCAGGCTCGTATTCCAGTAATAGAATGAGAAGCCCACGATGTCCGGCTTGTTGTGCTGCAGATGATGCCGCAGCCGCGCCTCATCCTTAAAGATCTTGATGTTCACCGCGTCGCCAAACAACTGCTTCGTGTACGCCGCAATGTAAGCAACGTTCAACGGCACGCATAACCTGTTCTTGGTCAGCCGATTCACGTAGAACAAGTCCGCGAGAACGATTTGAAGGGGTGCACTCCTGGGGGCAACTGCTGCTCGATCAGCTCGTGGAGCGCCACCAGGCGCGAGAACGATCCGAAGGGGTACACTCATGCGCAGTTCCTCTTATTCACCAGATTAGTCACCCGAGATCATGGTTGCGTCGAGAAACCCGACAGGATCGCTGCACTACCTGGTAATGGTAGGCCGTTTGGAAACCCTGTCAGGTTAAGCGGAATGGGCAGCACGTGTCAACGGCGGACGGACGGGAAGTCCTTTCGGGCCTATCGGTAAGCGCCTTAGCGCCTTCGCCGGGCCCGGTCTTAGGTTGCTGTATGCCTGCCGGGCGCAAAGCAACCCGTCGGGCTACCTGACGCGTTTCAAATACCCGTCAAAGCCCTCGGTAATACACAGCTTGTCGTTGATGGCTGTGTCAATGACAAAGCTATCGTTCTCCTTCATGAACGATCTCAACGCCGTCATCGGGTTATTGCCGACGTCAACCGGTTTCCCTTGGTAGTGCCCTCGAGGGAACAGCTCCACAAAGGTATCCGGGAGGACCATGTATGACCCCACGGTCACAAACGGGCTGTAGAGGCGCATCTCCTGCAGAACATGGTCATGCGTGTGTGACGAATCCAGGAACACCATGACCACCTGGCTTTCGCTGACGTAGCGCGCGATTTGCCTGACGATATTCGGGTCGATGCTCGAGCCTTCCAGCATGGTGATGCGCTCGTACATGGGATGCTGCTCGATCAGGACGCGGTTGTGTTTTCGAATATCAATGTCCACCGCCACCACTCTGCCCCGTCCGAGCAACTGCAGCATTGAGGCGCTGAACACTGCGCTTCCTCCGTGAGCGATGCCGGTCTCGATGATGAGGTCCGGCTTGACGTTCCAGATGATCTCCTGACTCGCAACAATATCATTGGGATACTTGATGATTGGCCGCCCGAGCCACGTGTAGTTGTAGGTGTACAAGTACTTGTCAGCGGCGATCATCCAATCCAGTGACTTCTTTCTCAGCTCCTCGTCCTGCCCCATGGCAGCGATGGCGGCCTGACGTTCCTTCTTGAACTGCTCGATCGGATCCATCGTCTCTCCCGTGACGGCTCAGTTCGACCCGACCCCATACATGACGCGTCCCTCGTAATCGCTCAGCGCTCGCCGAATGAATCCTTCCAGATATTCATCCACGCGATGGACCGGGGTGTACATGCTGTATCGCGTGCAATAGGAGAAACGGTCGACCTGGGCACGGCTGGTGGTCTCAGGTCGAACGATCTGCACACTCTCCACGCTCTTCCCTGTCAGACCGGTGTAGACCGACCGGCATTTGACCGCGAAATCATAGACGGACAGCGTCGTATGACCGGTCGGATTGAGAATCGAGTACCGGGCAAAGCTCTCCAGGTGTCCGAGGTACGACGTGATGTAGCCGGCCACGTCCTCTATGCTGACAAAATCTCTCTCCTGGGATCCGGAGGAGCGCAGCACGATCTGCCGTTGGTAGACGCAATCTAGCGGGAATGCATACGGAATGAGATGCCAACGCTTGAATGTCTTCCAGTTGCTCGGCAGACCGTATACGGCACCGGGCCGCACCACGAGCACGCGAACGTCATGCTGCTCGGAGAACCGGCGCAGGATCTGTTCAGCGGCGTAGTGAGCAATGCTGTAGTCGTTGACGGGATTGACAACCGTATCTTCGTCAATTCGTCCTTCGAACCTTCCGTATACCTGGCCGGCTGAGAAGTAGATGATCTGTCGAATTCCCTGATCGATGATCCTCTCGAGAAGTTTGGCAAAGTAGTAGGTACTTCGTTGATACGCCTTGAGTGGGTCCGAGACAAAGTCTTCGTCAGTCACTCCCGAACAATGAATGAACCAATCATGTCCCTGGAGGTTCAGCGCGGCGATCGAATCTGCGTCATCGAAAGTCGCAACGATATCCGCATCCTGATTTCTTCCGATTGACACCGTGGTGCAGGACCGGCCCAGGATCTTCGCTAGGTTGCCCCCGATAAAACCCGACGTGCCTGAGATCAACACCCGCACAGTGACGTCCCTTTCAGTTCTTTCTGTGCCTTCGTCGCCAGCACGCGGATGACGTATCAGCTGCGGGGAATGGACCGCGGATCAAAATCGGAGAAGCCCAGGTCCTTCTCTGAGATGAAGCGCGGCTCTTTCGGCCATCGAAAGCCGAACGAGGGATCGTTATACCTGAACCCCCGATAGGACGCCGGTGAATATAGTTCACTCATGTAGTAGTGCACTGTCGTGTTTGGCGCCATCGTCAGCCACGCATTCGCGCAGCCAGCCGGCACGTGCAGGCTCTGGCGGGCGGCCGCCGACAGCTCGAGGGACACCCACCGCATGAAGGTGGGCGACCCCGGACGGAGGTCCGCGACTATATCGAAGAGAGCGCCGCTGACGCACATGATCGTCTTGGCTTCCTGAAACGGCGCGAGCTGAAAATGAAAGCCGCGCAGCGTGCCTTCGTGCGGGTTCTCGGAGATGTTGCCCTGCAGGACCGTGCCGACGAGCCCGTGCTCGGCGAACTCTCGGGCGCAGAAGCTCCGGTGCAGCACACCGCGCGCGTCGGCATGCAGGTCCGGTTCGATCATCCAGACGCCTCGAAGATCCAGTTCTGTGAAGGTCACGCCGCGGCGATTACGGCTGGATCGGCCGGCAGCGGCACAATCACTTCGCCGGCCCATCCGTGCTCGGCCCGGATCTGCTGCAGGATCTCGTCACGGAAATTCCACGCGAGCAGCAGCACAACATCCGGCTTCAGCGCAAATGCGCGCTCGGGCGGGACAATGAGGATGTCGGTGCCGGGCGTGTAGGTATCATGTTTGAGCGGCGAGCGATCGACGATGACATCGAGAAGCCGATGGTCGACGCCGCAGTAGTTAAGCATCGTGGAGCTGCGCGCCGAGGCGCCGTAGCCGATGATCCGCTTCCCGCTTGCTTTCCTGCTCTCGACCAATCCTCGAAGAAGGGTGCGGTGCCGCTCGCAGCGTCGGGCGAACTCCTGCCAGGGCCTGGCCTCCGCGATCCGAAGGCGAGCCTCTTGCTGGACCGCTGCGTTGTACGTGGCCGTTGGAGGCCGCAATGCCTTCGAGAAATACACCACCCACGAACCGCCACTAATCGGGCTCGTGGTCACATCGAACGGGTGCAGGTTGAACCGCTCCAGGAGCCGGCGGATGCTGTCGAGCGAGTGGAAGTACAGATGCTCGTGGTAGATCGAGTCGTAGTGCAGTTCCTCCAGAATGACGTCCGCGCGATGAAACTCGATCGCTCCTGTGCCATCCGCGCTCAGGCAGTGGGCCATGCCGGCGATGACGTCGCCGGAATCGGCCACGTGCGGAAGGACGTTACGCGCAAACACGAGATCGGCGTGCCCGTCACGCTCGACGATCAGCTTGGCCACTGCCAGGCCAAAGAAGTCAGCGAGGGTCGGAATGCCAGACTCGCGCGCGGCGGCCGCGATATTCCTGGCCGGGTCGATGCCGAGCACGCGATCTCCCCGCTCCGCAAACCGGCGCAGGAACGTACCGTCGTTGCTCGCCACCTCGACAACAAACAGAGGGCGAGCCGGCGCATGGCTCACGAGCCGCTCGCAAAATACGCGGCTGTAGTTGCGGGCGCCTTCGGACGTGCCCGTGACCCACACGTAGTGGCCGAACAGCACTTCCGGCGCAACGGTCTCGGTCAACTGCACGGTGCCGCAGGCGTCACACCGGCAGATGATCAGCGGGAAGACCGGCAGCACTTCGGCTCGGTCCTTGCGCAAACTGTTCGCGAGCGGCTGCGCGCCAAGGTCGAGAATCTGCTGGATGGCCTGGCGTTCGCAGATGCGGCAGCGATCGATCGTGCAAGATGAGGGCGTGGCGATTACACCCATCGCAATTCTGCGTTGAGCTTGCCTGTCGAGGACAGATGCGTGAGCTGCGCCAGCCGATTCGTCGCGCGGCCCCGGAATTCGGCTTCAGTGAACCCAGTACGGCGGAAGAGCGCCACCAGTTCCGCGCCGCCTCGGTCCAGACTCCACGACGGACGATACCAATCCTTCAACTCAGTCAAAATCCTCGCGAAGCTCACTCGATACGTCCGCGAATCCGATCCATGTTCGCCGGTGTACGTGATCGTGCTGCCTGGCACCGCGCGGCCAGCGGCGTCAGCCAAATCGCGCACCGAGAAATTGCCGTTTGGGATACCGACGTTATACGAACGTCCCGCGACGATTGACGCCGGTGCATCGAGGCCTGCAAGAAACGCGGAGCAGACGTCACGAATGTGGACCACGGGCCGCCACGGCGTGCCGTCGCTCTTGATTTCGATTCGGCCCGTCGTATATGCGCACGCAACGAAACTGTTATAGACAATGTCGCACCGGAGCCGCGGACTCGCGCCAAATACCGTCGACGGCCGAAAGCACACGACGGTGAAATCACGCGTCGCGAGCGTCTTGAGCGCGACTTCCGCTTCCCACTTTGTTCGGGCGTAGGCCGTCACCGGGTTCTTATCGCTCGTGTCCTCGTCAAGTTCCTGATCGATCTTGGAGACGCCGTACATGCTCTGCGACGACGCGTAGACGAATCGCGAGACGCCCGCCTCTCTCGCGAGCCTGGCCAGCCGGAGCGTGCCCTGAAGATTGATCGCTTCGGTCAGCCCCGGCACCAATTCGCCGAGCGGATCGTTTGACAACCCCGCCAGATGAATCACCGCGGCGACCCCGCGCAAGTCTTCGGCAGAGACGTCACGGATGTCCCGCGAGATGGATCGATGGCGCGGTCCATCTTCCCCGATCAGACACTCGGCGTAAAAACCGGTGTCCAGCCCGACGACAGAGTCTCCGCGCTCGAGAAGAACAGTGGTCAACACGGACCCAACGTAGCCCTTGTCGCCTGTCACGAGAATGGTGCGTGAAACTGTCATTCATCCATCCGCGGATAGCCGTCGAGCGGCGTGAAACCCAGCCATAAGCGCCCGCACGCCATCAAACTCTTTCACCACGTCATCTGTCATTCCGGGCAGTGCGTCTTTCGAGGACACATCGGCATTCGCAAGACCGACGTATCGGCCGCGAACGATGTAATCCACCGCTTCGAGGACGACGCCTCTGGCTTCCGAGGCTGTCAGTGACGACCACCTGACCAATCTCTCGGCCTGCCGGTTCACGTACGTGGTGCACTCCGACCGGTATTCCTCCGCCAACCACCAGGTCGCGAAATCCGGACGCACCGGCATAATCGATTCACACTCCGACGATCTCAGCCAATAGACGGCATCGACCACGGCGAGGCTGCCAACCGTGTACGTGCCGATCGCATGCTCGTACTCGATCGTCCACGGACACGACGTCGACTCGATGTCGCGCCAGATCTCCGCGAACGCGGGCGATCGGACGACCGCGTAGCATGTCGCCGCGCGGTAGTTGTCGAGACCGAGCCGAATTCGCTCAGCGGGATCAGGATGCACCACTTGGTAATTGCGAAGGCTCGCGCCATAGGGAAAGAAATGTGCGCGACCCGCATGGTGATCGAAATCGATCGCCATCGCCTGACCCGCGCATATCGTTAGCTCGGGCCGTGCGTCCAGGCATTCGATGGCGCGGCCGAGCCCGATCCTCAGGAACAGGTCGTCGTCAGCAAGACACATCGCGTATGGCGTGGTGACCATGCCGCACGCCTGCCGGATCCGATTCGTATAGCTGTCGCTCGAATGCACGTAAACGACGTTCGGGAGATCCCGCACGAGCGCTTCAGCGCGTGGCCCGATCGATTGAGGCGAACCGTCGACGATGATGACGGTCGCGCGACTCTGGGCCCAATAGACGACTTGGCGCAAAAGATAGTCCTGCCGGCGGAACGACGGAATCACCAGTGTCAGTTGCGACAGTATTTCCGGGCCGACCGGACCAGCGCTCTTCGAATTTCGGAGCGCCGCCTCGGCCCATTCGACCAACCGCTCAGTAACCATCGGCGGATCAGGCCGCCATCACCGAGCGGAGCGCCGCCTCCACTCGGCCAACCAGGTCCTCGGGAAGATCGCAGTACCGCGCTTTGAATCGCGCGAGCACGTCACGCACGGCAGCGCTTGTCCACCATGCATCGACGTCGTCCCAGATCGCCGCCACATGGCGGGCCGCCGATCCCGGCGTGTCGTGGAAAATGCCCACGCGCTGGAGATCGTCAAAGAACGGCACCGCGGAGTCTCTCAATTCCCAACGCCGTGGATCCCAGAAGACGACGGTCGGCACGTCCATCGTGAACGATTCCAGAAAGGTCGCCCCGTTGTACGTGGCGATGTAGATCCGGCTGTCGCGAATCAGATCGATCATCTTCGAACCGCCGTGGTCGAGACGCAGACTCGGAAAGCGATCCGTCCAACGCGCGACCTGATCCCAGCCGAAGTCGTACGAATACAAACGAACAATGAGGGCCCGGTGCACGGATTCGGGAAGATGATCGACAAACGCGCACTGATCAGCGAAGTAGTCGAGCCACTGGCGCGATCCCACTGAACTGGACATCGGCTCGCTCTGGCGAGGGACGGTCAGCGTCACCAACAGGGCATGCGGCTGCTGCGCATGACAAACGCCGAGCGGCCGCTGAGCCTTCAATTGACCGACCGGTGTGACATTGGATCTCAGGGGATCGCGCCAGCCCCACGTCAGGAAGGCGTCGCTGATCGCGGTTTCGTGGTCCTCTGCAGAGGAGACGCGCGCCACTCCGTAAACTCCGCCATGCTGACCAATCACGAGAGGTGTGCGTTGCTCAACCTTCTCCGCGGCCCACACTTTGAAGACGTCATCGGCACTGTGCGCATTGCTTGTCCAAATCACGCAAGGCCGTTTCGGCCAGTGCAAGCTGGCAGCCTGTTCCACCAACCGGCGGTAGCCTTCGAGGTACACAGCCGGCATCTGGTGCGGGATCAATGCGCGCGCGCACACCTCAAATGGCGAGCGGCTTTCCCCGGCGACGGTCCATCGACGCTGCTCGCCATCGATAGCCTCTCGCACCGCCGGAACAGAACGCCGCAACTGCGGCACCTGCCCCATGCGCCGATACAGAGTCAGCTCATCGCGGAACGGCAGGTACGTGTGCAGGAAAAAAGCGTCGCGGTCTCGCGCCAGCAAACTGCCAGCCCGGCCCAAACCGACTGCGACAACCCGCTTGATCTCTTGTTTCCACGACGGCGGCGCTGCACTTGGATTCGACGCGGCTTCTACGCTCTTGCGCGCCTGGAGGATGCACGGAATACTGGTGAACTGCTGCAGGATGGCGCCGTACAGCTGCGTATTCCACTCGTCTCCGACCCAGAGACGATTGAAATCGGCCATGTCGTTGGGCACAAGGCTCGATTCCTGCCCCACCAGCACGATCGTGCCGGACAACTCACAGTCGCTGACGGCCTGCTGAATCGAGGTCCAGCGGTCAAACAGGAGCTGGAGAAAATAGCCAAGCCATGGCCCGATGAGAATGCGCCAGAAGCGCAGGCCGTGATTGACGCCGTGAATCTGGTTGAGCTGAACGCGGATTTCTTGCAACAACTGCTCGAACAGGCCTTGGAGATACTGATAATCAGCGGCGAACTTCGCGCGGTCGTCCCAGTGGTACGGCACCACCTCTGCGTCCATCTTCGACCAGCGCGCCGTGCGCGAGTACCGCCGGCACCATTCTCCGAGAAACACCACAGGCACATCGTCGCGCCAGGTATCTTCCAGCGCGGTCGTAATCAACAACCGCTGCACTACGGTGAGTTCCGCCGGGGCAAAGACGTGGAAACGAGGACGTCAGACTGTGGCAAACAGCTCCGCTCGTGTCGGAAGATCCACGGGCACGGGATTCCGCAGCATCTTCCGGGTGTGGGCGGTCGAAAAGAGGCGCCCGATGCCAGGTGGATTGTCCCCAAACACGCCCAAGGTTCGACGCACGTAGTCCTTCTGTTCCGCACTCAATTCGTACCGGAACATCCTGGGCGTGTCATAGCGGTAGTCGGAGACAGCACCGGGTTCCTTGTCGCTCACGAAACGTCCCATGTCGTATGGAATAGGCGCGGTCACCTCGCGCCCAAGATCGTGCACGATGCTGCTGAGCCGGCTGGCATCCCATCGGATGGCGGCATCGAAGAAATCGAGCAGTTCGGCGTCGTCGCCGCGTGTCTCGCTGATCAGTCTTTCCGTCGCGACCCGAACGACATCAGTCACCGCCGCGACGTGTTCTACCAGGGACATCGCCTTGAATGTGTAGAGGAGATTGAAGCCGATTTCGCCCTTCGCGTAACGCTCGATCGTCCCCGGCTGCTGAATGAAGGCCTCGAGTGCCTTCCGCTCTTCCCAGAGCTCGCTGCCGGTGTGCTTTCGAAACTGCTCGAACAGCAACTCGTAGTCAGTGCCGTGCACGCTTTCGCGAATCAACTCCAGCCAGCGGAACACGGGCATGCCGTGAGCTCGAATGCCCTTCAAGACCGTCTCAAACACCACGTCGTTATAGAACGTCACGATGATGAGATGCATCAACCGGCATTCCAGGTAGTCCTCATATGACATCGAGTCGGTCGCGACACACACGTCCTCAATGTCGGCAGATACCAAGCGCCTTCCGCACACGTCGTACGCACCAAACGCGCGCGGCAGGACGCGAGAACGCAGCACCATGCCGTACTTCTTGATGGTTTCCCCAGTGCCGAGTTCACTGCCTCCGAGAATCATCAGCTGGTACGGCACGATCTTGTTGAAACCGGCCGTCACGGTCGTCTTCAGCGTCGCGAAATGCGTCTCACGGGTATCGCCGGGCAAGCCCAGAATCAATTCGCAATACGAATTGGCGTCGAGGTTGTCCGCTTCCTTCGCGAGTGCCATGAGGTCGTCGGCCGAGATGTTCCGGCGTTTGATATTATCGAGCACTGCTTCGTTCAGGCTCTGCACGGAACCCGACAATCCCAGGTGGCCATCAAGAATCCTGGCCGCTTCGAGCACGCGCTCTTTCTTGTTCTTGCCCGTCGACGCATTGATGTAATCGGGCCAGCCGTACGTTTTGCGCGAGCGGGCGAGGGCCTCACAGGTCTTGATGTCTTCCTCGTACATGCCGAAGTTGGAGTCCGCGATATAGAGATCGTTCCGCCCCCCTTTGGCTTTGACGACCGCCATCTTCTTCCCGATGTAATCGACTTCGTCTTCCACCGAGTGGACCGAAAAGCGCCCGACTTTCGTGTAGTAGCCGATTCCCTCCACGCAAAACGTACACGTAAACGGGCAGCCGCGCTTGGTCTGAATCAGTGGCCACAGGCGGCCGTCAAAAAACTCATCGAGTTTTCCCGTCGTATACGGCGAAGGAATGACACTGAGGTCGCGGATTCGCTCCGCCTTCGCTGGGTAGGGAATCAACTTGCCATGCTCGTCGACAGAGTGCACCGAGGCCAGACGGCCTCTCACGGCCTCACGATCCATGCCCGCGGCCAACAGCGCCTTCAGCATTTCGACGAACGCAATCTCCCCTTCGTGGACGACGTAGAAGTCCACTTGCGGGTGGGAGCGCAAGAACATCTCCTGCTTCTCGGTCTCGATCGGGTAGTTCGCTCCACCCATCACGATGATCGTCTTCGGACTCAGCTCCTTCAGCCGGCGCGCGAATGCCAGAGACAGCTCAGAGTTCCAGACGAAATTGCTAAAGCCCATGACGTCTGGCGGGCCGTCCGCAATCAGGGCCTGCACCACTTTTTCCGGGTACCGGAACAGCTTGATGGGATGTTTCAGCGCAATCTGGCTCTCGGTGTATGTGGCGATACACCCGACGCCAACGGGAACGTATCGGCGCCAAGCGACTGGGTATCCTGGCCCGTGTACGTCAGATCGGCGAGCCAGACGCGCAAATCGCATTCAACCACCGGTTCGGTTGTTCCTGTCATGGCCATTCCTAACTTCTTAAATTGTACGATTAAACGGCCTTACCCGACCAAGCGCCAGACCATCGGCGTGCCCTTCTTGACGTCCTGGTTCACTCGCCGGCCGAGCAACGTCTCGTAATACTTCGGCAGCAAGCCGAGACCGGGGCGCACACAGCGCAGGTTGTCCCGGGTGATGATGTCGCCCGCCCTCAAATCCTGCGCGATGTAGAGCGACCGGCGGAAAATCAGTGAGGCCTTTTCCGCCTCCCCGGGCCCGTACGCCACGTGCCCAAGCGACTGCCACGCGCGCTCGGTCTCGACGACCAGCGCACGCAATTCATCGGATTCCAGTGAGAAGGTGCTGTCCACACCGCCGTCCGCACGGCGCAGCGTGAAATGTTTTTCGATGACGGTCGCCCCGTGCGCCACCGCTGCCACCGACACACCGACTCCCATCGTGTGATCTGACAGCCCCACTTCACAGCCGAACAGCGCGCGCAGATGAGGAATCGTGACCACGTTGCTGTTCTCGGGTGTCGCCGGATAGGTGCTGGTACACTTCAACAGCACGAGATCACGGCAACCAGCCCCTCGCGCGGCACGCACGGCGTCATCGAGCTCCGCGATCGTCGCCATGCCAGTGGAGATGATGAGCGGTTTGCCAGTGGCGGCCACCTTCCGAATCAGCGGCAAGTGGACATTTTCGAAGGAGGCGATCTTATACGCCGGCACGTCGAGACTCTCGAGAAAATCGACTGCAGTTTCGTCGAATGGCGTGCTGAAACACACCATGCCCAGGTCGCGAGCCCGCTGCATGATCGGCGCGTGCCACTCCCAAGGTGTGTAAGCCAGCGTGTAGAGATCGTGGAGGCTGCGGCCTTTCCACAGACTTTGCTCGTCGCTGATGAAGAACTCGCCCTCACTGATCGCCAGCGTCATCGTGTCGGCGGTGTAGGTCTGTAGTTTGAGTGCCTGCGCGCCGGCCTGCGCGGCCGCATCGACAATGGCCAGTGCACGATCAAGAGACTGGTTGTGATTGCCGGACATCTCGGCGATGACAAATGGACGGGCCATAGGGCCGATGATGCGATCCGCTATCTGCATATCGGTCTGTCAGTGTCAGGAGACGGGGAGCGGCCCTCTTCCAGTTGGTAGACCACCACACCAGCGCGAGCGGAGGGTTGGCTCGAGAAGCCCAGCCTCTCGAAAACTCGTCGGGAGGGCTGATTGTCGATCTTCACCTGACCGAAAACTGCGGCGCCGGGAAACTCCGCGCGCAGCGCACGTATGGCCGCTTCAACCAGGAAAGGGCCAAGTCCGCGTCCGCGAAACACGCGGGCGAGTGCGTAGTGAACTTCCCATTGGCGATTGTCGCGCTCGAATCGGACCTGTCCAAGCGCCACGCGGTCATCCGTTTCAACGATGAACAGGCGGCACCCAGGCGAGTCTTCCAAGCGTGCATGGAACCAAGCCCCATGGGTCGCAGCGGAAATCGGCTCCGGGGAGAACGCCGTTCGGCGGGTCGTCGGATCGTTGGCCCATTCGAGCAAGAGCGCTTCATCCGCTGGCGTGGCGCGACGCGGGTGCAGCCGCGTTGCCGTCGCGATGGTCATGGCCGCGCAGACTCGTCCGACCCCACGGCCGTCCACCGCCTGCAGACAACGCTTCGACCAATTCGCATCGACCTCGCGCTCAATCTCCTCACACAGAGAACTTGCGAGAGCCTCATCACTCACGTCGCTATCTTGCCTGAGCCAGCGCACCAGCCCGCGCTCCTGGAGTTCCTTGGCGATCGCGACCTGGTTCTCGGCCAGCGTGATCACGATCGACGGCAGCCCGAGACACAGCCGCTCCCAGCTCGTCGCCCCACTGGCGCCGATGGCCAGATCGGCGCCCGCCATCAGCGGCGCCAGCGTGGGCAGGCTGGCGTGGATGTGGATGTTGGGCCATGGCTCGACTTGCCGCCGAATCTCGTCCTCATGCGGCGAGCCGGCGGAGAGGACGACGTCGACCGCGATGTCGCGTCGGCCCAGACTGAGGAATGCCCGGAGGCTGCGCCCGGTCAGATCTGCTCGATCGCCTGCGCCAAAATAGACAAAGAGGCGCCGCACGGGCCCACGGCGCGGCACGGCACGCTCACGCAATTCCGCATAGATCGGCTGCAGCAGCGCATAGTCCGGCCCAAGAAGCAGCGCGCAACCCGCCGGTGTCTTGCCGATGTAACGAGAGTGCATCTCCGAAACGAAATTCTGATCCAGCAATAGGTCACAATCGTGCGCCCTGTCTGCCAGGTCGTCGATCGCCATGATGCGCCCAACGGCCGGTCGCAGCGTACGCTCCCAGCGGTGGTCGAGCGCGTAATGATCGACCACCAGCCACTCCGGCGTGATGCCCCATCCGTCGATCGCACGTTGCGTGCCTTCCGCATCGTCCTGCCAGGACGCGTCCAGCCATGCGGCATGCGCGACGCCGTCCATCTCAATTGGCAGGCGCTCTCGACGCGGCAATCGACTCACAGCGAAGCCCCGCTCCCAAATCAACTCGCACAGATGGCCGTCATGCTCCCGGCAGACAAACAGTGGGGCCGCCCCGCAGTCGCGCAACGCGTCCGCCAGGGTCAGACAGCGCATGACGTGGCCGCTGCCTATGGTGCGCGAGGCGTCTGCTCGGAAGACAACGGAGATGGCCATGACGCCGGTGCAATTCGAATCGGAGCTCGTCAAATCTTCCGGCGAAAGACAGGCTTGGCGGACGGACCGACCAGCAGTCCGTCGCAGGAACCGGCCTCAATGGCTCGCGCGTACACCACGCACGCCTCATCGAACGCCGCCACCTGCTGATCCAGTTCGGCGGCCTGATGCGACCACGTCGTATAGAAGAGTCCCTGGAATAGAACGCCGCGCGCGATCATCTCCTGCATCAACAGCGTCCGATGGGCATCATCCGGAACGCCCGCGCTGTTGCGGCAAATCGTCACGAACAGACACGCGTCGCCCTTCACTTCTAGACTCGCGGACAGACCGTGCTTGGCAATCACGGCCGTGAGACGCCGCTGCAACTCAGCGCCGCGAGCCCAGTTGGACGCGATCATGTTCTCGCGCTCGAACGCATCGATCGAGGCGATCAGCGCGGCCAGACCCGTCGTTTCCGCGCCGTGAGTCGTGGAGATCAAAAACAGCTTGTCGTGACCCGCACGGCGAATTCCGCCGAGCTCCATGATGTCGGCGCGACCGGTGAGGGCACAGCACGAAAAGCCGTTGGCCATGCCTTTCCCCCACGTCGACAGATCGGACCGAACGCCGAAATGGTGCTGCGCGCCCTTCAGGCCCCACTTGAAACCGGAGATCATCTCGTCGAGGACGAACACGACGCCGTTCCTCCGGCACAGCTCGGCCACCTTCGTCAGAAAGTCGTCCTGCGGCCGATCAAACTTCATTGGCTCCATCATGAGGCAGGCGATGTCGTGATCGGGATCGGCAAAGAGCGCTTCAACCGACGCGATGTCGTTGTAGCTGAAGCCGACCGTGAGCGGACGCACGTTTTCCGGAATCCCGCGATCACACGGCGTCGTCACGATGAACCAATCGTCGAAGCTGAAGAAATTGTGCTCGCGGCAGATCGCGACTCGTGTCCGGCCCGTGCAGGCGCGCGCCAGCTTTACCGCGGCCGTCGTCACATTGGAGCCATTCTTCGCGAACTTCACCATGTCGCCAGCGGAGACCGTCGACAAAAACCGTTCCGCCGCTTCGAGTTCCATAGCGGCCGGCCGCTGGAAGTTCACGCCCTGCATGGCCGCGATACCCACCGCTTTCGCCACGGGCTCATAGCCATGACCGATGCTGACGGAGGTCAGGCCCATGCTGCAGTCGATGAATTCATTGCCATCCAGGTCCCACACTCTCGCGCCTGCGCCACGAACGATCGCCGCGGGGGCATTGAGCGGAAACTGATCGTCTCCTTTCGAGTAGGTATGCGCCCCGCCCGGAATCACCTCGTGAATCCGACGGACGAACGTGCGTGACTCCGAGAAATTGTTGATCTTCTTCATCCTGGCCACGTCACACTCACAGGAACGTCCCACAGCGGCTCTTCAACGACGTAGGGCTTCACCAACGTCCGGAGATCAGGTCGCGAATCGAGCAGATCGATAATCTGTTTTGCGGTTACGAGCGGCATGATGTCACGGTGCGCCTTGGCGATCTCGCGACACAGGATCAAGTCTTCCGGATAGTCGACGGTGACGCGCAGGTCCATCCGCTGAAGCTCCTGAGGCGGCAATACCACCGCGATCTTGAACTCGTGCGGGTGTTTCCGGGGGTAGTTGGAGCAGTATTCCGACCGATCGCCGGACGCCCCACGCGAATGCGACCGCTCGAGCGCCTCCAGCGTATAGATTTCGAAGTTCAGGCCTTCGGGCAGCCGGTCGGAGACTGTAATGTCATTTCCCTCCGCCACATGTTTCAGCCATAGCGGTTCGAGCATGTCGTACGCAAACCAGGGACATTCCGTCGTCACCCTGAATACATCAGTCGCCCTGCCCATCTTGCCGCACTGTATCAGGCGCATCAACACGTCCCGGGAGTCGCCCAGAATGTGGGCAATGCCGTGCTTGTGCGCCACATCGATAAACGTGGCGTTGGCCACGCCTTCCGAGATCCCCAGGACGATCTCGTCGATTGTCGGGCACCGCCTGATCGAATTGACGATCTGATCGAGAATCGAGACGCCATCCACAAGCATCTGAAGGGGCTTGCCGTAGAGACGTGATCCCTCGTTACGACAGGCGAGAGCCGCGACGAGCCTGCGCGTCATGACGCTCCGCCAGAAGCCGACACGTCCGCAGGCGACATGGGCTCGTTGGCAGCGATATTTCGCGTCGCCGTGGCGCCATACACCTGGCGCAAATCAGTTAAATGGTCCACGACGGACGTGCGTTTCAACACGAGATCGGCAGGCTCAATCCGGGCACCGGCCTCAATCGCGCGATGGGCGACGACGTGGCGGCGAATCATCTGGCGATAGGTGTGCTCCGCCGCGTCCATGCCGAAATCGGCGACGTTGCGGCACTGACCGTATGCCTCGGCACAATCGCGCATGGCCTTCACGAAATCGGAAAATCGATCGGGATTCAACGCGGCTTCGTAATCCTCCATCTTCATGACTTCGCCAAGTGTGAGGTGCTTCTCAAACGTACGGGCGCCTGCACCCAGGGCAGTCGCTGCAAGAGCGATGGCCATGTGGCTGGTGGGCGACGCGTGATCGGCAAAGCCGATCGTGATTCCGGGTCGCCGTGTCGACAGCCGCACGGACAGCGCACTGATGCGTGCGATCTGATTGGCATGGTTCGGAGTCGGATACCCCTGAAAGCCCAGGAGGATCACGATGTCCTTGCCCTTCAGCAGTTCAAGCGCCTGTTCAATCTCAGGAAGGAACGCGCCGCCGGCACCGAGCAGGATCTTGGGAACCGCACTTCGCGCAATCTGAGTGAGAAGGCCGACATTGGCGATGTCGGTGCCATGAACCTTCAGCGCCTGAGCACCCATGCGCTCCGCCAGCGACAGGGAGCGCGCGCCGAAGACGTCGAAATGCAGATCGATGTGCCGTTCCCGGGCGTATGCGCTCAGCTCCTCCCAGGCCGCATCGGCCATCTCGAGGGAGCGGAAGAGGTCATAGTATTGATAGTCGGGAGTCGCAAGCTCGTCGGCGTAGACCAACTGAAACTTCGCCGCGTCCGCGCCAGCGGCCGCGGCGGCACGCAGGAGCAGGCGGCCCTGCTCGAGACGCCCCTCGAAGCCTTGACCTAGTTCAGCGATGATCTCGACGGGAACTGCAAGAGCGTCGGTCATCGCAGGGCCCAATTCGATGGATTCAGCAGATACAGATCTTCGGTGACCAAGGCATCAGGCACTGGCACGCTCGGCGTCTCAGCGGCGGCTACAATCTCCTGCAGGTGTGCCACGGTGTCGACGCCAACGATCACCCTGGCGATTTCCGGTCGCGACAACGCAAAACCCACGCACCCTTGCACCGGCGTCAGAGCCCGCTCGTCCAGCCACCGATGCCATATCTCCCACAGCGGTCGCCACCTATCAAACGCAGCAGGCCGTTTCAACGGATCCATCAGCAGCAGGCCCTGTAGAAACACCGACCGGACATGCACTTCGATGCCTGAGGCGTGAAGGCGCGAGAGCCAGCCAGATGTGGCAAGTCGCCTGTCAAGGACATTGAAAGGCGCCTGCACCAAATCCAGATGAAAGTGCGGCGGGAGCGCATCGAGCTCGGCTGGATTGTAGATGGACACGCCGACCTTCTCGACCCTGCCTTCCTCTTTGAGAGCGACGAGTGCCCGATGAAGCGCCTCGCCCTGAGGGCCAAGAAGTTGGAGCGAGTGATGCACGAGCAGTCCGCGGAGCCTCGGAATTCTGAGGCGTTCCAGAGAACTCGCGACCGCGGTCTCCACCCAACCGACAACATCCGCGCAGGGCTCCGGAAGAGCCGGCAGTTTGGAAATGACCTGCCATCGCCCGACGCCGATGTCTCCCAATCTCCTTTCGCTCTCACCATAGGCGATAGCGGTATCAAGGGTATCGAACCCCATGGCCCACGCGCGACTTACGATGGCGGCGGCCTCTTCGCCCCCGACTTGGCCGCCTTGGTTCGCAATCCCGTAGGGCAAGCCGAATTGAACCGTGCCGAGCGCTAGACGACTCTTCTCCTGAAACCCCCGCACCTTGGTCTCGCGAGGCTCCTCAGCGCTGGAGGGTCAGGTGCAGAGCGTCGATCACCTGATCCTGGTCCGCGTCTGACAATGCGGCGTACAGCGGCAGACTGATCGCCGATTCTCCATGCGCTTCCGCCTCAGGGTACTGCCCCTCACAAAACCCGAGTTCACGGTAGTACGGCTGCAGATGCACGGGCATATAGTGCAGGTTGACTCCAATACCTCGCTGCCGCAGTTCCTCGAAGATCTGCCGGTGGGTCTTGGCCGTCGCCTCACGCTTCAATCGAATCACGTAGAGGTGGAACGCGGACCGATTGCCGGGTAACAGGGTAGGCAGCTGCAACGGCAAGTCCGCAAGCGCTTGGTGGTAGCGAAGCGCAAGAGCATTCCGCCGATCGACAAAGCGATCTAAGCGCTCAAGTTGGCTCATGCCCAGCGCGGCTTGAATGTCAGTCATGCGGTAGTTGTAGCCCAGCATCTGCTGTTCGTAGTACCACGGCGCAGGGTCAGGTGGAGGCAGGATGCCAAGGGCGGTTGGCGGGTCGGGAAGACGGAAGCGAGCAGCCGCGCGCGTGATGCCATGGCTGCGCAACATGGCCATGCGGTCGGCGAGATCTCTATCGCTCGTGAGCGCCATGCCGCCCTCACCCGTCGTGATGATTTTGACCGGGTGAAAGCTCAAGACGGTGATATCTGACCAGCGGCAGCTCCCGACAGGCTCGCCGTGTCGCGACGCCCCGATGGCGTGGGACGCATCCTCGAGCACCCGGAAGCCGTATTCCCGCGCCAGGTCCCAAATCGCTTCCTGCTCGGTCGGCTGGCCGCCAAAGTGCACCGGCACGACCACCTTTGGCAGTCGCCCCTTCTGCCTGGCGTCAGCCAGCTTCTCTTTCAGCTTCCGAACGCTCACGTTCCAGCTGCACCGGTCGATGTCGACGAAATCGATATCAGCACCACAGTAGCGCCCGCAATTTGCCGAGGCCACGAAGGTGTTCGGCACTGTCCAGAGCAGATCGCCGGGTCTCAGATCCAGCGCCGTGCAGGCGATGTGCAGCGCGGAGGTGGCGCTGTTGGTGGCGACGGCGTGATTGGCGTGCACTCGAGCAGCCACGCCCTGCTCGAAACGCTCGACTGCCGGGCCCTGCGTCAGGAAGTCGGAACGCAGCACGTTCACGACCGCGTCAATATCGCTCTGGCTGATGTCCTGCCGGCCGTACGGAATCATCACACGCCTGCCAAGTGGTTCATCGCGACAATCTCCTGGACAGAGAGGAACCGGAGGTTCCTGCCGGAGTTGAATTCAAAGCCCTCCTCGACTGGCCGCCCAATCTCACCCAACCCATTCACCGCGAAATCAACACTCCATAAGAACCGGATGGTCGGCCTGATCATGAAGTGGTCCGCAAATTCCAACGTCAAATGAGAATCGTCGGCCGGACACATGACCTCATGCAGCTTCTCTCCGGGGCGAATGCCAATAATCTTGTGCGGGAGGTCTGGCGCCATCGCCATGGCGAGGTCCACCACGTTCACCGATGGAATCTTGGGCACGAAGATCTCCCCGCCGTGCATACGTTCGAAATTCTTCAGCACGAAATCCACACCTTGCTGCAGGGTGATCCAGAAACGGGTCATACGCGCGTCGGTGATGGGCAGATGGTCACACCCTTCCGCAATGCGCTTCTTGAAGAATGGCACCACAGAGCCGCGCGAGCCGACAACGTTGCCGTAACGCACCGCGGCAAATCTGGTCTTGTGCCGGCCCGCGAGGTTGTTGGCAGCCACAAACAGCTTGTCCGACGCCAGCTTGGTCGCACCATACAGGTTGATCGGGTTGGCTGCCTTGTCAGTGGAGAGCGCGATCACCTTTTCCACGTTGTTGGCCAGCGCCGCGTGAATCACGTTCTCCGCCCCGTGAATGTTGGTCTTGATACATTCCATCGGGTTGTATTCCGCCGCCGGCACCTGTTTGAGCGCAGCGGCGTGGATGACGTAGTCCACGCCATTCATGGCCTGAACGAGGCGGGGCTGATCGCGTACATCGCCGATGAAATAGCGCATGCACTCGTGATGAAAGGTCTGCTCCATCTCGAACTGCTTGAGTTCGTCCCGCGAATAGATGATGACTCTCTTCGGCTCGTAGCGGCTCAGGATTGTCTGGACGAATTGCTTCCCGAACGAACCCGTCCCGCCGGTGACCAAAATCGACTTGCCGTTGAACATTCAGGCTGCCTTTAGAATGCGCTCGTGGGTCTTCGCCAGGTTGTGGAGCAACACTGCGGAGCAATTGAATGCCCGGAGGTGGGGGGCACGGCGAGAAGAAAGGGTCTTTACCGCAACGTCAGTTCCGCGCAGGAATTGGCAAGGATGCCGGATGCCACTCCCGCGCACGCCACGGCCTGGAAGCTCGCCACGACTGGACGGCGCTGCCAAGCAGGAAGGCGAGTAGGCATGCGCCCTGAGACTCCTTGAATGTCTCGTGCCAGAAGCCGTAGAGCAGGACGCCGCTCATGCCCCAGAACAAAGCTGGGTCACGCTGGCGCAACTGTCTCATCAGAAAGAACAGCACACTGAGATAAGCCGCAAATCCGGCGACTCCTGTCCTGAACAGCACGTCCAGGTACTGGCTGTGCGCGGATCCGGCGATGTCCGCGAGATCAGGCAGAATCCAAACGCCGAGATACCCCGAACCTGTGAACGGATTGCGCTTCACGAAACCCAGAACCTCAGAAGCCACCACCAGGCGCGTTCCCAACGAGTCGGTTCGATCTGCGAGATCTCCCGCTACGGCTTCCTCGTTGAAACTGTACTCAAACAGTCGCACCCTGAAGAACTCAACCGTGGTCGGCAGTAGGCTGCTCAGAGCAAACACCAGGACGGTCACGGCTGAAATAGACACGACCGCCCGCTTCACCTCTCGACGACTGGGTCGCCTTGCCCACGTGGCGCTCTTCGCCAGGCCGAACAACGAGGCGCTTCCAATGAGAGCCACAATCGACGCGCGAGAGAACGTCAGAAGCAGGCCTGCTGACAGAACAGTCGCCACGGCATACTTCGCGATCGCCCTGGCTCGCGTCTCCGGGTGATAGAAGTACGTCAGCCACAGCCCGAACAGATACATGAATCCGAACCGTTGCGATCCGAATTCCTTTGCGCTGAAGAGATCGGATCCGCCATGCGTGACAAACATATAGATTCCCGAAATCGAGAAGTACATTCCGATCCCGATCACCGCGGCTTTGAACGCGCGAACCATCTGCGCGTCGATTTCCACAAACGCGAACGAAAACATCGTCATAAAAATCAGGAAGCTGCTTAATCGCCGGATTGGGTAGTCCGAGAGGTCGTACGTCATGGCGCCGAAAAAGATCAGGGCGAAGACGACCATCGATAGGATGACGACGGGCGGCACTTTCTTTGCGCTCGCCCGCGTCGCGACATAGAGGAGCGGCAGCAGCGCAAAACTGTAGTTCGCCGCTAGTCCAGTACCCTGCTCATCGTTCACTGAGATCGGGTAAAAGAAGCAGAAGAAGCAGATCGCCAGAAGCGCTTCGCGGCGTTTCATACCTTAACAGCTTAAGATGAGGTCTTCGATCTCGTCGACCGACAAGTCGCCGACGCGGAGCAGCCGCTCTACGAACGCGCGCACGAAACCTTCGCCGCCGGACTGGCTGAGCACGAGGTGAGCCACCGCCAGGACCATGGGATGAGCGTCCGCCGGCGCGACGGCATATCCAGCTCGCCGCATCACCGGCAGATCGTTCAGGTCATTCCCCACATACACGAATCCTGCAAACACATCCGATTGATTCGGAAAGCGAGCCGCGAGGTATTGCTGGACGAACGACAGCTTGTCGCCGACAGCCTGATGGCAGGCGAGGCGCAGTTTCTGTGCGCGCGCAAGCACGACGGGGTTGTGCTCCCTCGACAGGATGAAGAACTCAGCGGTCAGCCTTCCATTCCGCTGAAAGGCGCGTACGAGATCCATCGCGAGCCCGTCGCTTCGATCACAGCGCACGCTTTCGCGTCCTTCCTGGTCCACCCACACTTTGTTATTGGTGAAGACGCCATCGAAGTCGAAGGCCACGGTGTGAATCGACGCGAGTTGCGGGATCTCTCGCTCCCGCTGCTCGATGGGCATGCTCGAGCGCCTCGTGCTCACTGTCCGTCGCGCGGAGGCGGCATCAGATCGCTCCAGCCGGAGCCGCGTGCGTTGTCGGTGTCTTCGGAATGGCACGTCGGGCAGGCATGGTCAGAAAATCTCGTAACCTCCCCGCCAAGTGGTCAAACTTTCCAGCTTGTTCTTATCTACGATATCCGTATTTTCGTGAAACCTCGGTTCCTTGCCGGTCAACTCCGTGTACGTCATCGACTTCATCGTTTCGCTCGTGGCGCCGAGCGTGACCACGGTGAGGTCGATGTACTGTTTCGCGTACTCCAGGAAATCCTGCGAAAAGTACCTCACACCAGCCGGCCTACCCTCGCCTAACTCGTAAAAGTGGCGGCCTTGAGCGGGAAAGTGTGTGTAGTCATGACCGATCAGAATTGCGTGTGTAAAGCCAAGAAAGATGGCAAGCGAGAGCTGGAACTTCAACGTGCCGTCCTGGGCATCCGAACGGTCTCTGAATACATTGCTGCGCACAAATGGTGGCTGGTACCAGCGGCTCACGAATTGAATGTTCTTGGCACGGATAACCGGATAGTTCGAGACGTTGACAAAAAATAGAATGTCAGGATTCGCATTGATCGACTTGCGATACTCTTCGTGTAGCCGATGTCGGACGAAGGGAAGTTTTCCCGCAGGATTATACCGAGATGGGTAAATCGGCCAGAACCAGTACGGTTCGGTGATGGCGCAGTAGGGCACCTTCAGGGCCCGCAGGTCACGATGGTAAATACCCATACTCGCGATGATCGAGGGCCGATCCGCGAATTCACGCAGGTCCATCCATTTCAGTGACACACCATCGCCGAACAAGTAGCACTCCTCTCCAGCGTGCCTTTGGTATAGGTGGTCGAGTTTCGACACCTGAGGTCGCATCGCCCGAGTCACAATCTGCTTGAACACATTCATCGGAAGGCTTTCTCCATCACGCCTCCACACTCGCGCTCGAATGAAATCCTCTGTGCTGGAAATGCTGATACGAGCCCCGATCGACGATACGGCCGCGCTCGAGCTGCACGATCAACCCGCACTGCCGCAGGGTGGTCACCCGATGGGCCACCATCAGAATCGTGAGATCGCGATGCAGGCTGTCAACGGCTTCCATCACCGCGGATTCGGTCGCTGCGTCGAGCGCGCTGGTCGCTTCGTCGAAGATCAACACCGTCGCCTGCTTGTAGAGAGCGCGCGCGATGCCAATGCGCTGGCGCTGGCCGCCGCTCAGCCGGATCCCGCGCTCCCCCACGAGGGTGTCGTATCCGGCTGCCCGGCTCTCGATGAACTCGGCCACCTGCGCCTGCGAGGCCGCCAGCCGGACGCGCGCCAAATCAATCTGGTCCTTCGGGACGCCGAACGCGATGTTCTCCGCGACGCTCGCATCTGATAGATAAATGCTCTGCGGCACGTGGGCGACCGTCCGTTGCCACGCCCGCCGGGACTGTCTGGTGATCGGCGCGCCGTCGACGACGATGGTTCCACTCGTGGGATCGAGCAGCGCCATGAGCAAGTCGAGCGCTGTGCTCTTGCCGCTTCCGGTGGTGCCGACAAAACCGATGCGAGCCCCTCGGGGAATCACCAGGCTGACGCCATCCAGAACCCAAGGGCCGCTGGTAGTGTAACGAAACCTGACCGAGTCGAACGCAATCGCCGTCTCGAACGGCATCGGTGCAGGCGGCGGATCGGAGGCCTCGACGGCGATCGGCTGATCGAGCAAGGCGAGCACGTCCACAAGGGTACCCTGGCTGCCTGCAACAATCGCCCAGTTGCCGTAAAGCTGTTGCAACAGCGGCAGGAGCCGCTGTGCCCCGAGACCCATGGCCCCGAGGACCGGCAACGCCGTCCCTACATCCGCGGCGCGATGGCTGATCGAGTACGCCAGGATGGCGACGAGCACCATGCCGAGCGTCTCCATGGCAAACCGCGGCGCCTGATTGATAAACGCGTTCTCGCCATTGGCTCGCTGGAGCTGCTGAATCGCCCGGCCGTACGCCTCGGAATAGATATCCTGGGTGCCATCGAGCAGCACGTCACGAATCGCGCCGAGACCTTCCTGAAGGCTCTTCACCACGGTCGTCTGCTCCTGGGCGATGGACTGGCTGTTCAGCGTCAGCCGGCGGCGCGTCCGCCACGCGATCAGTCCATATCCGGTCCCAAAAGCCAGGAGCGCCGCGCCAGCCACACGCGGATCGATCGCCAGGAGGGTGACGAGGATCGCCAGCAGCAGCGCCGTGGACGTCACCACCGCCATCAGTGCGACCAGCACGCCGGTCGCGTTGCCGACTTTTTGCGTGATGCCGCTGATGATCTCGCTGCTGCTGCGCGCCACATGCACGCTGTACGGTTGGTAGAGCGTGCGGCGGTAGGCCTCGACGCTCAGATCGGCGCCCATCGCATTGCCGAGTCGAATGCTCACCCACAAAAGCTGCACCCTGAGGGCGCCCGCGGCCACCGCCGCAATGGCAAACGTCAGGGTGATGGGCAACACGAGCTCGGCGCCGGAGTAGAGATGCAGCACCCCTGCGAATCGTGCGATCGTGGGATTCTGGAAGACCTCGTCGGGATTCGTCAGGATGCCGATAAATGGCACCACCGCACCGAGGCTCACAACCTCGGCCACGGAGCTGACAAGGGTCAAGCCGAGAAGGAGCAGGCATTGGAGCCGCCGGCGTCCGGTGATGTGCTCGAGCAGTCGACCGATGAGCGGCGTCACACTGACGTCGCGTGAAGCGTTGGCGACCGTTGGGCTGCTCATTCGACGTGCGGCAGTGCTCAGGCGGTGGGAACGCGGCGTAGACGCGCGCGGGGTCCCAGCTCGCTGTCGTACACCCGCTTCTTCCCGTCTCCGAGGCACTGTTCGGTTTCCCGGATGTAGACGACCAGTCGGCGCAGCCCGCCGACTTCGACGGACGCAGACTGGTCAGTGCCCCACATGGCGCGATCCAGCGTAATGTGCCGCTCCACAAAACATGCACCCATCGCGACCGCCACACAGGTCGGCACGAGCCCCGTTTCGTGCCCGGAGTATCCGACGGGAATCGAGGGGTACTCGCGCTTGAGCGTCTTGATCATCCGGATATTCAGCTCTTCGACTTTGCAGGGATAGGCGGAGGTCGAATGGGCAATGAGCAGATTGTCTTGCCCGAGCGACTTGACCGCCGCCGAAATCTCCTCGAGTGTCGACATCCCCGTCGACAGAATGAGTGGCTTGCCGGTCGACTTCATCTTCGCGAGCAAAGGCAGATCCGTGAGGGACGCCGACGCGGCTTTATAGACGGGCGGACCGAACTGCTCGATGAAATCAACCGAGGTCTCGTCCCAGCAGGAGGCGAACCAATCCACGTTGCGCTGCCGGCAATATCGGGTGATGTCCGCGTACTCGGCCTGGCCCAGCTCGACGCGCCGCCGGTAGTCAATGTAGGTCAGCCGGCCCCATGGCGTGTCGCGCTCGATCTGCCACTGGTCGCGCGGGACGCTGAGCTCCGGCGTGCGCTTCTGGAACTTGACGGCATCGCAGCCGGCATCGACGGCGGCATCAATGAGCTGTCTGACCAGGTCAATCGACCCGTTATGGTTGATGCCGAGTTCCGCGATGATGTATGTGGGCGCTCCCGCTCCGATCTCGCGAGCCCCGAGGCGTACGGTCACTGACTGCTTCCCTTACTGGCGATCGTCAACAGCTCGCATTCTGCGCAGGCCGCGCGTCGCCCTTCTCGTTGTTCTTGTCGATGCGGGGTTCGGGCTCCTGGAAATAGGTCGTCACGAACTCATCGCGCAGGCGCGCCCACGCGGCATCGCCCTCGGGGGTGAGCGACTCGGCCTGTTTGATCTCCGACCACCGGTCTTTCGGGAACTTCACGTACATTACGAACGTCCGCTGCAACCCGTAGATCTGATCGACGGGAAACTGCGGCATGTTGAGGACACTTCGTCCGTAGTTGGCCGGCGTGATGAACTCGGGATCCAGGTAGCCCCGGTCGACGGCCAGTGTCCGCAGCACGGTGCCGCAATAGGGCGCGAACGTGGACACGCTCACGTTGTACGCCTGAAAATGGCGGTTGATGTCGACGGTCTTCATCGCGAGATCGTAGGTTTCGTCCGGAAACCCGATGATGTTGTTGACGGTGTACGGAATGCCGAGGTCGGACGGCACCTGCATCGCGCGGATGGCCAGATCGTTCGAATACGCCCGGTCGATCACCTCGGCCCGGAATTTCTCGTCGCCGTGCTCCATCCCGAACGACATGTGATGCATGCCGACCTCCTGCAGCATCCCGAGCTTCTTGTAGCCGTCCACGTTCGGATGTACCGTCTCGGGCCGCGTCTGGCACCAGAAGGGCATCTTGAATTCCGAGTACATCTCGCAGAAGGCGCTGAGCTCCTTGATGCTCCAGGCGAGGAACGTGTCGGCCCAGAAGAACACGTACTGGCCGTTCCACGTGTCGCGGAAGTTGATGAGCTCTTCCCGGATCTTCTCCATGGACTTCTTGCGGAAGAACTGGCTCTGCGTTCGCGTGTCGTACAGGATGTTCTGCGCCGGCGAATTGCAGAACGTACACGTGTAGGGGCAGCCCCGGTGAGTTTCGACCGGCAGCATCCGGTAGACCTTGCCGCGCATCGGACGGTAGAACCGATCGTCTTCGAAGATGCTGAAGTCGATCGGCGGCAGCTCGTTGATGTTCACGGCTCGTCCTGGCGGGTTCTTGATGATCGTCCCGTCGGCCTTCTTGACCCACAGGTTGGGCTCCCGCGTGAAGTCCTCGCCCCGCTGCAGCTTCTCGCAAAGCTCGGGCAGGGCGATGTCGCCTTCGCCGAGGCACAGAATGTCCACCTCGGGGTCGCGCATGACGCGCTCCGGCGCGAACGTCGCGAACACGCCGCCCACGATGGTCAGGACGCGCCGCTTCTTGACCGATCGCAGGTGGTGCAGGAGCGTGATTCCGCGCTGGTAGGTGCTCTCGGTCGCCGACATCGCGATGAGGTCCGGACTGAAGTCGTCCACCTTCCTCACGAAATCGTCGAACATGTTGGTGAGCTTCTTCTTGACGCCCTTCTCGGAGGCGGGCTCGGTGGGCTTGAAGAACAGGTTCTTCTCAGCCTCGACGTCGGGATCGGCCCGCCCCTCGAAGTCGTAGCCCGTGCTGTCGAAAAGATCGACGACGAAGCCTCGGTTCTTCAGCAACCTGGCGAACAGGCCGAAGACGGGCGGCACGAGACTCATGTCCCGTTCGTTTGGATAGAGAAACAGTACTCGCACGGAACCCATTAATCCTCCTACACGCCAGCAGGCGTGACCGTCGCCCACGCCTCGCAAGGCAATCCGCGGACCTCGTCTCCCGAACGCGTTCCCCTCTCGCTGACCGTGAATCTATGCATCGCGGCGATCAACGCCAGGGACACCCAGAACAGGACGCCGACTTTCGTCCCTAACGGGATGGCATCGCCAAGCCCAAACATGTGAAACGCCAGTTGGCCTGCGATCAAGCCCCCGGCGGCCGTCCGCATCCAGCGGATTCTCGCGTGCCTCGCGACGTCCCAGGCCATCCAGGACGCGCCGACCAGCATCGCGAGGTACGCGATGAGTCCTGGCACGCCAAGCTCCGCGCCGGTCGTGATGAATTGATTGTGGGCGTGGGCGCGGACGTAGCCGATTCTCGGATCGAGGCGCAACGTGTTTAGTCCCAGACCGAAGATCGGGTGCGACCGCATCGCGTCGAGGCCGGCCGCCCAGTAGGGGTATCGGCCCGCGATCTTCACGCTGATGCCGCTGCTCGCGCGCGTCGGCGCGAGTGACTCCCGTAGCGGGTCAATCGTCCAGATCGAAAGGCCGACCACCAGCGCGCCCATGAGGCTCACCAGTTTCCATTTCCGATTCAGCCCGATCAACCAGAGGCTTAGAGGCAGCGCAATCCACGCACTGTAGGACTGAGAAAGAAATACGACCGCGACGAGCACCAACGCCCCGGCCAACAGGGCCAGCCGCTCCAGCCACGCCGCACCGCGCCCTCGCGTCCCGATCGGCCCCCACAGCATGACGAGGACGAGCGGCGCCGCCAATAACAGCACGCCCGCGAGCGCGTTCGCGCTGACACCGGCTTCGGCGCCCGGCAGGTTCCAGTGGTGCCGTGGAACGCTGATGACGGCAAGGACCACGCGGCCGAACTTGAACTCAGGATACAAATCCATGTCCACCACGCCGATCAAGGCGAGCCCGATCCCGACCGCCATCAAGGCCTGCAGGCCCAGCCAAACCGTTCGTTCGGTCTTCATCAGCGCGACGGCCGCGTAGAACAGCAGCGCGCCGAACAACAGGCCGGCGATCTTGCCGAGACTGACCGTCACATCGGCGCCCGCGTAGCAGCTCGCCATGAGCATGAGTAACAGCAGGCAGACGGCGGCGTCGAGCGCCGTCTTCTCGAGAAACGCGCGCTTCACCGCGCCACGGACCAGCAGCAGCACGGCGGCGATGGCATAGACCCAGACGAATCGAATCTGCGGAAAGAGAAACAATGGTGCCATGGCGAGCAGGCAGACCGCCATCACCCCGTCGATCCACTTCGCTGCCGCCCATCGGGTATCGCCCTGCGTCATCCTTCGTCGACCCCTGCGATCTCCAGCACGGCGAACAGGTGACGGCCGAACCGCGAGCCGTCATAGACGCTCGACAGGGTGTCGGTGAAATCCATCTCCCACAGCGGCCGGCACCCCGCAAACCGCGCGCGGACGTCCCCCAGGCTCTGGATGTACTTCCCGTAGTTCATCGTCGCAGGCAGGTGGTAGCTGAGCGCGAGCAGCCCGCCTGGCTCGACGAGTCGCAGCAGCGCACCGATGACGTCGTCGATTTCCTGATCGTAAAAGTAGTACAGCGTCTCGAAGCACGTCACGAGGTGGAAGAGACCCAGCGGCTCAAGCGAACCTGGAACCAGCAGCGACGCCTGGTGGAAGGCCACGGACTCCCCGACGCGTCGGCCCGCTTTCGCCACAGCCGTCTCCGAGACGTCGACGGCATGAGCCTCCAGCGGTCCGCCGCCTCGAAGGCGCGCCGCCATGGCTTCGGTGACGTAGCCGAGGCCGCACCCCACGTCGAGATATCGGAGGGCGTTGGCACCTAGGCGCGGACGCAGCCGCTGCTGGCACGTCCGATCGACCAGCAGGCCGTAGACGTCGTGCGCGAGATTGGCCGCGCTGAGCTGCTGTCCGTGAGGATCGTCCATCGTGCGGTACATCTGATCGAAATCGCGGACGAGCGTGACGCGGCCTTCCTGCGTACGGGCAATGAACCGGTGATGTCCGGCTACCATGCCGTCCATCCTCCATCGACGGGGATGATTGCCCCCGTGATGTAGCCGGCTTCCTCGCTGCACAGCAGGTTCACGATGCCCGCCAGTTCCGTCGCGCGCAGCATCCGCCCCATCGGCACGTGGCGATTGAACTTCGTCTTGAACGCCTCATCTTGCTGGTGCTCGACGCCGCCAGGCACCAGGCAGTTCACCCGAACGTCGGGGGCAAGAAAGGTGGCGAGGTGCCGTGTGAGACCCACCACACCATGCTTCGTGATCGTGTAGCCGATGTCCTTGGAGGGCCCATCATATAGAAAGTGCTTGGGGGAACGCACGCCATAGAGCGAGGCGAAGTTCAGAATTCCCGCAGGCCGTCTGCAGTGCTGCGCAAACTGACGACAAACGGAGAAGAGGGCGATCAGATTGATTTCGCAGTATCGACGCAGGGCGTCAAGGCTGACGTCGAAGAGATCTGGTTTCGCCCGTCCGCCTTCCACGTGGTCATTGATGGCAAAGAGATTCACGAGGTACTGGGCGTCGTGGTGGACCGTGAACAACTCGCGGACTTGCGTCTCGTCGGTGAGGTCATGCCCCAGCGCCAGATCCAGCGGAACAACCTCAACGTCCTTCTTCCCGTGCATCGCCTCGACCAACGCCAGGCCGATCACACCCTCCGAGCCGGTGACGACGATCTTACGCACGCGGCAGGGTGTCCAGAGCGCGTGTGAACGAGGCTACGGTTCGCTCAATGTGCTTCTGTTGATGCGAATATGACAGCACGAATTGGGTGTTCCAGAGAATGCCGTCGTCAAGGAACTGGCGCTGCAGATGCGCCTTGACGTCATTGGCATTCAGCTTGGCGGCGAGTCGGAATCGACAGTCGAAGCCCTCGAGCACCAGCGTGTCCTCGAGGTTTCGCGCATCGATGGCCTCCTGTAGGTCTGCACGCAATCGGGCACCAAGACTGCCAATGTGGTCGTGTACCGGTCTCTCGCGCAATTCTGCGATGGTTTCAAGCGCCGCGCGGATCGACAAGGTTTCGCCAGCGAAGGTGGTGAACCCCCAGACGTTCTTGAACTCGTCCATGATCGCCGCGCTGCCGGTAAGCGCGGCAATCGGGAAGCCGTTCGCCATGGCCTTGGAGAACGTCGCCAGGTCCGGGGTGACGCCCACGTACTCCTGAAGCCCACCTAGCCGCAACCGGAAACCGGTCCACATTTCGTCGAAGATCAGAACAATGCCACGTTTCGTGCATAGATCGCGCAGATCCTGCAAGAAGGTTCCACGCGGTAGCTCGAAGGCGGTCTCGAGGATAATGGCCGCCACGTCGCCGCTGAGCGAGTCAACGAGGCTGGTCACACCGGCAAGGTCGTTGTACGCAAAGGGATGGGTGTAGAGCTTCGTCTCCGGCAGCACCCCACGGTCACGCAGCAGGAACGCATACCAGTCGTCGTGCCCGTGGTAACCTGATTGCAGAATGTGCCGCCGGCCGGTTGCGCTGCGCGCGACGCGGATGGCCATACTCGTGACATCCGCACCGTTCTTGTAGAACCGCACCTTTTCGGCGCACGGAATGGTGCGCACCATCTCCTCGGCCAGTTGGACCTCGATCTCGTGCGGTAACGAATAGACCGTGCCCTGCTCCAGCTGCGCGGCCACGGCTGTGGTGACCCGCGGGTACGCATAGCCCAAAATCATTGGACCGAGCGCCATCGTGTAGTCGAGCAGGCGATTTCCGTCCACGTCGATCAGTTCGCAGCCAAACCCACGGGTGACGTATGCGGGTGAGCCTGCGGGGTAGTTGTGCGCCGCCTTGGCGAACGTGAACGTCTGCTCGGGAATGACCTTTTGTGCGCGGACGAGCAACTCCTGGGACCTTTCCGTCTTCATGCGGCGCTCTCGACACAATTAACAATGCGCGCCGCGAGTTGATCCGCGGAGAATCCGGAATGCCGCAGGGCGTCGTCCATCAGCGCAGGCTGGAAGAAGCTCTCGCCGAGAGTGATTCCCGTGAGCCGCGACTGCGTGCGAATCTCGCCTTGCCGTTCGCGCACGATGCTGAACAGTCCGCCGGTGGCGAAGTGATCCTCAACCACAACGGTATGTTCGTACGTGCCCAGGACGGAGTCCAGCAGCGAGAAGTCCATCGGCTTCAGAAAACGCATGTTGAAGACGGACGGGCGGATCGATGTTGACGACAGGTGTTCGAGCGCGTTCATGCATTGCGTGAGCATCAGCCCGTAACTCAGCACAGCGACCTTCTCGCCTTGCACAAGCTGCTTATTCACACCCCAGGCGAAGGCCTTGCGATCGTTGGCGATAGGCGGGGCTTCGTTATATCGGATATACAACGGTCCCTGGAGCTGCCCAATGTAATCGAGCCCTTGTCTCAGTTCGCCGATGTCGCTCGGTGCAAAAATGCTCATGTTTGGAACGACCCGCATGATGGCAACATCTTCTATCGCTTGATGGGTCGGGCCATTTGCCTGGCTGAGGAAACCATTAAACGAGCCAACAATAACCACTGGGAGTGATGGATATCCGAGGTCGGTGCGGATGAACTCAAAGGCGCGCATCGTCAGAAACGCCGCCAGGGCGTGACAAATTGGGCGTTTGCCGAGCTGGGCCATGCCTGCTGCAATACCGATCAAATTTTGCTCGGCGATGCCGACGTCGATAAAACGGTCGCCGAGGAGCGCCGAAAGGTTCCGCATGTTGAAACGAGTCTCCGCGGTCATCACGACTAGCCGCGGATCTTTTTCGGTGAGTTCGATCAGCTTAGCTTCGTAGGGGTGCATCAACGCGCGATGATCTCCTGGCTCTCAAGACGTGTGCTGACACCAGTCCGCAACTCGATCAGCAACATCTCGACTTCTTGGTGAGTGAAGTTGACGAACCAGCGGGTCGCCTGCTCTTCGATCGATGGCAGGCCCTTGCCACGAATCGTGTCAGCGATCACGAGACGCGGCCCGTTCTTCTGCGAGTGAAGGGCATCGCCAAAGGTCTGATGCATGGCGTCGAAGTCGTGACCGTCGCAGCGGTACGCCTCCCACCCAAATGCACGGACCTTGTCCAGCATCGGCTCCAATGGAATCAGATCCTCGGTGCGCACATTGGCTTGGAACTTGTTGCGGTCCACCACGACAACCAGGTTGTCGAGCTTGTAAGCGTTCGCGATCAAGAATGACTCCCATACAGACCCTTCGTTCATCTCGCCGTCGCCGAGAAGAACGATGACGCGGCTGGACTTCCTGTCGAGCTTGAGCGACATGGCGAAGCCGATACCGACGGCGAGGCCATGGCCCAACGAGCCGGAGTGGAACTCCACACCCGGCACGTTGCGGTTGGGGTGCCAGTAGATATCGTCGCGCGTCGTGAGATGGTTCTTCAGCCGTGCGGGATCGAGCAGACCGACCTCGCTGAGCACGGCGTACAGGGCCGGAACGTCGTGGCCCTTGCTCAGAATGAAATAATCGCGAGCGTCGTACTTCGGATCAGCCGGAGTGAATCGAAGAACCTGGCTGTACAGATACGTGAGAATGTCCACGCAGGACAGCGATGCCCCGATGAAGCATCCGCCGTCTGTCGACATCCGGATGATGTGCTCACGGCATCGATAGGCCAGGGCCGCCAGCGCGGCGCCGTCATACATCCGCGTGTCAGCGCGGGGACTGTCGGACCCGGGACTTGTCGACATGTTTGAGTTCGTCCAGATGGTGGAGGTACCACACGACACCGTTGAGGTGGGCGTTGAGCTCGGCGATGTCGGGGCGTGATTTCAGGAACGCCGTCAGATCCTGCCACGAGAACGTGGGGTTGCCGGGGTACAGCGTGTCGAATATCGCCTGAAGAAAACGATAATCTTCATCGTAATCGATCGTCCAGCGGTGGGTCAGGGAATAATCCACGTCGTCAGGCGTCGCGATGTTGCCGATCCGGAATCGCTCCGGATGGTCCCACAGAAATGGCGTCGTGTGCTCGCGCTCGAAATCGCGCGTGGCCTCTCTCGCCGCAATCTCCAGCGCCGCGAGAGAAAACACTTCGCAGTCGAGTCCGTCGGGAAAGCTGGGCGGATGCAGGTTGGACACGTAGTCGTACGCGCCGGACTCATACAGGGCAAAGACCTCGTCCACCACTGCCGGATCCACGACCGGCACATCGGATGGCACCTTCGCCACGATGGTCGCGCCGTACGCGCGGGCGCACTGCAGATGTCGGTCAAGGAGGTCCGTCGGATGACCGCGGAAGCATTCCCACCCTTCGCGATGACACAAT
>OBEQ012042225.1_pt1 | contig 47357 bp, 43 predicted proteins | sample 1670901 | NCBI WGS metagenome assembly OBEQ01 (sample SAMEA104232315, study PRJEB22302) | groundwater metagenome | biome: forest; feature: aquifer; material: groundwater | place: USA | collected 2011-08-07 | depth 5.4 m
CGAGCCTCTTCCCCTCACCGGTCTTCATCTCGGCGATCTTCCCATGATGAAGGACCGAGCCGCCGATCAACTGGGCATCAAAATGCCTCATCGCAAGGGCCCGCCGACCGACCTCCCGCACCACCGCAAAGGCCTCGGGAAGGAGGGAATCGAGCGATTCCCCGCGTGCGATGCGTTCCTTAAACTCCGGGGTCTTTTGACGAAGCTGGTCGTCGGACAGGAGCTGGATCGCTGGCTCCAGCTCATTGACCCGAACCACAAGAGGCTGAATCTTCTTCAGCTCCCTCTCGTTTTGACTGCCGAAAATTTTACGAACGAGTCCGATCATGGGGGCGGGGATATTAGAAAAGATTCATTACTTCAACAGATACTTCATCGGATCGACCGGGACGCCGTCGACGTGGATTTCGTAGTGGAGGTGGGGACCGGTGGAGTGGCCGGTGTTGCCGACCTGGGCGACCTTCATTCCCCGTTTGACCCTGTCTCCCTCTTTGACGAAGAACTTGGAGGTATGGGCGAAGCGGGTGGTCACGCCGAATCCGTGATCGATAACCACCAGACGGCCGAATCCTCCTCGACTCCCGGCGAAGGTGACGACGCCGTCCGCCGGCGCCACGATCGGAGTGCCCCAACCTGCGGCGATGTCGATCCCGGAATGAAAATCAGAAAAATGCGAGAACGGGGAACGCCGGTAACCAAAATCGCTGGTGACCCACCCCTTGACCGGCCAGAGGGAGGGGGTCGAGGCGATATAGATCAACTTGTCTTTCTGAATCTTGTACAGTTCCTGCACCTTGGCCTGAAGAGTGACCGCGCGGTCCTCGAGACGGGATACCTTGGGATCGAGCTCGACAAAAGAGACCGGTTCCGTTTTCGCATCGACATCAAACGGCCTATCGGGAATCGGCCCCACCCCCTTGTGCAGGCGAACCCTCTCCGTCCCCACCATCGAGGCAAGCCTCCCCGCCAATTGTTCCGTGTCGTCCAAGGTCTCTTCCAAGACAGCCACCTTCGTCGTCAGGTCTTGTTTTTCCTGTTCGAAGGCCTTGACGATGAGACGATCTTTTTCAAGCGACGCGTAGAGAGACCGGTAGTACCAGAAGCCGACGACGTTTAAGAGGCAGAAACCGGCGGTGAGAAGCCCGACGAACAGAATTAATTTTAGATGCCGCGCGGAAAGCCGAACCTTCCGGATCTGGGAGGACTCCTCGGGAATCAGGAAGAAGTTGTAGACCTTCTCTTTTTTTGTTCGGCTTTCAAGCATTGGATGGTTCTCTATAAAATTTCGGAAGAAGGACTGTCAAGGAGGTTATTCACTCGGCCTCGACGATGGCGACGACCACGGTGATGTTATCGTCGCCCCCTTTTTTATTGGCGAGCTGAACGAGCTTTTGGCACGCCTGTTTAGGCGCATTTTTAGAAACAATTTTGAGGATTTCCGAATCTTCGACAAGATTCGAGAGACCGTCGGAACAGAGAAAAAACCGATCGCCGACCTTCAAATCCCGAATCAGGAGATCGACCTCCACGTCGGTTTGGAATCCGACCGATCGGGTGATGATATTCTTAAATTTGTGGTGCTTGAGCTCCTCTCGCGTGATGAAACCGGCGCGAAGCTGTTCATTCACCAGGGAATGGTCGGTGGTCAGCTGTTGGATCTTTGAATCTTGAATGAGATAGGCTCGACTGTCCCCGACATTGGCAATGTAGACCTTGTCCTGATGAACGAGGAAGGCGACCGTCGTCGTTCCCATCCCCCGAAGGTTCGAGTTCCGATTGGCCTCCTCGAAGATCTTTTTGGAAGCGAGTCGGATGGCATCTTTAAAACGCTCCGCAATATCGGTCCGAGTCGATTGGCCCAGGGCCTCCTCGATGGTTTTCGCCGCCAGTCCGCTCGCGTATTCCCCCCCCAAATGCCCCCCCATCCCGTCGGCGACCAGAAAGAGGCCGAGCTTTTCGTTGAGCAGAAGGGTGTCCTCATTCTTTTCCCTCTTCTTCCCGACATCGCTCAAGCCATGGACGTTAACCTTCACCTTATAATCCCCCAATATCCAAAGAACTCACCAAGAGAGGAGGCGACCCAAAAGAATGATAAAATCGCGGCTCCGCCCCGACCCGAACCACCTCTCTAAAAAGCTGATGAAGATTCCCCGAAATCGTGACGCCGCGGACCGGAAATTTCCTCTTTCCCCCTTCGATCCAAAGTCCGCTGGCGCCCAAGGAGAAATCCCCCGTCACGACATCGGCGGTATGGACACCGATCACGTCTCGGACCCACAGCCCCTTTTCCAAATCAGAGAATAGATCTTCGCGCGATCCTTCGCCCGCTTCAATAAAAAAATTGGTGGGACCGACCCGCGGCGGCTCCTTGAACCCCGATCGAATCGCATTTCCGGTGCTTTGCTTCCCCGCCTTGGTCGCCCAGAAGGTATCGTAGAGAAATTGTTTCAGGGTCCCGCAAGAGACGAGATCGTGAGGTTCCATTGAAACCCCCTCGCCATCAAAATCGGCGGTGCTATACCCATCGAGGAGAGACCCATCGTCTTTCATCGTCACTTTTTTGGAATAGATCCCTTCTCCAAGGCGGTCCCGGAGAGAAGAGCGATTTTTTTGGACCTGGTCACCCAGAAAAGAGTTGGAAACAACCCCCAAAAAAGAGGCGGCGACCACCGGATCCAAAACGACCGGCCATTTCCCGGTAGCGATCGGCCTGGCGCCCAATTGCGAAATGGCCCGCTCGGCCGCTTCTTCTCCCACTTTTTTGGCATCAAGCTGATTGGCAGAAGAGGCGAAGTCGCTCTCCCAGGCCATCTCGTGACCTCCCTCTCCTTCTGCGACCACCATGACGCTCAGCTCGTGGCGTTCTCGCGTGTCGGAGATTTCCAAACCGCGTGAATTTTTGAGGGTCACCGATCGAACCTCCGAGGCATAGCTCGCGTCACGCACCCTGGTAATCCGCCGATCATAGTCCCTCGCCGAACGCTCGAGGAGGAGCGAAAGTTCCAAACCTCGCTCCTTCTTAAGACCCTTGACAGAGCCCCTCTTTGTCCCGCGGGAAGGTGAGGAGGTCGGAAGTGTCCATCGAGCCCCCTCATCAAGAATTTTCAGACTCCCGTACGCAAGGTCAATCACCTTTTCAAGAAAAGGGGTCTCCCAACCGCTGGAGGAGGCAAAACCGACCCGCCCCCCTTGGAACAAACGGATCGCCACTCCCCGTTCTAGGGCCTCTTCCAGGGCATCGATCTTCCCCTCCTTGGCTTCCACAGAAAAAGTACGATTTTCCGTCCGATAAATTTCATAGGCGTCGAGCTTCATCGCCCCGAGCTTTTGTTCTATAAAGGTGAGCGGGTCGGATGGTTTCATAGGAGTCAATTATCGATTTTCTTATCACACCCATTTAGGCTAAGTCTACGATTATGCCTGAACTTTTCGACCTTCCTTTTTCGAAAAAAAAAGGCGCCTCTCCCCTCGCCGATCGGATACGACCGACCACCTTAGAAGAGATCGTCGGACAACAGGCCCTGGTCGGAGAAGGCAAACCGCTCCGAAGGCAGATCGAACTCGATCAGATCCCTTCCCTTCTTTTCTGGGGTCCTCCGGGATCGGGAAAGACGACGCTCGCCCGCGTGATCGCCCATCAGACCAAATCTTCCTTTCACGCCCTCTCGGCCGTCCTCGCCGGCGTCAAAGAATTGAAAGAAATCCTTGAGATCGCGAGAAGGACCCAACGATTGGAAGGAAAAAAGACGATCCTCTTCATCGATGAGATCCATCGCTGGAACAAGGCGCAGCAAGACGCCCTTCTCCCGCATATCGAAGACGGCACGATCACATTGATCGGCGCGACGACCGAAAATCCGTCGTTCGAAGTGATCGGCCCGTTGCTCTCAAGGGTGAAGGTCTATGTCCTGAATCCTTTGAGCGTGGAAGATTTGGAAAAAGTCGTCCGTCACGCGATTTCCGAGGAAGAAAGAGGCTTGGGAAAACTGAAGTTGTCGATCGAACCGGAGGCGTTGGCATCTATCAGCGAAACATCCGACGGCGACGCCCGACGGGCGTTGAATACTCTGGAGATCGCCGCCGGGCTGATCCCGGGCCGAGGCAAAACGATCGCCCTCACGACCGTTCAGGAAGCGCTCCAGAAAAAATCGATCCTCTACGACAAATCGGGCGAAGAACATTACAACATGATCTCCGCCTTCATTAAATCAATGCGAGGCTCGGACCCGGACGCCGCCGTCTATTATCTCGCGAGAATGCTCGAAGCCGGAGAAGAGCCTCTTTTTCTGGCAAGACGAATGGTGATCTTTGCCTCCGAAGACGTCGGCAACGCCGATCCCCAGGCGATCCAAGTGGCGATCGCCACGATGCAGGCGTTTGATTTTGTCGGGATGCCGGAGGGCTGGATTCCCTTGGCCCAGGCAGCGACCTATCTCGCCTCGGCGCCAAAAAGTAACGCGAGCTATAGGGCGTATCTCAACGCCAAAAAAGATGTTGAAAAGGAAGGCTATCTCCCGGCTCCGAAACACTTAAGAAACGCCCCGACAAAACTGATGAAGGAATTAGACTACGGTAAAAATTATCAATATCCCCACGACGTGCCGGGGAATTACGTCGCCGAAACCTATCTGCCGGAAAAATTAAAAGGCCGAAAATATTACGAGCCGACGGAGAATGGGTTTGAGAAGGAGATTCGGCGGCACTTGGAAAAACTCCGGAAAACAAAAAACGAAGTCTGAGCCTTTCCCTGCCAAAAATTGGCGATTATTAGCAACACTATTGCTGAAAATTGGCTATATTCAGCAATTACGAATTATGCCTGGTTCGGTTTTCGCCCCACCGATCGGGTCGCTTCAACAATCAGCATCAGCGCAAGGCCTACCAAAATCACCGCAGCGACTCCGTTGACCAAGCCGATATTCCATTGAAAGCCTTGGGTCAGAAGCTCTGCCGCAGCGCCTTGAATCTGGCGGAAGAGCGACCAGAAGGTGATCGCCATCACGAAGAGCATGGGATAAAAAGTGAACCAAGTCGGTCGTGCCGTTTTGTGCAGCCAGACGGTCACGCCAAGGAGGGTCAAGGCGGCCAGGAGTTGATTCGAAGTTCCGAAGAGGATCCAAAAGTGGGACCAGGCCCCCTCTTCCGGGGTCACGAGAAAAAAGAGGGCCGGGAGGCCGACGGTGGCAAGGGTCGCCAAGACCGCCGAGACCGGGCCTTTGATGCCGGTTAGTTCTTGCAGGATGTATCTTCCGAGCCTCGTCGAGACGTCGAGCGTATCGAAGACAAAGGTCGAAAAGGCCATCGCGCCGAAGGTGATTGCGAAGACGATATTTTTTTTGCCCACCAAAAGGGTCAAGAAGCGCCCCATCCCGGCCCCGTAGATCGCACCGGGAGAGCCTTTGACCTCGCTGTCGGACAAAATCATGATCGTCCCCAACGCGATCAGGGCGACGAACGCCTCCAGAAGCATCCCGCCGTAACCGATCTGCCGACAGTGGGTCTCTTTGTCGATCTGTTTTGAAGTTGTCCCGGAACAGACGAGGCCGTGAAAACCGGAACAGGCACCGCAGGCGATTGTGACGAAGAGAAACGGGAAGAGAGACCCATTGATGCCTGGCGCAACCCATCCTTTAAAGAGCGGCTGTTTCAATTCATAACCTCCAAAGAAGATCCCGATCACGCCGACCGCGAGCGCCATATAAAGGACGAATCCCCCAAGGTAACCGCGCGGCTGCAAAAGGAGCCAGACCGGGAGGAGCGAGGCGATGAAACAATAACCGAGGATGATCATCCCCCACGACATCTTGCTCAAGATCAAGAGCGTGGACAATTCCGTCCCGAGCCAGACGACCCCGAGCGTCGCGGGAACAAAGACAACCGTCAAAAGCCAGAGCGGTGGATTCCATTTCTTTTGAACCAGCCCCATCACGATCGAAAGCAGGAGATACATCGCACTCGCCGCCGCCACCGCCCCACCCCGCTCGAATCCGACCTTTATCCCTTCGAGCTCTTCGATCCGCCCGACGAACGTCCCGGCGGTGATGTCGGTGAAGGCAACGATCACGTAGACGAGCGAGATCCAGATAAAGCAAAGCATCGCGATCCAGGCGCGCTGCCCGATGTTCTCTTTAATCACCTCAGCGATCGAATTTCCACGGTGTCGGATACTCGCCACCAGCGACGAAAAATCATGGACCGCCCCGATGAAGATCACCCCGAGCCCGATCCACAAGAGACACGGAAGCCAGCCGAACTGCTGGCAGGCCAAGATAGGCCCCGCAATCGGCCCCGCCGCCGCGATCGCGCTGAAATGTTGTCCGAGGAGATAAAAGGGTTTGGTCGGGACAAAATCGACGCCGTCCTGAAACTCATGCGCCGGCGTCACGACCGCATCGTTCAACCGAAAAAATCGGGCGATCCAGGTGCTGTAGAGGCGGTATCCTAAAAAGAGGACGACGAGAAAAACACCGGCGATGAATGGCAAAGACACGGCGGGGGTCTTTACCAGACCGCCGCCGGGGTGAAAAGGGAAATGGCTGAGCTCGTGAATAATTTACCGATTTTCCCTTCCACAAGCTTGAGATACTGCCCTGCGATATTCAGGGCCTCTTTTACCTCATGATCGCTTGCAAAGAAATCTCCCCCATAGAGGAATGAATTTCGGTTTCTTCTCATTTCGTCAAAGGCGCGAATCAGGTCGGCGGAGTTTTCACCCAATAAACAACCGGCCATCTCAATAATGGCGATGTGGTGTCCCGGTTGACTGCGGGGACGTTTCCCATGCCGTAGAATCAGCGCCAAAGAGACCTTGAGCATCGCCTCATAGGTGAGCTCGTAGGATGATTCTTCATCATCATCGGCAATTTTATAAGCCGCCTTCAATTTTTTATGAGCCCCTTCCAAGTGTCCTTTTATTTCTTCGGGCTGGCATTGATGATCTTTAAAGCGCGGATCTTTTTTCATTTCGGATCCACAATGGGAATTTGCCGGCCGCTCATAATGTTGTTCAGAAAAAAATCTTTTTTATTAAGCCGGCTGTCAAACTCCTTTTGACTCATCATCCGGTAATGGATCTCACGCCCGAGTCTTTTTTCCAAGGGTCGGATCGCTTTTGCCAAATCGATCGTACCGATTTTTCCAATGACCATCAGATCGATGTCGCTTTGCGCATCGGGGTTACCTTTCGCAAAAGACCCATAGATAAAGGCCTTCCGGATGCCTGGAAGGTCTTTCAAAGTCTCGCGTATCAAGACCGGGGCCCCTTCCGTTTTTAAAATGAGCCCTCGAATCTCCCGAAAAAGAGGATGCTTTTGATTCAAGGTAAAGGATTTAAGCCGCCCTTTTTCAAATACGGTAAAAAGCCCCATCTCTTCCAGGCGCTTCATTTCACGCGAAAGGTTTCCTGGATCTGTGGAGAGAATCGCGGAAAGTTCCCTCAAATGGTGCGTCCGAGTCGGATTGGTCACGAAATAGACGAGGATCCTTCGAATCCCCTTTGAATAAGGTCCTTTCATAAGGGCTCAATATACAACATATGTTGTATATTTTGACAAGTTTTATCCATCCATTTTCAACCCCTCATGTGAAAAATCGATCTCCCCTGAGATCGAGCGTTCCGTCAAAATGTTTCAGGGCCTCCGACATCTCGAGGATTCGATTGGTGGCGATCGCACGGACTCCCAAGTCAAAAAGGTGTTTCGCCTCTTGCGGGTCATCGACCGTGTAGGCCCCGATCGGGAGGTGATCGTTCTGAAGTCGGCTGGTGTATCGTTTGGTCAAAATCCTTTTATTCAGGATCATAAAATTGGCCCCGATCTCTTCGGTGAGGGCCACAGGGTTCTTGAGCGGCCAGGCGTGAAAGAGGGCTCCGATCTTGACTTCGGCGGAGAGGTCCCGACATTGCCGAAGGGCCGGTCGATGAAAGGAGATCAACGCGACCTCTTTCATCCTCTTGCGCTTTTTCAAAACTTGAAGAACGGCGGCCACGATCGGGGCGGGGTTGCCTGGAGTGACCGCCTCCGGCTTGATTTCGATGAACAGCCGGGCGCGTCCCTTGACCAGATCCAGCACTTCTTCCAAAAGCGGGATTTTTAAACCTCGATAGTCTTCGCCGAATTTTTTCGGATAATGCGCCGAGACCTTTCGGATCTCAGACCACGGCAGCTTGACGATCGGTCCTTTTCCGGTCGTCGTCCTCTCGAGAATCGGGTCATGGAGAACCACCACCTTTCCGTCGGCGGAGAGGTGGACGTCGCATTCCAGAAGCCCGGCCCCGACCCGCATCGCCTCCTCGAAAGAGAGCAGCGTATTTTCCGGAAATCGATCGGAGTAACCGCGATGCGCGATCAGAGTCAGTGATTCTTTCATGGCCGAGGATTTTTCTCCTTGGAAAGCAGTATAAACAAAGAGCCTAAAAGGATCCAAAAGAGGGCGCGGACACGACGGGCGATCTGAAGGACGATCGCGTCGGCGGGATTCCAATGGAGCGCCAGAAAGAGAGAACTGACGACCCCTTCAAGGACCCCGAATGTGCCGGGCACAATCGCCCCGATCAGGTTGGTCACCGGAATCACCGCCGAAAAGAAAAGGGCCCCCCAGAGACCGATCGGCACATCGAGAAAATAGCCGAGGACGATTAATTCCGTCATTCCGACAAAACGGCCCGCCAGATGAATCAGGTAACAAAAGAAAAAGAGCCGACGGTCCCGGCGATAAAACTCGATCACGTGGCGATCCAATTCTTGGATCTTATGCAGGTGTTCTTCGGAAAACGTTTTCAGGCCGAGTCTCTGCCCCAATCTGAAAATTTTTTCGGAAAGACCGCGAGTCTGATGAAAAATAAGAAACGCGATAAACAAAATCAAAAAACTTGCCGTCGTCGCCAGAATCTTTTTGGCGCCGGAGGAAAGGTCCATCTTAAAAAGGGCGGCCAGGTTTCCCAGAAAGATCATCGAAATGATCGCCATGCTCTGGATCGTCCGATCGACCACCACCGAGGCACCCGAAATCGCCTTCGGGAAATTTTTCGAGAGCATCCAGATCCGGATCGGATCTCCCCCGATAAAGTTCAACGGGGTCAGCGTATTCGACGCCTCTCCGGCGATCTTGATCTTCAAAAGCGCCCCAAAAGGGATCGAGTGATGCTCAAATCTTTTCAGAAAGAGCTGCCAGGACCAGGTGTAAAAGAGATAACAGGGAAAAATAAGGATGATCGGAACGATCAGACGCCAGCCCAAGGTTTGAAAACTCGAAAAGAGTTCGTTCAGGCCTATCTTTCGAACGATCCAAATAAGAAGGCCGGCGCCCAGAAAGAAGGTGACGACCTTGAAGAGTCGCATGAAAAGACTTGATCGCCTGTCGGGCAAGGATTAGTCAAGGGAGAAGCGTATGTCTTCCCAATCGCTTGCCCGAAAATATCGCCCTCAAGATTTCGACCAGGTTGTCGGACAGCCGACGACCATCCAGATTCTCAAGAATGCCCTTTCGCAGAAAAAATTCCATCCGGCCTATCTCTTTGCGGGACCTCGGGGAATCGGGAAAACATCTCTCGCTCGGATTTTTGCCAAGGCGCTCGAGTGCGAAAAAGGGCCGACGCCCAAACCCTGCAACCAATGCAGCGCCTGTCAGGAGATCACGGAAGGGCGATCCCTTTCAGTCCTCGAGATCGATGGCGCCTCCAACACCTCGGTCGACGACGTCCGAGATTTACGCGAAAAGGTCCAATACCTCCCGGCCGGAGGGCGCTACAAGATCTACATCATCGATGAAGTCCATATGCTCTCGACCGCCGCCTTTAACGCCCTGCTCAAGACCTTGGAAGAGCCCCCTCCGCACGCCATCTTTCTCTTGGCGACGACCGATCCGCAAAAAATCCCCGCAACGGTCCTTTCGAGGGTCCTTCGATTCGATCTCCGCCCGATCACCCGCACCGTCGTTGTCGACCGACTCAAAGAGATCGCCAAGGTCGAGTCGGTCACGTCGAGCGACGAGGCGCTCTATTTGATCGCCCGCGAGGCCCAAGGGTCTCTCCGCGACGCCGTCAGTCTCTTGGATCAGATCGTCTCTTTTTCCGGGCCCACGATCACGTCTCAGGCGGTCGAACAGGTCATCGGGATCGGGACCGATCGTTTTATCCTGAAAATCATCGATTCGATCCTCGACAAGAACGCCGCTCAACTCCTCCAGGCATCAGAGAGCGCCATTCAGGCGGGGGTTGATCCTAAACGACTGGCGAACGATCTTTTGGAATCGTTTCGCCACCTGCTGGTGGCGCAAGTTTCGACGAATCCAGTCCTCTTCGATCTTCCGGCGGACACGATCCAAGAGTTGGCGACACGGGCGAAAAAAATCCCATCGGTCGATCTTGACCGGATCTTTCGGATCCTTCAGCGTGGGCTTGTCGATCTCCTCCGCTCTCCGCAGCCGAAGGTCCTCTTGGATGTCTTGCTCCTGAGGCTTTGCCAGTTTGACCAACTTCGTTCGCTCGATGAAATCCTCAAAGGCCTGACGTCGTCGCCCCCGCCGCCGAAATCCGTCGCTTACGCAAAACCTGAACCCCCTCTCAGCGACAAAATTTCTCATGTCGCTTCTCTGACGCCCAAGCCACCCCCCCAACTATCAAAAACTTGGCCCGAATTTCTCGATTTTCTCCGAAAGAAAAAACCTCAACTCTCCTCGATCATGGAACAAGGGTCATGCCTGTCGCTCGGAGAGAAGGAGGCCCAATTAAGCTTTCCTCCCCGCTCCATTCATCGCTCGCTTTTGGAGGAACCGGAGAGGAATCAGACACTACGGGACCTCCTGGCGGAATTTTTCGGACGAGACCTTTCGATTCGCTGTCAGGAATCTCAATCAAGCCGCGCGAACCCTTCGAGTCAGAGCCTCGTGAATGACGCCATCGCCATCTTTGGACCCCAAGCTGTCACCAGTCCGCGCAAAGAAGCCCCATGAATTCTCCCAATCCACTGGAACGTCTCGTCAAGGCCTTGAGCCGTCTTCCCGGGATCGGTGAAAAATCGGCGACCCGTCTGGCCATCCATATTCTTCGGGATACACGTTCCCTCGCAGAAGAACTGATCAACGCCCTCCACTTCGTTCGAGAGAAGGTCCGCTTCTGCCAAAGCTGTCAAAATTTGACGGGGGAAGATCTCTGCGCGATCTGTCGAAACCCGGAGCGGGATCAAGGTCAGATCTGTGTCGTCCAGGAACCGGTCGATCTTCTGATGGTCGAACGGGCGGGCGAATATCGAGGAGTTTATCATATCCTTCATGGCGCCCTTTCTCCCCTGGAAGGGGTCGGGCCGGATGGGATCCGAATCGAGTCGCTCAAAAAAAGGATTAAAAAAGGAAACGTTCAGGAAATTATCCTGGCAACAAACACCAATCCGGAAGGGGAAGCGACTGCCCTCTACCTCAAACAGATCCTTTCTACGCTCGGCATCAAGATCACCCGCATCGCCTCCGGCGTCCCGGTCGGCGGCCTTTTGGAATACACCGACCCGAAGACGCTCCTGAAAGCCCTGGGGAATCGGAAGGAATTCTAAAAATTCTGAGGAAGTCTGCGATATTCTTGTTGAAAGATCCTGGGTTAAGACGCTAGCATCCCCTCCAGATGTCCTTTATCAACCCCAAGGAAAAAGAGATCAACTGCAAGATCGCTTACTATGGCCCGGCTTTTTCGGGGAAGACGACGACCATTCGCTGTGCCTACGAGAAGACGTCACCGAAGAAGCGAGGTCCCCTCACGACCCTTTCGGAGGGGGGGCATGACGACCTCTTCTTCGACTTCCTCCCCCTCACACTCGGAACCGTCAAGGAGTACAAGGTTCGCTTTCACCTTTATACCGTTCCGGGACAGGTGATCTATGACAACTCGCGCACGATCCTCCTCAAGGGGATTGATGGAATCATCTTTGTCGCCGACTCCCAGATCAGCCGCATCGACGACAACCTGGAAAGCTGGAAAAATCTCCAGATCAATCTCAAAAATCACAATATCAACTTTGCCACCCTCCCGATGGCCCTCCAACTCAATAAAAGAGACCTCCCCAACGTGATGCCGGCGGCCGCACTTCGCGAACTCTTTGAGCCGCGCCAACTCCCCGTGTTTGAATCGGTGGCGACAAAGGGAAAAAATGTGATGGAGTGCTTCAACTCCGTGGCCAAGTGGGTCCTTCAGGAATTGGCGAAATAGTTACTTCGCTGGTTTACTTCGGAACCTTCTCCCAATCCTTCAGAAATTTTTCGATTCCACTATCGGTCAACGGATGTTGAGCCAATTGTTTGAGGACCGAATAAGGAATCGTCGCGACATCGGCGCCGATGAGGGCGGCGTCCCGCACATGGATCGGGTTTCGGATCGAGGCGACGAGGATCTTCGTCTTGAAATCATAATTGTCGTAAATCTGCCGGATCTGGCTGATCACTTCCATCCCCTCTTCCGAGATGTCGTCGAGCCTTCCGACAAAGGGGCTCACATAAGTCGCCCCGGCCTTGGCGGCCAAAAGGGCCTGATTGGCGGTGAAGGTGACCGTGACGTTCGTCCGAATCCCTTCCTTCGCGCACGTCTTGACCGCCTTCATCGCCGTCAATGTCATCGGGACCTTGACGACAATATTTTTGTGAATTTTGGCGAAATGGTGGGCCTCCTTCATCATGCCGTCGAAGTCGAGGCTGATTGTTTCAGCGCTGATCGGCCCGTCGACGATTGCGGCGATCTCCTTGATGACATCGTCGTATTTACGCCCCGTCTTCGCGGCGAGCGTCGGATTCGTCGTCACCCCGTCGATGAGCCCCGCCTCCCAACATTCCCGAATCTCTTTTACATCTGCGGTGTCGATGAAGAATTGCATAATATTAGCTCCTTAATTGTTTTTCTTAAAACAGGGTGAACAAAATCGGGCGCCAGGTCGGACAACGGCTTCAGAACAAACCAACGGTTCGGGATCTCCGGGTGCGGGACTTGAAGCCGTTTCGAATCAATCACCGAGTCGCCGTAAAAGAGGAGATCGAGATCGATCGTTCGCGGACCCCAATCCCCTTTTTGTCGACGTCCTAATTCCTTTTCGACCTCTTCCAAAAGAGTGAGCAACTCCATCGGCTCTTTTTTCGTCTCAATTTCAAAAACTCCGTTGAGAAACTCCGGCATGGACTGATTTCCTTTCACAACGGCGTCCGTTTCATACAAAGGAGAGATCCGTTTGATCATGACCCCGTTTTTTTTCAGAAGAACCCGTGCCTCATCGATATTTTTTTTGCGATCCCCCAGGTTGGATCCCACCCCTAGGTAAGCCAAAGTCATTTAATTTTTCTCAATCTCTCAAGCGCTTCTCCCAACCTCTTCTCGGAACAGGTCAGCGAAAATCGGGCATACCCCTCTCCCGCCTCGCCGAAGCCGTTTCCCGGGGTGATGACGACCCCCGCCTCCTCTAAGACCTTGCGGGAAAAACCTTTCGAATCAAAACCTGGGGGGACAGTCACCCAGAGATAGAAGCCCCCTTCCGACGAAGCGACGTCCCATCCCATTTTTTTCAAACCTTCCGTCATCAATTTGCGTCGGCGACGATAGACGGCCCGCATCTCCTCCACACACGATTGATCCCCTTCCAACGCCGCGATCCCGGCCCATTGCACCGCTTGAAAGATCCCGGAATCGATGTTTGTTTTAACTTTTCCCAGACCGGCAACGATTTTTGCATTGCCGCAGGCCCAACCGATCCTCCAACCGGTCATATTATAGGTCTTGGACAAGGAATAAAATTCGACGCCAACTTCGCGCGCCCCTTCCACTTCCATAAAGGACGCGGGCGGCTCCCGATCATACATCTCGGAATAGGCAACGTCGCTGGCGACGATGATGTCGTGCTTCTGCGCAAAGGCGACCACTTGACGATAGAAGTCTTTGGAGGCGACAGCGGCGGTCGGATTTCCGGGAGAATTGATGAAGATCACCTTGGCCCGTTGCGCGATATCTTTGGGAATTGAATCCAGATCAGGGAGAAATTGATTCTTGCGAAGCAACGGCATCGCAAAGGGGATCCCTTCCGCGAAGAGGGTTCCGCTATAATAAGGAGGGTACCCGGGAGATGGGATCAAGACAACATCGTTCGGATTGACGAACGCGAGCGGGAAATGCGCGATCCCTTCCTTGGAACCGATGAGTGAGACGACCTCACTGAGCGGATCGAACACGACACCGAATCGTTTTTTCATCCAGGCGACGGCCGCTTCTCGAAAGCGATTCATTCCCGTATACGAAGGGTACTGATGATTGGCGGGATCTTCCGCACTTCGTTGAAGCGCCTTGATAATATGAGGCGGCGTCGGAAGATCAGGGTCGCCGACACCGAGGTCGATCACATCGACCCCTTTCTTGATCTGCTCGGCCTTGAGGCGGTCTATCTCTGCGAAGAGATAAGGGGGAAGATTTTCGATCCGATCCGCGAGTTCCATCTTGGTGATCCTCTATAAAGAGAGGTCCATCTCATGTCAAATCCATAATAAACATTAATAATTTCAACGTATTAATGCATCGCATTATAAAAACCCTTGACACTACATAATGCACCGCGTTAGCTTCCGCAACAATGGTGTTTCACTATGGCACAAACGAAAAAAAATAAAAGGCAAGGAGGCGTTTTATGGCAACTCATCGACGCAGACAACCCGCGGTTTCAAAAGAGGCTCCTCGAAAGTTTGAAGGGCTCGCCGATCTTCTCGCCAAGCTTGAGGTGGAGGCTGAAAAGATCGTCCGCCGCGTCATCGAAAAGGCCGACCAGTCTTCCCGCGAATTGAAGGCCGGCATCTCGGACCTCCTCGATCAGATCCGATCGACCGGTATCGCCACGATCGCGAGTGAAAAGAAGGAAGACCTCCGTCGCCTGGCCGAAGACATCATCCAACGTGCGAAGGAGATTCAATTTCCCCTGGCCAACCTGAACCGTGATGAGATCGTTCGCGAGGCCAAGAAAAATCTCGAAGACCTCGCGGTTCGGATCAACTCGAGCGATCTTCTCGCCCGAGCGAAGGCAACGGCCCACAATACGAAAAATCAGGTTTTGTCGATCCTCAGCATCCCGTCCCAATCGGAGGTGGTCAAGCTGTCACGCAAGATCACCAACCTGGAAGGCCGGGTCAGCAAACTGACGCGTAAAGCGGCTTAAGTTTAGAATCATCCCTCGATGAGGCCCGGGCGCTTGTGAGTGCCCGGGCCTTGTTGTTTTTAGATTCCTAAGACATCGGCCATGGAATAGAGACCGTTTGGTTTGCCGACAATCCATTGGGCGGCGCGGAGGGCGCCGAGGGCGAAGGTGTCTCTGGAGGTCGCTTGGTGGGTGATTTCGAGGCGTTCGCCGTTGCCCCAAAAGGTAACCGTGTGGTCGCCGACGACGTCGCCGCCGCGGAATGCCTGGATCTGGATCTCCTTCGATGTCTGTTTTTTCAAGACTTCGGCCGCCTTCAAGGCGGTTCCACTCGGGGAGTCTTTCTTCTGCGTGTGATGGGTCTCGACAATGCCGACATCATAATCCGCCCCCAGGAGCCGGGCGGCATCGGCGATGATCTTCCAGAGGACATTCACACCGACGCTCATGTTTGGCGCCATAACGATCGGGATCTTTTTGGACAAGGCCTCGATCTCCTTCTTCTGTGCCGGAGAATGTCCGGTCGTCCCGATCACCGCCGCCTTCCCGAGCTTTGCGGCGGTTTGGAGATTCGAAACGGTCGTCTCCGCGGAACTGAAATCGATGAAGACATCGGCGGAACCGAGGACTTTTTCCAAAGAATCGCCCAGATCGACTTCGCCGGCCAGCTTCAATGCCGGATTCTCTTTCAGGCGGGCGATAATACGCTGGCCCATTCGACCTTTGGCGCCGATGACGATGATTTTGGTCATATTAATTGATACTCCTTTAAAATCGCTCCCAATTTTCGGGAATTTTCTTGCCCCATCGCGCAGAGCGGAAGCCTCATCCGGTCGGAACATTTTTTCATCATTCCGAGAGCGGTCTTCACGGGGATCGGATTCGTTTCGAAAAACATCGCGTCGTGGAGTTTAAGCAATTCTTGATGGATCTTTTTGGCTTCCTCTTTTCTCCCTTGGGCAAACGTATCCCACATCCGCGCGAGCTGCAACGGAACGACATTGGCCGTTACTGAAATCGTCCCACGTCCTCCCATCTCCAAGATTTCAAAATTTTGAGCATCTTCACCGGAGAGGACGATAAAGTCAGGGCCGCAAAGCTGGATCACCTTTCGAACCTGATCCAAATTCCCCGAGGCCTCCTTGATGCCGATGATATTTTTCACCTTCGCGAGTCTCGCGGTCGTCTCGGGAAGGAGGTTCACGCTCGTCCGGCCCGGGACATTATAAAGGATAATCGGAATCGCGACCGCCTCGGCGATTGCCTTGAAGTGTTGAAACAACCCTTCCTGGGTCGGCTTGTTATAATAAGGAGTCACCTGCAGGGAGGCGGTGGCGCCGAGCACCTTTGCCTTACGGGTGATCTCGATCGCTTCGACCGTGGAATTGGCCCCGGTTCCTGCCAGAACCGGCACGCGGCCTTTGGATTGTTCGACAACGATCTGAATCACACGATTGTGTTCGTCGTAATCGAGCGTCGCCGATTCCCCGGTCGTTCCGCACGGGACGATCGCGTCGGTCCCTTCCGCGATATGCCACTCGACCAGATCACGCAGCGCCTTTTCGTCGATTTCCGGTTTGAGGAACTCGGTCGGCTTGAACGGAGTCACCAGGGCGACCATCGAGCCCGAAAAGGAGGTCATATTTCGATCTCTCCTTTGAAGACCGTCTCGGCCGGGCCGGTCATCAACACCCCCTCTTTCTCGCGACTCCATTCAATATCCAAGACTCCGCCTTTCAATTTCACCTTCATCTTCCGCTCGGTCCAGCCATTGAGAACGCTCGCTACCGCCACGGCACAGGCCCCGCTACCGCAGGCCATCGTCTCCCCCGCGCCCCTCTCCCAGACCCGCATCTCAACCTCCGTATGGGAGAGGACATGGACGAATTCCACATTAGTCTTCTTCGGAAAAAGGTTGTTTTTTTCGATCAGAGGCCCGTATTTTTCGACCGGGAAAGAATGAACGTCATCGACAAAGATCACACAATGAGGATTTCCCATCGAGACACAGGTGGCCCGAAATTCTTTCCCGTCGATCCGGATCGGCCGATTAATGATCCGTCCAGAGAGATTGACCGGAATCTCCTTCCCCTTGAGAATCGGCGGCCCCATATTGACCGTGATTCGACCTCTCGAACCCAACGTCACCGTCTGAATTCCCGAAGCGGTTTCCACCCGAATTTCAGATTTTGCGCTGATCTTTTCGTCATGAATATATTTTGCCAGGCAACGAAGACCGTTCCCGCACATACCGACCTCGCTCCCATCGGCGTTGTGAATCTTCATCCCGCAATCGGCCTTTCGTGACCGACTCAGGACCAAAAGCTGGTCGGCACCGATTCCAAAACGCCGATCACAAAGTTGTTTGGCCGCCTTCCGCGGATTGGCAAGCTTGTACTGCCGACCGTCGATCACGACGAAGTCATTTCCAAGCCCGTGCATTTTAGTAAACACTATTTTCATACTAAAAACTTCGGCACATGCTCACCTTTCATCAAATCCCTCGCCTCTTCTCGCTGTCGTACCACAAAAAACTCATTTCCTCTCACCATGACTTCCGGCACGCGCGGCCTCGAATTGTAATTGGACGACATCACAAACCCATAGGCCCCCGCACTCATGACCGCCAGAAGTTCCCCCCCCTCTAGCACAGGAAGGGGGCGGTTTTCCGCAAAAAAGTCGCCCGATTCGCAGATCGGTCCGACGACGTCCACCTTCATCCGACGCCGTTGTTTCCGATGCACCGGCACGATTTCATGATAGGAGCCGTAGAGCGCCGGCCGGATGAGGTCATTCATCCCACCATCGATAATGACAAAATGCCGCTTCGGTTGGTCCTTTCGATAAAGGACCTTGGCAACCAGAATCCCGGCATTCCCCACAATGACACGCCCCGGCTCCAAGAGGACCCGACAACCCAAATGGATCAACCCCTTTTGGAGAATCTTGCCATACTCTTTGGGAGGAGGAGGGACCTCATCCTTATAAGGAATACCGAGCCCACCCCCCAAATCGAGGTTCTTGATGTCAAAACCGCGTTTCCGGAGTGTCAGCACCAATTCGGACACCTTCTTTAAGGCATCTCGGAAAGGGGCCAGCGTCGTGATCTGCGATCCAATGTGATAACTGACCCCCTGGATCCGGATCCCCGAAAGTCGTCTCGCCTTTTCGTAGAGTTTGAGGCTTTGGGCGACCGGCACGCCAAATTTGCTCTTTTTGAGCCCGGTCGCAATGTAGGGATGCGTCCGAGGGTTGATCTCGGGATTGACCCGGATTGAAACCGGGGCCTTGACCTTTTTCTCCCGGGCGACCTGATCCAACGCCAAAAGCTCCCCCTCAGACTCCACATTGATCTGAAGGATTCCGGTTTTCAGGGCATAGACCATCTCTTCCCTCGTCTTCCCCACTCCGGAAAAGACAATCCGATCGGGCGGAACTCCCGCCGTCAATGCGCGAAAGAGTTCCCCTCCGGAGACGATGTCGACCCCCGCTCCCAATTTCCCCAAGGCACGAAGGACGGCGAGATTGGAATTCGCCTTCATCGCAAAACAGATCAGATGGGAAGTCCCGTCGAAGGCCTCGTCAAAGACGCGATAGTGACGGGCGAGTGTGGCGTAGCTATAAATGTAACATGGGGTCCCGACCGCTTTAGCGATTCGAGCGATCGGCACCTGCTCGCAGTGAAGCTCGTTATTCTTGTATTGAAAATGATGCACGGCCTAATACCTTCCTCAACCGTTCAATCTCGCGAAGCACATTGACCTTCGCCGTCCCGCCGATGACCTTTCGATGATCGACCGCCCGTCGCGTCTCGAAGACCTTCAAGACCTCGGGGGTCAATTTGGAAGAAAATTTCTTGAGCTCCTGAAAAGAAAGGTCCTTTAAATCTTTTCCTTCCTCCAAGGCATATCGAACGATACGCGCAGTAACCTCGTGGGCCGAACGAAAATCGATCCCCTTTCTCACCAACCAATCGGCAAGATCGGTCGCGAGAAGAAATCCATCGCCCGCACACGCCTCCATCCGTTTTCGATTCGGAACAAGCCCGTTTATCATTTTTGCCGTCACACGGACGGAATTGAGAGCCGTATTAAAAAGATCGAAGAACGGCTCCTTATCCTCCTGAAGATCTTTGTTGTAGGTGAGCGGCAGACCTTTCATCAGGGTCAATAATGAAAACAGATGTCCATAGACCCTACCGGTTTTCCCTCGGACAAGCTCCGGCACATCCGGATTCATCTTTTGAGGCATCATCGAGGAACCGGTGCAAAACGATTCGGGGAGTTTGACGAAATCAAACTCGGCGGAAGACCAGAGGACCAGTTCCTCCGAAAGTCTCGAAAGATGCATCATCAGGAGGGAGCAGGCCGAGGCAAGCTCGATCGCAAAGTCCCGGTCGGAGACGGCATCGAGGCTGTTCCGAGTCACTCCCTTAAACCCAAGTTCGCGTGCGACAAACTCCCGATCGAGAGGAAAGGTGGTCCCGGCCAGCGCCCCCGATCCCAACGGGAGGATATTCATTCTTTCATAAGCGTCGATGAGACGACTCCGGTCTCTCTCCAACATTTCGATGTAGGCCAGAAGGTGATGGGAAAATAAAACCGGCTGCGCCCTCTGGAGATGGGTGTAGCCGGGCATCAAAATGTCGATCGATTCTTTTCCCTTTTTCAAAAGCACCTGTTCCAAATCAACAATCGCGGCATGAAGCTCCTTGGTCTGATCGCGGGCATAGAGCCTTAAATCGAGCGCGACCTGGTCATTACGGCTTCGGGCGGTGTGAAGTTTTCCCCCGACCGGACCGATCTTTTTGATCAACGCTGCTTCAACGTTTCGGTGGATATCTTCCAGGTCTTCGCGAAATCGAAACCGCCCCGCCTCGATCTCTCGAAGGATCGATTGAAGACCACCGGCGATCCGTTTCAGTTCACCTTGAGAAAGAAGCCCAATCTTCCGGAGCATCCGCGCATGGGCGAGACTGCCCATAATGTCATGGAGATAGAGGCGCCAGTCGAATGAAATGGATGAGGTAAAGCGCAGGGCTAAAGGATCGATTTTCTGGGCAAATCGACCCGACCAACGAGAACCTGAATCCGCCTTAACCCTCCGATTTCTCTTAGCTTTGGGCATTTAAGTTAAGTACCGGCATCCCTCCATCTTGTCAAGAAAACCCCCACAAACGTTAAGGAAACTCTTGACACCTGCCGAGCTTCTGAGCATACTCGAGGCACTTAGAGGCAGTCCCCGTAAAAATCAAACGCATCTTAAGTGATTCCCAGAAAATAATGCGGCCCCGTCGAGGAAAATTAGAATCTCAACCTGAATCTCTTGTCACCGAGAGTGCCGTCGAGGAACCCCTTCCGACCAGACCAACCCGCACAGAAACATCAGACAATCGAGGAGATATTATGAATTTAAGGGAGCTTAAAGCGAAGAAGATCTCAGACCTGATCGACCTCGCCAAGGATTTCAACATCGAAGGCGCCGCCGGCATGAGACGGCAGGAACTGATCTTCGCCCTTCTGAACGCCCAGACCGATACCAACGGCATGATTTACGGCGATGGAATTTTGGAAATTCTTCCCGACGGATTCGGTTTTCTTCGAGCCCCCGATTATAATTATCTTCCCGGACCCGACGACATCTACGTCTCCCCTTCTCAGATTCGAAGATTCAACTTGAGAACCGGCGACACGGTCTCGGGCCAGATCCGTCCTCCGAAGGATACCGAGCGCTACTTCGCCCTCCTGAAAGTGGAGTCGATCAATTTCGAAGATCCGGATGTCGCTCGGGACAAGATCCTTTTCGACAACCTGACTCCTCTCTATCCGAATGAAAAACTCAATCTGGAATTCGACCGCAAAAATTACACGACTCGGATCATCGACCTGATCGCACCGATCGGAAAGGGACAAAGGGCACTGATCGTCGCCCCTCCCCGCACCGGAAAGACGATGATGCTGCAAAATCTTGCCAATGCGATCACGGCCAATCATCCCGAGGTCGTCTTGATCGTCCTCTTGATCGATGAGCGGCCCGAAGAAGTGACCGATATGCAACGGTCAGTCAAAGGGGAGGTCGTCTCTTCGACCTTCGACGAACCGGCGACGCGCCACGTGCAGGTCTCCGAGATGGTCATCGAAAAGGCGAAACGGCTGGTCGAGCATCGAAAGGACGTCGTGATTCTCTTGGATTCGATCACGCGCCTGGCCCGCGCCTATAATTCGGTCATCCCCCCTTCCGGAAAAATCCTCTCGGGCGGTGTCGATTCGAACGCCCTTCATAAACCGAAGCGCTTTTTTGGAGCCGCAAGAAATATCGAAGAGGGGGGAAGTCTGACGATCATCGGCACCGCCCTGATCGACACCGGCAGCCGGATGGATGAGGTGATCTTCGAGGAATTTAAAGGGACCGGCAACGCCGAAATTCATCTCGACCGTAAATTGATGGAAAAAAGAATCTTTCCCTGCATGGATATCAACAAATCGGGAACCCGAAAAGAAGAACTCCTCCTCGATGCCTCGGTCCTCAACCGCGCCTGGATTCTCCGCAAACTCCTGTCCCCCCTGAACGTCATCGACGCGATGGAATTCATGACCGACAAGATGCAGGGGACGAAGGATAATAAGGAATTTCTCGATTCGATGAATCAGTAAATAAGGTTTAACGCCAAATGGCGATCGCGTTCGGGACTCCGGTGAGGCCGGAGAGTTCCAGATTTAAATTCTTGGCCTTCACGGAAATCTGGGTCGAGCCGCCGCCGTCGAGATTCAAGGCCTGCACACAATCCTTTTTCATCATTTCGGCCCATTGCCGCAGCGAAATCAGACCCTCCGCCAAACCGATCTCGACCTGACCATCCGGGGTGATGCAAATGCCGGAGCGCCGTGACGGAGCGGCCTCCTTAAAAGACGGGATCTTTCCGTCGACCACGAGTCGCGGTCCCACCTGGATCGCCGTCGAGGCGCCGGGGGTCCATTCTTTCGGGTGAATAATCGAAGGGCCTTTTTCGGAGAGAGAAAAAATCCCCCAAGAGACATTCCGGATCGGATTCACAATCCGTCCTTTTCGGACGAGAAGCCCCAACGACCGGAAGGACTCATCGAAGAAACCGCCGTTGATGCTAAGGAGCGCCCCGCTCCGCGTGCGATACCGATCGGCGGTCATCGCCGCAGCGCCGTAATCCGACGCGAGAAGGAGACCGATCCGAAGCCGACGGGGGTCGATCCGAAAAAAGTGGGAGGCTGAATCTTGTCGATATTGAAACCCCGGCTCGACCGCACGCCACTCGGCGTGCAGGAGTTTCGGAGAAAAGACGCTGAGAAAAATCCCGGCTGCGATCAGTGATTTTTTCATTTCTCGTTAGACTTCACCTCCACCGTCATTCCATCTTTTAAATCTTCGACCGACGCCGCGATCATTTCCCCCTCGCGAATCCCCTTTCTGACCGTCGGCTGGCCGTTAAAGGCTTCGCCCAACTCGATCGCCGTCTTTTTCGCCTGGGTCCCCTCGATCTTAAAGACATAATCGGTCCGGTCTCCGTGAACGATGCTCGCCTCGGGTATCGGCAAAATCTTTTTCTTCAACTCCGTCTGGATCGTCACTTCACCGCTGAGTTCCGTCTTCAAAACCCGGTCGGGGTTGGCGATCTGAATCTTCGCTTCCCCCCCCCCTCCCTTCACCTCGGAGCCGACTGAAACAACCTCTCCGTGAAATTCCTGGCCGAGAAACGCCGGAAACCGGATCGCGACCTCTTTCGCATTGCTCAGAGCCGCCATCGAGTCTTCCGAAACGGTGAAGACAAAACGGATCGGATCGAGACGCACCACCTCGAGGAGTAATTGGTCCGCGGAAACCGAACTCCCTTCGCTCACTTGATGTCGGACCGCCGTCCCCGCAATGGGGCTATTGACCTGTTCCATCTCTCCGGTCCGTTCGTAAAGCGTCGTCTCCACCTTGGCCCGTTCCAAGATCGCCTGATAGAGATTCGTTCGTTCGTCCAATCCCTCCGCCTCAACCTGGGACATTTTTCCGTCGGCGACCAACGCATCCTTGTTCTGTTGAAGATACCGGACATTCTCAAGGCCGGCCTCGGCCTCATGGGCCTCCGCTTGGGCCTTGGCAAGCCTCAGCTTCGTCAATTCATCGTTGAATTTGATCAGAGGATCACCCGGATTAACCTGAGCCCCTTCCTCGACATAAATTTTTTGGATCGTCCCGACGGACGAGGCCTTCACCTCAAATCGATCGACCGCCTCCGTCTTGCCTGTCTCATGGATCACCAAGGGAACCTCGCGGGAACCGACGACATAGGCCGTCACCGAAATTGTTTTTTCTCCAAGACTGAAGAGACCTTTTTTACCCCCTTGCTTTTCCAACTTCTGGACAGGTTCGGAGGTGCAGGAAGAGAGAAGGAGAGAAAAAATCAAAAGAACGAAAAATCCTCTCATGGCGGGGGAGTGTAGAGAGGGTTCTCTTAAATTGCAACATTCTTGACACTCCCTCGTGAGGGGGGTACCACCGCCAAGTTATTATGAAGGAAAATACCTTAGACAACATCGACAAAATCGTTTCCCTCTGCAAGCGGCGCGGGTTCATGTTTCCTTCGAGCGAGATCTACGGCGGGATCACCGGGTTTTGGGATTATGGGCCGCTCGGCGTGGAGTTGAAGCGGAAGATCAAGGATTTTTGGTGGGAACGAACCGTTCGGCTGCGCGACGATGTCGTCGGACTCGACACCTCGATCATTTGCCATCCGCAGACCTGGATCGCCTCGGGGCATGTCTCTCATTTTTCCGATCCGATGGTCGATTGCAAAAAATGCAAGCGCCGGTTCCGCGGCGATGATGTGTCGGCTACCGCCTGCCCGGAGTGCGGCGGAGAGCTGACGCCGCCGCGGCAGTTCAATCTGATGTTCAAGACCTTTGTCGGTCCGGTCGAGAGCGAGAGCGCCGTCGCCTATCTCCGCCCGGAGACCTGTCAATCGATCTTCACCCAGTTTAAAAATGTCCAAATTTCCAGCCGGATGAAGGTCCCGTTCGGGATCGCGCAGGTCGGGAAGAGTTTTCGAAACGAGATCACCCCAAAAAATTTCATTTTTCGATCGCGAGAGTTCGAACAGATGGAGATGGAGTTTTTCGTCCGTCCGGCCGAGAGTCAAAAATGGTACGAGCATTGGATCGCCGAGAGGCTTCAATGGTTTTATGACCTCGGGATTCAAAAAGAAAAACTGCGGATACGCCCTCATGCCAAGGATGAATTGGCGCATTACGCCAAAGGGTGCAGCGACGTCGAATATCAATTTCCGTTCGGCTGGTCGGAGCTCGAAGGGATCGCGGACCGCGGGGATTACGACCTCCAGCAGCATCTCAAGGCCTCGGGCAAAGATCTTTCCTATTTCGACGAAGAGACGAAGGAAAAATTTGTCCCCGGCGTCGTCGAGTGTTCGGTCGGGGTCGACCGAACTTTTCTGACGATCCTTTGCGACGCCTATCATGAGGAAGAGGCCCCGACTTCGGAGAAGGGGGAATCGGAAAAGAGAGTCGTGTTGCGTCTCAACCCCCGCATGGCCCCTTACAGAGCGGCCTTCTTTCCCCTTTCCAAAAAACTCGGCGAGCCGGTCCGCCGCCTCGAGCATGATTTGAGAAAAAAGTTTTCGACCGATTACGACGAAGTCGCCAGCATCGGAAAACGCTACCGCCGCCACGACGAAATCGGCACGCCGTTTTGCCTCACCTACGATTTCGAATCGGAAAAGGACCAGAAGGTCACGGTCCGTCACCGGGACACGATGATCCAGGAACGCATCGGATTAGAACAAATCGAACATTATCTTCAGGAAAATCAGTAACTTCAACACTCATGCGGCTTGTTTTAACACTCACCCAAGTGAAAAAAAGTCGTGACTTTTCTTCACCTCTATGAAACTATCTTGGGGTGGGAAATCGCTACCTCTCGGTCCCGATAGCCGAACATCTCAAGGATTTGAGACAAATGGTCTTTCTGACCGGGCCACGCCAGGTCGGGAAAACGACCCTCGCACAATCCTTTCTTCCAAAACTTCTTCCGGCAATCAATTATTTCAATTGGGATATTCTTCAACATCGGAAGGTTCTCGCAACCCGCATCTTTCCAGGCAAGGAGCCACTTGGGGGAAAAGACCAGGAAGTGATTATCTTTGATGAGATCCACAAATACCCCCGTTGGAAAAATACGCTCAAGGGGTTTTTCGACCTCCACGAACCGAAGGCACGTTGGATCGTCACCGGAAGCGCCATGCTGGATGTCTACCGCCGGGGACAAGATTCTCTCATGGGTCGTTACTTCAGCTATCACCTGGCCCCCTTTTCCGTCGCCGAATTAACCCAAGGTCATTCGGCAAGAAAGATTCCGCTGCTAAATGATCTTTCTGTCTTGGAGTTCACACCGTCGAGTCGGGAGACGCAGGAAGCCTTCGACTCTCTGTCTCATTTCGGCGGCTTTCCGGAACCTCTCTTCAAAGGACAAGACTCGTTTCTTTCCCGTTGGCGGTCGAGCCGGCTCGATCGGTTGATCAACCAGGACCTGGCCGCCACGGAAATGATCCGCCATCTCCCGCTTGTGGAACAACTGATGTTTCTCTTGCCGGAACGGGTCGGCAGTCCTTTGTCACTCAATAATCTTCGTGAAGATCTTGAGGTCCATTTTACGACGGTCAAACATTGGATGGAACTTCTGGAGCGAGTCTTTTACGGTTTCTTCATTCGTCCCTACAACAAACGAGCCACAAGAATGCTCAAGAAGGAAGCCAAATGGTATCTCTGGGACTGGACGGAAATTAACGACCCGGGAAACCGCTTTGAAAACCTGGTCGCCGTCCACCTGCTCAAGTACGTCTATTACATCAATCAACTCGGCCTGGGCGAGCTTTCGCTCCATTATGTCCGCGACAAAGAAAGACATGAGGTTGACTTCCTCATCTGCTCTCAAAAAAAACCGGCCCTTCTCATCGAATGTAAAGTGGGACAGGAAAGTCTGTCGCCCTCTCTCGTTTATTTTGCCAAATTGTTAGGGGTCAAAATGGCCTTTCAGATCACCGAGAAGCTGCAGGAGTCCCGAATCTCCCGAGACGGAGGCTCAATCTTTCAACAAGTACCCGCCGCCTCATTTTTGAGGGAATTGGTCTAAGAGAAAAACCCGGCATTTCTTCTTGAATTCTCTCCGACCCCCATTATAAGCATCCCCCCTCATGCAAAAATCTGTCTACTTTTTCGGGTCCGGCAAGGCGGAGGGAAATGCCGGAATGAAGGATCTGCTCGGCGGAAAAGGGGCGGGCCTGGCGGAGATGACCAACCTCGATGTCCCGGTCCCGGCCGGTTTCACAATCACGACCGAGGTCTGCACCTTTTTTCATCAAAATCAGGGGAAATATCCGGAAGGGCTTGAGGCGGAGGTCCCCTCGAATCTCTCAAGAATTGAAGAAGTGATGGGGACCCAGTTTGGAGATGCCAAAAATCCCCTCCTCCTTTCCGTCCGCTCCGGCTCCCGAAGCAGCATGCCGGGGATGATGGACACGGTCTTGAACCTCGGGCTCAACGATCAGACGGTCGAAGGCCTCGCAAAGAAAACCGAAAACCCTCGATTCGCCTACGACAGTTACCGTCGGTTTATTCAAATGTATGGGGATGTCGTTCTCGGCATGGACAGCGCGCACTTTGAAAAATTACTTGAAGAGAAAAAAGAAGAAAAGGGGGTTCGCCTCGATACGGAGCTGGACGCGGGAGACCTGAAAGATCTCGTGCGTTTCTATAAGGCGGAGGTTCAAAAGAAACTCCACATCGAATTCCCGACCGATCCGCAAAAACAACTCTGGCAGGCGATCGGCGCGGTCTTTCGTTCCTGGAATAATCGGCGCGCGATCGAGTATCGGAGAATCCACCACATTCCGGAGCAGTGGGGAACCGCCGTCAACGTCCAGGCGATGGTCTTTGGAAACATGGGGAACGACTGCGCGACTGGAGTCGCCTTTACCCGCGACCCTTCGACCGGCGAGAAAAAAATTGTCGGAGAATATCTCCCCAATGCCCAAGGAGAGGACGTCGTGGCCGGCATTCGGACGCCCCTTCCGATCAACGGCGTCAAAGAATCGCTTGAACGGACAATGCCGCAGGCCTATCAGACGCTCCTCACTATTTATCAAAAACTCGAAAAACATTACAAAGATATGCAAGACATCGAGTTCACCATTCAAAAAGGAAAGGTCTGGCTCCTTCAAACCCGCTCCGGAAAGCGGACAGGGCCGGCGGCCGTTCGGATCGCCGTCGAAATGGTGCATGAGGGGATCATTGATCCGGAAAAGGCGATTCTCCGGGTCGAGCCGGGGCACCTGGACCAACTTCTCCATCCGGCGATCGACCCGAAGGCCAAAAAAGAGGTCTTGGCAAAGGGCCTCGCCGCCTCGCCGGGTGCCGCCGTCGGTCGCGTCGTCTTCACCGCGGAAGAGGCCCAAGAGTGGGCCGAGCGGGGAGAGAAAGTGATCCTCGTTCGACTCGAAACCTCGCCGGAAGACATCCATGGGATGCATGCCGCGCAAGGTATTTTGACGGCCCGCGGAGGATTGACCTCTCATGCCGCCGTCGTCGCCCGTGGCATGGGAAAATGTTGCATCACCGGCTGCGGAGACCTGAACATTGATCTCAAAAAAGGACTTTTCACGATCCAAGGATCTCATGAGGCAATCCACAGGGGAGATTGGCTGACGATCGACGGGAGCACCGGCGAGGTCATCAAGGGAATCGTGTCGACGATTCAACCGGAATTTTCGGGTGACTTCGGAGAGATGATGGGTTGGGTCGACAAAATCCGCCGGATGAGGGTCCGAACCAATGCCGATACGCCGACCGACGCGCGGGTCGCGCGACAGTTCGGCGCCGAGGGAATCGGTCTCTGTCGAACGGAGCATATGTTCTTTGAGCCGGACCGGATCGACGCCGTGCGCGAGATGATCCTCGCGGAAAACAGAGAAGCACGACAGAAGGCCTTGATGAAAATCCTCCCGATGCAACAGGGGGATTTCAAGACGATCTTTCGGGAGATGAGGGGGTTCCCGGTCACGATCCGTCTCCTCGATCCTCCCCTCCATGAATTTCTCCCTCACACCGATCAGGAGATTCAGGATCTGGCCCGTAAGATCGGCGTCTCTGCGGAAAAGCTCCGCGCCAAGGCCGAGTCGCTTCATGAGGTCAATCCGATGCTCGGCCATCGAGGCTGCCGACTCGGCATCACGTATCCGGAAATCTACCAAATGCAGGCCCGTGCCATCATGGAGGCGGCCTGTGAACTCGCGCAAGAAGGGGTTCAGGTTGTCCCTGAAATTATGATCCCCTTGGTAGGGCATGTGAACGAACTTAAAATGATGCGCGAGGAAACCGAAAAAATTTGCCGACAGGTTTTTGAAGAAAAAGGGATGAAGATCGATTACTCGATCGGGACCATGATCGAGCTTCCCAGGGCGGCAATTACCGCCGATGAGATTGCCGGGCAGGCCGATTTCTTTTCTTTTGGAACCAACGACCTGACCCAGACGACGTTCGGTTTTTCGCGCGACGACGCCGGAAAGTTCCTCCCTCAGTATATCGAAAAAGGGATCCTTTCAGCCGATCCCTTTGCCACGCTCGACCAGATAGGGGTCGGCGGCCTTGTCCGGATCGGAGTCGAAAAGGGACGCAAGATCAAGCCGACGTTGAAAGTGGGAATCTGTGGAGAGCATGGCGGTGACGCCGCCTCCGTCGAATTTTGTCACCGAATCGGAATGGATTATGTCAGCTGCTCCCCTTATCGCGTCCCGATCGCCCGATTCGCCGCCGCCCAGGCGACGATCAAGGAAAAATTGAGTGCGTAAATCCAGACTACTTTTTCTCTCTCTTCTCATTTTTGCCTGCAGCTGCCGGACGGGCACTCTCTTTGACGAAGTCGGCACCCACTTGGCGGCCCCAATCTCGGTGGCGGTCGACCCTGCCAACCTGCGAGCCTATGTCGTCAATTCCAACTTCCATTTGGCCTATAGCGACACGACGCTCTCCATCCTCGACATTTCAAATCCCGCCTCTCCGACCCTTCTCAGTTCATCGGTGAACCCGATCTCGATTCCCGACTTCTCGGGCCAGATCTATTTCGACCCGGCCACCCGTCTGGCCACCGTCACCAACCGGCTTTCGGAGAACTCTCAAGATAATACCGACGCCCTCTTGCGAATCAATCTGGACGAATCGTCCGCCTCTTTCGGAACGGTGGAAAGTTTTAACGGGGGAGAGAATCCCTTCGGGATCGCCTGTTGTGACGCCTCGGGACGCCTCTATGTCGCCACGGCCGGCAAGACATTGAACGTCTTTGACCCTTCGAATCTCTCCACGGCTATTCAGCTCTCCCTCGAGGCAACCCTGAGCACGGGAGAGAAGGTCTCCGGGGCCAATTCGACCTCCGTGGTAATTTTAGGAAACCAGGCCTTCGTCACTAATTTGTCGGGTCGGATCTATGTCATCAACACGACAGAGGTCGGAGATACTTCAAAAAATCCGATCGACACTTTGATCCTGAACGGGACTAATTTTCGCGGGATCGCGACGGACGGGACCTTGCTCTATGTGGTGGAAGGGGATTCTGCGGCCGAAGTCTTGAGAATCATCAATCCCGCATCGCTCACCGCCGTCGCCCCCGACACCAGTGCGATCTCCGAAGTGGATGTGGGGACGATTCAGACCGCCGCCGTCCCGGTGGGAAATAATCCGAACGAAGTCGTCGTCTTTAAAGGTAAGGCCTATGTCACGAACCTCGATGACGACACCGTCACGGTCATCAATCTTTCCGATAATTCCGTCAGTGCCACGATTTCGGTGGGGGATGAACCGTTCGGAATGTCCGCCTTCACGATCGCGGGCACCGATTACCTTTACGTCACCAACCTCGCCTCAAATTCCGTTTCGGTAATCGATCTCGCAAGCAATGCGGTCCTCTCTACCTTCGCCCCTTAAAATGACCACATCCGAAAACAAACTTGTTGTCTTCAAGTAAAAATGGTTGCAATGGCATCATGTATCCCTCAGCAAGACAACCACATGATGGACAATGGTGTGGTTGGAATCTGATTCTTTTTGACGAATCGGTACTGCCCAATGTCAGAAAAACCAACCTTCAAAGAGTCAGGTCAGGTGGAGGCGACGAAACAGGTCATTAATGAAAATTAGTCGGCCAGCTTTTTCACGACTCATAGTCCAAGTGCAACGCCATTCGAAGCTTTTAAAGTCTTGATTACGGAGAATGAGTCAAGGTTATCCCGGCTTTAATGAGTGGAGATTTCGCCTTTACTCCCATGACCATATATGGTACTTCCTTGCCTCAACTTGTTGAGATCCTTATAGTTTTTATTCGGAGACTCATTGAAACTCAAAAAACTGGAACTTGTCGGATTTAAATCGTTCGTTGAGCCGACCACCCTGGAGTTTGACACCCCCCTGACCGGAATTGTCGGACCGAATGGCTCTGGCAAGACCAATATCCTGGACGCCATCCGATGGGCCATGGGGGAGATGAGCGCCAAGAGCCTCCGGGGACGCCAGATGGAGGATATTATCTTCAACGGCTCCGAAAAGCGCCTGCCGATCGGAATGGCCGAGGTCTCTCTCACCTTTTCAACCGAAGATGGAATCGCGCCGGCGGAATACGGAAACTTTTCGGAGATCACCGTCACGCGCCGTCTTTATCGTTCCGGTGAGAGCGAATATCTGATCAACAAGATCCCTTCGCGCCTCAAAGATGTTATCGAACTTTTTCTCGGAACCGGCGCCGGACATCGGACTTACTCCATCATCGAACAAGGGAAAATTGACTTTGTCATCAATGCCAAACCGGAGGAGCGTCGTCTCCTGCTGGAAGAAGCGGCCGGGGTCTCGAAATTTAAACATCGAAAAGAATCGGCCCTGAGAAAAATGGAGGGAACCGAGAACAATCTCGTCCGCTTGAAAGATATCCTCCAAGAAATCAACCGTCAGATCAATTCCCTCGACCGTCAGGTCAAGAAGGCGGAACGTTACAAGATCCTCAAGAATGAATTGCGGGAACGGGAACTCAAATCGGCCCATTTTCAACATCACGAACTTTCCCGTGAATCTTCCGAGTTGAAGACCCTTCTCGACGAGTGGTCGGTCCGGGAGACCTCTTCCGGCGCGAGCCTCTCCACCCTGGAGAACGAGATTGAAAGGGGTCGGTTGGAACTGACCGAAAAAGATATGGGGCTCAACAGCCTTCAGGAACGGACCTTTGAGGTGACCAGTCGGTTGCAGCTCTTGGAGGCCCAGCAGGAATTTCGACAAAAAGAAGGCTCTCAGCTCGAGACCTCCAAGAGGGAAACTTACGAAGAAATTGTCGTCCTGAAAGGGCGCCTCGAAACCCTGCAAAGAGAAAAGGAAGAGAAAACCTTCGTTCCTGCGAAAGGGACGGACCGTTCATCAACGCTTCAAGAAGCCGGCGAGACATGGAAAAAACTGGAAGAAAGGCGGGAGGAGCAAAACCGTCTTCTCGAACGACTCAGAGAGGAAAAACACCAACAAGATTCTTCTCTCCAGCGACTGGAGGCCGAGAAAAAATATCTTGAAGAACGAAAGATCGCCTCCAAGGGCCAAATCGCCAAAGTGGAACTGGAGTGGACGGCCGAGGGGGAACGGCTGGAAGAACAGCAAAAGATCTTTCAAGAGAAGGAGATCCTTCTGAAGGAAACCACGGACCGGGCCCGAGCCCTCCAGTCGGAAGCGTTGCAACTCAAAGAAGAGGTTTTTTCTCAAAAGGAACGTCAAGAAATTCTGTCCCAGGAGTTGGGACTTCGCAGGGACGATCTGGTCATGAAGAGGTCGCGGCTCAAATCGCTTCTCGACCTCGAAAAAAATTTGGAAGGTTATGCCGAAGGGGTCCGCTCCATCCTTCAAAAGAAAAGGAACGGGGTTTACGGAGTGGTCGCCGACCTGATCGATACCGCCCCCGAATATGAGACGGCGGTCAGCGCCGCCCTCGGAGAGAAGCTCCAGTACGTGATCGTTCAAAGTCACGAAGAGGGGGTCGAGGCGATCAATTATTTAAAGACACAAAGCTCCGGTCGAAGCACCTTTATTCCCCTTCAGGTCCGAGAAACAACGCACGAATCGTTCCCCGCCTCCACCGAAGGGGTGGTCGGATCTCTCCTTCAACTCGTCCAAATCAAAGAGGGATACCAGCGAATCGGCCAGCACCTTTTGGGAGATGTCGTGTTGGTTCGGACACTCGGGGATGCCTTGACCCTCTGGAAGGCGAACGGACATCAGAAGACACTGGTCACCCTCGAGGGGGAAGTGGTCGATCCGTCCGGGGTCGTCAGCGGCGGAACTCAAGGCTTCCAAAGCAAGGCCCTTTTGGAAAAAAAGCGCGAGATCCGCGAGCTTCAGACCCTGACCGCCTCGCTCGAAGAAGAGATCGGACTCAAAGAGGACGCCGTCTCCCAACTCGAGGGGACCCTTTCGGAAAAGTCGCTGACGCTGGAATCGAGGACCCGTCAAAATCAGGAAGAAGAGTTGAAGGGAATTTCCCGGGAAAACGAACTTCGGCTCTTGGAAACAGAACTCCATCAGATCCGACAACGCCGGGAAAGGCTGGAACGAACCCAACAAGAATTGACGACGGAGCTTTCCGAAGTGGAACGCTCTTTATCCCAGTGGGAAGACCAAAGATCGGAACTGCGACGAAGACTTGAGGCCAAGGAACAAGAGCTCGCGACCAAGGCTCAAGAATCGGAGACCTTCGAACAGGAGGCCCGCCGCAGTCAAGAAAACCTCACCCTCCTGCGCATCCAGCAGGCCGGGGCCCTGGAGAGAGATTCCCTCCGGAGTCGCGAATGGGAACGTCTTCTTGAGACCGAGCGGGAGTTGAGACAAAAAATTGATGAAGGAATGGCCTCAATGACGGAGGCCCATCAAAAGAGGGCCCTTCTTTCAAAATCGATCGAAGAGAGTTCTCAAGAACTCATCGTCTTGAAGAAGCTGTCGGAGGAACTTCGAACCTCCCAAGAGGAGTCGCGGACTCATTATGAGACCTTGTTGGTCTCCGTTCGGGAAAAAGAGGCCTCTGTACGTGACCTGAGAAAGGAGAACGATCTTGCAAAAAGCCACACCGGAGATCTTCGAGTCACCCTGTCACGGGCCGAGTCGGACCTGAGCCATCTGGAACAACAGATCACGGAAAAATATAGCGTCAACTTGACTGATCCCCTCCCCCTTGAGGGGGGAGGGTTAGGGAGAGGGTGGGAGGATTTCGACAAGGCAACCGAAGATCGAGAAATCGCCGAATTGAAAGAAAAGCTCGACCGGATGGGCGACGTCAATTTGGGCGCAATTCCTGAATATGAAGAATTACGTCAAAGACAGTCTTTTCTGACCTTACAAATCACCGATCTTGAAACCTCGATTGAACGTCTCAAGAAAGCGATTCAGAAGATCAATCAGACGACCAAAATGAGATTTGAAAACACCTTCGCCCTCGTCAATGAGAAGTTCCAGGCCCTCTTCCCCCGACTCTTTCAGGGAGGTCGGGCCGAGATGCGATTCACGGAGGATCAGGACCTCCTGAATGCGGGGATTGAACTTTTTGTGCAACCTCCCGGAAAGAAGCTGGCCCACATCGGGCTCCTGTCGGGAGGCGAAAAGGCGCTGTCGGCGATCGCCTTCATTTTTTCGATCTTTTTGATCCGGCCGTCCCCCTTCTGCATCCTCGACGAAGTCGATGCCCCGTTGGACGATGCCAATACCGAGCGGTTCCATCGTCTCCTCTCGGAGATGACCGCAAGGGCCCAGTTCGTCCTCATCACCCACAACCGCCGCACGATGGAAAAAGTCGACCGCCTCTACGGCGTCACGATGCAGGAACCGGGGGTTTCCCAGATCCTTTCCGTCCGCTTCTCGGATGCGGAAAATCTCAAGGTCGCTTAGGCGGCGCTATCTTTGAATCTCAATGCCCTATACGTTGGAAACGTGGTCTGTAGACACGAATGTAATCGATGAGCATGTGGGCAGGAAATCCCACAGGAGGAGGGAGATTGAAGAGAAATTGGGGCGGATCAAGCCTTGATACCCCCATACCGGTGATGAGATACATCGGCTGATCGGGTACAAAATCCGTCACCCTCCGTATCTCTTTCCCATCGAGATAATAAATAATTTTATCCGATAACCAGGCCATTGAAAACTTATGGTATCCCCCTGAAAACTCCGTGGCATTTGGCGAGGTATATTCCATAGCGCAAAATTCGTTTCCGTCCGGAGTCGACCAGTGAACGTTACTACTGGACCAATTCGGTTTTCCGCCGATCTGTTCCATGACATCAATCTCGGGCGGCCACGATTGAGTGCCGCTGAGCCAAAAGGAAGGCCACACGCCGGGGGCATAGGGCATCTTGGTAAAAATCTCAAACAACCCGTATTTAAAGGTCTGCTTATGGACCATCGCCCCGGAGGTATAATTCCATTGACGATAATTCAGCTGACCATCCTCCTTTCTCACGTCGGGCAGTTGATACTCTATGTATTTTCCCCAAAACGGCCCGTATTTCGCGGTGATATCCAAGACACCGTTCCCCACGGAAAGGTTCCCCGGTCCCGTGGCATATTCCATCCCTTGCAAGATATTATTATTGTGTCGGCCCCAAAGATCAAAATTCCAATTATTGGCCAGTGTCGCAAGAGTCGTGTTGTTTCCAAACTCTTCATCGACCACCAATTGCCAATCGGGATAGAAGATCCGATCATCGGTATAGTACATCATGCCGAACTTGCCGAGGATGGAGGTGTAAAAGACCATATTGTCGGTAACGGCCAGCTTATTGGAGGCCCTCGCTGGAATATCCTGTTGAGGATAGAGCGACGCAAAGTGCCAGTTTCCCGAAAAATAGAAGTTATAAATCTTTTTATCCGTTCCGATTCCAAAGACCTTTCCTAGGGAATCGACCTGCAATCCGCCGGTGGCGTCGATGTTGACATATTGGGCGGCGGTCAACTGTCCGAACTGCCAGGCATTGTTCTGAAAATAGAAATTATAGACCTTGCCGTTCGTTCCAACGGCAAATATCTTCCCGATAGTACTGTCGATCGCCAAGCTCCCCCTCGCATCCATCGTGTTGGTTTGGGCCGGAATGAGTCCGGCAAAGTGCCACGCATTATTTTGAAAATAGAAATTATAGACCCTCCCATCCACCCCGATCCCATAGACTTTTCCCAGGGAATCAACCAACAACCGGCCCCTTGGGTCCATGTTCATATACTGGGTGGCGGTCAATTGCCCGACCTGCCAGGCGTTATTTTGAAAATAGAAATTATAGACCTTCCCGTTGGTGCCGATGGCGAATACTTTCCCGATATGATTATCAAGCGCCAAGCCCCCCCTGGCGTCGATCAGGTTGGGTTGGGCCGGAATGAGTTCGGTAAAGTGCCACGCATTATTTTGAAAATAGAAATTATAGACCTTGCCGTTGACGCCGATTCCAAAGACCTTTTCTATCGAAGGATCGATCAGCAATCCGCCCCTCGGATCGATGTTGATATTTTGAGTATAGGTTAATTGCCCGACCTGCCAGGCGTTATTCTGAAAATAGAAATTATGGACCTTCCCGTTGGTGCCGATGGCGAATATTTTTCCGGTCGTATCGAGCCATGTCAGCCCTCCGAGAGGATCCATGAGAGGTTGGCTGACATTAAGCGGATTGACCTCCCAATCGTGATCGGCGTCCCAATAATAATTGTAAACGATTCCGGCTGTGGAGATAAAAAAGATGCGCGTGCTTGAAGGCTCGTACAACAGGGGGGAGGCGGGAGCGACGTGTGATATAGCGGAATGGAACCATTGATCCTGAAGCTCGGCCTGCCTCCAGTTCTCGGCGGGTCCTTTGGTAGAGAAGTCACAGGGATGCCTGACATCTTCCGCAAATATTTTTCCGGAACTGGAGAGCCCTATCAATGTCACCAGGACTAATAAGAAGGTCGTTTTCATCGTCATCGGGCCACGGTACGGTCGCTCACAAAAATACGCAAGCTGTTTAGTGGAAAGGTGACTTAGGCGGATGTTTGGTTGGGAATACTGAAGGTAAACGTCGCCCCTTTTCCGACTTCGCTCTCCGCCCAGATCTTTCCTCCATGCAGTTCCACGAGCTGGCGCACGAGCGCGAGGCCTAACCCGGTCCCCTGGTATTCACGGGTATAAGAACTGTCGACCTGCCGGAACGATTCGAAGATCGTCTTGAGATCGCTCGGCTGAATTCCGATTCCATTATCCTGGACGGCAATCTCTAATCGATCGTGCCCCTTTGCTCCTTGTCCATTCCAAGGATTGTAATGGACTGACACTGAAATCTTTCCCCCATTCGGGGTGAATTTGATGGCATTTGAGAGGAGATTGAGGAGAACCTGTTGGATTTTTCGCTCGTCGGCATAGATGAGAGGAATTTCTTTCTCCATCCGAACCTCAAAGTGATGACCCTTCTTCTGAAGGAGGGAGGCGACCATCCTCTGAACCCTCTCCAGAAGATCCTCAATTGCGATCGGGCCGATCGAGACCTCCATCCTTCCCGCCTCGATCTTCGCCAGGTCGAGGAGCCCGTTGATCATCTGAAGGAGATTTTCTCCGTTGACCAAAATCTCGCGAAGACTTTCTTTTTGATCGCCCTGAAGATTGCCCATCACTTCTTCGATCAACAGCTCCGAGAATCCGATGATCGCCGTGAGCGGCGTTCGAAGCTCATGACTCATCGTCGCGAGAAACTCGGACTTCACACGACTGACCCGCTCGAGCTCGATATTTTTTTGTTTGAGCTCCTCGATCAACATCGCGTTGTCGATCGTGAGGGCCGCTTGGTCGGCAAATCCTTGAAGGGCACGGATCTGCTCAGGCTCGATCCATCGGTCACGACTGACTCCGATCAATGCCCCCAAGACCTTTCCCTCCGCCACGAGGGGAGCAGCGACAAATTTCCGAAAACCAAAGTAATCTTGGATCCTGCGGGCTTCTTCGGGAGAGATCGGAGGAGAAGCCCCCATCAGAACCTCGGCCAACTCATTTCGAATGATCAGTTTTTTACGTTTGATCGACTGGTAGAGAGGGTTCATCTGATCGTCAATCGGAAGAGACCATTGAACGGGATCGAAGCCCAAACGGTTCTTCATCTCCGCCACAATCGGCCCTCCCCCTTCAACAAAGACCCGTATTTGATGGGACTCCTGATCCTCATAAAGAAGAAAAGAAGCCAAGTACCCCATTCCTTCTCGCACACTGCGGATCACTTCATTGCGTACGCGCTCTAAGGTGATTCCACTCCGAGTGAGGGACGAGACGCGATTTCGGGCAACCAGTTCCCGATTTTTCTCCTCCAATGCTTTTTCCCGCATCTTGGTAAAATGGCTTGCGATCCGGATGGCATAGATACCGACGACCAGGAAGACCGTCAGGAGGGCCAGATTTTGAAAAAGACCGAGCCCCGCAAAAAGTCCCCCCTCATGAAGCGGATAGGAGAACGGCTCCAACCATCCCCACCTCGTGGCAAAAACGAGCCCCGCGTAAAAGAAGACGGCGAGGATGGAGGTCGCAATGGAAACGCGATAGTTGTAAAAAAGCCCTCCCGCAGCGCAGTAGATAATATAGATCGTGAAAAAAGCGCTCTTCGGACCCCCCGTACAATAAATGAGAACTGTTTGGGCGGCCACGTCGGCGGCAAGCTCCAAGATAAAAAAGGGAGCCCGATAGATTTCCCGAAGGATAAAAAAATAACAGAGGGTTGTCACGACGAAGGTCAGACTGATGATCATCATAATCGGTTGGTCCAGGGTCAGGATCCCAGGGTAGAAGGTCAGGATGAGAAGCCAATAGCCGATCAGGATGAGTATCCGTAATTTGGCGGTAAAAACGTGGCGAGCCGTAAAATCAGGATAGTGAAGGTCAAGCAAGGGGTGTGATGAAGAGGCGGTCATCGTTCAAATTCCCATTGACTTCTTACCGGTTTAGCGACTAAAAGTAACCCTCTTTTTTAATCTCAAAAGACAAGGAATTTTCATGGCTCGGATCACCGTTGAGGACTGTCTTCAGAACTGCGAGAATCGTTTCGCCCTTGTTCACATCGCCTCCCGAAGGGCCCGCGAGCTCTATAAAGGGGTCGACCCCCTCATCGATTGCAAGAACCGCGAAGTGGTGACCGCCCTCCGAGAGATCGCCGCCGGCAAGATCGGTTACGTTGATGACCCGGCGGAATCCACTGCCCCCGTCAAAAAGGCCGGCAAAAGGGCCTGAGCCAGCCGGATCTTTGAAGTAAGGGAAAATCTCATTTTCCTTCCATGACGGAAAAGCAGAATCGCCCGATTTTTTTCACTCTCAAATCCGCCCACTCTCCTTCCCACGTAATTGGCCACGATCATGTCGAGGTTTTTTTCTCGGAGTTTTTTCGAGGCGTTTTGAATCAACCGGTCGGTCTCGGCGGCAAAGCCGACAAGGATTTGGCCTTTTTTCTTTCGCCGTCCCAGTTCCTTTAAAATATCTTTGGTCGGCGCCAGGAGAATCGATTGGGTTCTCCCCTTTTTCTTCATCTTCTTGGCAGAATAACGGACCGGACGATAATCCGACACCGCGGCGGCCATGATGATCAGATTGGCTTTTGGTGAATGTTTGATCACAGCTCGATACATCTCTTCGGCCGTGACGACCCGGATCACCCGCGACGTTCGCCCTTTAAATTTTGGGATAAGAGAAGAAGGACCTGAAATGAGAGTGACCGAATGCCCGCGACGTGCGGCCTCTTCCGCCAGCGCATAACCCATTTTTCCTGAAGAAGGGTTGGAGAGAAAACGAACCGGGTCAAAGAATTCGCGTGTCGGCCCAGCGGTGATGAGGACTCTCATTTTCCCCTCCCTTGAGGGGAGGGGACTAAGGGGCGGGTGAAGGGATTTATGGATTTTACTTCCGGGCACTTGTGAGCTTTCTACCCTTCAAGGCCTTCTCAACTTGTTGAATCAGCGATTCACAATCCGGCAGCCTCCCCTTCCCCGTATAGCCGCAGGCCAAAAATCCGGCATCGGGTTCGAGCAGAAGATACCCGTGTTTCCGAAGTTTTTCGACATTCTCCTGCGTGATCGGGTTTTCCCACATATGAACATTCATTGCCGGTGAAAAAACAACCGGAGCCTGCGTCGCGCAGATCACCGTCGTGATCAGATCATCGCAAATCCCATGAGCGACCTTCGCCAACACATTCGCCGAAGCCGGTGCCACCAGAATCAGGTCAGCGCGATCAGCAAGCGAGATATGCCCAATCTCCTGCTCTTGAGTCAGATCGAAAAGCTCGGTGTGGACCGGGTGGCCCGAAAGGGTCTGCAAGGTGAGCGGCGTGATGAACTGCTGCGCCGCCTGAGTCATCATCACATGGACCTCGGCCCCCGCCTCCACCAACCGCCGAGTTACCTCCGCCATCTTATAAGCGGCGATTCCCCCGGTGACCCCGATGACAATCGTCTTTCCCTTGAGCATAAGAATTATCCTAAAGTTGAGCGACCGATGGCCCGCGCCAGAGCCATCTTGATAAAGGCTTGATAAGGGATGTCGATATTGCTCGCCTTGGCCCGGATTTCATTGAGAAGTTTTGTCGGGAGTCGAAGCGAGACCACTTGTGTGGGAGGAGACGCGGGAAGTCGAAAACCAAGGTCTTTGAGAGAGAGCCTTTTATGAGAATCAATCAGGCTGCTTGTTTCCACTTCGTCATAATCCCTGACTTCAGGATGTCTCTTTTTCATAAATTCCTCTTTCCTTCCTCGACGCAGATCGGGCCGTAATCACTCGAACCTTGGCCCTCCGGAGAGTAAAGCCTACCATCAAAACCCGACTCTCCATGCTCTTTCCATAAAGGATATATCTCTTTTCTCGATCGGTGGAATGCTGAAGATCCTCAAAAATAGAAAGCTTCTCGTCATAAAAGCAGCTTTCCGCCTCGATCGCGGAAACCCCATGCTTGAGCTCATTTTTCTGAACATTCCAAAGATCCCAGTCAAAACGTATTTCCTTGAGCGTCTTCATGAAGATTAACCCTGCAAGAGTGTAGTGTCAAGCGCTACAACGTTACCGTCTTGATAGCTATTTCCAAGGCTTGGCGTAAGCCTCCAAGACCTTATTCAAGGCCTGGATGTTTTGGACGCCGCGGTCGGAGAGCCAGTCTTCGAGCGCCTTCACACCTGACTTCGCATAGACCGGGATTCCTTCTTTCCAGGTGGCGCGGCCGCAGAGGACGCCGTTGTAGTGGACCCCGGCTTCTCCGGCGAGTTCCAGGCTTTCGCGGAATTCTTCATCGGAGACACCTGCGGAGAGATAGATGAAAGGGAGTTTGGTCGATTCGGCGGTCTTTCGAAAGAGATTCATCGCCTCTTTTTTAGTGTAGGCGACTTGGCCTTTATTGGACTTGGCCCCTTCCACACACTGCATATTGATCGGAATTTCGACCTTGAGGACGTCGACGCGGTATTTCGGTTTCGAATATTCGGCCATACTCTTGGCGACGATCTCCGGTTTCAGTTTCGCATAGACCGCTCCCTTTTCGTCGCCGCCGTCCGTGGCGTAGCCGACGAATTCCAGGAAGAAAGGGATATCATAGACAGCACACTCGGCCCCGATCCGTTCGATCCAGGCGTGTTTGATGTTGTTGACCTTCGGATCTTCGAAAGGAGAATAATAGAGGAGGATCTTGATCGCATTGGCCCCCGCTTCGATCGATTGCGAGACCGTCCAATGAGGAACGAGCAGAGGAATCCTTCCCGGAGAGGTCTGATCATAGCCGGTCGATTCATAGGCGAGGAGCAACCCGCATCCTGGCGCCCGCTGCTTGGAGGCCGGGAGTCCGAATTCAGGATCAAGAAGAACGGCGGTTGCGTGCGGAGTCAGCACCTTAGTCACCGCCGTCTTAAACTCCTCCATCATCCCCTGAGTCACCTCTTTAGGATCGATCCCCTTTTCCTTCGCGATCGATTTCTTAAGCGATCCGCGCTGATCCATCGCGGCCGCGGCGATGATCCCTTTTTTATTCGAAAGTTTTTCGAGGTGTTTGAGTTTTCCTTGGGTCGTCATTTTCCTTCCTCCTTTTATATAAGTTCTTTTAATGCCTTCTCAATTCGTCCCATTCCCTTTTGAATCTGTCCCATCGATGTCGCATAGGAGAGGCGGATGTAGTTGTCGGCTCCAAAACCGCTCCCAGGGACGACCGCCACCAGAGCCTGTTCCAGAAGATAGTCCGCCAGGTCGTCGGAGCCTTGGATTGTTTTGCCGCCAATTTTTTTCCCAAAATAGGCCGAGATATTCGGAAAGACGTAAAAAGCCCCCTGCGGATTAAAGCAGGTCACCCCCGGGATCTCGTTGAAACTTTTGACGATGAAATCGCGTCTCTTTTTAAATTCGCCGATCCAGCCCTTCAAAAAATCCTGGGAACCGTTCAACGCCTCGACGCAGGCCCATTGGGTAATCGAATTGATATTGGACGTCACCTGCCCCTGCAGCTTGGCCATCGCGTCGAGGATCTCTTTCGGCCCGGCGGTGTACCCCACCCGCCAGCCGGTCATTGAGTAAACCTTCGAGGCGCCGTTGACCGTCAATGTCAGCGCCTTGATTCGGTCGTTCAATGACGCGATGCTGACAAATTGGAAACCATCGTAAACAATCTTTTCATAAATTTCGTCGGAGATGCAGACGACATTGTGCCTCACCAAAACCTCGGCGATTTCTTCCAATCTCTTTTTCGGATAAGCGCCACCGGTCGGATTCGAAGGACTGTTTAAAATAAAGGCCTTGGTTCGCGCCGTGATCGCATTTTCCAACACTTCGGGGCGAATGCAGAAACCATCCTTCTCGTCGGTCGGCACGATGATCGGCTTGGCGTCGTTTAAAAGGACCTGATCGGGATAACTGACCCAATACGGAGACGGAATGATGACTTCATTGCCCGCCTCGAAAAGGGTCTGGGCGATATTATAGAGGGCATGCTTGCCGCCGACCGAGACGAGGATCTCGTCGCGCGTGTAATCAAGATGATTGTCCCGTTTGAGTTTGGCAATAATCGCGTCTTTCAGCTCCGGAATCCCGCCGACCGGGGTGTATTTCGTCTTTCCCGCTTTAAGAGCCTTAATCGCCGCCTCTTTGACCGGTTCCGGGGTGTCGAAGTCGGGCTCGCCCGCGCCGAAACTGACGACGTCGATCCCGTCGGCGATCATCTTCTTCGCCTTGCTGTCGATCATGAGCGTCGGGGACGGCTTGATGCGTTGAACGCGTTGTGAAAGTCTGAAGGCCATTACTTTTTAAATTTCTCTTTCAGCTTTTTCTCCACCATCTCCGGGATCATCCCCTCGCCCGATCCACCGAGGGAGACGATCTCCTTAATAAGACTCGAACTGATGTGTGAAAATTGCGACGCGGTCATCATAAAGACCGTCTCGATGTCGGGAGCAATCTGTTTATTCGCCAGCGCCATCTGGAATTCATATTCGTAGTCTTGGATCGTCCTTAAGCCCTTCAAGATCACCTGCGCCTTTTTCGACCGGGCGTAATCGACCAAAAGTTTCCCTTCGAAGCTGTCGATCTCGACGCCGGCGCGTCCTTTAAAGAGCTCCTTTAAAAGCGCGATCCGCTCCTCGGTGGTGAAGGTCCCCTGCTTTTGGGAGTTGACCGCGACGGCGACGATCACCTTATCGTAGAGCTTGAGCGCCCGTTCAATAATATTGAGATGCCCTTCGGTCGGTGGATCAAAGGAACCTGGGCAGACCGCGGTAATCGCCATTGTTAAAATCCTTTCAGGAAACTAATGAGTGTTTGACCGTATTTCCGTTGGTCGGTGAGGACAAGCCCCACAACTTCCAAGTCTTCTTCGATCGACTCACGCGGGGAGTGTTCTACGATAACGATTCCGCCAGGGGCAAGGATTTTTTCCCTCGCAATGGCGCGTAAAGTCGGATTCACAAGCCTCCGATCATAGGGAGGGTCGTTGAAAATAAGATCAAATTGGGCCGGGAGCCGGTTCCACTGATTGAAGGGAAGCCGCACCTTTAAAACTTGAGCCCGGTCTTCGAATTGCGCCCGCTTGAGATTCTCCCGAACGATCTTGAGCGCCTCCGGAGAACCATCGACAAAGGTCGCCGAAGCGGCCCCACGGGACAACGCCTCAATCCCGACCGACCCGGTCCCCGCAAAGAGATCGAGGACGGTCTTTCCGCTCACATCGTAGAGAATATTAAAAATCGCCCCCTTGACCTTGTCGAGGGCGGGACGAATCGCGTCGCTTTTCGGTCCTAATAAGGTAAGTCCCTTGGCGGTGCCGGCGATGATGCGCATCCGCGTCTCTTAGGATTGACAGGAGGGAAATTCAAGCATAAGCGACAGACATGAAGTGGATTACTTGTACCTTCGTCCTGCTCTTATCGACTTCCGCCTTCGCTGGCGATACCCTCTACCAGGCCAAGAACAAGATCGACTCCGTCAAGATCGGTAAGGCGGATAAGGAGGAGAAGCAAGGGGGACTCAAACATCCCTATTCCTTCGAGACCGACCAGGTTCGGACGATTCTTCGATCGATTCATTTCAATAAAAAAACCGTCCTGATGAAGGATATCAACAACCAACAGCTTTTTGATGACCAAAATGCCGAGTTCCTGACCCCTTATGTCGTCGAGGCCTTTCGGAAAGTGGGAGCCGATCAAGCGGTCGTCGTTTCCTACTTTACCCGCGACAGCGACGGCGTCCTTCAGGATGATCGGCTGACGATCTTTCGGGCCTTTGTCAAAGAGGATGGGCTCCATCTGAAGTTCATCAAACTCTACGCAAAACTCTTGGGCGACCGAACCACCAAAGGACTTCAGAGAACCCTCTACGAAGCCAAGGGATTAGGGACCTCTCTCTTCCCGCAACCGGGTCAAAGCCGGATCTCGTGGTCTCCGGACGAGTTGGTGATTGAGTTGAAGGAAAAGAGTTAAGAAATTTCAAAAATCTTCGGAAGCCTCGTTAACACTTCGCACCCTGTTTTCGTGACATAGACGACATCTTCGATACGAATCCCGCCGATTTTTTCATAGTAAAGACCCGGTTCGACGGTAACGACGTTCCCTGTTTGCAGCTTGCCGGCGCCGCGACTCACACGCGGTTCTTCGTGGATATCAAGGCCAAGGCCGTGTCCTGTCGAATGGATGAACCCTTGCGGCCTTCCGTCGAGCAGCCCGGTCTTGTACCCTGCCTTTTCCAAAGTCCTCTCGACCTCCGCATGGACCTTCGCCCCTTCGATTCCGGCGCGGACTGTCTTGATGCCGTTCTCTTGGGATTTCCGGACGGCGGCATACATTTTTTTCAACGTCTCGGAGGCCTTTCCTTTGAGAACCGTCCTCGTGATGTCGCCGTAATAGCCTGTCTTCATCGATTTCGGAAAGACGTCGAGGACGATCGTCTGATTCGCATACAAAGGACCGGAGCCGCGGCAATGCGGGTCGGCCGCCTGGCGTCCGCAGGCGACGATCGTGTGTTGTCCCAAGGCGCCGTGCTTCATCATCGTTGTTTCAATCACCGTCCGAAGCGACTCGCTCGTTAAAAGGGTACCCTCCCAATAAAGTTTGAGGTTTTTTCCGCCGGAGGCGGATCCGCCTTCGGCGGAGATCTTCGATTTTTTCAACAGATCGATCGCCGCCTGGATCCCCGCCTCAGTCGCGCGCAGCGCCTCGGTGATCCATTTCTTTTCCCTCAACGTCTTGACGGCGCGCTCCGGATAAAACGGATCGGGAACGATTTCCAACCGGTAGCCCCGTTTTCTCAAGATCTCCGATTGCTGGGTCGGAAGATAAGCCGGGACCTGAACGGTCTTGATCCCCCTCTCCCGAAGGATCATGTCGAGAATATCCCCCGGACGGATCAATCCCCTGCCGCTTCGGGTCAGTTTTCGTCCGTAATCGGAATGGGAAAGGACCGTATCGACATCCGCTTCTTTCTTGGCCCGAGAAACTTCCAGGTCGGAGGCGACCAAGATCTTCTTGCCGCGATGTTCGATGAAAATAATCGGATCAGGGACATAAAACCGGGTCGCCCAGTAGAGATCGGCGCATTGCTCGGAGTTGGAAATAATGAGACGGGCGGTTGAAGAGTCCATGGTACCTCTAGCGGTGGTAAATCGACTGGCCCACGCGATCGATATGTTCGCGGAACTCGGGTCGCTCAACCCTGGCATAATCGACAACATCAAACTGGTAGGGAAGCGGCAATTCTTGGTTGAGGAGGGCGCTGACCCGGGTCGTGCAACTCAGGGGACCTGCCCCATAGAGAGCCAAATCGACATCGGATCCCGGTTTGAAATTTCCCAAGGCGCGCGACCCAAAGAGTCGAACTTCGGTGATTTCGGGAAACCGGACAAAGACACCCTTCAGTTTTTCAACCGTCTCTTCCTTCAAACCCCAACGTGTCACGAACCGATCCTTTGCTTGAGAAATGAAACGGCCCCCCGGAGGGCCGGGGCATAAGAGTTGCGAATCAGACTCAGCGCCTGTTCTGCCGCGGCTTCATCATAGGTATGGGCCATCTGGTTTCTCTTTTCCAACATATCCATCCAGAGTTGCCCGTCCGAGATGATTTGATAATGGAACGCCTCTTTGACCGTTTCACGAGGGAACTGAACTGTAACGCCTTGGCTTTCGAGGTAGTCCTTCAGGGTCTTCCAGGCAAGCTCAAAGGTAAATTCAAAACTCTGGATAATCCCCTGCTTTTCCACATCATTCGGTTTGGCAATCGACAGGCCTTTCTCCAGTCGCACAAAGGCCTGTTCCAGGTTTTGAAATCGTTGTTGCCATCGTTTCTCTTTCAATACCTCTCCCATAGAAAATAGCCTCCACCTACCCCAAACCGGTTGAATCCTCAAGGATTCAGTTTCGGACTTACATTTTGACAACTCCTACCTGTTCTCCTAAACCTATCCCGTGCCAACACAGGAACTTCCCAAGGCCTACGAGCCAAAAGAAATCGAGGCCAAGTGGCTCCAAAAGTGGTTGGAGGCGAAGGCCTCGGCCCCGTCGGGACACGGCGAACCTTTCTCGATCGTCATCCCGCCACCGAACGTCACCGGCGTCCTTCATATGGGACATGCGCTGAACAACACCCTTCAGGATATTTTGGTCCGCTACCATAGAATGTTGGGCAAAAATGTCTTGTGGGTCGTCGGGACCGATCATGCCGGGATCGCGACTCAGAATGTCGTGGAACGGGAATTGAAAAAGCAGGGGAAAAAACGTCAAGACTTAGGCCGAGAGAAATTCATCGAAGAGGTCTGGAAATGGAAAGAGAAACACGGAAGCCACATCATTCATCAATTGAAGCGGCTCGGAGCGTCGTGCGATTGGGATAACGAAAAATTCACGATGGATGACGGACTGGCAAAGGCGGTCCGCGAGGCGTTCGTCCATCTCTACGAAAAAAGGCTGATCGAGCGGGATCTCTATCTCATCAACTGGTGCCCGCGTTGCCAAACCGCCCTTTCCGACATTGAAGTCGAACACGAAGAAAAGAAGGGACAATTGTGGCACCTCCAATACGGCCCGCTCGTCGTGGCGACGACGCGGCCCGAGACGATGCTCGGAGACACCGCCGTCGCCGTTCATCCCGACGATGAGCGCTATCAGAAATTAATCGGCAAAAAGATCACCCTTCCTCTCGCCCATCGCGAAATTCCGATTATCGCCGACACCCGAGTCGACCGAGAATTCGGAACCGGCGCGGTGAAGGTCACCCCGGCGCACGACTTCAACGACTTCGCCCTCGGGAACGATCACAAGCTCGAACGAATCAACCTCTTCACCCCCGAAGGAAAGATGAACGAAAACTCCCTCCACTTTCAGGGGCTCGATCGTTTTGAGTGCCGCAAAAAGATCGTCGAGGAGTTGGAGGAAAAGGGATTTTTGGTCAAGACGGAAGAGCATACCTTTTCCGTCGGCCATTGCTATCGCTGCAAGACGGTCGTCGAACCTTATCTCTCCTTACAATGGTTCGTCCGGACCAAACCACTCGCGGAAAAGGCGCTGAAGGCGGTCCGCGATGGAAAGACGAAGTTTCATCCCGAAAACTGGACGAAGACCTACGAGCAATGGATGGAAAGTATCAAAGACTGGTGCATCTCGCGCCCGATCTGGTGGGGACATCGGA